>Ga0209162_1002201_pt1 | contig 17582 bp, 21 predicted proteins | sample YNPNPMetaG_FD_187121 | JGI IMG/M metagenome (GOLD analysis project Ga0209162, IMG submission 187121) | Anoxygenic and chlorotrophic microbial mat microbial communities from Yellowstone National Park, USA - YNP NP MetaG (SPAdes) (version 2) ... | reverse complement strand
TTAAACGAATTCAGGAAACAAGGTGATTTTTTAGATTTAAAAATCTATGGTTTTTTAGAACTGGCTAAAAGATATATTTAATTAAGGGTAGAGGCTTATTATCCTCCACCCCTGATAATACCTACTCTAACTTAATAGCCTGAGATGGACAAAGATCAGCAGCTTGCTGACAGTCACAGGTATTGCATTTGTCAGGACCAATAACCCATGCTTTCCCGTCATCTCTGACTTCAAAAACCTCTGGACATACTTCAGCACAGCTTCCACATCCTACGCAAAGTTCATAATCAACTACTGGTGTTGGCATAATAACTCCTCCTTTTTTTATTTTATTTTATTTTTATAAAATATACCAAAAAAAGTTAAAATATGCAAATAAATTTTTTCAGGAGGGAAAAATGGAGATAAAAGACAAGGTTTTAGCAAAGGCTAAAGAGGCTAAAGAGGCTTCAAGGTTTATTGGAAACGCTTCCACTGATTTAAAAAACAGAATAATTTTAAAAATGGCTGAGTATTTAAAGCAAAAAAAAGACATGCTTATTAAAGCAAATATGGTAGATATAAAAAATGCAGAGAAGAAAGGGTTAACAAAAGCTCTTATTGACAGATTGACTCTAACTGAAAAAAGAATTGATGAAATGGTGAAAGGATTGGAAGAAATTGTCTCTTTACCAGACCCTGTAGGAGAAATAACAAAAATGTGGCTCAGACCAAATGGCATGTTAGTTGGAAGAATGAGGGTTCCGATTGGAGTCATCGGTGTAATATATGAAGCCAGACCTAATGTTACAGTAGATGTAACAGGATTATGCTTAAAAGCAGGGAATTCTGTTGTTTTAAGAGGCGGGTCTGAAGCAATAAACTCTAATATAGCACTGGTAAAAATTTTAAAAGAAGCTTTAAAGAAAGAAAAAATGCATGATGGCGTTGTAAGTTATATTGATATTCCAGACCGAAGAGCAGTACTTGAAATAGTAAAACTTGAAGGTATAATTGATTTAATAATTCCAAGAGGTGGAGAAGGACTAATCAGAACAGTTACAGAAAATTCAAGAATTCCAGTTCTGAAACATTATAAAGGTGTATGCCATGTTTTTGTAGACAGAGAAGCAGACCTTTCAATGGCAGAAGAAATCTGTTTTAATGCAAAAGTTCAAAGACCTGCAACATGTAATGCAATGGAAACAATGCTTGTAGATGAAGCTATAGCTAAAAAATTTTTACCAAAAATGTTAAAAAGGTTTGAAGAAGCAAATGTTCAGCTCAAAGGATGTCCAAAAACAAAGAAAATATATCCAAAGGTAATGAATGTAACTGAAGAAGATTTTTATAAAGAGTATCTTGATTTAATACTTAATGTAAAAGTTGTAAAAAACATTGATGAGGCGATTGAACATATTACAAAATATGGCTCTGCTCATTCCGATACAATTGTTACGCAAAATTACAGTAAAGCTATGAGGTTTTTAAGAGAGGTTGATTCTTCTGCAGTATTTGTGAATGCCTCAACAAGACTTAATGATGGTTATCAATTCGGTTTAGGGGCTGAAATCGGAATTTCAACTGATAAAATTCATGCTCGTGGTCCTATGGGGCTTGAAGAGCTTACATGTACTAAATTTATAGTGTTCGGGAGCGGACAACTTAGACAATGAGAATAGGCATTTTTGGTGGCACTTTTAATCCTATTCATCTGGGTCATTTAAGGTGTGCTGAGGAAGTCAGAGAGAAGCTCAAACTTGATAAAATAATCTTTATTCCTGCGGGGAAACCTCCCTTAAAAAATTTTGATATTATCGATTCAAAACATAGATTTATTATGACGAAGTTAGCAATACAAAAGAATCCCTTCTTTGAAATTTCTGATTTTGAGTTGAAGAGAAATGAAACATCATATACAATAAATACATTAGATTATTTTAAAACAATTTACCAAAATGATACTCTTTTTTTTATAATGGGAGTTGATACTTTTTTAGAACTGAAAAAATGGCATAAACCTGATGAAATATTGAGAATGGTGGATTTGATTGTTATGGCAAGACCAGGATTTGATTTAAAAGAGTTTGAGAATTCTGAGTTTATAGAAAAAAAAGTTTCAAAAAAATGCTATAAAATAAAAAATTCGTCCAAAAAAGTATTCTATTTAAATATTACACCTTTTTATATCTCCTCATCAGAAATTAGAAAGATTATTCGTAAGGGTAAGAGTATAAGGTATCTGGTAGAAGAAGAAATAAGACAATATATAGAAAAAAATAACCTCTACAGGGAGTAAAGCCATGATTTCCAGTTCTGAATCATTAATAAAGCATGATATAAGAAGTCATAATCCATTTATTAAAACCTGTAAAACCACTTTCATTCAATCTGTAATCAATGAACTTTCAAAGTTAAACCTTGAAAATAGCTTGCTTTTTATCTGGGGTGAAAAAGGAACAGAAAAAGAAGAAATAATAAAAATTATAGTTAAAAAATATTTACCCTGCTCAGTGATTGAACTAACTGATGCTTTTTCTAAAAAGAAACTTCCATCTTTAGGCACTAACACATTTTATATTATTAAGAATGTAGAAAATATTGAGCCATCAATTTTAAATCTTTTTTTTAATGACAGTATAAAATTTATTTCTGCTATATTTCTATCGGATAACGAGCCAAAAGAGCTATATCGCCAAGGGAAAATAACCTATGAAATATACGATTTACTATCAAAGGTATATAAAATTTATATTCCCCCATTGAGAGAGAGAAAAAATGATATTATTCCCCTTGCTAATTATTTTTTAGATGAAATAAGCAGATTTTTAAATCTGAAACCAAAGGAGCTTTCAAGGGAAGCAAAAGAAGCATTGTTAGAATATCAATGGATAGAAAATGCACATCAGCTAAAACAATACCTAACAAAGGCTTTTTTATTAGCAAAGCATCAGAAACTAACCTCTAAAGATATTTTTGGTGAACAGAATGATAAGCTATCAATAAGAAATTTCCTTGAATTAAAAATTGGAAAGCTAATTAAAGATTTTGCCAACATTGAAAACTCTAATTTATATGATACAGTGATTCAAGAAGTAGAAAAGGCACTATTCAGTCTTGTTCTTGATGAAACAGGGCAAAATCAACTGAAAGCTTCAAAAGTATTAGGGATAAATAGAAATACATTGAATAAGAAATTAAAAATTTATAATTTGATTTAAAAATGCTAACTATGTTATAAAAATAATTGTGGCTTTTTATTAACTCCATGCTCTCACCATAAGGAGGAGAGCTAAAAATCCGTGTGGAGGTTTTTATGGAAAATAATTTCTATGAACAAGTTGTTCTTCTTCTGCCAACTCTTTCTGAAGAAGAAGTTAAAGATGCGATTAATAAGATTTCATCTTTAATCAATGAAAATGGTGGAGAGGTTTTAAAAGTTGATAATTGGGGCAAATGCAAACTTGCCTATAAACTTAAAAAGCAGACAATGGGTTACTATCTGTTTTTCATTTTTAAAGCACCGTCTTCTTTAATAAAAAAGATAGAAGACTTTTATAAAATTTATGACCCTGTTTTCAAGTTCATGTTTATCAAACTAACAAAAAAACAGATTTCTGCTCTGCCACCTGAAATTAAAGGTGTTCCTGTTGAACCATCGGAGTTAACTGCTCAGGAATAAAATGTTTAACAGAATAATACTCATAGGAAATCTAACAAGAGACCCTGAAATAAGATACACACCTTCGGGTGTTGCTGTTGCAACAGTGCCTATTGCTGTTAACTCACGATATAAACAGGGTGAAGAGGCAAAGGAAGAAACTTTATTTATAGACATTGTTGTCTTTGGTAAACAGGCTGAAAACTGTACTCAATACCTGAATAAAGGTAGAATGGTACTGGTAGAAGGTCGTTTAAGAGAAAGAAGATGGGAATACGAAGGACAGAAAAAAAGCAAGTTTGAAGTAATTGCAAATAATATAAGATTCTTACCAAGGAGAGAACCATCCACGCCATCAGAAAGCATTGATGAGGTTCCTCCTGAAGAATACACTGATACAGAACCATTTTAAAGGAGGATATTAATGCAACAATCAGCACAAAGAAGATTTTTTAGAAAAAAATATTGTAAATTTTGCGCTGAAAAAATTGAGTTTATAGACTACAAAAACACAAAAATGTTAAGAGGATTTATGACTGACAGAGGCAAAATACTTTCAAGAAAAATTACAGGAACATGTTCAAAACATCAGAGACAGCTTACACGGGCAATTAAGAGAGCAAGGTCAATAGCACTTTTACCATATATTGAGATTTAAGAGATAATGAGGATACCGAAGAACTGGGTTCCATATATTGCTCAAAACATAGTGGGAAATTTACTGAAAAAAGGAATGGTAGAGTCTACTGTTCCAAAAGAAAAATTAATTGAAGAGAGTGAAAGAATAATTGTTGATGAGTTAATGGTAGAAGACAGGTTGAATGAAGAAGTGAGAGAAATTCTAAAAAAATATGAAGCTGAAATTGAAAGAGGAAATCTTGATTACAGAAAACTATTTGAGATGACAAAACAAAAACTTGTAAAAGAAAGGAACCTTATTCTATGATGCTTTCAGATGAAAAAATTACACATACCTCTCACATTCTTTTTAATTCTCTGATAAATAAGGGACTAATTAAATTAAAAACTGACGACACTGAAGTAAGAAGAGAAATTAAAAGAAGCTTCATCCAGGCTTTAAAACTTGGTGAATCAATTGATGAAATTGTGAAAAGAAAACTGCAGTCATTTTCAAGAAAAATAGTAGAAGGAAGTCCAGAGTGGAATATTCTTTATAAAAAATTTTTTGAAGAAGAAGAAAAAAAGAGATTCGGTCGTTAATGGAAAGATTTATATCCAATGTAACTCAGGAAGAAATAAAAAGAGAAAAACAAAAAGCAAGGCTTCTTAAAAATAGCTCGTGGTGGCGTAAAAAAATCTCCAAGAGAAGATGCTATTATTGTGGTAAAGAAGTTCCAGAAAAGGAACTAACGATGGACCACATAGTGCCTCTTATTAGGGGCGGGAAATCAGTAAAAAGCAATATAGTTCCTGCCTGTAAAGAATGCAATTATAAAAAGAAGTATATGCTTCCAATTGAATGGAATCAATATTTGCAATCTCTAAATTTTTTTGATTCTGAAAAAATTATTTAATTTTTCTCAAAAGGTTCTACATGAACCACTACATCAACTACATCGGGAAATTCTGTTTTTATTAATTCCTCTACTTTACCTGCTATATCATGGGCTTCTGACACAGAAATTGATGGATTTACAAGAATTTTTAAGTCAACAAATATCTGTCCAACTGTTCCACGAGTTCTTACATCCTTGCAGACTTCAACTTCATTGCAGGTTTCAACAACACTTATAATTTTTTTATCATCAATAGCTGTTCTATCAGCAAGTATATTAGCTGATTCTTTTATTATTATAATTGCCTCCCTTGCAACAAAAACTCCTACAATCAAACCTGCAATTGGGTCTATGAAAGTAAAATCTGTAATTGTTGCAATTATTACACTTATTATTACTCCAATGGTTATGTAAATATCAACCTTTGTGTGAGCTGAATCAGCTATCAAAAATTCGCTTTTAAGCTCCTTTCCTTTTTTCTTTTCATATATTGAGACAAAAATGTTAACCATAAGAGTGCCGATTAGAACAATAAAAGCTTTTTCATCAGTCTGAAGTTTTTTGGCTTCAACAAAATATTCATAGACATTTCTTATAATTTCTATTGCTGTAAGACTCATTAAAACACCAATAAAAATTGCAAAAACTGTTTCAAATTTTCTGTGTCCATAAGGATGCTCTTTATCAGGTGGATGACTTGCTATTGAAAGAGCAATTAAGCCTCCAATATTTGAAATTCCATCAAAAAGGGAGTGAAATCCGTCTGAATAGATTGCTACTGAGTTTGTTAACCATCCATAAATTATTTTTGCTAATGAAACAGAAAGGTTAAGAAAAAAAGTAATTAAAAGAACTTTTTTTATCTGTTTTTTTCTTTCATGAAGATGTAACATTTTGTATTGCTCTAAAAATTATTATTCCTTCTCTATTTTTTGAATATGTGAGGAAATCTTCATCTATTACATAACCTTTAAGGCTTGAAGCGTGCCTGAGTTTAAAATTATTTTCATTCACAAGAATTATTCCCACATGTGTAACATCAAGTCCTTCTTTTGATGTATAAAAACCGCAATAATCACCTGATTTAAGTTTAAATAAGATTTTTTCTATTGTTTCTGACGGAATATAATTAATAATTCTTTGTTTAGGTTCTATCCCATTGATAAAATTTAAATTTTTTATAGCTGTTAAGACCATCTGTTCAGCAATTTCTAATGTAACATTTTTTACTGATTTTAAATCCTGCCAGTCTGTAAAAAAATGTCTTCTTTTTTTAAAATCCACAACTCCGTCAAAATATCTAACATATCTTAAATTTTCAATGAATGAATTTAAATCCTCTGAAAGCCTTAATGCCTCAACATACTCAATAAAAGTCATGCAATCAACTCCCTCTAAGTCAATTACAAATTGTTCCTGCTTTGTAGCACTACCTATAAGGGAATTTTTTGTATAAGGAATACCAATAAAATATTTAGAAATTTTAGCAATTTTTAATTCAGCAGATAATACCTTTACAATATTTAACATTTCATTTATTTCAATTTTACCTGTTTTAAAAAGCATATGTTATGATAAAACATGTCTTTGATTGATATCCACTTTCACGGAACAAAAAAAATTGATATAAGAGAAGCTAAAGAGCCAGAAAATATTCTTCTAATTGCTCAAGAATACGGTTTAATGGGAGTTGAAGGCTTTCTTCTTACACTTTATCCATCAGATATTAACTCCATGAGAAAAACTCTTTTAAACATTAAAAAAGCAATGAGATTTCAAAATGAAGGAGCAAAAATATTAGGTGCCTATCTTGAAGGTCCTTTTCTAAATCCTGAAAAAGCTGGAGCACTGGATAGTCATTATTTTTTAAAGCCTGATTTTGATATTTTATGCCAATTAATAGAAGGATTTGAGGATATTGTGAAGGTAATTACTATAGCTCCGGAGCTTCCTGGAGCAATTAAAATCATAGAAAAATGTTCTGAAATCGGAATTGTTATAAGTATGGGACATTCTTTAGCTACATATAAACAAGCTCAGGAAGGATTTGTGGCTGGTGCTCGCCTTATAACCCATCTTTTTAATGCAATGCGAGGAATTCATCATAGAGAACCGGGAATAGCAGGATTTGGACTCATTAACCAGGAGATTTATATAGAGTTAATTGGAGACGGAAAGCATCTGAATGATGAGCTTTTAAAATGGATTTTTCAGATTAAAAACCCTGAGAGAATTATTCTGATATCTGATATGGTAAAACAAAGACAAGAGATTCAAATTCTTCAAGGTGGCTCAATGGGTTTAAATGATATTATAAAAAGGCTTAAAAAGTTAAATGTTAATGAAAATAAGCTAATACTTTCTGTTAAGGAAAATCCAAAAAGATTACTAAAAATTAACTCTCTTTAAGTTTTTCAGTTTCTTCCTGCTCTGTCTTGCATTCAATGCATAAATCAGTAACTGGTCTTGCCTCAAGTCTTTCAATCGGTATTTCTGCTCCACAAACCTCACATATTCCGTATGTGCCATTATCTATCTTTTCAATTGCTTTTTCAATTTTTTTAAGTAGCTTCCTTTCTCTATCTCTTAGTCTAAGAAGAAAGTTTCTATCTATCTCTGCAGATGCTATGTCACCTATTTCAGACAAATTAGAATTAGAAGGAAGATTTGAAAGCATAATACCTGCTTCTTCTAAAATCTGCTGTTTCTGTTTTAAAAGGTTCTTTTTAATTTCTAAAATTCTTTTCTGTCTTTGTGTAAGTTTTTTCTTCATTAATTTCTCCTTAGAATTTTATTAGAATATCAGAAAACCCATAAAACAGTCAAATAAGCTTAAAATTGCCAATAGAAAAAGGAGGTTTTTTCTCATCCCGTCATTCTGAGGAACTTAATGCCCAGAAAAGCGCTGTCCTGAGCCAAAGTGAAGGAACTCTCTAATTAAAAAAACCTGTTTGGTGAAAAAGGAGGAGATTCTTCGCTGACGTTCAGAATGACAGAATAAGAAGCTCAGGATGACCTCTTTTTTGTCACCTTTTTTTTACCTGTTACCCTTTTTCTTGCCACACATTTTTTACCTGTGCCTTTTTTTACCAATCACCCTTTTTTTTGCCTTTTACTCTTTTTTTATCTGTCACCCTTTTTTACCTATTACACTTTTTTACCTGTTACTCTTTTTTACATGTCACCTTTTTTTACTTGTCACCCTGAGGCGAAGCCGAAGGGTCTCCTATGGAGATTCTTCCCTATCACTTACTCGGAAAAGGATGAGATTCTTCACTCCGCTAACGCTCCGTTCAGAATGACAGAAAAAAAAATGCTCAGACGCTGTCCTGAGCCGAAGCCCTGAGCTTATGCGAAGGGTCTGCGAAGGAATGACTCCGATGACAAAATAGTCCAAAACATAATTTTCTATCGGCAATTTCAAATAAGTCTGTGATTTGACTAAAACTGTTTAATTAATTTAAACTTTTAAATTATGCGATGGAAATTTTTCATGGCTAACTGGAAAATGTATAAAACAATTAAGGAAGCTAAAATTTTCTTGCAAGATTTTATTCCCTTAATTCAGGGAATAAATGATAGAGAAATCGGAATTGCACCGACATTTGTATGTCTTGAAAGCATGAGTAGAGAATTGAAAAATACAAATATCAAACTTGGTGCACAGAATGCTTTCTATGAAACAAAAGGAGCTTACACAGGTGAAATTTCTCCAGTCATGCTTAAAGATTTAGATGTTGAGTATGTCATAATAGGACATTCTGAAAGAAGAAAATACTTTCACGAAACAGATGAGATAATAAATCGTAAGATTAAAGCCTGCATGAATGAAAAATTAAAAGTAATATTTTGCATTGGCGAAACAATTGAGGAAAGACAATCAAATAAAACCTTTAATGTTCTAAAGAATCAAATTGAAAAAGGGCTTAAAGGTGTAAAAGATGCTGACTCTTTAGTTTTAGCCTATGAACCTGTATGGGCTATCGGAACAGGAGTTGTTGCTTCTGAAGAGCAAATTGAAGAAGCCCATTCATTTATAAGAAATAAATTAGAAGAAATCTTTTCTGAAAAAGCTGACTCTATAAGAATACTTTACGGTGGAAGCGTCACTCCAGAAAACATTTATTCTATAATGAAACTAAACAATGTTGACGGAGTTTTAGTTGGTGGAGCAAGTTTAGACCCTGTAAAGTTTTCAAAAATTGTAAAATATGATATAGAAACATAAAACAAGGAGGAATTCATGAAAAGTTTGCTTTTAGTTTTTCACATAATACTTTGCTTTGTAATGATTGCTGTTGTTTTACTTCACAGAGGTAAAGGCGCAGAACTCGGACCTGCTTTTGGAGGAGGTTCATCACAAACTCTTTTTGGACCAAGAGGTGCAGCAACATTTCTCAACAAAGTTGCAACAGTAGTGGCAGTGTTGTTTATGCTTTCATCATTCTTTTTAACCTATATAACCACAAGAAGCAAATCAGTTGTTTCAGATGTAAATGTTCCAGTTCAGACCCAGCCTGTTCAACCAGCACAGCAACCAGCAGGAGAACAACCTCAACAAAAATAAATGTTAAAAAAATATGTTTGTCTGCTTCTTTTTTTAATATTATTCCTGATTTCATGCGAAAAAGCTCCCGAGGTAAAAGAACCCTTTTGTCTTACAGGAGCTTCCTCTGCTGATGCAAAAAGACTTCTTCCACTTTTTGCCTCTGATAGCGCAAGTGCTGATATTAGTGGAAGAATTTTCAATGGTCTTACAAAATATGACAAAGATTTAAATATTATTGGTGATCTTGCTGAAAGATGGACAATATCAAAAAATGGCAAAGAGATAATTTTTTATTTAAGAAAAGGAATTAAATGGCATGATGGCTTAGAATTTACATCAGATGATGTTGTTTTTACATATAAAGCAGTCACAGACACTAAAAATCCCACGCCTTATAGCAGTAATTACGGTCCTGTAAAAGAAGTAAAAGTAATTGATAAATATACAGTAAAAGTGATTTATGAAAAACCCTTTGCACCTGCCTTAGAATCTTGGGGAATGGGAATTCTACCGAAACATTTACTTGAAGGTAAAGAACTTTTTAATTCTCCTTTAAACAGAAATCCTATTGGAACAGGACCTTATAAAATAAAGGAATGGGTTACAGGTCAAAGAGTTATTCTTAATAGAAATGAAAATTATTATGAAGGCACTCCATTTTTTGAAAAATTTATTTCACGAATAATTCCAGACCCTTCAACAATGTTTCTTGAATTAAGATTTGGGGGAATTGATTTTATGGGACTTGCTCCAGCTCAGTATAAATATTATGGAGAAAAATCATACTTTAAAAAATATTTCAATGTTTACAAATATCCTTCCTTTGGATACACATACATTGGCTATAATCTTAAAGACCCTTTATTTTCAGAAAAAAAAGTTCGTCAGGCAATTGCCCATGCAATAAATAAAAAAGAAATAATTGAGGGAGTTTTGCTTGGTTATGGAACTCCCTGTACAGGACCTTTTCCACCCTCATCATGGGCATATAACCCAAATGTAAAGGATTTTGAATATAATCCAGAAAAAGCAAAAGAAATCCTACATGAGCTTGGCTGGAAGTTAGATAATGATGGAATAATGACAAAAGATGGTAAAAAATTTTCATTTGTTTTGCTTGTTAATCAAGGAAATGAAGCCAGACTTAAAACCGCACAAATAATTAAGGAACAGCTTAAGAAAATCGGGATTGAACTAAAAATAAGAGTTCTTGAATGGCAGAGCTTTCTTGAACTTGTTACAAAAAGGCAGTTTCAGGCAGTTTTGCTTGGCTGGTCACTTTCCCGTGACCCAGATTTATATGACATTTTTCATTCATCTAAAACCAAGCCAGGAGAGTTTAATTTTGTTAGTTACAGCGATAAAGAAGTTGATAGCCTCATTGAAAAGGCAAGAGAGATTCTTGATAGAGAAGAAAGGAAAAGGCTTTACTGGAAGATTCATGAAATAATAACAGAAGACCAGCCCTATACATTTCTTTATGTACCTGATACAATAATTGCTGTAAATAAAAGAATAAAAGGAATTGAGCCAGCTCCAGCAGGAATATGGCACAATTACATTTTCTGGTATGTGCCAAAAAATCGTATAGATTGGTATAATTAAAGATATGAAAAATTTATTGATAATTTTATTGTTCTTTCTGTTTGCAAATCCAATTCTTGCTCAGGATACTGCACTTTCAAAACTTAATAAAGCCTATAAAAATATAAATGATGCAAGTGGTAGTTTTATCCAGACAAGCTACATTAAAGATTTAGATAAAACTCAAAAATTTAAAGGAAGATTCTTTATAAAAGGAGATAAAATCAGATGGCAATATGAAGGAGAATTTCCTCAGGTTATTTTTCTTAATAGAGAAACTCTTATTGTATATGACAGAAAAAGAAAACAGGCAATACAAAGTATTTTTTCTGAAGAAAAATACGGTCAACTCCCTATTGCTCTTCTTTCAAGAATGGCTGATTTTGAAAAGGATTTTGAAATTACTGAAAAATCAGAAAATACTTTAATACTTATTCCTAAAACTAAAATGGGAAACATAAAAAAGATTGAAATTACAATTCAAGATGAAGATTTCCCAATAAAATTCCTCAAAGTTACAGATACTTCAGCGAATACAGTAAGAATAGACTTTTATTCGGTAACAATAAATAAAAATCTTAAAAATTCACTCTTTCAATTCATCCCTAAAAAGGATGACACTGTTTTAAAATATTAACAATTTTATTCACGGAGGCAAAAATGTCCAAGAAAAAAATTGCTATAACAATGGGAGACCCAGCAGGAATTGGTCCTGAAATTATTGTTAAAGCCTTTGCACAGGAAGACATTTATAAAATCTGTAATCCTATTGTTATAGGAGATAGAAGCATTATTAAGGAAGCCATCAAGACAATAGGAATGGATTTTGACCCTGACAACATAGAAATATTAAATCTTAATGAAATAAAAAATCCTTCAAAACTTAAAAAAGGTGTACCTTCTGAAGAATCTGGAAGAGCCTCTTTTTCTTACATAAGAAAAGCTGTTGAATTATGTAGACTTGGAATAGTTTCCGCAATTGTTACCTGTCCAATTACAAAAATAGCCTTGCGAATGGCTGGGCTTCCCTGGCTTGGGCATACAGATATGCTTGCTGAACTTACTAATACAGATGATTATGCAATGGCTTTTTACAGCGAGCAATTAAAAATAATTCTTACAACAATCCATGTCCCTCTGAAAGATGTTCCTCATTTAATTAAAAAAGAAAAAGTAATAAAAACAATATTTTTTGCAAAAAAAGCATGCGACATGCTTCAGATTGAAAATCCTCGCATAGCAGTCTGTGGATTAAATCCGCACGCAGGAGAAGAAGGAATTATAGGAAGAGAAGAAATTGAGGAAATTACTCCGGCAATTAAAGAAGCAAAAGCTTTAGGAATAGATGTTTCAGGACCATATCCAGCTGATTCTTTATTTTGGCGTGCTTACAATGGAGAGTTTGACTTTGTTGTTGCAATGTATCATGATCAAGCACTTGCTCCATTCAAACTTATTGCCTTTCAGAAAGGAGTAAACTTCACAGTAGGGCTTCCATTTATAAGAACATCTCCTGATCATGGAACAGCGTATGATATAGCATGGCAGGGAAAAGCAGAGCCTGCAAGCCTTATTGAGGCTATTAAACTTGCTTCAAGGATGGTGATTAAATGAAACTTTTTACTCCCTTTGAAATTAAAACAATTAAAATGCCTAACAGAATTGTCCGTTCTGCAACATATGAAAAAATGGCAGATGAAGACGGTTTTGTTACAGAGCAATTAATAAATCTTTATGTAAATCTTGCAAAAGGTGGAGCTGGTTTAATAATTACTGGAAATGCTCTGGTTCATATCTCTGGAAGAAGTGCTCCAAAAATGCTTTGCATTCATAATGACTTTTACATTGATGGATTAAAAAAACTAACCTCTGCTGTTCATCAAGCTGGAGGAAGAATTATAATTCAGCTAAGTCATGGTGGAAGACAATGTGCTTCTCTATTTCTTGGAGGTGACAAACCAGTTGCCCCTTCAGAAGTTTATGAACCAGTTTATAAAGTAATGCCAAGAGAGCTTAAACAGGAAGAAATTTGGGAAATTATTGAATCCTTTGGTAAGGCTGCAAGAAGAGCTAAAACCGCAGGATTTGATGGTATTCAGATTCATGGAGCTCATGGATATCTTGTAAATCAATTTCTTTCTCCCTATACAAACAAAAGAAATGATTACTGGGGAGGTGATGAAGAAAGAAGATTTCATTTTCTTGAAGAAGTTTATCAGAGTATAACAGACAATGTAGGATATGACTTTCCAGTAATGATAAAACTTAATGCCTGTGACTTTGTTGAAAAAGGACTTACATTAGAAGAAAGCTTAAGAATTGCTAAAAGGCTTGAAAATTTAGGAATAGATGCAATTGAGGTAAGTGGTGGAATTGTTGAATCAAAGTTAGAGGAAAGGCCTGTTAGAATGAACATTGATTCACCAAAGAAAGAAGCTTATTTTAGAGAATTTTCAAGAGAATTCAAAAAAAATCTTAATGTTCCAATTATGCTTGTAGGAGGGATTCGTTCTCGCTCAGTTGCAGAAGATATTTTACAAAAAAATGATGCAGACTTGATTTCTCTTTCAAGACCTTTAATTCGTGAACCTGATTTGCCAAAGAAATGGATGAAAGGGAAAGAAACTGCTGACTGTATATCCTGCAATGGATGTATGAGATTTATAAAATTAGACTATGTTAAATGTGTCCAAATTGAAAAGGAAGGTAGAAAAAGGCAAAAATAATATAATTTTGGGTTCATGACAAACACTGAAAAGCTATTAAAATCAACTTTTGTATTAGTCATTTGCCGATAGAAAAGAGCTGTCTTGAGCCCATCCCGTCATTCTGAGGGGCTAAACGCCCCGAAGAATCTCTAATTGAAAAATCTCTCAGGTGAAAAAAAGGATGAGATTCTTCGCTATCGCTCAGAATGACAAAATAGTCCAAAACATAATTTTCTATCGGCAATTTCAAGTTAGTTTACATTAAATTTTGCCCTTTTTCTCAAAAAAACCTTGAAAATCTCAATTAATACTGAAATAACTATACTGAGGCTAAAAATTATACTCAAGTCAGAAATTGAAGGTTTGTTTATTCCAAAAGCTATTCTTACATAAGGTATATTGATTAATGCAGTAACTAAAATTAGTTCCCATATTACCGCTAATATAAGTAATTTATGTGGGGGTGATTTTAAAATACTATACCTTAAGGAACGAAAATTAAGAGCAACCATAAGTTCTATTATTACGAAGAGAAAGAAGAGTTCTGTTCTTGCATTAGGTATATCACTAAGTTTGTGAAAAAAAATAAAATAAAACAAAGGAATGTCTATCAAGACTGCTGATAATATTAAAGCTTTTACATCCCAGGAAAGAATTTTTTCTTTAGGATTTCTCGGAGGCATTTTCATTATGTCTGGTTCTGGTGGAGCAACGCCTAAAGCAAGTGCTGGAAGTCCATCAGTTGCAAGATTAATATAAAGTATAGCAGCGGGAAGAAGGGGTAAATATTGAGGGCCTAAAATTAAAACTATCCCGCCTATAACAGCTACTTCTGTTATATTACATCTAAGAAGGTATGTGAGATACTTCTTTATGTTGTCATAAATCCATCTTCCAAGTTCCACAGCTTTTACTATTGTTGCAAAATTATCATCTTTAAGAATCATATCTGAAGCCTCTTTTGTTAATTCAGTACCTGTTATACCCATAGATATTCCGATATCAGCTTCTTTCAAAGCAGGAGCATCATTAACTCCATCTCCTGTCATTGCAACTACTTCACCCTTTTTCTTCCATGCTTTAACAATTTTAAGCTTATTCAGTGGAGAAACTCGTGCATAAACTTTTACTTTATCTACAATTTTTTCAAACTCCTCATCAGACAGTCCTTCTAACTCTTCACCTGTAAGAGCTATATCCCCATCTTTATAAATACCTATTTCTTTCGCTATAGCCATAGCTGTCAATTTATGGTCACCTGTTATCATTATTGTTTTAATTCCTGCAATTTTACATTTTTTTATTGCCTCTATTACTTCTTCTCTTGGAGGGTCAATCATTCCTATAAAACCTAAAAATATGAGGTCTTGCTCAACAATATCCTCTGAAAATTGGCTTAGATTTGATATCTCTTTATAAGCTATACCTAAAACTCTTAATCCATTTCTGGACATTTCTTCATTAATTTTTAGAAGATTAGCTTTATCTGCATTGTTTAACTTTCTTATGATATTATTTTCTAAGATAAAAGCACTTCTTTGTGTAATCACTTCTGGAGCACCTTTCATAAACGCTATTTTTCTCCCATCTTCTATTTGATGAATGGTTGTCATTCTTTTTCTTTCAGAACTGAAAGGAATTTCTCCAATTCGCGGATTTTTTAGTCTGGTTTCGTGAATATTTATCCCGGCTTTTCCTGCCAAAACAAGAAGACAGCCTTCTGTAGGGTCTCCGGTTATAAACCACTCTCCATCCTTCTCATAAAGATTTGAATCATTGCATAATAAACAGGCTCTTAAAGTCCAGTAGAAACTATCATCTTTTTTTATTTCAGTATTCATTCCTGAGTATTTAAACTCACCTTTGGGTGAATATCCAGTGCCTGTGACATCTATAATATTATTGGAGATAAAGATTTTTCTTACAGTCATCTCTCCCTTTGTAATTGTTCCAGTTTTGTCAGAACATATAACTGTGGTACATCCCAATGTCTCAACAGCAGCCATTTTTCTAACAAGCGCATTTTTTTTAGATATCTGATACATGCCTATTGCAAGGCAACCTGTAACAATTGCTGCCAGTGCTTCAGGGACAGAAGCTACTGCCAAACTAACAGCAAAAATTGTAATGTTTATTATAAACTCCGAACTTATTTTGTTTGTTAAAATTTCCTTTATTATACTCGTCCCTGCAACAACAACACATACAATCAAAGCAATTATCCCAAGCCATTTCCCAACTTCATCTGCCTGCTTTTCAAAAGGTGTTTTTCCTTCTTTAATTTCAATGGATTTTTTAGCAATTTCACCGAATTGTGTATTCATTCCAGTAAAAATAACAACTGCTTTTCCTCTACCGCTAACTACAGTTGAACCTGAAAAAACCATATTTTCTATGAATATTGGAGAAGTTTTATCAGATAATGCTTTTGCATTCTTGTCAACAGGAATAGATTCTCCTGTAAGAGAAGATTCATCGCATTTAAGAAAATAAGAATCTATTAATCTTGCGTCAGCAGGAATTTTGTCCCCAGCTTCAAGAATAAGTATATCACCCGGGACAAGTTCTTTAGATAAAACTTCCTTTTGTTCACCATTTCTAATCACAGTTATCGTAGGAGAAAGCATTCTTTTCAGGGCTTCAAGGGCTTTTTCTGCTTTGTACTCCTGGATAAATCCAAGTAATACACATAAAAGAACCATCAAAACTATAAAAATAGTGTCAATAATATGTCCAATTATTGCAGAAAAAAATACAGCTATAAGAAGAATGATTATTAAAATATTTTTGAACTGATTTATAAAAATTTTGAAAGGTGATTTTTTTGGTTCAACCTGTATTTCATTATAACCGTATTTTTTGAGGCGATTTTTTACTTCTTCATCAGTCAGTCCATAATCAGGCTCAACATCTAATTCTTTTAAAATTTGAATAATTTCCTTAGAATGCCATTTATGGTTTTTAACTGTAAAATCCATTTCTATAAATTGCCCAGTTATTTATTTTAGCATTTATCCTTAACTTGAAAGTTAAAACTGGCTTATGTAAAAGACAGCCTTTCTTCAACCTGCAAAATCATGACACTTAAATTTGCAGATAGAAAATTATGTTTTGGACTATTTTGTCATCGGAGTCATTCCTTCGCAGACCCTTCGCATAAGCTCAGGGCTTCGGCTCAGGACAGCGTCTGCCCTTCTTATTTTGTCATTCCTTCGCTTCGCTCAGGACAGCGTCTGAGCATTTTTTTCTGTCATTCTGAACGGAGCGCAAGCGGAGTGAAGAATCTGATACTTTTCCGAGTAAGCAATAGCGAAGAATCTCCATAGGAGACCCTTCGGCTTCGCCTCAGGGTGACAGGTAAAAAAAGGTGACAGGTAAAAAAGGGTAAAAGGTAAAAGGGTAGTGTCAACATTCTTGTGTAAATTTTTTATAGAAAGGCAAATTAGGATGCACCTTACCTATTTTTGTATGTCTCCAGCTCATCTCCATTTTTAAAGATATGAATGCCAGTAGCAAGTAACAAGATGTCTCTCCCGCAACTATTTCCATAGATTTTGTCCTCCGCTTAAATTCTTTATTCAGCC
>Ga0209162_1002199_pt1 | contig 17587 bp, 18 predicted proteins | sample YNPNPMetaG_FD_187121 | JGI IMG/M metagenome (GOLD analysis project Ga0209162, IMG submission 187121) | Anoxygenic and chlorotrophic microbial mat microbial communities from Yellowstone National Park, USA - YNP NP MetaG (SPAdes) (version 2) ... | reverse complement strand
GGTTGGCGAGTTGATGCAGTCGGGACGGCTGCGCTCCCGGGGCGATTGCTTTTCCAGCGCCTTGATCATTCTAATCATTCTGCCACGCGGCCATGTGTTCGTGCTGCCAGAGTTCGTCTATTGGTTGGCGATCGCGGACAATAGAACTGTTGCGCCCTCTGACCATTATCTCGGGTGGAAATGCGCGGCTGTTGTAGTTGGATGCCATGACGGACCCGTATGCACCCGCGCTCATCAAGGCAAGGTAGTCACCTTCCTTGACAGGCGGAAGCCGTCGTTGCTTTGCAAAATAATCGCCGGATTCACAGACAGGACCGACAACATCCGCCGTGAACCACGAACCCGGTCTGTAGGACAACGGCACAATTTCGTGGTAGGCATCGTAGAACGCAGGGCGTATGAGGTCGTTCATTGCGGCATCGACGATGACGAACCTTTTGTTGGCGGTTTGTTTGATGTACTGGACGCGCGTAATGAGCACGCCTGCATTGCCAACAAGAAACCGGCCCGGTTCGAGCACCATTCGCAATCCGAGCGGCTCGAGCAACGGCAACAGGGCGCGCGCGTAAGAGTCCGCTGTGATGACGCCTTTTGCCTGCTTTGACCGCCACCATTGCGGTCTTCCGCTCTCGAGGGCCGGGTCATACACGATACCGATTCCGCCGCCCACGCTGAAGAACTCGATGTGATGTCGGTCCTTGAGAACCCGGGCCAGAGGCAGCATTCGTTTGACGGCGTTGACGAACGGTTTTTCAGAAGTGATCTGAGATCCAATGTGCATTTGGAGGCCCCGGACTCTGATGTGGCGCAATCGAGTTGCTTTCTCGTAAACGGCAAGGACATGGTCCATTGCGATGCCGAATTTGTTCTCGTAAGTGCCGGTTGTGATTTTCGCGTGTGTGTGGGCTTCGACGTTTGGATTAACTCGGATTGCCACGGGCGCGGCCTGTTTCAAGCGGGCGGCGATGCGATTGATTCGTTCGAGTTCCGGTTCACTTTCGACGTTGAAACAGTAAATGTTCTTCTGCAACGCAAACTTGATTTCCTCTTCGGTTTTGCCAACGCCGGCGAACACGCATTTTGTCGGATCGCCACCTGCGGCAAGGACACGACGCAGCTCGCCATGACTGACTATGTCGAAGCCCGATCCGAGGTTTGCGAATGTGCGGAGAACGGCGAGGTTTGAATTGGCCTTGACGGCGTAGCAGATAAGATGATCAAGCGAGCGCAATGCGGTGTCGAGGCTTTGGTAATGACGTTCCAGTGTTGACTGGGAATAGACGTACAGGGGCGTGCCAAAGCACTCGGCTAGCGCGCGCAATGGCACTCTCTCACAGTACAGGTTTCTGCCCATCCGAGAAAAACAGTGCATGGAATGGTTATGCCAGAGCAGGGCTTGCGAGCAAAGCGATTTCGCGTACCGCTATATCGGAAAATTTGCGCAGCAATCGCAAGTTAGCGAATCCTTCGACGTTACTGTTTCGGGCAATTCATTCACCAGCCCGGAAATCTCACCGGAATTAAGTTTTGGGGTCTTGGTCTGGTAAGGAGGTGAGATCCGGGTAATGAAAACCCGCGCCCAGAGCGGAGAATCTTTATTCCCAGAATTAGTGTCCTGCTTTGTGACTTGGGCGATCTCGCCGAAGCGGATTCCGACACAACTGAAGCTCGAGCAGACTTATGCGCGCAGATCATTTCAAGGCTGCGGTTTTCTCGCAGGTTATCCAACACCATACGTTAAAGGCCGCCCTGTGGTGACTGCACTCCTCGCTGCCACAGAAGCAGGTACTGACGAATTGAGCAAACTCGCAGTCTGAGAATCTTCGCAAATATGATCGATTTCTGAATACAGTAATCTCGCGCTGGCTGGCAAGCAGCCGATTTGACAAAGCGCGAAAGCTGCGCAACTCTGGCAGTTAACATGACGATAGTATCCCTCGTTTACTACTCCGGCTCAGGCCACACGGCCCAAGCGGCCCAGACAGATTCACCACGTCGCCGAGCAGGTGGACGTAACCGAGATTGAAGGCATGCGCATGAAGCAACGATTGTTCTTCAATCCGACCGGCGGCGAGTCGCTGGCTTTCTTTTCCGTGTTGGACGAGGGGGAATCCTCAAGGAAGAACAATGAGTTGAGGCGATGATGAAAATGTGGATTGTTTTCTTTATTATTACGGTGGTGATTGTGATTACGTTTGCTGCATGCCAAACCACCCGAGCGGGATATGAGTCTGCGCCGTACAAGGTCGTGCGCTCGGACGGAAAATTCGAGGTGCGCGACTATCCGGCGCTCACAGTGGTGGAGACGCCGATGGCCGCCGGCGGTCGGGACGGGAGCGACGGGAGTTTCATGCGTCTGTTCCGGTTCATCACTGGCGCGAACGAGGCGCAGCAGAAGATCTCCATGACCACGCCGGTGTTCATGTCCGGCAGCGAGTCGAACGCGACGATGGCTTTTGTGCTGCCTTGGAAATTCAGGGCGGACACCGCGCCCAAGCCGTCAGATGGATCGGTGACGGTGCGGGAGCTGCCGGCTGGCCGGTTCGCAGTGCTGCGCTTCAGTGGCGGACGAAATGGGAAGAACGAGGCTGCCGCGTTGGAAAGCTTGCGGGCGTGGATGAAGCAGGAGGGGTTGAAAGAATCGTCAGCGCCGATCTATGGCTACTTTGACCCGCCGTGGACACCGGCCTTTTTGCGTCGCAACGAAGTGATGCTGCGCACTGAAGCCGACCAAACCTGAGGTTTCAGGCCAGTTCAAGCACCGCCAACGATCGTGATTAACAATTCCCCATCATGAACAGTGCTGGAATCGGTTTGTATTTCATCGCTGGCGGCACGGGCGGTGTCGGCTTGGAGGTCGTCCGGCGATTGCTTTCTCACGGCAAACGAAGCGTCGCGCAAAGCTTCCGTGGCCATGCATCCCCTCGGGCGTTTGGGTGAGCCGGGTGACGTCGCGTCGGCCATTTGCTGGCTGTTGTCGCCCCAGCAAAGCTGGGTCACCGGGCAGGTACTGCACGTGGACGGCGGTCTGTCCACCGTGCAAGCACGATAGGGTTGTCTGCAACGGGCTCATGAGTTTTCATCCCCAAGCCCGTCCGCGTCAGTTGAGGCTGGCGCTCGGCGACCAGTTGAACCAGGACTTGGCCGAATTCGACGGTTTCGCCCCGGGAGTTTGCCCGGCACGCCCACGGGCGAAAGCAACTGCGGATGGAGTTTTTCTGCCGCGAGATGCGGCGCAAGTACGCGAATCCTGCCGCCGTGAGCGGGCTGCCACCTGGAAAACCGAAGACATCGGGAAGTAATTCGCGCTTTAATCATAGCGGTGAATCGCATAGCTTTCGTCGGACGTTTCTCCACCCTGGTATGAGCCGCGCCGTTGGCGCTTTGGTCACCGAGCAGTGACAGCAAGGGCCAAAGGCCCGTTGGCGACGAAGTCGCCCCAGATATTTCCCAGCCCGGCGGCGCAAAGCTTTCTGGTCAACTGGTGCACGCACCGCGTCTTTGAGCAAGAGGCAACTTTGGTTCCGGATCCGCCGGGCTGGGAAATATGCGGGCCCGGAAATCTCACCGTATTACCGGACCAAGACCCCAAAACTTCATTCCGGTGAGATTTTCGGGCTAAACGGTGACGACCTGGTCAAAGTTTCGTGTCGGCGCGCAGTTCCGCTTGCGGTGTGCTCGGGCGATTTGCAAAGACTTCCGGCAAATGAATGCGATTGCCCTGAATTCTCGTGTGCTGAGAGTCGGCACCGGATCAGGTTGACCGTCCATATGAAGCTACTTCGCCTCGCCAGTTTGCTGGCCCAAACCGGTTCCCGCCGACGCTACGAGATCGGCCGCCCGCGCTACCTGACCTATCTGGTGACATTCACCTGCAACGCACGGTGTGTCATGTGCGACAGTTGGAAGAAACCCTCGCCGGATGATCTCACGGTCCAGGAAATCGAGTGTATCTTCCGCCAGTTGCCCCCGCTGGACATGGTGCGATTGAGCGGCGGTGAGCCGTTTGTGCGGGCCGATCTGCTTGACATCGCGCATCTGGCGCAAACACACCTCCGGCCGCTGCTCCTGCACGTGACCACCAACGGTTTCCTAACCGATCGCATCGTGAAGTTCTGCGAGGCCCGTCGGCGCGACGTGCCGCTGCAATTGCTTCTATCGGTGGACGGACTTGCCTCGAAGCACAACCAGGTCCGGGGCCGCCACAACGCATGGGCGATGGCCACTGCGACGCTCGAAGCCCTCGCGCCACGCCAGCGGGAGCTGAACTTGTCGCTGGGCGTCAACCAAACGATAGTTGACGCCGAGGGCGCGGAGCAGTACCGAGGCTTAAACGACTTTCTCAAGCCGTTGGGTGTTCGCCACCATGTGGTCATGGCGTACGAGGTCAGCGCGACCTACAGCCTCGAGCGCGAAGTGGACCTCGGACCGGATGCTCTCGGCGACTTCACCACTTTCGGCACATTCCAGCGCGAGGCGGTCTCCAAGTTGTGGGACGAAGTGGAGCGCGACGTGGCTTGCTGGCCTTGGCCGGAGCGCCTTGCCAAGCGATACTACATCCGCGGCATTCGTAACCGCTTGCTGAGCGGAAAAGGCTCGCCAAATCCACCCTGCGTTGCGTTGAATGCGCATCTGCGCCTGCTACCCAACGGCGATGTGCCCACCTGCCAGTTCAACACCAAGGTCATCGGCAACCTCCGCCGACAAACTTTTGCCGAGGTGTGGGCGTGTGAGGCGGCAGCCACTCAACGCGCCTGGATCCGCCGCTGTCCCGGTTGCTGGGCCGAGTGCGAGGTGCTGCCGAACGCAATCTATACCGGCGACTTGTGGCGGTCGCAGCGGCTGCGCAAGTCAAAACCCTGGTCCCGTTCGGCCCATGCGGACGCGATTCCGGAAACCGGCTGAAATTGTGACCCGACGGTGCGTCCCCCACCAGTTCCGCCGGTTTTGCGACGGTTCGGTGGCAGCACGGCAAAACTTTTGCAAACCGGCAGATCAAAGCTTGCCACTGCGAACGTCTTCTGGCTGGTTGCCAGTGGTCAATCAAAAGACGTAACACATGGCGAGAATCTTTATAAGCATGTCGGGCGATGGCCGGGGCCACGCGACACGGGTGCGGGCGATAACGGAGGCTTTGCGGGGCGAGCACGATCTCACCCTCTTTGCGCCGGGGGACGCCTATTTATTTCTAAAACCGCTTTACGCGGCGAGCGACGTGACCGTTCGCGAAATCCCCGCGTTGCGTTTCATGTACACGGAGGACAACAGGCTGTGTTATCGCCGGACTGCGACAGACGCGCTGCGGTATCTCCGACGGCTGCCGGGTCTGGTGTGCTCCCTGCGCGAGGAAATCGAAGCCAGACAACCTGATCTGGCGATAGTTGACTTCGAACCGGCGCTGCCGCGCGCGGCGCGGTTGAGCGGGTTGCCGTGGGTCAGCGTCAACCACCAGCACTTCCTCCGCACGTATGATTTAAGCTCCTTGCCGCGTTCACTGCGCTGGCACGCTGCTTACATGGCAATGGTCGTCGAGCTTTACGGCTCAGGTCAGGCCGACACGGTTGTCTCCTCGTTCTACTTCCCGCCCCTGCGGAAGGGATGTGAAGGTGTGACCCAAGTGGGTGTGCTGCTGAGGCCCGAGGTGTTGGAGGCGAGGCCAAGCGAGGGCGAGCATCTCGTGGCCTATTTCCGCAAGTTCGCCTCTGCCAGATTGTTGGCGGCCCTGGCGGCAACCGGACGACCGGTTCGAGTGTACGGCCTCGGAGCCCGTCCGCGTGCGGGTAACTTGACCTTCCACGCGATCAGTTCGTCGCGGTTCATTGCTGATCTGACGTCGTGCGCGGCGCTCATCTGCACGGCGGGCAACCAACTGGTCGGCGAAGCGCTGCATCTGGGCAAGCCCGTTTTTGCGCTACCCGAACCCAACAACCATGAGCAGGCGATCAACGCACATTTCCTCCGCCAGACCGGCGCGGGCGACTGGTCGGAATTCGATGCGGTTGATTACGGACGGCTGTGCGGGTTCTTGCGACGCTTGGATGAATTCCGCACCGCCATGCCTCGCGAGCGTATCAATGGGTTGCCAGCGACCTTGGCGGTGCTGCGCCGCCATCTGCGCGATGCTGCCAGCCAGCCGGTCGCACTTGATCTGGTTGCCGCTTGATCATTGAATCTCAACTTCCGCCTCGCAGCGGGCCTCCCGCGGTTGGATGGGTGTCTCCGCCGCTCGAGGCCCAATAGCCATCTCTTTCAGACAATTCACCCAGTCGTCACGGGACCGACAAACGGACCTGAGAGGATGAGCGCCGTGAAAACAACGCTCGATGTCGTCCGGCTCATGGTAAGGGCTCCGGTTCACTACGCCACTCGGTTGGCACGAAGCCTGGATGACCTTCGCGCCGTGCAGTCGTTACGCTTTCAAGTTTTCAACCTTGAACTCAATGTGGGGCGTGATGAATCCTATGTGACCGGCCTTGACGAAGACCCCTTCGACGTCGTCTGCGATCATCTGCTGGTAGAGCATGTGCCATCGGCCACCATAGTCGGCACCTACCGGTTGCAAACCGGACCAAATGCAGCGGCTTACTTGGGCTATTATTGCGCGCATGAATTTGAGTTTCATGTCTTTGAACCATGGCGCGCAGAGATGATCGAGTTGGGTCGAGCTTGTGTCCATCCACAACATCGGAACCTCGTCGTCCTTGGCTTGCTCTGGAAAGGCATTGCCGATTACGCGCGCCAACATGGCGGGCGCTATCTCTTCGGCTGCAGTTCCCTCAGCTCCCAAGATCCGGCCGTTGGCGCTTCCGTGTACGCGGACCTCTGCCCCGGGCACTTGGCGGAACCGCCATGGCGTACCCTCCCGCTTTCCGATTTTGAATGTCCACTGAGCCAGTTGGCTGCCGAGCCTGTGGCGATTCCCAAACTGCTTCGTGCCTACCTTGCATTGGGTGCAACCATCTGCGGGCCACCGGCAATTGACCGGGAGTTCAAGACGATTGATTTCCTGACATTCCTCGATCTGCAGGCGCTGCACCCGCTTGCACGACAGAGGTTCTTCGGATCATGACATCCCGCGAAACAGATCGATTGCGTATCCTCGGACGGCTGCTCTGGCTGTGCGCTGAACTGGTTTTGGCCGCCATCGACTATGCAACCCACTGTGCTTTTTGCTGCTCCGCCTCGTTGCCGAAAGCACGAGCCGAGTGGCTGCAACATGCGGCGCGGCGCATTCTTCGGGTCCTTCGGGTCCACACCCGCTGCCAGAATAGCGCTCCCATCAGTGGTTTGCTTGTTTGCAATCACCTGAGTTACCTCGATGTTCTCGTGCTGGCCGCACTGGCACCATCCCGGTTCGTGGCCAAGAGTGAGGTGAAGCACTGGCCCGTGTTCGGCTGGTTCGCCCGGCTCGCAGGAACCATTTTTGTCAACCGGAACAAACCCCTTCATTCAGGGCAAACGGCGGAAGAGATTGGCGTCGCTATTAGCCAGGGCGTCGTGGTGGTCCTATTTCCCGAAGGAACAAGCTCAGGAGGTCAAACGGTTCTGCCCTTCAAATCGTCACTGCTCGAACCTGCAACACGCGATCACCACGCTGTGACAGCGGGCTGCCTGACTTACGAACTCGCCGATGGCAATGTGAGCGAAGAAGTCTGTTATTGGAAGGACATGACTCTGGTTCCGCATCTGATCAACCTACTGGGCAAACGGAAGATTCACGCCAGCGTCAGTTTCAGCAAACTTCGATCCGGTACCGCGAACCGGAAGGAATTGGCGCGACAGTTGCGCGCAGAGGTGCTAAAGCTCAAAGAAGCCCTTGCCTGAATGCGAAGTCAGAGCCCGAGGCATCTCCAAGTTGTACGTGTCGAGGGGGGCAAACGACCACGTCCTTGAGTCGAGGACCAGCGGGGGACGAGGCGCTGCGGTACTGGTCGCCCATGCCCCGAGGCCGATTGATTGCGGCATCCCACCCACAACCTCAGAATATAGTCACAGACATCAGATTTTGATCCGCTTCGATGCTACTGGGCTGATCGACCGAGGTGGATCAATGGCCGGTTGAGGTTTCATTTTGGCGACGAAGGAAAAATTGAAGTTGCGGATGTATCCCCGACAAAAAGCCCGGTTTTGCTGAGGGATGAAGGTGGGCCGGAGATGACCCATTGCCAGGCGAGCTGACGTCCCGCGCATGCCGGCGGAGTCAGTCGTGCGACGCGCTGAACAGTGTGCTCTCTTCAAAATTGCCCTTGCAGCCTCTGGCAGGATGCTTACCCTTTCCCGCCCGAACTATGCAATACCGGATATCACAGCAGGCAGCCGCGTTGTCGCCGTCGTTGACCCTTGCCATCGACGCGAAGGCAAAACAAATGAAGGCCGAGGGACGTAACGTGATCGGTTTCGGCGCGGGTGAACCCGATTTCGACACGCCCAAGCACATCAAAGATGCTGCGGCGCGCGCTCTTGCCGAAGGCTTCACAAAGTACACCCCGAGCAGCGGTATTCCGGAGCTCAGGAAAGCAATTGCAGAAAAGTTCAAACGCGACAGCGGCCTTGATTACAAGCCGTCACAGATCATTGTATCCTGCGGCGGCAAGCACTCGTGTTTCAACACCATAATGGCCACATGCCAGCCGGGCGACGAAGTGATCATCCCCGCGCCTTACTGGCTAAGTTACCCTGAGATGGTAAAGCTGGCCGGGGCAAAACCGGTCATCATCAGCACAACAGACGCCACCGAATTCAAGGTGACACCCGCTCAACTCGAAGCTGCCATTACGCCGCAGACTCGACTCTTCATCCTGAATTCGCCGAGCAATCCGACCGGCACGATCTATTCGCCGTCGGAACTGAAAGCCCTTGGCGATGTCTGCATTAGACATCATGTCCTGATCCTCAGCGACGAAATTTACGAAAAACTCGTGTACGACGGCGCCGAGCATGTCAGTGTGGCTTCTTTTTCTCCGGATCACTATGCACACACGATAATCACAAACGGGTTTTCAAAAGCCTATTCGATGACCGGTTGGCGGCTTGGCTATTTGGCTGCGCCGGAACCAATCGCGGCTGCGATCGATGCCATTCAAAGCCACAGCACCAGCAACCCGACCTCGTTTGCCCAGAAAGGTGCGGTGGCGGCGTTGACCGGTCCGCAGGATCACCTCGCAGCATGGCTCCAAGAGTATGCCAAACGCCGCCAGATCGCCCACGAATGGCTGAATCGCATCCCGGGAATGACCTGTGTCAACGCCAAAGGCGCTTTCTATCTGTTCCCGAACATCGCGAAGTTCGGTTTGGATTCGAGGACGTTTTGCGCGCGACTGCTGGAGGAAGAACTGGTGGCGGCAGTCCCCGGAATAGCATTCGGCGCTGACGATTACATTCGGATCAGTTACGCCACCAGCCTTGCCAACATCGAGGAAGGGCTGCGGCGCATCGAAAAATTTGCCCGGCGGCTTCTCGGCTAATCCGGCTGGCTATTTGATCCCTTCTGGTTCCGGCGGTTGCGGTACTCGGCTATCCATCGTCGCACTGTTTCGAGCAATGTACCGGGCGGGTGACGTTCGAGCCATGCGCGGAGGCGTTCTTCGGAAACCGGCAGGTTGGCAATTGTTGGCTGGGGCGGAAGGCTTTCCAAGAGATGGACCACTGCGGGCATTGATTCGAACAGGGCTTCATCCATCGAACTCGGGTCTTCTGCGGACAGGAAAGCATTTATGTCTGCCCATGTACCATCAGGACGAAGAACGTAGAGGCTTTCGGCTCCATCATCGGATCCGGGCGGATAACCCGTTTGCGTTACAAGGAACGGACCGCGTTTGTTGGGGGTGGGGCTGAGGTCCCAAACCTGAACTTTGCTGTAGTCGTTTGTTATCTTTGGCATCCCTGAATGTCGGATAATTCGGTGTCGGTGAGGAGGCGCCACTCATGTGTCATTTCAATTTGCCGGGATTCAATCCCTGCAGGTCCTTCGGAACAAAGAGCCCATCTTTGCGTATGAGCTCCCCATCCAGATACACTTCGCCTCCCCCCCATTCAGGACGTTGAATGAGCACCATGTCCCAGTGAACAGCGGACTTGTTGCCATTGCCGCACTCCTTGTATGCAGCGCCGGGGGTCAGATGCAAAGACCCGGCTATTTTCTCATCAAAGAGAATGTCGCACATCGGCTCGGTAATATACGGATTGAACCCGAATGAAAACTCGCCCAGGTATCTGGCACCCGGGTCAGTGTCAAGAATTGCGTTGAGCTTTGTCTCTTTTGATCCAGTGGCGTGGACCACTTTTCCGTCTTTCAGTTCGAGCCGGATGTTCTCGAATCGCGTCCCGGCGTAGATCGTCGGTGTGTTGAACTGGATAACGCCATTGGCAGACTTGAGCGTTGGACAGGTAAAACATTCGCCGTCGGGTATGTTTCGCAATCCACAGCATGGTTTGGCGCCGATACCTTTGATGCTGAACTCGAGGTCGGTCCCGGGGCCTTTGATTTTTACCTTGTCGCCGCGTCGCAATCGTTTCTCGAGAGGCGCCACTGCCCGCGCCATCTTCTGGTAATCGACAAGGCACACATCAAAGAAGAAATCCTCGAACGCCTCGGTGCTCATTGCGGCAGCCTGTGCCATGCTGGGTGTTGGCCATCGGAGCACAACCCAGCGCGTTTTGCTTACTCGATGTTCGAGGACCGGGCGCATGGTTCGGTTGAACAACTTCAACCGGTCCGCTGGCACGTCGGCGGTTTCATTGGCATTTGCGCTGCCTCGAACCGCAACGTACGCCTGCATCTTCCGCATCCGATAAAGCTCGATGTCGCGCAAAAGTTTTGCGTGGTCGGCGTCGGTATCGAGCATCACCTCGCGTGTTACGCGCGTGTGCCGCACTTCGACCACTGGAATTGCACCGGCGGCGCGCACCTCGCGCATCAGGGCGACGACAAATTCATCCGGCGCTTCAATCATGTCCAGCAACACGCGATCGCGCCGTTTCAATGCTGTCGAATACCGAACCAACAGTCGGGCCAGTCGGATGTATCGAGGGTCAATCATAGTTGGGCGGAGACTACAGAAGCAGGCCTGTTGCGTCGAGTGGCAACTCACAGAATCACCCGGCCCGCTGCAAACACGCCCCCAACCCCAGGCGCTGAACCGAACCCCCGGTTTCTCCCGGTGGCTCTGACCGGGCCGAGTCGTCTCTCTGGTCAAATCACGCTTTTGTGCGCGCGAGTCTTCCGGGGTGTACAGCTTTGTCTGGATGCTCTGCGTCCCCTGCAGTAGCATCTCGAACGAATCAAGTTCCGCGCAAATGACACGACACTGCTACAATTGCGGTTGGGTTTGGACGTACGCATCTGCACCTGGCCGCAGCGATACTTGCCCGCAATGCCGGGCTGACCTCCGCGTATGCCTCAATTGTGCCCGCTACAGCGAGCGCGCCGCCCACCAATGCACCGAACCCCGCGCCGAACCTGTCGCCGACAAGGATCGCGCAAATTTCTGTGAGTGGTTCAGCTTTGCAGTGCGGAACTTCACGCCGAGAACCGGGTCCGACCGGGCAGCAGCCGCGCGCGAAGCCTTGCGCAAATTGCTTGGCGACTGAGCCGCGCTGCACGACAACCGTTGAGACCAAACGCGAGGTGTCACGGTTTGTCGGGTATAGCAAACTTCGGTTGAAGTTCCCGGTCAGGTTTCCTTGAGCAACTCATTGACGTGCTTGAGCACTGCGAATGCGTCGGCCACATAGAGCACGTCGGCCTTGCCGCGTGCCCATCCGCATTGTGGATCAAGATTGATGGCACGCCGTTCGTTGATGAAACGCCACCCGATTGTGTGAGGTTCTTCGCCGTGGCAGCAGGTGGCAAGCCCTTTGGGATGTCTCGGAGTCGAACCGGTTTGGCCAATCTGATTTAGGTGCGACAAGAAACTCAGAACCGGTTGCCCCTCACTGCCAAGATCGACCAGCGATTTGCTGCTACCCAACGAACACCGTGTCAGCTTGAGAAACTCGAGGATGAGTTGTTCAGCTTCGGTTGCGTGAACTTTGCCATCGGACTGTTTCTTGGTCCATCCAGCGCCGACCACGAACAGCAAATCCGCATCAGGCCGTATTGTGTTGAGGCCGGTCTCCGGTTCTCTGTATCCCGTGACTTCTGTTTTTCGGGCTGAATCCGGCAGAACAACCCCGATGTTTTCAACCTCAACCTTTCGGGTGACTCCGCTCCATGCCGGGGCTGCACCCGGGTCAATCAAAACGAACCATGGTCTATGCGACCTTGTGAACCGGGCTTCCATTCGCTGGCGATAATACCAGCGCTGCGCTGTCACAATGCCTTCGTTCACTGCAACAGCCGTCACATGCGTGTCAGCACGCCCACCGAGTCTGTGTGCGACACCGGGCAAGCATCGCATGAGCCTCGAAGTGCCCGGGGCGAGAATGAGGGTCGCATTGGCCGCGCGGCATAAAGCTTCTGCTGCCGCGGTGTCTGTTGCGTAACGTGACTGGGAAAAAACGGGCCCGCAAACTCCAAGGAACCTGGTTGCGCCGGAATCTGCAGCCTGGTTTGCGGCCTCCTGAACACTCGCGCCGATAAGCCCGACGGCGAACGGCACACGCAGTTGCGCCGCCAACTGCGACGCCACACCAAGCGTTTCGCGACCGGGTTTGCCGAGTGAACCGTCATCCTCGCATGTGCTGAGAAAAAGAATCGATTCCATATTCAGCCTTTGATCCATTCAACAATCTCACGAGCAATCGCCTCTGGCGTTGCGTCTCTGACGATTCGGGTTTGTCTCAACTGTTTTGGAAGCGTCACCGAGACAAACCTGACACCTTCAGCGCCGATCTTCACCTGTTTGGCGCGCTGGAGGACAGGGATGATCGCGCGCATGTTTTGCATGCCGATTTGCGGGTTGTTCCGCGGCTCGGGCAATTTCCCTGTCGCCCATCCGACAACAACCGGGGGTCCTGAGCAGCGACTTGCCTGCTGACGTCCGCCTTCGATTCGTTCGACGATTTCCAGAGAGCCGTCGGACTGAACCCGCAGTTCATCCACTCCCATAAAAACGTCCGAAATGGCAAGTCGCTCCGCCAAATACTGCAATGTCACGCCTGCGCCGCGCGACGCGGATTCCCAGCCGCCGAACACAAGCAGCTTTTCCCGGTTCAACCCGGGCAGGCCATTGATTGCTTCGGCCAGAGCGCCTGCTGTTTCGGCGGGATCGGTGAATCCGCTTGCCGACCCATCCAGCGCCAGCAATTCGAACGGAACCTTTTGCGCGATGGTCATCATGACCTGCTGCAATCGCTGCTTGGGGCTGATGCTTACCAGGACCACCTTGCTTCCGGGGTATTCTCGCGCCAGACGCGCGGCTTCGTAAAGTGCGTGACACGCCCACGGATCAAGCGTGGCCGGCAGGACCAGCTCGTTCTTCAGTGCCGGACCGGTTGGTGCGGATACCGGCTCGAGAGTTTGCAGCGGGTCTGGAACAATCCCGCCGCAGACAACAATATGATAACCCGTGTTCATCCGGCCAAATGATCGGCAACGATCGGTCGTTTGAAAAGCAAGAATACAAGAATACAGTCTTTGGCGATCGCCCTTGCATGTTGAAAGAATTTGTGCCAAATTTGCGTGCAAATGCGGTGCTGTGTTGTGACCGGTGGGCGGCGGGCTGCCGCAGGGTGATCGGTCGCAACCGCTCCTTAACCCTGCAGGATTGGGAACAAGATCATGCAGATGACGTTTTTGGACTTGGTCAAGGCCACAATTGTGTGCGGCGGATTGGCGTTTGTGGTTTACAGCTATCCGGCGTTCAGCCAGGCGGTTATTATCGGGCTGTTGACCTTGATGTGGTTTTCATGTGCACATCAGGTTGTCAAGAGCGCCCGCAGGTAGAGGCCTCGAGCACGGACGTATTCGCCCACAATATGCAGGCCGGGAACGTGCTCCGTAGATTCAGCACGCGCGGACTTGTGTAGATTCAATCCACTGTCCCCAAACCGACAGTTTAACTGGTCCCGCCCCAGACACACCCACACCGCCAATCCGGTCATCTTTCAGAGTACTGAAAACCCTCGGGTCGGTGAACTGTTTTGACAGCATCTGCTTTGCAGGCAGCGTTGGAGTGCCATCTTCGAAAAATTGTGCAGCAATCGCAAATCAACGGATCATTCCAGAATTTTGCCTTCAAACCGTTTGGCCGCTGATCTCAATCTCATACATTCTCGGCAACGGCAGAGCTTTGGTCTGATCGAGGAATCTCTTGCGCCGGTCGGTCTGTGGGATTATTGTCAGGGCAATTGCTCGCCTTTCGATGGGTTGTTTTTGGTGCGCGAGTAGCTCAACTGGATAGAGCGTCGGCCTCCGGAGCCGAAGGTTGTGGGTTCGACCCCCGCCTCGCGTACCAGGCACTGACAATTTTAGCAAATTCGCCGTCTGCAAATCTTCGCAAATATGATCGATTTCTCAATATAAGTATTTAGGAATGTCTTTCTTGGGACTCGGTTTTGCGTGTGCCACGCCGGGTTTACCGTGGCCTGACAATTGACTGCACCCGGAGGTAATCAAGATAAGTTTCGGGACTGAGCACACCGCCTCCGCAGCCGCTCAGATTGCAGCCGCCGTATGGGACGCCGTGCGGGAACAGGTTGTGCCCGTTTATCCAACTGTTCCCGGCGACCATGGCTTCAGCGACGCGATTTGCGCGGTCGAGGTCGTTTGACCAGACACTGTTTGCAAGGCCGTAATCGGTGCTGTTGGCAAGCGCAATCGCCTCGGATTCGTCTTTGAATTCGACCACAAACGCAACTGGGCCGAAGATTTCTTCACGCCAGCAAACATTGTCGATGGCACCGGTCATCAAAGCCGGTTTGACGTAGTAGCCGTCCGGGTGGTTCGGGACGGCGGCTGGCCCACCTTCCAACAGGAATTTTGCTCCTTGCAAGGCTCCGCGCTCGAGGTATCCGAGGACACGACGTCGCTGTTTCTCGCTGATGAGTGGTCCCATTTGTGTGGTTGGTTCCATGCCGTGTCCGATGGTGACGCTGCGGAGCTTCTGGATGGCGCGGCTGATGAACTGGTCGAAGATGCGTTGATGTATTATCCAGCGCGTGGCGGTACAACAGACCTGGCCGGTGTTGAAAGTGAGTGCGGCGACCAGTGCGTCCGCAGTTGCCTCGACATCAACGTCGTCGAAAACGACCGCGGCGCCTTTGCCGCCCAGTTCGAGCTTTGCAGGGACGAGGTTGTGCCCGCATGCTGCGCCCACAAGCCGCCCAACCTCGGGCGAGCCGGTGAATGACATGCGTTTGATTGCAGGGTGTTTGGCGAGAGCGGCACCGGCGGTCTCGCCAAGTCCGGGTACCACATTGACCACGCCTGCCGGAATGCCGGCTTCATGGACGAGTTTGCAGAAATAGAGCGTCGAGAGCGGCGTGTCTTCTGCTGGTTTGACCACGACGGTGTTGCCGGCGGCCAGTGCCGGTGCGATTCCCCAGCCAACGAGCAAAAGCGGAAAGTTCCATGGGAAGATGAAAGCGCAAACGCCATACGGAAACCGGACCTTCCTTGCTTCGTATCCACTAACGGCTATGGGTTCGGCACGGCGGACATGGACGGAAAGGTCGGCAAAGTATCGCAATGTTTGAGCGACGTTGGGGATGTCGATTGTGCTGGCCGCGGTTAGCGGTTTGCCGACATCGAGTGACTCGAGCTGGGCGAGAACATCGAGGTGTTTGTCGATGAGGTCGGCAAGCCGGTGCAAGAAGACAGCGCGTTCGTTGGCAGGAAGACGCGCCCAGTCGGTTGTTCTGAACGCTTTGTCAGCGGCTTTGACAGCCAGATCTACGTCAGCGCTGTCACCGGCCGACACCGTCGAAATAACTCGTCCGCTTCCGGGGTCGCGCACGTCGAGCGTGTTTCCGTTGATTGCGGGCCGCCAATCCCCGGCGACGAACAGGTTGATTGGTTTGGCTTCGAGGAACTTCGTTACTTCGGGATGCAGAGTTTTCATGTTAACACCGTTGGTTTGCTGGCGACTGTGGCGTTTTGAATCCATGCTGCTTGCGGTCGAGCACGCCCGACCTGCGCCGGATTTGTGATTATCTGTTAAGCCACTCGCAAGTTTGCCATCAGGTGCAAACAATTGCGCATGAGCGCCCGGCATTCAAGCACGAACGGAGCGGCCAGCATGTATCCGTCCCAGATTTGAGCATCAGCTCGAATACTATCCAGCCCGGCGGAGCTGGAACCAAAGTTGCCTGACGCACGAAGACTCGGTGCTTGCGCCAGTTGATCAGAAAACTCTACGCCGCCGGGCTGAACGGGACGGCTTGGTCACACTCGGGAATTGAACATCGCGGCGTTTCTGGTTTCATATCGCGACATGACATTATCCACGACATCGGGTAAGAACCGGCTTGAAACAACGGGTCCCAAAGGATCGGTTGCGATTTCGCTTGCTAGAGTGGCGGCGGCGTTGACGGCCTGCGCATGCCTTTTGGGTGCTGCTGCAGTCGCAAGTTCTTGTTTTGTGTATGTGGGCACATACTCGACCGCGCAGAGCAAGGGAATCTACATGTTCAAGTTCGACACTGCATCAGGCGACAGCAGCGCTCCTGTTCTGGCAGCGGAAACGCGGAACGCCAGTTTTCTTGCGTTGTCGCCTGACGGAAGGTTTTTGTACGCGGTGAACGAGACAGACAAGTTTGATGGTCAACCTGGGGGCGCTGTGAACGCATACGCAGTAGATTCAAAGACCGGGAGCCTGACTCTGCTTAATCGAGTCGGGACCCGCGGTTCCGGTCCATGTCATTTGGCGGTTGATCCCAGCGGCAAATGTCTTGTCGTAGCCAACTACGGTGGAGGCAGCGTAGCAGCGTTTCCGGTCCGGTCAGACGGGAGCCTGGGAGAGGCGAAATCGTTCATCCAGCACAAGGGCAAGAGCGTGAACCCTCGACGTCAGGAGGGCCCGCATGCGCATGGAGCCACGTTTGATTTCGATGGCAGGTTTGTGTTTGTTCCGGATTTGGGGTTGGACCAGATACTCATCTATCGCGTGAATGCTGCGGAGGGATCAATTATGCCGCACGATCCGCCGTTTGTTTCCGTGGCAGCAGGTTCAGGTCCGAGACATTTTGTGTTCCATCCGAACGGCAAATTCGCTTACGTGATAAACGAACTGGCCAACACGGTGGGGGTTTTCGACTACGACAGTGCGAACGGCGTTTTGCGGCATCGACAAACCGTTTCGACACTGCCCGATGGCTATGTCGGAGAGAACACTACTGCGGAAATAGAAGTTGATCCGCAGGGGCGTTTTGTAATCGCATCGAACAGGGGCCACGACAGCCTTGCGGTATTTGCTGTCGGCAGCGATGGGACCTTGAGCTTGCACGGTCATGCATCGACGCAGGGCAAAACACCGCGGCATTTTGCGATTGACCCATCCGGACATTGGATTTGGGTGGGAAACCAGAACAGCAACTCGCTTGTGCTGTTCAGATTCAGACCTGAGACAGGCGCCCTCGAGCCTGCGAACCGAACGATCACGATCGGCGCACCGGTCTGTGTCAAGTACATGCTCCAAAAAGACTGAAA
>Ga0209162_1002198_pt1 | contig 17588 bp, 12 predicted proteins | sample YNPNPMetaG_FD_187121 | JGI IMG/M metagenome (GOLD analysis project Ga0209162, IMG submission 187121) | Anoxygenic and chlorotrophic microbial mat microbial communities from Yellowstone National Park, USA - YNP NP MetaG (SPAdes) (version 2) ... | reverse complement strand
CCGGGGGGCGATTGAAATCGCGGCTAACGGGCGCGTCGGCGCCACGACACCCACCTCCGTGGGTGCACGCGTCGGCGCAGGCCGACGCCCGGCCGCAGGCTCCTTAGCCGCGACCTCGGTCGCCCCACAAGGCCCGCCGCGACCGCGGTCGCCCCAACCAACGATGCCGCCCGACATTGCGCCTTTGGCGGTTTTATGTTATAGTTGATTCAGGCTCTGAACTGGCCAGAGACACGGAAAATCCATCTCCGTGTCTCTGTTGTTTGTTTGGGGAGCGAACGTGACGGCATACATATTTGTCACCGGCGGCGTGGTCAGCGGCCTGGGCAAAGGGGTGACCGCCGCGTCGGTCGGCCGGCTGCTCAAGAGCCGGGGCCTGCGCGTCTCGATCCAAAAGCTCGACCCATACCTGAACGTGGATCCGGGCACGATGTCGCCCTATCAGCACGGCGAGGTATTCGTCACCGACGACGGCGCGGAGACCGATCTGGACCTGGGACACTACGAGCGCTTCGTAGACGAAAGCCTGGCGCGCATCAACAACATCACGGCCGGGCAGATCATCAGTCGGGTGCTCAACCGCGAACGTCGCGGCGATTTCCTGGGCGGTACCATCCAGGTGATCCCGCACGTCACCAACGAGACCAAGCTCAGCATCATGGAAGCGGCCCGGCTCAACCACGCCGACGTGTTGATCGTCGAAGTGGGCGGCACGGTCGGCGACATGGAGGGCCAGGCGTTCCTGGAGGCGATCCGCCAGATGCGCAAGGACGTGGGGCGACAGAACACGCTGTACATCCACGTCACGCTGTTGCCCTACATCTCCGGCAGCAACGAGCTGAAGACCAAGCCCACCCAACACAGCGTGCGCGAGCTGCGCGGCATCGGCATCCAGCCCGACATGATCGTGTGTCGCACCGACCACCCGATGAGCGACAGCGTGCGGGACAAGATCTCGCTCTTCACCGACGTCGAGCCGCGCGCAGTGGTGCCGGCCTACACCGTCCCGAGCATATACGAGGTGCCGCTGATGCTGGAGGCGGCCGGCGTGGGCGACTTCATCGCCGAGCGGCTCAGCCTGCCGGCGGCCGCGCCCGACCTGAGCGAATGGCGCGCGCTCGTCGCGCAGATCCGCAAGGCCAAGCCGACCCTGCGCGTGGCGCTGGTGGGCAAATACGTCGAGCTGGAAGATGCCTACATGAGCGTGCGCGAGGCGCTGCGCCACGCGGCCTGGAGCCTGGATCGCGACGTGGAGATAGATTGGATCGCGGCGGAGCTGCTGGAAAAGCCGGGCGGCATCGAACGCCTGGCCGATGCCCAGGCCATCCTGGTGCCGGGCGGCTTCGGCGAGCGCGGGATCGAAGGCAAGATCGCGGCCGCGCGCTATGCTCGCGAGAAGCGCATCCCCTATCTCGGCCTGTGCCTGGGCATGCAGGTGATGTGCATCGAGTTCGCCCGCCACGTGTTGGGTTTGCCCGATGCCAACAGCACCGAGTTCAACCCGAAGACGCCCGATCCCATCATCAGCCTGATGGCCGACCAACAGGGGATCGAGGCGATGGGCGGCACGATGCGACTGGGCCTGTGGCCGTGCGTCCTCGAGCCCGACACCCATGCGGCGCGGGCCTACGGTTCGACGGGCACGATCCAGGAACGCCATCGCCATCGCTGGGAGTTCAACAATCGCTACCGCGCGGCGGCAAGCGCGGCCGGCCTGGTCTTCAGCGGCCTGTCGCCCGACGGCCGGCTGGTGGAGATCGCCGAGCTGTCGCCGGAGCTCCATCCCTGGATGCTCGGCACGCAATTCCATCCGGAGTTCCGTTCGCGGCCCAACCGGCCGCATCCGCTCTTCAAAGCATTTTTGCGGGCGGCATTGAAAGGAGAGGAGTAGAGATGTCTGGACATTCGAAATGGGCTACGATCAAACGCCAGAAGGGGGCCAACGATGCCCGCCGCGGCCAGCTCTTCACCAAGCTGGCGCGCGAGATCGCTCTGGCCGCGCGCGAGGGCCCTGATCCCAACTTCAACTTCAAGCTGCGCCTGGTGGTGGAAAAGGCGCGGGCGTCGAACATGCCCAAGGAGAACATCGAGCGCGCCATCAAGCGCGGCGCGGGCATCGGCGATGAAGGGGCCGCGTTGGAAGAGGTCACTTACGAAGGGTACGGGCCGCACGGCGTGGCGCTCTTGTTGCAGGCGGTGACCGACAACCGCAACCGCACCGTCTCGGAGATCCGGCGGGCGCTCACCCGCGGGGGCGGCAACCTGGGCGAGTCGGGCAGCGTGAGCTGGCTCTTCGACGCGAAGGGATACATCACCCTCCCGGCCGACGGCCTCGACCAGGATAAGGTGTTCGAGCTGGCGTTGGAAGCCGGGGCCGAAGACGTGCAGTTCGGCGAAGACCTGATCGAGATCTACACCGATCCCGCCGACCTGCAGAAGGTGCGCCAGGCGTTCGTGGACGCCCACTACAAGATCGAGAACGCAGAAGTGACCATGGTCCCCAAGACCTACGTCTCGCTCGGCCCGGCCGAAACGCTCCAGGTCATGAACCTGATCGAGACCCTGGAAGATCTCGACGACGTGTCCAAGGTCTATTCCAACCTGGACATCACGGAAGAAGCGCTGGCGCAGGTGGCGGCATAGGTCGGCGGCGTGATCGTCTTGGGCATTGATCCGGGCACGGCGACGACCGGCTACGGGGTGGTCGAAGAGGCCGCGGACGGAGAAGCGCGGCTGGTGCGTTGCGGCGTCATCGAGACGCCGGCGACTACGGAGATGCCGCAACGCCTGCTGACGATCCATCAACAGGTGGCCGCGTTGATCGCCCAGGCGCGGCCCGCGGCCATCGCCATCGAGGAGCTCTTCTTCAAGCGCAATGTAACGACCGCGCTCACCGTCGGCCAGGCGCGCGGGGTGGTGTTGCTGGCGGCCGCGCAAGCCGGCGTGCCGGTCTTCGAGTACAAGCCGGCCGAGGTGAAGCAGGCCCTGGTGGGCTACGGCAACGCCGACAAGCAACAGATCCAGGAGATGGTGCGCATGTTGCTCGATCTGCCGGCCGTTCCCCGGCCCGATGACGCCGCGGATGCCGTGGCGGTAGCGGTCTGTCATCTGCACAGCCAACGCCTGCGCCGTTTGATGGACGAACAGACATGATCGCATCGGTCGAAGGCCGGGTGACGGCGGTCGCTAAAGATGCCCTGGTCGTGGAGGTGGGGGGCGTCGGCCTGCGCGTCCTTTGTCCGCAGCCGACCCTGGCGGCCGCCCGGCCGGGCGAGCCGATCTACCTGCACACCCATCTGGTCGTGCGCGAGAACGAGCTGGCCTTGATCGGCTTTGCCAGCGCCGAAGAGCTCGACCTGTTCGAGAAGCTGATCGGCGTCTCGGGGGTGGGGCCGCGGCTGGCGCTGGCCCTCCTCTCGGCGATGGCGCCCGACGCGCTGCGGCTGGCGATCGGCCAGGAGCAGGCCGACCTGTTGGGCCGCGTGCCCGGCATCGGCAAGAAGACCGCGCAGAAGATCGTGCTGGAGCTGAAGGACAAGGTCGGCCCGGCCGGCGTGACCGAGGGCCTGGCCGCGCTCACCGAGGCCGACGCGGCCGTGATAGATGCCTTGACGGCCCTGGGCTACAGTATCGTCGAGGCGCAGCGGGCGGTGCAAAGCCTGCCGCGCGACGTGGTGGATGTCGAGGAGCGGCTGCGCCGGGCGCTCGCCTCGTTCGGCGCGTAGGTCACGCCGATGGCCGACGCACGCCCGCCCGCCCCGATCACCAGCGCGAGCAACCCGCGCATCGTGGCCGCGCGCAAGCTGCGGCTGCGCAAATATCGCCAGGAAGAACGGCTGTTCCTGGTGGAAGGCCTGCAGATCCTCCACATGGCGCTGGATGCCGGCGCGGCCGCGCGCGAGGTCTTCTATTGCGAGGAGCAGTTCGTCGGCAGCGAAGCGCCGGCCCTCCTGGAGCGGTTCCGCCGCGGGGGTGCGGCCTTGTACCGCGTGGCCCCGCGCGTCATGGAGACGCTCTCCGAGCGCGAAGAGCCGCAGGGCATCGTCGCGACGTTTCCCATCCCGACCGTCTCGCCGGCCTCCCTCAAGCTCACCGGCCGCGAGCTGGTGATCGTGGTGGATCGGCTACAAGACCCCGGCAACCTGGGCACGCTGATCCGCACGGCCGACGCGGTCGCCGCGGCCGGCCTCATCCTCATCGAGCCGTGCGTAGATCCCTACGATCCGAAGACCGTGCGCGGAAGCATGGGCTCGCTGTTCAACCTGCCGGTGATCGGCGTGCGCGATGTGCCCGCGCTGTTCGCCTGGCTGAAGGCGCGCGGCCTGCGGCCGGTGGGCGCGGATCCGCACCTGGGCGAGCTGTGGGGTGCGGGCCTCTGGTCGGGCGGGGTGGCGCTGGTGCTGGGCAACGAGGCGCGCGGCCTTTCGGCCGACGTGGCGGCACACATCTCCGCGTGGGTGCGGCTGCCCATCGTGGGCAAGGCCGAATCGCTGAACGTGGCGGTAGCGGGCGGGGTGTTGATGTATCTCTGGTTGCGCGAAGCACAAAGTCGCGAGGGAAGCTAACGATGGACCTATCCATGTTCAGCCTGGAAGGCAAGACCGCATTGGTGACGGGCGGCAACAGCGGCATCGGCCTGGGGATCGCCCGCGGACTGGTCAAGGCCGGCGCGCGCGTGGCCATCGCCGGCCGCAGCGAGGCGAAGTGCGCGGATGCGTTGGTCGAACTGCGCGCCATCGCCGGCAAAGATGCGGCCGTGGCCCTCACGTGCGACCTGGCCGACACCGACTCCATCCCGGCCTTCTTCGATGCCGCGGCGGCCGCGCTCGGCGGGGTGGACATCCTGGTCAACAGCGCGGGGATCACCTATCGCAGTCGCGCCGACCTGGTGCCGCTGGCCGAGTACGACCGCGTGTTGCGCGTCAACCTCACCGCGCCTTACGTCCTCTCGCAGTGCTTCGCGCGGGCGCGCATCGCGGCCGGCTTGCCCGGCAGCATCATCATGATCGCCTCGCTGATGAGCGAGGCCTCGCGGCCCACCACGTCGGCCTATACCGTCAGCAAGGGAGGCATCCGCCAGCTTGTGCGCGCCCTGGCGGTGGACTGGGCGCCGTTCGGCATTCGGGTCAACGGCATCGGCCCGGGCTTCGTCCGCACCCCGCTGAACCAGGTGTTGGTGGACAATCCCGAATTCGACGCCTGGGTGAAGCGCCGCGCGCCGCTCGGCCGCTGGGGCACGCCCGAAGATTTCGAGGGGGTGGCGGTCTTCCTGGCCTCCGACGCCGCGCGCTTCATGACCGGCCAGATCGTGTACGTGGACGGCGGCTGGCTGGCGACGTTCTGAACACACCCGACCGGCCGCACGCCGTGGGCGCACGCCGTGCGCCCCTACAGGAGGGTGGCCGGCGCCAGGCTCCAGCTCTGCAGCCGCGTGTGCAGCGCCAGGAGATCGAGCCGCAGGTCGGGATGGTGCGGCGGCCAGGTGGGCAGCTTGTCGTAGATGCCCGCCTGCGCCAGGCCGGCCGCGACGTCCGGCTCGGCCGGCGCGGGCGCCAGTTCGACCAGCGCGGCGTCGTGCGCGGCATCCCACGCCAGGAGCGCGGCGGCGCACGCCCTGAGCATCACGCCCGGGCCGATGGGCAGCTCATCGAGCAGCACCGCGGAGGGCAGGCGGCCCGTCGCACCGATCTGATCGGCCAGGTCGCGACACAGGTCCACGAAGGCCCTCCGACTCATCAGGAGCGACCGGGGCAGCTCGGCGGCCGGTTCGGCCGGCCCCAACACCGGCCGGGCGAGCAGGAACGCCGGCGGCCCGGCCGTCGCGCGGCGCACGACCGCCCGCGCAAGCAGGTCGAGCGCGGTAGCGGCCGAGACCCATCGGCCCGCGCTCTCCAGCGGGTAGCCGGCCGCGATCCCCTCATATGACCGCACCGCTTCGGCCAGCTTCGACAGCGCGCGCCAGGCCACCGGGCCGCCCTCCTCCGCGAAGAGGCGGTTCAGCCGCCGCGTCGAGATGATCTCCACGCCGGGCAGCTCTCGCACCGCGGCGATCATGCGCCGCAGGTTGCGCAGCGCGGTCGCATATTCCTCGTCGCTGCGCCGCGGGGCAAACCTGAATTGTTCCGGCGGCGTATTTTCCCCGCGAAAGAAGTTGAGCACATCCCAGAAGACCGTATAGCGGAGCCGGGTGGGATGGGCGCAGAAAAGGCCCAGACATGCGAGGCCGCGACGCTCCGCCTCGGCGATGCGCACAAGCAGGTCGGGCAACGCGGCCTCGAACGCGGCATCGTCGCAGTACGCGGTCTCGCCGCCCCGAATGCCGAAGTACTCGCCGTAACAGAGCTGGCCCGCGAACCAACACGCCGCGCCGTCGCCGGCCCGCACGTGCGCATAGACGTTGGCCGGAATGCCGAGCCGTCGCGTGGCGGCCGGGATCTGCGGCGCCCAGCTCGAGCCGCTCGTGGCCCACGAGGATGGATACTGGCCGAAGAGCCGGGCCAGATCGGCGGCGCCCGGCCCTTCCTGGCGCAGCGCCTCCTCCACGCCGTCGTCCCAGCCCTTGTCGGCCAGGTATTCGGAGACGGTCGGATGGACGGAGTGATGGTCGGTGTGAAGCCCCACGTCGTGCTGCGCCACGGCTGCGATCACGTCCCGGCGGCCGCGGCGCTCCCACAGCCGCGCCTTCTCGCCCACGACATACAGCGAGGCGACCAGGCCGTCGTCGGCGAGCATCTGCGCGATGTCGCGCGGAATGTCGTCGGAATCGGGATGGACCAGGTCTTCGACATCGAAGCAGAGGTAGACGTACATGCGCTGATGGCTCCTCACTCGGCCTCTATCTCGGCCGGGCTCTTGACCTGGATCTCCGGCACGCCCCGGTAGAGGCGAATGCGGCCGGTGACGCAGATCGTCTTGTTGCGATAGGCCTGCTCCGGCGGCGGGTCGAAGTTGGCCCGATCTGCCGTGCGCAAGCCTCCGGCTTGCATGCCGGTAACACAAGCCGGAGGCTTGTGTTACCGGCGATAGACCGCCTCGCGCAGGCCCTTGATGTAGCCGATGGCAAACAGCCGGCCGATGGAGGAATAGGCCGGGTTGTCGTTCGAATCGCCTTCCATCGTCGGCACATGATCGGGCCGCAACACGCCCTCATAGCCGATGTCGCGATAGGCTTCCATGCACGCCAGCATGTCGGTCTGTCCGTCGTCGTGGAACGTCTCGACGAACTTCTCGGGCGTGCCGCGCACATCGCGGAAGTGGACGAAGAAGATCTTGCCCTGCCGGCCGAAGCGGCGGATCACGGTCGGCAGGTCGGGGCCGGCCGGATCGCAACACATCAGCGCGAAGTTGCCCTGGCAGAGGGCGATGCCGTTGACCGGGCTGGGATAGAGATCGAGCAGCCGCTGGTAGTTCTCGATGCTGCGCATGATCCGCCCCAGCCCGCGCACCCCGGAGAGGGGCGGATCATCGGGATGCATCGCCAGCTTGACGCCCGCTTCTTCGGCCACCGGCACGACCGCCTTCAAGAAATACTCCAGGTTGGCCCAGAGCTGTTCCTCGGTCACGATCCCGTACTCGGTCAGCGGCGCGTCGCGCAGCAGGTCGAGATCGAAGCTGGTCGCCAGCGCGCCCCCGCGCGTCGGGGTGGTGGTGGACGTGCGCAGCCAGTTGAAGACGGGCATCCACTCGTAGCACCAGACCGGAATGCCCAGCCGGCCCATGTTGCGGATCAGGTCGCACACGGCTTCGATCTGCTCATCTCGGCCGGGAAGCCCCAACTTGATCTTGTCCATCGGCGGCCGGCTCTCCAGCACCTCGAAGCGGAAGCCGCCATCCTCGTAGGCCGTCTTCAGCCGCAAGAGCGCCATGTAGCTCCACGGCAGCTCTTCCTTCGGCACGTTCAGCCCACGGCTGAAATCCATCACGCCGACCACGTGATCCACCCCGCACTGCTTGACAAGCCGCCAGAGCGGAGTGGGCCTGGGCGGCAAGACTTCGGCGATCTTGATCATGATGCCCCCTTCACGCAAACGCCGGCAGCCAATCGCCGTGCGCCTCGATCAGATCGTCCACCAGATGCCAGATCTGGTCGAGATCCAGCTCGGCGGCGGTGTGCGGATCGAGCATGGCGGCGTGGTAGATGTACTCGCGCTTGCCGGTGAGCGCGGCCTCGACCGTCAGCGCCTGGACGTTGATGTTGGTCTGGCAGAGCGCGGCCAGTTGCGGCGGCAACGGCCCCACCCGCACCGGTTGCAGGCCGTTCTTGTCCACCAGCACGGGCACTTCGACGCAACATCCCTGCGGCAGGTTGTCGATCAGGCCATAGTTGAGCACGTTGCCGTAGACCACGCGCGGAACGCCCGTCTCCATGCTGTGGATGATGCCGGAACCGTACTCGTGGCTGCGGCGCACGCGGCCGGCGTCGAACTCGGCCGCCTCGTGCAACACCATCTCGATGAAGCGCGGGGTGAGATATGGATTGCTCGCGGCCTTGGCCTCCATCATCGCCCGCAGCTCGTCCATGCTCGCCTCCGGATGGTCTATCTTGTGTTGCAGGAACTCCCAGCCGGCCAGTTGGATCTCGCAGCGGCGGATGTACTCGTCGAGCGGTATGTTGAACTTCTCGATCAGGTCGGGCCGGTCGCGCTTGATGAACCACGGCACGTACTCGGCAAAGTGCTCCGACGATTCGGTAACGAAGTAGCCCAGGCGCATGAACGCCTCGTAGCGCACCCGGTTCCAGTCGGGCACGCGGCCCTCGGCCACCACCTGGCGGAGGCGCGGGTAGAGGTCTTCGACGCCGTCGGCGGTCTTGCGCTCGAACTTGAGATAGAACGCCATGTGATTGATGCCGGCCGCGACGTAGTTGATCTCCTCGATGGGGACGCCGATGTCGTGCGCCAACTGCTCGGCCGTGCCCTGCACGCTGTGACACAGGCCCACCGTCTTGATCCGCGTGGCCCGGTTGATCGCCCAGGTGTTCATGGCCATCGGGTTGACATAGTTCAAGAGGGTGACGTTTGGGCACAGCTCGGCCATGTCCCGGCACATGTCCAGGAAGACCGGGATGGTGCGCAGCGCGCGCATGATCCCGCCGATGCCCAGGGTATCGGCGATGGTCTGGCGAAGGCCGTATTTCTTGGGCACCTCGAAGTCAATCACCGTGCCGGGCTTGTAGCCGGCCACCTGGAACATGGCGATGGCGTAATCCGCGCCGTCGAGCGCAGCGCGGCGGTCGAGGGTGGCTTCGATCTTCGGATGCGCGTTCAACGCCTGGGCGATGCGGCCCGCGACGACCTGCGTCGTGCGCAGGCGTTCCGGGGCGATGTCGTGCAGCGCGATGGTCGAATCGGCCAGTTCGGGATAGCTCAGGATGTCGCCGAGCAGGTTCCTGGCAAAGACGGTGCTGCCGGCGCCGATGAACGTGATCTTTGGCATGAGTAAATCCTCCATTTTGATACTGTATGGCGAAATTTATTTCGCCATACAGGTAATAAGGCGAAATGAATTTCGCCTTACAGATAACAAAGCGAAATGAATTTCGCTTTACGGATAATAAGGCGAAATGAATTTCGCCTTACAGTACGTTTACCTCTGCGGCGAGATGAACGGACGCACGGCCGGCGTGGGCGTGGGCACGGGCCGCGGGCCGACGCCGGTCGCCGGCGCGCTGCCCGCCACCGGCGCGCCCGGCCGGACGACCCGGTAGATGGTGACCACGCCGTTGGTGTAGACCGGCCTGAGATAGCCCTGTTGGGCCAACACATCGAACTTCGCCAGGCCGGCCGGATTGTAGTAGGCCCGCTCCAGCTCGCCGACGATGATGTAACTTACGCCGTAGTAGTTGAGCAGCTTCTGCGCTCGCGCCAGATCGAACGTCTCGTAAATCTCGCGCACATCGGCCACGCGACGGTCAATGGCCGTGCCCGGCACCACGCTGCGCTGTTGCTTCTGATGCCAGTTCCAGCCTTGCACGGTCGGCAGGCCGGTGTAGATGCTGAAGCGGCTGCCCCAGCGATACTCGGGCGTCTGCGCCTCCAGGATCACCGGCGAGCCCTCGACGTTGCGGAGCAGCCACAGGATGGCGTCCTTGTCCTGATCCAGCCGCAGCTCCCGGTTGTTGTCGAAGTACTTCGCCCGATCCATGTAGGCCATGCCGTCGAGCCCACGCGGCGACGCCTCGGCCGAAAAGCGATCGCGGATCTTGGCCGGCGCGGCGGTGACGGGGAAGAGCATGACCCCGGCAAAGAGCACGCCGGTCACGCCCCACGCCAGCCGGCGCCAGTCGGGCCGCCAGGTCATGGCGCGGGCGGCCCACGATGCCAGGCCGAACGCCGTCGCCACGCCGAACAGCACCCACGCCTGCATGTAGAACTTGAACACCGTGTTCATCCGGCCGATGTCGTCCTTCTGGCGCACCACCTCCACCCCCATCGTGATCGCCAGCGCCAGGCCGAACAGCAAGAGCGCCAGCCGCCGCGCCGGAGGCAGATCGCGGCCCAGCGCCAGAACCCCGGCCATCGCCGCCAACGGCACGGCCACAAGCCACACGTGGAGCTTGAAAAGCCACCCGCCGAGCATCAGCACGATGGCCGCCGCCGCGATCGCCGGCAGCAGATTGTCGAGCCAGGCGGGCCGTCGGCGCTCGCGCGCCTGGACGATCCACTCGCTGATCAGGTAGATGACCGTCAACGCCAGGAAGAAGCCCCAAACGGTGATGTAATCGGCCAGGGTCGTGGTCTTCTCCCGCCAGAGCTGGAGGCCGGCGTAGGCGGTGGCGTAATAGCGGGTGTACGGGTAGAACGCCAGGCTGCTGACGGCCACCAGGATCACCATGCGCCAGATCACGGCGACCGCCGCGCGCAACAGGAACGCCAGGCGCGCATCCAACGCGGCCGGGAAAGGCAACGCCAATCGCCGGCTCGCCTCCAGCACGCCGACCGCGGCCAGGCTCACCAACAGATAGGTCGGGAAGTCCCACGTGTTCGTCGCCCGCAGCGCACCCACCACCAGGCCCATCAACAGCAGGAGCCACAGCTCGCGCCGCGCGATATGCCAGGGAGAGGGTTCGGGGGTTGGGGTTCGGGGGTTGGGGGTTGGCGAAGGCGCTCCCATACCCAATCCCCAATATCCGTTCCTCGCCAAAGCCGCGGCCACCGCCAGCGCCAACAGCGTCAGCGGCAGGGCGATCATGTGCGCGTGCAGGTCGGCGTAGGTGAAGGTGAAGAAGGGCATCTCGTTGATCGTGTCCGGGATGATGCGCGACGGGTTCCAGAACCACCAGTCGTTCGGGAAGTTCAGCGGCTGCTTGCCCGCCAGCCACGCCACCATGCCGTCCAACACGCGAGCCAGCTTGCCCAAGCCCAGCGTGCTCTGCACCTCCAGGGTCGAGCGCGCGGCGAACTGATCGAGCAGCAGCTTGACCGTGCCGAAGTTGCCGACGATCGTCACGAAGAAGACGGCCGCCAGGCCCGCGAACAACGAGCCGATGCGCAGCCCTTCGTAAGGCGCCTCCTCGTCGGGGAACTCCGTGGCCGGATCGCCGTCGGCCAGGTTGAAGGCCGCCGCGAACGCGCCGACGCCGGTCAACGCGAAGAGGGTCGGCACGATCAGGTTGTACGCCACCCAGGGCACGATGCCGATCAGCTTGACCAACGTGCCGACGATGACGAAACCGAAGTAGTAGTAGTTCATGAAGCCGCCCGCCTGCCACGGATCGAGCGGCGGGAAGATCGTCGAGCGGATGACCGCGTTCAGGTAGGCGAAGTCCATCGGCTTCTCACCCCCGCGGGCCGGATGCCACAGGTCGGGGTTGCCCATGCGGATCAGCAGGAAGAGGACGAACATCGCCAGGAAGATCGCTTCCTGGGTCAACAGCAGCGCGCGCCGGCTGCGGACGAACTCCACCAGGGCCGCGCGGCGGCGCCAGGCCACCGCGGCCGCCGCGCCGATCAGCACGCCGAGCATCAGCGCGATCCACCAGCGCCGATAGGGCGCCAGCCTGAGGGCCGGGCCGAGCCAGCTCAACCACGCCAGCAGCAGGATGCCGAGCGTCTTGCTGATGCCATAGCCGCGGTCGGCCAGGCCGCGCAGGATCACGAACGCGAGCGGGAACGCGATCAGGCCGAGCAGCTCGATCAACACCAGCCAGCCGAAGACCGAGAGGACGGGCGACCGGTTGAGCAGCGCGCCTTCATCGAAGATCTCCCGCCAGGTGCCGCCGGCCTGCTGGAGGGCCGCCTCGGCCGGCGTGAAGCGCAACGCGGTCGGCGCGGCGCTCACCTGCTTCGGCCACATCTGGATCACGTGCTCCAGGTCAATCGGGTCGAAGTAGGAGCGCGCCAGCGCCTCGCTGTAGGCCGGGGTCTTCGCGAAGATGTACACCTCCGGGTGGTCGTAGACGCTGAATGCCTCCTCTGCCCACGTGTCGTTGAACTGGATGCCGAAGATCGTCGGGAAGGAGGTGAAGTGCGCTACCTGCTGGAAGCCGAGCTGGCCCGAGAAGAGCAACTTGTAGTAAAGCGTGGTCATCGGGTAGCGCATCGGCAGCCGCGGGATCGAGCCCCAAAGCCGATTGGAGGAGAGCACGATATAGTCGGCCTCGTTGAGCCACCTGTAGAGCAACTCGCGCTTTTCGGGCGTGTCCTCCATGTACATCTGCATGCTGCCGTCGCTCGACGTGGAGAGCCCCCGATAGCCCCAACTGCCGAAGCCGTCCTTGCCGTCAATGCGAAACGGCAGGCCGTCGTCCCAATGCTCGTTGGCGATCACCTTGCCCGGCGGGATGTTGGCATAGATCCAGCGCGAAGCCGTGACCCGGCTCAGCGGCCGGCGATAGATCGCCAGGAACCCCCATCCCCACAGCATCGTGAGGACGGTGACGGCCGCCAGCAAGCCGTAGGCAAAATGCGGGGTGCGCACGGCCGCTCGCAGCACGGAAAAAGCGGAATGCAGCGCGCAGTACGCAGAACGCAGGGCCTCGATCACCGAGCGCGACGCCGCGGCCGGCCGTTCCGCTGCCGCTCCGCTTCCTCCCTCTGCCGCTTTCCCGATTTGCCGCTCTGCTGATCTGGTGATTTCCCGATTTGCCGCTTTGCCGCTTTGCGCCCACTCCACCACGCTCCACAGCAGCCACGCGGCCATGATCGCCAGATGCCCATAGATCGGCAGGAGATAGCGCATGGACTGGACGTATTGCAACCCCTGCCACAGGAACATCCCGCCGATCCACGCGACGGGGAGCAGGTGATCGCGCCAACGTCCGGCGCCGACGGCCGTCAACCCGCGCGCCACCTGGAGCGCGGCCAGCGCCCAGCCGGCCCAGGCCGTCAATCCCAGCGGGATGCCCAGGCCCCAAACGACCATGTTGACGAACGGGAAGACGAAGGGGGTGCGGCTGGCCCACTGATGGCCGGGCGGGTAATCGGCATCCCCGCGGATGAGCTGGCTGATCTGCGCCATGTTGTCGCGGAACTTGGGCGCCAGGCTGAAATCGAGCAGCGACGTGCCGCCGAACGCATAGGGCTGTGCGATGCGGAACACCGCGATCGTCACCAATCCCATCAGCAGTAGGCGAAAGAGGGTCGCCTGGATCAACGTGCCGAGCCAGGCCCGCTCGCCGCTCCTTTCCCCGGAAGGGCCGAAAGAGGGGGCGAGGGCGTGCCAGTCGTCCCACAGGCGGATGCCGGCCGCCAACACCGCGATGCCGGCCAGCGGCGCCAGGTTGATGCGGCATGCCAGGCTGGCGCCCAGGCTGGCGCCCAGGCCCACGTAGCTCTCCCAGCCGCCATCGCGATGGCGACGCTCGCCGCCCTGCGCCACGCGCACCGCGAAGTAGAACGTCAGCAGGCCGAAGAACGACCCGAAGGTATCCACGGTGTAGAAGTGCGACTGTTGCAGCGGCAGCACCGCGAACGCGTAGAGCCCCGCGGCCAACAGCCCCACCTTGCGGCCATACAGCCGCCGGCCGACCACGAAAGCCAGGAAGACGCAGCCGAGATCGAAGAGGCCCGACAGCGCCCGGCCCACCAGGTGGATGCCGTCGTAGCCGACCAGGTGGAGGGGCGCGCCCCCCTCGTTCACCCATAGCTGGACGGCCTGATTGAACTCGTTGGCGACCTCGGCCGTCACCCGCACGATGAAGAGGGGCAACGTGCCGTAGACGAAGAAGTTATAGCCCTTGTTGTACGGGCTCATGGGCGACTTCGTGCTGTCGAAGAACTCCCCCAGGCTCGCCGGCAGGCGCAGCGCGTCCGACACCATCGTCAAGAAGCGCTCGTCGGGGTGGATGTGCGTGCCCTGGTCCCAGTTGAGGTGGGTGAAGCGGAGGTACGCGGCGATGAGGAGGATGGCGACGAGCAGCCAACGCGCGGCGGCATCGGTGGATAACCGCTCGCGCGTCCGTTCCCACCAAACGCGTGCATCGCGAAGCACCCGGCTCTCTGCCACATCCGTTTCCGAAGAAGTCATTGCATATTTCTCCACTGAAATCTGAGCTCGCGCACGTGAATGTGCACGTCAACACCTGCATTGAGCTGCAGAATCTCGATACGAGCCCTGATCGCCTGTTTCGGCCCGCGGTCGAAATTCAGCTCTACGGTCGGGTCGGGGGGCAGGTTGCGAAAAGTTTGCTCATAAACGACCGGACCGACCTGGTCGTCCTCGTACAGGCTCACCTTCAAAGTGAAATCCATCGCGCCGAACGTCGCCTTCAGCCCGGCAATCCGGCGCGGCGTCGGAAATCGCAGATCGAAGATCAGCGGATTGGCCTCCAGGCCGCGCGCCAGGGTGAAGGGATCTCCGTCGAACACATTGGCAAGTTGCCCCATGTCGAACTGCGAATGAAGCACCTCGATCGTCTCGCCATCCAGCTCGATCCGCCCGGTCACCGGCCGGCTACGCGCCGCTCGTTCCTGCGCCAGGATCTCGTCCAGGCGATCGGCATATGCCAATCGCGCGAAGTAAAATCCGGGCCGGCCATCGGGATAAGGGATGACGCGCTCCACGTCCACCGACTTGAATTTGGGGCTGTTGCGGGCATGCTCGTATTCCTCCGGCGTCATCACCAGAAGCGTATTCGCATCCAGGGGTCGGCGAGCTGCCATGAAGTAATCCACATTCAGCATCTGCACGCGCGCCTGTTGCTCTCCGGTCAGGAAGAACCGCAGGAAGTTATCGGTCCCGTTCGCCCAGCTCGGCGATACCATGATCCGGCTGCCGGGATGATCGCGCAAATACGCCGGGATCGCTTCGCCGAAAAGCTGCAACGCGCCGTATTGCATGCCATACAGGCCGTAATCGCGAAACCAGAGCGGCCCGTTCACCAGCGCGTCGCGCAACATCCCAAAGCTGGCCGCCGAGAGGCCAATGAACAGGACGGCGGCCACAAGATCATGGCGTATCTTAATCAAACGCCCCAGAAACTCCAAAGCCGCATGAAGGCCGAACGCGATCAACAAGCTGGCGGGGATCGTAAAGGCCAGGACGCGCGTGATGCCCACGTCTTCGACCAGTGCAGCGCCCATCGGCGTGACCAATGCTGTGAGGAGAACAGCGCGTACAGGGGGCTTCCTGATCTTCCAGAGACACCAGCCTGCTCCGATCAGGAAGAACGGCAACAACCACGTGCTCAGATTGCCGTAGCCCTCCATCCGGTGTCGCGCCAACAGTGTTCGGCTGGGGATGAACCAGTATGCCGGACTGAGTCCATTCATCCACGTGTGCAAAAATGTCTCGATCTTCTCGGCCAGAGTCAGGTCGTGAAACCAGTACGAATCCATCGTGCGCAGGGTGATGGTCATAAACTGTGGATTCATCGCCCGAAAGCGCAACATCGGTATCAAGAGGATACCTATCAACGCCAGGCCGGGGAGAACGAAGCGCCAATGCTTCAGGTGATAGCGAAGATCCGAAATGGCCAATATCGCGCCGACCGATGCCATGATCATCTGGCCGCTGGAATAGGTATAGAACGCCAGCCCGGCAAAAAGAAGAGCAGGGTAGAGATAGCGGGGAGAGCGCGTCCGATACAGGAGATAAAGCCACAGAAAACAGGCGAAGAACGCCCCCATCATGACGGTTTCAAAACCGGTGCGCGAGTGCAGGAACCACGCGGGAGCAACGGCCAGGAGCAGCACGGCCACCCACCAGTGGCGCAGATGGAAGACCTGTTTCAAGATCAGCGCGGCGGCTGCGGGCGCAAGCATGCTCACAACGGCCTGGGTGGCGCGTGTCACCACCACCGACTTGCCGAACAAGCTCATGCTGAGCGCGTGGATATAGACCGAGAAGAGCGGCCCCCATCGGTTGCTCGCCACTTCGAAGTAGATGGGGAAAAAGACCCCCTGGGCGTTCTTGAAGCCGTTGGCGATCAAGTCTTGCGCAAAGAGGGGATTGGCCGCTTCATCGGTGAAAAAATAGATGGGGAACCGCGTGATCTCCCACAGCCGCGTGAGAGCGTAGACGAGCATCCCCAGGCCAAACAGGATCCAGCCGGTTTCGACGATGGCTCTGGCTTGTAGCGGCCAAAAAGCTGCGAGCCGACCCCCTTCTGCGGCGGTGGTCTTCGCCAGGCGCGTACCGCTCTCGATCGGGGGCAGAGGGCTCGTTGGCTCTTCCGTCTCCGGCCGATCGCCGATCGGAAACACCGCGATGTTCAGCTCGACGCCTTCCGGGAGAGGAAGCGGCTCTTCGAGTCGCAATACCCCGCCGACATAGACGGCTCTGACGACCTGGCGTCGCGCGACCCCTGGCGGCAAAGGAACAGAAGCGGAAGAAGCCTCGTCGCTCATGGCAACCACCTGAGCTTGATCTCTCTCACGTGAATGTGAACGTCAAGCGGCGGGTTCAACTGCAAGATCTCGAGGCGCAGCTTGCGCACGGCCGGCGGAGCATCCTCGAATGCCATCTCGATGTGTGGCTCGTCCGGCACGCGATCGCGATATTCCAGCGTATAGGTCCGCCCGTCGGCATCCCCATCGCCGTAAACGCGGGCGGTGATCACGAAATCCATGTGGGCGAAATCGGCGCTCAATCCGGCGATCGGCCGCGGCTCGGAGAATACGAATTCTAACACAAACGGATTGGCTTCCAGACCCCTGGCCAGCGTGGCCCGGTTGCCGTCGAACATGTCGGCCGGCGAGCCCATGTCCAGCCTGGAATAGACCAGGTCTACTTGCTGGCCGTCCAGTTCGATCAAAGTCGCCTCGAGGCCCTTGCGAGCGGTCGCTTCAACTTCTGCAGCGGCCTGTTGCGGCGGCAGGTCGGGGCGCAATGGCGCGGCCCTGAAGGTCGGCTTGCCGCGATAGGTGTAGAGCTGAGCGGGCAACCAGTGTTGGCACGATGCCAATTGCGGCGCCGGCAGCGCATCGCGGAAGCTCCAGATCAGGACCGCCGGCAGCTTCAGGTATTGCAGTTGCGTACAAGATAGCTGGTTTGGCTCCAGGTAGTGCCAGTTTTGTGGCCGCGCTACCTCTTTGTCCACGAAGCGATCGGGAATGGAATAGATCCAGCAACAGCCGACCATGTAGACGTGCGTATCGGCGGGCAACGAATCCGCATAATTGGCGATCAGCCGGCCGATAGGGATATCG
>Ga0209162_1002197_pt1 | contig 17589 bp, 14 predicted proteins | sample YNPNPMetaG_FD_187121 | JGI IMG/M metagenome (GOLD analysis project Ga0209162, IMG submission 187121) | Anoxygenic and chlorotrophic microbial mat microbial communities from Yellowstone National Park, USA - YNP NP MetaG (SPAdes) (version 2) ... | reverse complement strand
GACGGCAATAAGCCTTACCCTCACCCGCATCTGATCTGCATCAAATGCAGAAACATCGTGGATCCTGAAGTCGCCGCCTTGAGTGAACTGCGCCAGGAGGTAGCCCAAAGCACGGGTTACCAGATCATGAGCCATCGGCTCGACTTCTTCGGCATCTGTCCCCAGTGTCAGGAAAAAGGGTAACTGCTACCACATTGCGCTACCTGTGCTGCCATAGGGGGCGACAGTTCTGATTACAACGGCGGCGCAGGACGAGCGCATTCTTTTTGGGCTTTTTGTGGAAAAAGTTTATCTCATGATATTCTATATCTTTCAATACACAGCTTTTGATTCACAAAACCAAAACCGTAGGAAAGTAAAGCAGATAAGGAGGACAGAAAGTGGTATATATTTGAAATCAGAATTAACAAAAGATATTCAAATTCTAAATATAAACAAACATTCTAAAACAAGAAAGGAGAAAGATCATGGCTAAAGTAGCACGAGAAATGGTGGAGAAGGCGGGAGTGAACGTGGACCAATTGCTGGAACTGTTGGTCAAGAATGCAGCCGCTGAGCTTACCACCTACTATTACTACACGATTCTGCGAGCCAACCTGATTGGCCTGGAGGGAGAGGGGATCAAGGAGATCGCCGAGACGGCCCGCATCGAAGACCGCAACCACTTCGAGGCTCTGGTGCCCCGCATCTACGAACTGGGAGGCAAGCTCCCGGACGACATGAAGGTCTTCCACGACATGTCGGCCTGCCGGCCAGCCCGTCTGCCCGAGGACCCTACGGACATTCAGGCGATGCTGACGGTGCTGGTGGAAGCGGAGCGGTGTGCCGTGCGTGGGTACACCCAGATCTGCAACATGACCGCCGGTAAGGACCATCGAACCTACGATTTGTCGCTGGCCATCCTCAATGAGGAGATCGAGCACGAATCATGGTTCTCCGAGTTCCTGGGCGAAGGGCCGTCGGGTCACTTCATGCGTCGAGGGGAGACCTCTCCCTTTGTGCGCAAGTTCCTGGAGTAGGGTCAGATTCGGTCAAAAAGGGGGGACTCTGTCAGAGTCCCCCCTTTTAGGTGCTGAAGATGCGCAGGTTCACGACAGAGGAATTGAGCCGATACAACGGCAGAGACGGGGCGCCTGCCTTCATAGCTTACCAGGGCAAAGTGTACGACGTATCCCGCAGTTTCCTGTGGCAGGAAGGCCGGCATCAAGTGCTGCATCATGCTGGCGTAGACTTGACCCCCAGTCTTGATCAAGCCCCTCACGGTGCAGATTTGCTGGAAAAATTTCCTGTGGTTGGAACACTGGACAAAAGTTGAATGAGCCCATATGACATGAGCTGAGTTGAAGGGAAGAGCATTCAGGTGTATAATAGCCCTGGGGTAGCCGGGGGCATTGCCCTCGGCTACCCTGTCAAAGGGTATTGCCTCCAGGTTGTTAAAATAGCGTTATAGCCTCAGACGGTTTTGAGCATTCGCTGTCGAGTCCACTGTCATTCCGTCCAGGAAACCATCCTCTCTGCCACGAAACCATACTCAAACTCCAAACCATCCAGGGCTGTCTCGAACATGGGGCGCTGATTGCTGCCGTCGGCGTCCATGACCCATAGCTCCCATTTCCCCCTCCGATCGGTGAAAAAGGCGATGTGACGACCATCCGGTGACCAGGCCGGAGAGACGTTGTTGGGCGGCGGATCGGCAAAAGGTTCTTCCTGGGTCAGCCGCACCCGGTTCGACCCATCGGCGTTCATGACATAGATCTCCCAGTGGTCGTGCTGGCTATGCCCGAAGGCAATTTTGCTGCCATCTGGCGACCAGACCGGTGAGATGTCAAGGCTATCGGTGGAAAGGGCAAACAGGCTGCGGTCGTCGGTGACGTCCCCAATCGTCCCTTCCTCGTTGGTCAGGTGGATGCCGAAATCGCTGTCGTAGGCGATGACCGAACCGTCAGGCGACCAGGTGGGGGAGAGGCTGTGGGGGTAGCAGAGCAGGTCGTGGAAATAGCCATCCTCCAGCCGCACCACGCCTAACTTCCACCAGTGGTCTGCGGGCATGGTCCGGCAGCGTCCATGAAAACATACCTCCGTGTCCTCGTCTCGCCCTCCATACCAGCGGGTGAAGGCGATGTATCTGCCGTCGGGTGACCAGGCCGCGCCTTTGGCCGCCACCCAGCCGAAGACGAGGGTTTCGTTGCTGCCGTCCTCGTCAATGACGTAGAGACCGCGGGGGTCCCGCCAGCGGGTGAAAGCCACCTTCGTGCCATCAGGGGACCAGGCCGGCTCCATGCCGTCAGTCAGGCGGCGCAGGCCGCTGCCGTCGGCGTTGATGACATAGATATCGCCGCCGTTGCTCGTCTGGAAGACCAGCTTGCCCGTCAACCCGGTTGTCTCCGCAGGATGAGTTGCCAACTCGTCCGGTACCGGCGTAGGGGTAGGCTGGGGCGGAGTGGTGACCTCCGCCCCAGCATCAGGTGATTGAATGCCCGGTGGGTTGGACGGTTGAAGGGTAGCGGTGGGGATTGGGGTCTCAGGGACGGGTACCTCGTTCACGGGGCTGCCAGTTGGCACCGCCAGCACTTTCGTATCCGTCACCACCTGGTTGCCTGGCTGTTGCTTTTCGTTTCTCCAGGCGAAGCCGTCGCTTCCGGCGTGGCCTCTGTGGTGGCGCCCGCTCCTCCGGCCCGCGACTCCAGCAACGTGATAAGCTTCTCCATCAGGGCCGTGCCAAAGCTTGAGCTCATCCGCTTTGCTATGGCCGTAGCCCGCGCCTCGGGGCTGAGGTTCGTCCCCCCACCCGGCCTCATCCCACCCCCCGGACCTGGTCCGCCCATCAGAAACATCTCGTCCGGCGGGCGGAACCCTCTCTCCTGACCATTGCTGCTGCTCCCACCTCCGCCCATGCCAAGGCCCAGTTCCTGGAACACGGCCCGCATATTGGCCGGGCTCAAGTCCATTCCCTGGATGGCCGCCAGTTGTTCGGGCGTCATCGCCGCCTGGATCTGCCTGAGGACGGCCTCAATCTCCGCCTGGGCAGCGGTGTCGCTCTGTTGCAGGGTCCGCAGCATCTGCCACAAGGGCAGCAACTTCTGCGCCTGCTCCGCCGTCACCGCCTGGGGTGTTTCCTCCAACATCAGTGTCCCCAGTGAGAGTCGAAGAGACTCCGGCAAAGTGCCCATCTCGGCCGGCGTAACCGCCTTGCTGCCACAGGCTGTCAATACCAGCATCAGCACCAGCAAAATCCCTGTCATTATGGTCTGTTTCATGTGTCCCTCCTCATCAAGGGTATTGCGTAAATTACCTTTACTCTTTACGTTTTACTTTTCACTCACTCGTGTCTCAACGCCTCGATGGGGTCGAGTTGGGCGGCCTTGTTGGCCGGATAGAAGCCGAAGAAGATGCCCACCGTGGCCGCCGAGCCAAAGGCCAGCAGGATGGACTCCAATCTCACGACTGTGCGCATGTCGCTGGTCTGGCCAAAGACCCACGAGCCCACCACTCCGGCCACCACGCCGATGAGTCCGCCTACCAGGCTGAGCACCAGCGCCTCAATGAGGAACTGCAGGCGGATGTCGCCCGGCGCGGCGCCCACCGCCTGGCGGATGCCGATCTCCCGTGTCCGCTCGGTCACGCTGACCAGCATGATGTTCATGATGCCGATGCCGCCCACGATCAGCGACACCCCGGCCACCCAGGCCAGCAGGTTCCGAAAGGCAGCCGTCGTCGCTTCCTGGGTTTCGATGACGCTCTGCTGGGTCGTAATGGTAAAGTCCGCCTCTTCCAGCGAGACGTTGTGGCGTTTCGCCAGCAGGAGTTTGATCTGCTGGACGGTATCCTCGATCGCCTGGCGGTTTTCGATCTTGACATAGATCACCCGAACCCGATCTCCCATGACCCTGGCAAACATGGAGGGGGTAAATTTCTGGAACACGACGGTGATGGGGGTGTAGAGCCGCGCATCGTAATCCACATCGCCCACCAGCCCCTTCCTGGCCATGACACCAATCACGGTGAGTTTGGTGTTCCCCACGGTGACTGTCTGGCCGACGGGGTCTGCGTCCCCGAAAAGCTCCTGGGCCAGGCTGTGTCCCAGCACCGCCACTTTCTGCTTTTGGTCCACTTCTTCCTGTTTGAAGTAGCGGCCCTGTTCCACTCGCATATCCCGCACCGAGGGGAAACCCGGGGTCGTGCCCAAGATGGCCACATCCTCCAGCGTGACATTCCCTGCCCTGACCGTCTGCTCAGCCCACTGCTCGACAACCACCGCCACAACGCCTTTGACCTTCTCCGCAATGGCAAAGGCATCGTCGTACACCAGCCCTCCCCTGCTGCCTGGTTGACCCATTGGACCCGGACCGCCGCGAGTGAAATTAGCGGTGACAAAGACCAGATTGGATCCCAGGCCGGTGATCCGCTCCTCGATGGTGGCTTCGGTGCCGGCGCTGATGGCGATCATGACGATCACCGCTGCCACGCCGATGATGATGCCCAGCATGGTCAACAACGAGCGCACCTTGTTGCTGGCGATGCCTTCCCAGGCGACTTTGACCGTTTCCCACAGATTCATCTTACCTCTCCCCTTCATCTACCACCCGGCCGTCGCGAAGGCGGATGATGCGTTGGGCCTGAGCAGCGAGATCTGGCTCGTGGGTGACCATCACAATGGTTCGCCCTCGCCTGTTCAGTTCGTGCAGGATATTGACGATTTCCTGGCTGGCGTGGGTGTCCAGGTTGCCTGTCGGCTCGTCGGCCAGGATGATGAGCGGGTCGTTGACCAGGGCGCGGGCGATGGCCACGCGCTGCTGTTGCCCGCCGGACAATTCGTTGGGGCGGTGATGGGCCCGGTCGGCCAGCCCTACTGCTTCCAGCGCGGCCATGGCCAGCGCTTCCCGCCCGGCGGCGCGCTGCCGTTGGGGGCCATTGCTGCTGTAGAGCAGGGGCAGCATCACGTTCTTGAGCGCGCTCGCCCGGGGCAGCAGGTTGTAAGACTGGAAGACAAAGCCGATCCTGCGGTTGCGCACGCGCGCCAGTTGGGTCTTGTTCAATTTGCTCACATCCTCGCCCCCCAGCCAGTAGCGCCCTGAAGTGGGCCGGTCCAGGCAGCCCAGGATGTTCATCAGCGTGCTCTTGCCCGAGCCAGAGGGCCCCATGATGGCCACGAACTCTCCTTCGTCAATGGCCAGGTCCACACCGTCCAGGGCGCGCACGGCCACCTCGCCTGTGCCATAGACTTTGGTCAGATTCTGTACTTCGATCAGATGTTCGTTCATCTGGCTACTCCGTCTCCACGATGCCGGTGCTGACCTCATCTCCCTGCTCCAGGCCGCTGAGGATCTGGGCGCTGGTCACATCCATCAGCCCGACTTCGACGGGACGCATCTCAAGTTGGCCGTCCACCATGACAAAGACGGCATACCTGCCAGGGGAGAACTCCCGCAGCGCTTCGACCGGCACCAGCAGAGCGTTCTCCGCCCGGCCGGCGATGACGTCCACGCTGGCGTTCAGCCCGGCCGGCAAGAGCCGGGGGTTATCCAGATTCTCCTCGTCCAGTGCGGCCAGAGCCTGGACTGTGGCCACGCCGTCCACTTCAACCAGAGTTGGCGATACCTGTATCACATGACCGTGGAAGGTCTTGTCAGGCAGGGCGTCAAAGGTCACTTCCACCTCGTAGCCGACGGCGACTTTGTCCAGGTCGGTTTCATCCAGGTGGAGCTCGATGAGGGGATGGTCCAGGTCAGCCAGGGTGATGATGGTTCCGGTACCCACATTCTCACCGGGTTGGGCCTCCACCGCGGTGACGATGCCGGCGAAAGGAGCCTTGAGCACCGTGCCCTCCAGTTGAGCCTGAGCTGCGGCCAGGGTGAGGCGGGCCTGTTCCACAGCCAGTTGCGCTGCTTCCAGTTCCTCGGACGATGCGCCGGCCAGCAGGGCATCCAGCTCCGCCTGGGCCTGGGCCACTTTGGCCTGGGCAGCGGCCAATTCCTGCGGGTCCGGGCCCTGCTCCAGGGTGTCGAGTTGGGTCTGAGCCTCGGCCACTTTAGCCCGCGCCGCTGCCAGCTCCTCCTCCGTCGGTCCGGCTAACGTCTGTTCGTAAGTGGCCCTGGCCTTCTCGTAGGCCGCGCTGGCTCGCCAGAGTTCCATAGCCTCAGAAGTGGCGCTGACGCCGGGCCTCGAGGCAACTCTATCATAGGCTGCCTGAGCTTCTTGCAAGTCAATTTCCGCCGTTTGCAGGTCGGCCTTGGCGATGCGAATCTCCTCCTGGGTGGGGCCGGCCAGGAGCGATTCCAGAGCCTTTTGGGCGCTGAGCAGGTTGTCCCGCGCTGCCGCCAGCTCTTCAGTCGTCGGAGGGGTGGTCAGATCGTCCAGGCTGGCCTGGGCCTCGGCCAGGCTGGCCTGGGCGGCAGCCAGGTCCGCCGCATCGGGTTCCCTGGTCAGCTTGGCCAGATCGATCTCGGCCAGGCGCAGGCTGATCTCAGCCTGGGCCACTTCGGAGCGGGCGTCGGTGTCGTCCAGCCGGGCCAGCACATCGCCGGCCTCCACCCGGTCGCCCACTTCTACCAGCACTTCGGCCAGGACGCCGCCAGCAGAGAAGCCCAGGTCCACCTCGGTGGCCGGGATCAATGTGCCGGTGCCGCTGGCGGTAATAATCAGGTCACCCCGCCGCACGCGGGCCGTTCTGATGGTCTCTTTCGCAGGGGGCGTCTGAGCCGGGAGGACCCGACTATAGTACCAGGCACCGCCGCCGGCCAGAAGCACGACGATGGCCGGGATGATCAAGAGAAGCCGTCTGTTGCGTAAGAAGGGACCCATTGTTTTTACTCACCTCCCTCTCCCCACGTCTGGGGATGTCTTTGTTCACAGCCTATCATAGCACACAATTGTAAAGATTTGATGAAGAGGAGATAAAGGTATGATGTGACTTAAAACAAACCGCCGGATCTGACGATCCGGCGGGAGCGGAGAAACGATTTACGCGGCCTTTCCCTTGAACTGGCTCATATACAAATGGTGATAGAATCCCTGCTGTGCCAGCAACTCCTCGTGGGTGCCGCGCTCGATGATGCGACCGCCGTTGATGACCAGGATCTGGTCGGCGTCGCGGATGGTGCTCAGCCGGTGGGCGATGACAAAGCTGGTTCGTCCCTCCATCAGGCGCAGCATCGCTTCCTGGATGTGCTTCTCCGTGCGGGTGTCCACGCTGCTGGTCGCCTCGTCCAGGATGAGGATGCCCGGATCAGCTAAGATGGCGCGGGCGATGGCCAGCAACTGCCGCTGCCCCTGGCTCAGATTGCTGCCCCGCTCCGAAAGAACGGTCTGATAGCCCTGCGGCAGACGACGGATGAACGGGTCGGCGTTGGCCAGCCTAGCCGCGGCCATGACCTCTTCGTCCGTGGCGTCAAGCCGCCCGTAGCGGATGTTTTCCATCACCGTAGCGGAGAACAGGAACGTGTCCTGTAGCACAATGCCCAGTTGGCGGCGCAGGTCGGCCTTCTTCACCTGACGGATGTCCTTTCCGTCAACAGCGATCCGGCCGCTGTTGATGTCATAGAAGCGCGTCAGCAGGTTGACGATGGTCGTTTTGCCTGCCCCCGTCGGGCCGACCAGAGCGATGGTCTGCCCGGGTTCGGCGTGAAAACTGACCTCCTGGAGCACCGGCACGTCAGGCTCGTAGCCGAAGCAGACATCCTGGAAAATCACATCGCCCCTGACCTGCTCCAGTGGCCAGGCATCCGGTGCATCGGCCAGTTCTGGCATCTCGTCCAGAACCTCAAAGACGCGTTCCGCGCCAGCGATGGCCCCTTGAATGTGCGCGTACAGTTGGGCGATCTCGTTCAACGGTCGCCCAAACTCCCGGGCGTAGTTGATAAAGCTGGCGATGTTGCCCACGGTCGCCAATCCCTGCAATGCCATCCAGCCGCCGGCGCCGGCGATGATGGCGAACCCCAGGTTGTTGACCAGGTTCATCATCGGCCCCACGAACCCGGCAAAGATCTCGGCTCTCGTCGCCACGCGCTGCAACTTGCGGTTGGCGACCTCGAACGTGGCCATGGCTGCCTGCTCACGCACGAAGGCCTTAACCACGCGCTGCCCGGTGATCGTCTCCTCGATGATGCCGTTCAACTCGCCCAACGTCTTTTGCTGTTCACGGAATCCCTGGCGCGTCTGCATCGCCACGGCGCTGTTCAAAAAGACCATCAATGGAACTGTAACCAGGCTGACCAGAGCCAGCCGCCCGTTGATCAAACACATCACCACCACCACCCCGGCGATGCTCAAGACGCTGGAGATGAACTGAGTCACCCCCATGTTCAGCACATTGCTGATGTTCTCCACGTCGTTCGACAGGCGGCTCATCAATTCGCCATGGGGGTGCCGGTCGAAGAATCGCAGGGGTAGCGTTTGTAGCCTGGCGAAGAGATCGTTGCGGATGTCGCGCACGGTGCGTTGGGCCACATTGGCCATCACATAGAGTTGCAGCCAGGTGGCGAGCGAGGACGCTCCATAAGCGCCGATCATCAGCAACGCTGTGCGGGCCAGACCGGGCAAATCGCCTTTCAGGATGTACGTGTCTATGGCGATTCCCATCAAGTAGGGCCCCAGCAAGGCCAGGCCTGACGAAAGGGCAACCAGCACAACGGTGACCATCAACAGCCATTTCTGGCGTTTCAAGTACCCCCACAGGCGGCGCATCGTGCCTCGCACATCCCTGGCCTGGCCCATACTGCCCATCATGTGCATGCCGGGTGGTCCGCCACGTCCAGGGCCGAATCCTGGCCGGAAGGGGATATCTCGTCTCATCGTGTCAGCCGGCTTCGCCCTGAGGCTCTGCCCGAAGGGTCGGCCTGTACTCATGTGCCATTGCCCCCTAACCGTGTCCCAGACCTGACAGGTTTCTGAAACCTGTCAGGTCTTAAACCTCCCAACTGGGATTCGTAGATCTCGCGATAGATCGGGCTCGAGGCCAGCAGTTCGCTGTGGGTCCCTTCGGCGACGATCTGGCCATTATCCAGCACCAGGATCTTGTCAGCGTTCAGCACAGTACTGATGCGCTGCGCGACCACGAACCTGGTGCAGCCTTTCATCACATCCTCCAGGGCATCCTGAATCCTGGCCTCTGTTTCCACGTCTACGGAACTGGTGCTGTCGTCGAGGATCAGTACAGCGGGCTGAATGAGCAAGGCGCGCGCAATGGCAATCCGCTGCTTCTGCCCTCCCGACAGGTTAACGCCGCGCTGGCCCAGCACGGTATCGTATCCGTCCGGGAATTCGCTGATGAACTCGTGGGCCTGGGCCGCCCTGGCTGCGGCCATCACCTCTTCGTCCGTGGCCTCGGGGCGCCCGTAGCGGATGTTGTCGCGGATCGTCCCGCTGAACAAGACCGGTTCTTGCAGGGCGATGCCGATGCTGCGGCGCAGCACCTCTTGCTGAATGTCGCGCACGTCCACCCCATCCATCGTCACCCGTCCCTCCGTCACATCGTAGAAGCGCGGGATCAGGTGGACCAGGCTGGACTTGCCCGAGCCCGTTGCACCCAGGATCGCCACCGTCTGGCCTGGCCCGGCGACAAAGTTGATGTCCTTGAGCACCGGGGCGTCACCGCTGCCGTCGTAGCGGAAGGTCACGCCTTCAAAGGCGACCCGCCCCCGTGGTGCAAAGGCGGTCACGGCATTGGGCCTGTCCTCGATCTCGGGCATGCTCTCCAGCACTTCCTGGATGCGCCCGGCTGAAGCCTGAGCTCGCGCCGTCATCATGACCAGCATGCTGACCATCATCAACGACATGAGCGTGCGCATCAAATAGTTGACAAAGGCGATGACCTGCCCCAGCTCCATCGTCCCGGCGGTCACCTGAAGGCCGCCAAACCAGATCGCACCGACTATGCCCAGGTTGATGGTCAGCATCATAAACGGCATGGCCACGGCGACGATCCGCGCGGCGCGAATGGTCTGGGTCATCAAAGCCTCGTTCGCGGTCCGAAAGCGCTGGATCTCGTGTTGGGCGCGCCCAAAGGCTTTGACCACGCGCACGCCAGCCAGGTTCTCCTGCATCACTGTGTTCAGTTTATCAAGCTGGCGCTGTACCTGTCCGAAAAGAGGGGTCGCCCTGCCCATCACCCCTATCAACATACCCAGCACCAGGGGTATCAGGGCGAGGAGCAAGGACGCCAGGCGTGGACTGGTGAGAATCGCCATCAACAGACTCCCCAGGAGCATAAACGGCGCTCTGACCATGATTCTCAATAACATTGTCACCACCTGCTGCACCTGGGTGACGTCGTTGGTCAGGCGCGTGATCAACTGCCCCGTCTCCAGGTCGTCCAGGTTGCCAAAGGAAAACGACTGCACCTGGCCAAAGAGCGCGTGGCGCAGGTCGGCCCCAAAGCCCTGGGCGGCCAGTGTGGCGAACACCGTGCAGCCCAGGCCACCCACCGCACCGACGATCGCCAGTCCTACCATCAACAACCCGGTGTTGATGACGATGGCCATATCGAGTCGGGCGATTCCTTCGTCAACGATGCGCTGGATCAACCGTGGCTGCATCAGGTCCATGGCGACTTCGAGGATCATGAGCAACGGGGCCAGGATGGCCCATTTCCAATAGGGTTTTAGAAACCTGGCCAGTTTGAGTGAGGACTTCATTGAGATTGCTCTTCCTGAATCAAAACGGGGTTCTCCGACAGGCTGCTAGGCGCAGCGCCTCATCAGCTCCTGCGCCGTCTCGGCCGACACCTGGGCGTAGTGGTCGAACTCCATGGTGAAAGTGCCCCGCCCCTGAGTCCGGGAGCGCAGGCTGGTGGCGTAGCCGAACATGGCCGCCAGCGGGACGTGAGCCGTAACCTGGTGCAGGCCGTTGGCCCGTGGCCCGATGCCGACGATGGTCCCGCCCCTGGCACTGAGGTCACCGATCACGTCGCCGGTGCAGTCCTCCGGGGCGATGACCTCAACCCGCATGATGGGCTCCAGGATGATGGGGCCTGCTTTAGCCACGCCATCCCGCAGGGCCATGGCCGCTGCGGTGCGGAAGGCCCGGTCCGATGAATCCACCTCGTGGTAGGAGCCATCTACCAGGGTGGCTTTGATGTCCACCAGTGGGTGCTTGGCCAACACACCCTCCTCCAGCGCGTCGCGGAGGCCCGCCTCCACCGCGGGCACGTACTGCCTGGGGATCACCATCCCCCTGAGTCTCTCCTCGAAGACAAAGCCAGACCCCGCCTCCAGGGGTTCCAGTTCCAATACCACGTGAGCGAACTGGCCGTGTCCGCCGGTCTGTCGTTTCAGCCGCGCCTCACAGGTCACAGGGCGGGTGATGGTCTCATAGTAAGCCACCTGCGGCGCGCCCACCTCCGCCGCCACCTTGAACTCGCGTTTCATGCGTTCCACCAGCACCTCCAGATGGAGTTCCCCCATGCCGGAGATGACCGTCTCCCTGGTCCGGCTGTCCTGTCTCACCTGAAAGGTGGGGTCTTCTTCGGCCAGCCGATGCAAGGCCAATGACATTTTGTCCTGGTCGGCCCTGGACTGGGGCTTGATAGCCACCGACATCACGGGGGCTGGAAAGGCGATCTTTTCCAGCACCACCGGCCGCTCCGCGGCGCAGAGGGTCTCGCCCGTGCTGGCCTCCAGCCCCAACACCGCCCCGATGTCGCCCGCACCGATTTCTTCCACTTCTTCGCGGCGGTCGGCAAACATGCGCACCAGCCGCCCAATCCGTACTTTCTCGCCTCTGTTGACATTGATCACGCTCTGGCCGCGGCGCAGCGTCCCGGAGTAGACCCGCAGGTAGGCCAGCCGGCCCACAAAGGGGTCGGTGTTGATTTTGAAGACCAGGGCTGCCAGCGGTTCGGATTCATCGGCCTGACAGATGACCTCGGCGCCAGACACCGGGTCCTGGCCTTTGATAGCGAGCACATCCAGCGGTGAAGGCAGGTAAGCCACGATGGCGTCCAGCAGGGGCTGCACCCCTCTGTTGCGCAGGGCTGTGCCGCACAGGAAGGGAACCACCTGCCCGGCCAGCGTCGCCTGCCGCAGCGCAGCGTGCAACAGTTCCGGGGGAAGCTCCTCACCTTCCAGATAACGCTCTGCCACCTCGTCGTTCACATCGGCCAGTTGCTCGATGAGCTGCTCGCGCCTGCGCCGGGCCTCAATTTGTAGCTCCGAAGGTATCCCGGTCATCGTCTGTTCGTCGTCCTCATAGACGATAGCCCGCTGTCCGATCAGGTCCACCACCCCACGGAAGGTCCCCCCTCCCTGGCCTCCCCCGTCCACAGGGGAGGAGCCGATGGGCATCTGGATAGCGACCGCCCTGGCCCCCAACCTCCGCGTCACCATGTCCAGGGTCCGCCAGAAATCGGCCCCGGTGCGGTCCATCTTGTTGACAAAGCCGATCCGGGGCACGCCGTAACGATCGGCCTGCCGCCAGACCGTCTCCGTCTGCGGTTCGACCCCGGCCACGCCGTCGAGGACGACGACGCCCCCGTCCAGGACGCGCAGCGAGCGTTGCACCTCAGCGGTAAAATCAATGTGACCAGGGGTGTCAATGATATTGATCTGGTGGTCGTGCCACAAGCAGGTGACAGCCGCCGACTGGATGGTGATGCCTCGCTCCCGTTCCTGGTCCATAAAGTCGGTCACCGTGGTGCCTTCATCCACATCACCCATACGATGGGTAAGGCCCGTGTGATAAAGTATCCGTTCGGTGAGGGTTGTCTTGCCGGCATCAATGTGGGCGATGATGCCGATATTGCGCCTGTGCTCTGGATGATTTCTTGACATGATGCACTCCGTTGACTGATTTACGTACAACAAGAGGCGGTCCATCTGCTGTTGGTGGCTGTGCAGATGCGACCGCCTTTTGTAATCTGCCTGCCATACACACAAGCAACGAGCCCTGCGAGGCTCGTTACAAAAATTATACCACATATAGGGCAAATTGCAAATTGATGTCCTGGGGGCGGTCAAGTGCGCCCGGCAGAAGACGAGATAGGACCAAAGGGCTATGCCAAATTGGTACTCCAGGCCTATTGACGGGAGGGCAAATCTGGTTTATAATGGCAATGAAAAGTCAGATGGTCTGATAATTAAACCAGTTAACAGCCTGGGCAAATGGAAATCGGGTGACAACTATGGAGGAAATACGACCGGTCGTTCGTAGCACTCTGGTGCGGTCTGTGGCCGCCAGATTGGTTTCGTTAATCACCAAAGGGACTTTCAAGCCTGGCGACAGGCTCCCCTCAGAGCGACAACTGGCCCAGAAGCTGGCGGTTGGCCGCTCGACCATCCGCGAGGCCCTGCAAAGCCTGGCTCTGGTGAACCTGGTAGACATGCAACCCGGCCGGGGCACGTTTGTCAAGGAGATTGACGTGAACTCGATGGCCCGCCTCGAAGAAATGATCAGGCTCGAAGGGCAGAAGGATTTGACGGCGTCCCCCATCACACCTCTCGTCGGCCTGACCAGGGTGACATCTCCCGGCCCGGCGCCCCTGCCTCCCAGCCCGGAAAAACCTGTACTCCGCGTCCCCGACCTGCGCAAGGACCGCCTGGGGACCTTTGAGTTCATTTCCTGGTGGGAGCGAGAGAAGGTGCAGGCAGCCAAAATGATGGTCGTGGGAGCGGGGGCTCTGGGCAATGAAGTGCTCAAGAACCTGGCCCTTATGGGCGTCGGCCACCTGTTCATCGTTGATTTCGACACCATTGAGGCGGCCAACCTCAGTCGTTCAGTGCTCTTCCGCCCCGAAGACAACGGCAAGAAGAAGGCCGAGGTCGCCGCCCGCCGCGTCAAGGAACTGAATCCGGATGTCAAGGTGCAGTTCTTTCACGGCGACATCAACACCGACCTGGGCCTGGGCGTCTTCAGGCGCATGGATGTGGTCATCGGCTGCCTGGACAACCGCGAAGCCCGCCTGTCGGTCAACCGCTTCTGCTATTGGCTGAACAAGCCCTGGGTGGACGGAGCCATCCAGGAGCTTTTTGGCCTGGCGCGGGTCTTTGTGCCCGGCCAGGGGGCCTGCTTCGAGTGCACCCTCACCGAACAGGCCCGGCGCGAGATGTCGCTGCGCTACTCGTGTCCACTCCTGGCCCGCCAGAACATCCTGCTGGGCAAGGTGCCCACCACCCCCACCATCTCGGCCATCATCGGCGGGATGCAGGCTCAGGAAGCGCTGAAGCTGCTGCACGGTATGCCGGTGGAAGCGGGCAAAGTCACGCACTTCAACGGGCTGACCAACGAGGTGCACACCACGGCCTATGTGGAGAAAGAGGACTGCGAGAGCCATTGGATCTACGGCGACATCACCGAGTTGCCCGACCGTCGCGCTGCAGACACCACCCTGGCCCAGATGTTGGAGATAGCGCGAGCAGAGCTGGGGGAGGAAGCCGTCCTTGAGCTGGACCAGGAAATCGTGCTGGCCCTGGAGTGTCACGTCTGTCACACTGTGACGGAGGTGTTGAAGCCGGTCTCGCGGGTCAGCCTGGAGGAGGGCCGTTGTCCCGGCTGTGGCGAACTGCGCGAGGTGCACATGTCGCACGTCATCACCGGTGAGGAGCCTTTCCTGGAGCGTACCCTGCTGAGCATCGGCGTGCCCCCGTTGCACATCCTGCGGGCCCGCAACAGCCAGGAGTATCGCTTTTTCGAGCTGACAGGCGACCTGGAGGAGACGCTGCACTTTGCTCACTTTGAGCCTGTCGCCGAAGGGCGGCTCAAAGTCAAGGCCAGGTCCAGGCCACGCATCAGGCTGGGCCCTTACGTTCCACCCAGGCCGCTGAAGGTGAGACCCAGACCCCGGCTGAAAGTCAAGATAGAGAAGAAACCCGAACCAGCCCCTCTCAAAATCGGACCGGGCCAGGATTGAGCCAGGCTGATCGGGCTGCCGGGTGGAGGATCTTTGCATGTTGAGAGCAGCGCATCTGTTGGATGTCATAAACCGCTCACGAGCGCCCGCCCAGAGACGCCGGGGAGGCAAGGCGAACATGTCCAGGTCGAGAAGAAAGGCCGCCGAGAGACATGCGGCAGCGGAAGCAAGACCCCTGGCCAGAGCTCCGTTGAGATGGGGGCTGGCCCTCAATATGACAATGGCCCTGCTGTTGGGCCTGGGAGTGGGCCTCCTGCAGGCTCATGCGGACCGGCTCGCCGTCGCGGTCCCCTCTCCGGCGCTGGCCCTGGCCGGGGCGGGGGCCATGGGCCTGCTGGCCGGGCTGACCGCTCGCCTCATCCTGCGGGGCTGGACGAAGGCCCTGAAGCTGCTGCTCTCCTTGCTGACCCTGCTGACCTGGTTGACCGTTTCCGAAGCCACCTGCGCCTTCTGGACCGGGCTCCGTCCCCTTGCCTATCTGGCAGAGGCCGACAACTGGCTGGAGATGGGCCAACTGGCCATCGGCCTTCTGAGCGTCATCGCCGTCAACCTCATCGGGCAGCCTGTGGAGGAGAGAGCACCTTTACAGTGGATTTGGCGCTCAGGGGACCAGACCCCGACGCCCATAGTGGCCAGGGCTTCACTGAAATGGGGCCTGGGCCTCCACCTGGTGACGGCCGTGGTCTTGGGCTTGAGCCTGGGCTTCCTGCAAGCCCATGCTGGTCAGCTCGTCGTTCCGCTTCCCCCGCTGGCCCTGACCCTGACTGGGGCAGGGGTCGTGGGATTGCTGCTCGGTTTGGCAGCCCGCCTCACCCTGCGTGGCTGGACGGAGACGCTGAAGCTCCTGGTCGTTTTGCTGGCGCTGCTGGTCTGGATGGCGGTGTCCGAAGCCACTTACGCCGTCTGGACCGGGCTCCGTCCCCTCGCCTACCTGGCCAGGGCCGACAACTGGCTCGAGATGGGCCAACTGACCGTCGGCTGTCTGAGTGCCATTGTCGGAGGACTGGCCAGGCGGCGCCCCAGCCCGGCTGAGGCGGTTCTGGCCCCACGCCGCCGGGAGCCCGTCGCTCCTCGCAGAGCCATCCGTCAGTCGCATCGGGCGACCAGGGTGCGACAGCGCCGGGTGCTCCCACTGATTGGGTTGCCCACCCGGACACGTCGCCGCCCCCTGCCGGTAAGGAGAAGCTCTGGGGTGAGGGTCATCGCCAAGGCGGAGGACCGTTGTCCCTATTGCCTCGATGTGATCGAGAAGAACGACCCTCGTGGTGTGGTTGTGTGTGAAATCTGCGGCACACCCCACCACGCCGATTGCTGGGAGGCGGGGGGCAAGTGTCAGGTGCCGCATCTCATCACTTGACCCCCCACCCCCTCCCCCTGCCCCTCCCCTTCCCCCCTTGGGGGGAAGGGGAGGGGTTAGGGGTGGGGAAGGGGGTCCAAAATCGCCGGAGGAATCATGAAATCTCAAATTGATGCCAGTCCACGGATTCGACGTTTGCGCGCCGACCATCAACTGATGGTCGAACTGAAAGGGCGTAGCGACCTGATTGACTTTGAGGTCGTGGACCGCGCCCGGGGTATGCCGCCGGAGAAGTACATCGTCACCTTCAAGTGCAAAAGCATTGTTGGCATTGATGCCAAAGGCAACCCCAAATTCGGCAACTGCCACAAGGTGGAGATCTACCTGCACAATGAGTATCCGCATCGCTGGCCGGGACTGAAGTGGCTGACACCCATCTGGCACCCCAACATCAACCACGTCAACGGCAGCGTGTGCATTGACGCCGCCTGGTGGACAGCAGCGAGGTCGCTGGACCGGCTGGTAATCATGCTGGGCGAGATGGCGCAGTACAAGAACTTCCATGATGATCCCACCAGGCCGCCTTTCCCCTGGGATCGCGAGGCCGCCGAGTGGTGCCGTAACTACCGCAAAAAGCATCCCGATGCTTTCCCGGTGGACAGGCGAGAACTGCTGCGCCCGGAACGGGTCAAACTGGCGAAGGCAAAACGAGCTGCGCCTGAGAAGAAACCCAAGATCAAACTCAAATGAAAGGAGTACGAAAATGGCTGATATCCCTGTAACCCTGGTGCTTCCTGCCGGTGGGACACGCACGGCAGAGGTGCCCGACGACGTGCCGGTGAAGGAGTTGCTGCCCGAGTTGGTTTCATTACTGGAGCTGCCGACAACGGGACCGGATGGGCGGCCGATGAGCTACCGCATTGACAGCAAGGCCCTCGGTCGCGAGCTCCAGGAAAACGAAACCCTGGCCGAGGCCCAGGTGCCCAATGACGACCGTCTGATGCTGACGGCGGACGTGACGGCTGGAGCCAGGCAGGCTTAGCCGCAATGCAGCTCGGATAAGCAGTTGGAGTAGAGCCTTTAGGCGGAAAATCCGGCTGAAGCCTCGACTCCGGAATCTGGAGCAGCCGCCTCGGTGGTGAAACGGAGGGGTGCCTGTGACATCGCAGAGGTGGCTGCCACCCCTCACCCCTCCCAAAATTTGGGAGATCTCTCGGAAAGTCGAGCGGGAAGCTCTTTGAGGGGTAGCAGGCCAATTGTATTGGCCGTTTTGAGGCAGATGACGCCCAACGCGGTTGGGCTGCTACCCATTTCCGGGAGAACTCTCGGGGGAGGGGTGAGGGCGTGACGGTGCCAGGATGGAGCAGCCGCCATGCGTAAAGAGGAAGCCCTATGAATCATAGAGTCAAACTATTGGAAGTCCCTCAAGCAGAACCAGAGAGCGGGCCCATGC
>Ga0209162_1002194_pt1 | contig 17595 bp, 12 predicted proteins | sample YNPNPMetaG_FD_187121 | JGI IMG/M metagenome (GOLD analysis project Ga0209162, IMG submission 187121) | Anoxygenic and chlorotrophic microbial mat microbial communities from Yellowstone National Park, USA - YNP NP MetaG (SPAdes) (version 2) ... | reverse complement strand
GGGCGGTGCGTTTTTTCGTTTGTGCCCAACCGGCGCGTCCCATCGGTGGGGCCTCCCTTAGATAAGTGGCGCGGGAGGCCCAAAATGACCAAAACTCGCCAAGATTTTTTTCGCGATCGCCCCGTGCCGGCCCCGTGACCGCCCGCCACCCGGACAGCCCCTCGAAACCAAGCGCAACGCCGAGTGCCACGCCCGTCTGCCCGCCCGCGCGGTGTTGCCGGATGGCCGTCCGCTGGCGCCTTTTCCATCATCCCCATCTTCCCGCTCCCATCGGCGCTGCCCAGGTTGACCCGTGTCCTTTCTCATCGCGGGCTACTTCGTCACCTCCCCGGAAGCGGCAGTCCGCGGGGTCGCACGGCTTGGGATTGCCGTGGGCGCGGGGATGACTGACGGGGGAAGGGGGCGGGCCAATCGTGAATCCCCCTGCATGGGTTGAGGCGGCGGCGTGTGTGGCGTCGCCGTCGGCGTAAGGCGTGCCAACGGTCGCCCGGCCGGCGCGGGCGAGAAGCGGCAGTGAAACCGGTCAATCGCTGCGCCCGGTGACCTGTCGAAAGGCTCGCGGAGCCGCCTGGCGGACGGGCGGATCGGGGCGGTGCAAGCGCTCGAATCGCCGCGCCTGGCGAAAGGGGCTCTTGGTATCGTCCGCCCGGCCGCTACACTGACCCGCAGTCCTTGAGCCCGGCGGCGGCCGCCGGCGGTACCCGGCTGGCGGAGGTCTGCGGCGTGCAGGCGAATCCGTTCTACGGCGTGGCGTTGCATGCGGCCGGCGGGTTGGCGGCCGGGAGCTTCTACCTGCCTTTCCGGGGCGTTCGCCAGTGGGCCTAGGAGAGCTACTGGTTGGTGGCGGGCGTCTTCTCCTGGATCGTGGCCCCGTGGGCGGCAGCCGGCATCGCGGCCCGGGCCGCCGGGGTCGATCTCGTCTCGATCCTCGGGGCCTCGCCGCGCGAGAGCCTCCTGTGGGCCTACGTGTTCGGGGTGATGTGGGGCGTCGGCGGGCTGACGTTCGGCCTTTCGATGCGGTACCTGGGCATGTCGCTCGGCTACGCCCTGGCGCTGGGCTACTGCGCCGCCTTCGGCACGGTCATTCCGCCGATCTTTCAAGGCCGATTCCACGACCTTCTGGGCGGCCTTTCAGGACGGGTCACGCTGGGCGGGGTCGTGCTCTGCCTGGCGGGGATCGCCGTCTGCGGCCGCGCGGGCGTGATGAAGGAGCGCGAGCTTTCGAACGAGGCCAAACAGGCGGCGATCCGCGAGTTCAGCTTCGTCAAGGGCATCTGGGTGGCCGCTCTGGCCGGTGTGATGAGCGCGTGCATGGCCTTTGCCATCGCGGCGGGCGAGCCGATCGGACGGCTGGCCCTGAGCCGCGGCTTCGATCCCCTGTGGCAGAACACGCCCGTTTTCATCGTCATCCTGGCCGGCGGGTTCACCACGAACGCCCTGTGGTGCCTCTTTCTGAACGCCCGGAACGGCACCGGCGCAGACTACCTGGGTTGCCGGCCCCGCCGGCTCCTGACGAACTACATCCTGTCGGCGACGGCCGGCACCACGTGGTACATGCAGTTCATGTTCTACGGCATGGGCAAGACGCAGATGGGCCGGTTCGACTTTTCGAGCTGGTCGATCCACATGGCGTTCATCATCGTGTTCAGCAACGTTTGGGGTCTGGCGCTGGCGGAGTGGCGCGGGGTGAGCCGTCGGACGCTCAGGACGATCGAGGCGGGGATCCTCGTACCGGTTTTCTCGACGTTCGTGATCGGCGCGGGTTCATACCTCCAGAGTCGCGGATGGTGAACGGGCCGTTGCCCGGGAAGACGCCAGCGGCGCGGCGCCGCAGGTGATGGCCGCCACCGGGTTTTCCGAAGGCCCGGCCGGTCCGGTACAATGGGGCGCGTCTCGCGGGGTCGGGCCTAATGCCGCCGAACACAAGCCACGAGTTGACGCCGCCTGTCCCACCGCCGCCTTTGCGGCTGGTGTTCTGGGAAACCACCGTGGGGTGCAACTTGGAGTGCGTCCACTGCCGCCGGCTCGAGGTCTCCACCGAGCTGGCCCGCAGCGACATGACCACCCAGGAAGGTCGCCGGCTCATCGATCAGATCGCCGAGGTCGGCCGGCCGATCCTCGTGTTTTCGGGCGGCGAGCCCCTCATGCGTCCGGACCTCTTCGAGCTGGCCGCGCACGCGAAGGCCCACGATCTTCCGATCGCGCTGGCCTCCAACGGGACGCTGATCGGCCCGGCCCTGGCGGCGCGGATCGCCTCGACGGGCTTTCACCGGGTCAGCGTCTCGCTGGATGGCGCCGACGCCGAGACCCACGACCGCTTCCGCCGTCAGGAAGGTTCTTTCGATGCCGCGACGGCGGCGCTGCGATCGCTGGGGGCGGCCGGAGTGGCCACCCAGATCAACTGCACCATCGCCCGACACAATGAAGGCCAGCTCGCGGCGGTCCTGAAGCTCGGCGAGTCGCTGGGCGTGACGGCGGTGCATTACTTTCTGCTCGTGCCGGTGGGCTGCGGCGAGCAAATCGCCGACGACCAGATGCTTTCGGCCGGGCAGATCGAGGCGCGGCTGGTCGAGCTGTACGAGCTTGCCCGGGAGACGGCCCTGGAGATCAAGGCGACCTGCGCGCCGCACTACTACCGGATCGCACGGCAGCGAGATGCCCGCCGGGGCCCCGGGGAGCCGCCCGCACAAACCAGGGTCCCCGGCCAGCGGCCCCGGAGCACGAAGGGCTGCCTGGCCGGGTCGGCCGTGTGTTTCGTCTCGCATCAGGGCGAGGTTTTCCCGTGCGGTTACCTGCCTGTGTCGGCCGGAAGCGTGCGCCGGGAGTCTTTCGCAGACATCTGGCGAGGCGGGCGCGTCTTTCTGGAGTTGCGCCGTTCCGACCTGCTCAAGGGCAAGTGCGGCGCCTGCGAGTTCCGGACGGTATGCAGCGGATGCCGGGCGCGGGCGTTCTACCAGTACGGCGACTATCTCGAAGAGGAGCCTTACTGCGCCTACGAACCGAAACGCCCGGGGGACGCCTCCCGATGAAAGGCGAACCGGCGGCCCCGCGCCTGCTCCGACGGTATCCGGAGTATTGAGGAGGTGCGCTTGTGACCATCCGCGGTGCGTTGTACGCAGGGGGCATCATGGCGGCGGTCTTCGCGATGAGGGCGGCGGCGGAACCGCAGTACGAGGACGACCTGAAGGCGGCCCTGCGGCAGGGCGGCCGGGTGGACTGCGTCACGTGCCACTCGGCCTGGCGCAACGAGGAGCGCAAGAAGGTCACGCGGAGCCTCAATGCCTTCGGTCAGGATTACAAGAAGTGGCGCAAGAGCCGACAGGATATCGCGGCGCTGTTCGAGAAGGACTCGGATCACGACGGAACGGCCAACGGCGCGGAACTGGAGCTGGGGGCGCACCCCGGCGACCGCAGGAGCGTTCCCGATCCGAACAAGCCGGCCACCGGGCTGGACCCGGGCGGCCGCCTGACCGAGAAGGCCAGACGCGAGGAGCGCAGCGCCGACAAGGAGGTTCAGCGGCGGGCGGCGGCGATCCAGTTCCTGCTGGCCCTGCTGCGTCAGGACGAGGCAGCGCTGGGAAAGGTCGTGCCGCGCGAAGGCTACCGGGAGCTGGGCGAGAAGACCGCCATGTCGCCCCGGCAGCTCCTGGATCGCTGGCGCCGACTGAGTGTGACCATCCCGGCCGGCAGCGCGCTGGACTCCTTTCTCGACTTCGACCAGGCGCGGACGCTCGGATGGGCGGGCTTCAAGTCCATGTTCCCGGATCTCGAGGAACGACCGTCGCCGATCGACTTTGCCGTGGCCATTCCGCCGCTGAACCGGCCGGAGTTCCTGAAGGCGACGCCGGTGCTGGTGATGCAGCGGCACTCCGGCACCTGGCGGATCGTGGCGGGCAACGTGCTGTCGTGCTGGGTGCCGGGCGGGGCGGCCTCCCGACCGGCCGGCGCGGGCCGGCGTCGGGATGGAATCGGACCCCTGCCGGCCGAGACGACTCCGTCGGGGCCGCCCCAGATCATTCCGGGCTCGCCGGTCCAGGACGCGCCGCGTGTGCGCGGCAAGGCCCGCGGTTGACCCGGGCGGGCGGCACCGGACCTCCGGCGCCTCTGGTGCAAGGAATGTGACGATGTATCCGACGCTGGATCAGATGCTGGACATGCTCTCGGTGGACGTGGAACGCGTCGAGCTCGGGCGGCGCCGGCAGGCGGCCGTCTGGCGGCGCGAGCAGCCGGACCGCGTGCCGATTCTGCTCGGGCGAAGCGAATCGAGGCAGGTCGCCGATCGGGTCGGCCCCCAGTATCTGCGGCTCTGCGAGCACCAGCTCCGGGGCGGCCGGCGGGTGAACGAGTACTACGAGTTCGATCACTACACGCTCCGTCAGCAGTTCCACGACCCTGCCGCCATGCTGATCGAGAGCCTGTGGGACATCATCGGGTGGGCCCGCACCCCGAGCGACGCGCAGCTCTCGATCCGGCCGAACTTCGGCGTGGGCACGACGGCCAGCGTGTTCGGATGCCGCACCGAGATGGGCGAGAACGATATGCCCTGGGTCGCCGACCGGCCGCCCCGGGAGCGGCTGCTCGATGTGGACCTCGACCGGCTCGAGCAGGCCGGGCTGATTCCGCGGGTGATCGAGTTCATCGGGATGGCGCGGACGGCCCTGCGGCCTTTTCCGCAGATCCGGGTGTTCATGCCCGATCTCCAGGGCCCGATGAACACGGCGTTCCTGCTGCGTCAGCAGGATGTCTTCTTCGACATGGCCGACGATGAGCCGTACTACCGACGGCTGATGGACGTGATCTGCGAGGTGTTCATCCGACTGACCACGCGTCTGAAAGCCGAACTCGGGGAAGCGCTCGACAGCGGGTACCACGGCAGTCTGTACATGACCGGCGGGGGGGTGCGCGTCGTGGATGACGTGAGCATCATGCTTTCGCCCGAGCAGTACCGCGAGTTCTCGCTGCCGTATGTCCGCCGGTGCCTGGCTCCGTTCGGCGGCGGATGGATCCACAGCTGCGGCGACATCTCGCATCAGCTCGATGCGTACCTGAGCGCTCCGGAGATCCGCGGCATCAACTTCGGCGAGCCGGAGTACTACGACTTCGGCACGCTGCTGCCGCGAATGGCCGCGGCCGGAAAGTTCTGCTACGGGGGACCGGTCCGGCGGGCGGAGGAGTCTGCGGCGGACTACCTGGCGCGGACCGCACAATACCTTTCCGGAGCGAGGAATACGCTCATCTTCCAGCCGCGCATGGCCGGCAAGGACATGGCGGAGGGCCACTGGCCCGAGCCGGAGGAGACGCTGGCGATCTGGTACCGCAGCTGCGATCAGTACGCGAACTGAGCGGACGGGCGCTGCCCGACGGACGATCTCGGGCTGCGGGTCCGGCCCGGGGATGGCGGCCCGGCGGGGGACGCGCGCCGCGCCCGCCAGAGGACCGCACCCCTGGCGGAGTTGGCAGATTGGCGGAGGGCCTGTAGAATCACGGACGCTGTCAGGTCCTGCGTCGGCGACGCACCGAAACGTTTCCGGAAGGAGAGTTCATGTTCGGCATTATCCCGCGGGAGACCGGCTTCTTCGACCTCATGGACGAGGCGGCGGCAGTCCTGGTCAGCGCGGCCGAGGCCTACGCGGGGCTGGCCGGCGACTACGGGCACCGGGAGCAGTACGTGCGGAAGATCCGACAGCTCGAGCACGAGGGCGACGAGATCGCCCACCGCACGCTGGAGAAGCTCGACCAGACCTTTCTGACGCCGTTCGATCGGGAGGACATCCAGGCGCTCATGATGCGGATGGACGACGTGATCGACGAGATCGATGCGGCCGCCAAGCGGCTGACGCTCTACCAGATCACGGATCTGACCGGCTGGTTCGTGAAGCAGACGGAGGTGCTGTACCGGTCGTCTCGCCTGGTCTCGGAGGCCGTCAACCGGTTGCGGAACCTCAAGCGGCCCAACGGGATCCAGGACCGACTCGTGGAGATCCACCGGTTGGAGAACATGGGCGACGACAACAACCATGCGGCCGTGGCCGAACTGTACTGCTCCGGATCCGACCCGATTCTCGTGATGAAGTGGAAGGAGATCTACGACCTCACCGAGCGGGCGATCGACCGCTGCGAGGACATTGCCAACGCGATCGAGGCGATCCTCCTGAAGAACACGTGACGGGCCGTCCGGGATGGAAGTCTACGTCGTCATCGTCGTCCTGATCGCCCTGCTGTTCGACTTCAGCAACGGGCTCAACGACGCGGCCAACTCGATCGCGACGGTCGTAGCGACCCGGGTGCTCTCGCCGCGAAAGGCCGTTTTGTGGGCGGCGTTCTTCAACTTCGTGGCCGCCTTCGGGTTCGAGACGCACGTCGCGGCCACCATCGGCAAAGGGCTTGTGGACCCCGGGGTCGTCGATCCGCACGTGGTCACGGCAGCGCTGCTCGGGGCCATCCTCTGGACGCTCGCCTGCACTCAGCAAGGGCTGCCGATCTCCGTGTCCCATACGCTGATCGGATCGTTGGCCGGGGTCGTCCTGGTCAAGGGCGGCCCGCGGGCGCTGGTCTGGTTCACGATCGGGAAGGTAGCCCTGTTCATCGTCCTCTCGCCGCTGATCGGCATGGTCCTCGGGGCTCTCGTGACCCTGGTGACGGTGTGGGTCTGCCGTCGGATGAAACCGCGGGAGGTGGACGCCGCCTTCCGGGGGCTCCAGCTGCTGTCGGCCGCCGTGTACAGCCTGAGTCACGGTCTGAACGACGCCCAGAAGACGATGGGCATCATCATGGCCCTGCTGCTGAGCGTGCCGGCCTTCCAGGCATACGCGGTCCAGGCCGACGATCCCAACGCACCGGCCTGGTGGATCATCCTGAGCTGCCACGCGGCCATCGCGCTGGGCACCTACGCCGGCGGGTGGAAGGTGATCCGGACTATCGGCCACAAGGTCACGCGGCTGCGGCCGTTCAGCGGGTTCTCGGCGGAGACTGGGGGCGGGGTCACGATCCTGGGGCTTTCTGCGCTGGGCATTCCCGTGAGCACGACCCACACGATCACAGGAGCGGTCTTCGGGGTCGGCCTCGTGCACCGCAGCGGATCGGTGCGATGGACCGTGGGCCGGGACATCGCGGTCGCCTGGGTTCTGACGCTGCCGTGTTCGGCCGGCATGTCCGCCGTCCTGTACATACTGATGCGTGTGGCCGTGCTGAGCCGACTGGGAGCCTGAGACCCCGACCCGCCGGCCGTCCGCCAGCACGCCGAACCGGGCGGCGGCGCGTAGGGCCGCTTCGGCGGATTCCTTGAGGACGAGCATGAAGCCGGACCGTCGCCGTCGCGTCGCTCTGCTGCTGGCCGTCACGTGTGCCGCGCCGGCCGCGGCGCAGCAGGGGGCAGTACGCCGTGTACACGATCCCGTGATCATCCGCGAGAGGGACACCTACTACGTCTTCTCGACAGGCCCGGGCATACCCGTGCGACGCTCGAAGGACCTGATTCACTGCGAGCACATCGGGCGGGTCTTTGAAGAGGACGTACCCGCGTGGGCGAAGGCCGAGATCCCCCGGGCCGAAGGCGTGTGGGCGCCGGACATCTCCCATTACGGCGGCGAGTTTCATCTGTACTACTCCGTCTCGACGATGGGCAACCAGCGGTCGTGCATCGGGCTGGCCACGAACCGCACGCTCGATCCGGCTTCGAAGGACTACCGGTGGGTCGACCACGGCAAGGTGCTGGAGTCGTTCCCCGGCCGGATGGACTACAACGCCATCGACCCGAACCTGGTTTTGGACGAAGCAGGCGATCCCTGGCTCGTATTCGGCTCGTACTGGAGCGGGATCAAGGCGGTCCGCCTCGACCGCCAGACCGGCAAGCCAAGCCGCCGCGACGATCGCATCTATCCCCTGGCCGCCCGTCCTCCGAACGGTCCGATCGAGGGCGCGTTCGTCGTACATCGGAAAGGGTGGTACTGGCTGTTCGTCTCCTTCGATCGTTGCTGCCTGGGCGTGGCCAGCAACTACAAGGTCATGGTCGGCCGGTCCCGCCGAATCACCGGGCCGTACATGGACGTGCAGAACCGCTCCATGCTCGAAGGCGGCGGGACGCTGGTGCTGGCCGGTCACGACCACTGCCGCGGCCCGGGCCACAACGGCATCCTGCTGACCCGTGGCGGCGACTGGATGGTCCACCACATGTACGACGCCCACGCCGGGGGCGTGCCGACGATGCAGATCCGACCGCTGTACTGGCTCAAGGACGGGTGGCCCGTGGTCGGCGAGCCCCTGGATAAACCGCTTCCGGCGAGCCGGCCGGTCCGGTCTGCGCTCCTCGCCGGCACATGGAGGCACTGCGTCAACTTCGGGCCGGAGCAGTACGTGGAGCTGCTGCCGGACGGGCGGATGAACTCCCCGGCCGCCGGAGCCCGGTGGGACCTGGACGAGGCCCTCCTGCACGTGCGCTGGCCGCGGGCGGACCGGCCCGGCGAGTTCTGGATCGACACGTGCGTCGTGGGGCCCGACGGGCGCTCGTACGTCGGACGGAACCAGAACGGCGATCTCATCCGTGGCATCCGCCCCTGACGGGCCCCCGGCGGCGCTCAGCGGAAACGCCCGCGGAACTCATCCGCCGGGTACTTGCGGGCGTTCTTGCGGACCTTCTCAATCAGGGCCTGCGTCAGGTCGACATCCATGGCGTTGGCGAAGGAGAGCACGAACGCCAGCACGTCCGCCAGCTCCTCGCGGATCGCGGCCATCTGCTGCGGATCGCGGCGGACTTCGCCGAGCTGATCGCTGCGGAGCCACTGGAAGTGCTCCATCAGCTCCGCCGCCTCGATCGCGATCGACATGGCCAGGTTCTTGGGGTCGTGAAACTGACTCCAATCCCGCTCGGCCACAAATCCGGCGATGAGCTGACGCAGCTCGGCCACGAACGTGTCGGCGTCATGGGTCATGAGGGAAACGTCCCGTGCGGCCGGCCACTGCCGCCGGAAGGCCCGGTCGCGAAGCGGCGCCGGCCGCCGCGGGCCCCGGTCAGTCCCGGATCACCACCGTGGAGTGCTTCGGGAGCAGGAGCTTGTAGAGCAGTTCGATGTCCTTGTCCAGCAACCGCACGCAACCCATGCTGGCATTCTTCCCGATGGTCTCCGGCTCGATCGTGCCGTGGATGCCGTAGCCGTACTTGCCTTCGGCTTCTCCTTCGATTCCGTCCAGACCGATCCAGTACTCGCCGATGGGATTGTTGGGGTCGTCCGCGTGCCACCGCTTTCCGGTCCGCGGGTCCGTCCAGCTCGGGTTGGTGAGGTGGTTGCGGACGATCCACTTGCCGGTGGGCGTGCTGCCGTTCTCGCCGAGGCCCACGCGAAAGGCCCGAATGAACGTCTCGCCCAGGTACACGTACATCTCGTGGCGCGACTTGTCCACGACCGCGTGAAAGGGCCCGCGGATGACCTTGAGCGTCTGCCCCTCGCGGATGAAGTTCCTGTCCCGGATCCGGTTCAGCTCGACGAGCAGGTCTTCCGTGATCCGATGCTCCGCGGCGATCTTCGCGAGCGTGTCGCCCCGCCGGACCACGTACGCATCCACCAGCGGGTCGCCCTTGGTCCGGGAGGGCGAGAACACGAGCCGGGCGTTGACCTCTTCAAGCCGGCGCCGGACTTCCGCGGCCTCCGGCTCGGGCAGGCCCCGGGCCAGGGCCCGGCTCAACAGCTCGCGAGCCTTGACGACCTCATCGCGCTGCAACGCAGTCAGACCCGCCTGGGCGTCGGCCCGGGCCGCCTGGGCATCTTGTCTCGGCGCGCTGCCGCCGGCACGCGTGGTTAGCGAGGGCGTCCCCGTTCGGGGCGAATCGCCCGAGGGGCGATCCGCCCTGGCCGACGGCGCAGCCGCGCCGGCCGTAGGCGCACCAGTCGTGCTGAGCAGAGCGTCGTTCGCGTCGCCCGGCTGCCGGCCGGATCGATACAGCGGCATCAGCCACCAGAACGCGCCGGCGGCAAACCCCAGGAAGACCGCGCTGCCCACCAGACGGCGCAAGCGTCCACGACCTCGGCGTCGGGCCACTGGTTGTCTCCTTGAAGCGGTCCCCGGCGGCGAGTACAGCGGGGAACGATCTCGTAGCATACAGCGCGGAGTACGGCTTTCAAGGTGGCGACGCGGCCGTCGGCGCCGGTCCCGGGGCTGGGATCGCCTCAGGCTCGCAGGAAACACCGGTGATTCAAGATCGCCTCCGGAAGCTGCCCCGGAAGGACGTGAACGGCCGCCGTGAAGTCGTGGCCGGCCGACTGCGCAAATGGCAGAGCCACCGAACAGCCGATGCCGGCCGCCCGGATTGCGATGACTCCCGACTCGCTGTCCTCGAAGCCCACCACGCGGGCATAGTCTTCGCGTCTGATGCCCATCCGAAAGAGGGCGAGGCTGTACAGGTCGCGATGGGGTTTGAGCCGGATCTCGGACGAGTCCGACGCCGTCACGTACGCGTCATAGAAGGCCCGATGATCGGCAAACCCGCGTACGATCCGCTCGCGCTCCGGCACCGGAAGCGGCCATTCCGCGGCGTCCTCGCGCAAAGCCCGGAAGACCTCGCCCAGGACGATATCCGCTTCGTACACGATCGATGAGGTCACGATGGCGAGCTTCGCGGGCCGCGCCTCGAACGCCCGGCCGAGTTCCGCGAGCGCTTCGGGGCCATACCGCGGCCGCACGCCGGTCTTGTCCGCCACATGGTCGGCCAGCGACTCGTAGAAGAGGCTCGCCCGATGCCCCAGCCAGCCGCGGACGAGTGCCAGGAAGACGCCGACGGCCGGCATCGGCGCGATGAGTTTTTCATCCGCCGGCAGTTCAAGCAGCCGGACCGCCCCGGGGTCCAGCCCGTCATGCAACGCGGCGAGGATGGTGTGGTAGCGCACATAATAAACGTCCACCGCCGCCCGGACCTGATCCGCGAATCCGGCAAATGCCACGGCTTGTGCGTATCGGTCCAGCAGAGGCGCCGCCTCCGCCGGATCCCGCCAGAAAGGATCGAGGCCGCGGCGAACCATCTCGCCGAAGGCCGGGTCGTCCAGCATGGGCCGCAGCCCCAGCGCCACGGCGTTGGCGGCTACCTCGCGACGTCGAGCCTCATCGCGGCCCCGAGCGAGGGTCCAGAACACGGCGGCGGCGTACGCCCGCCGGAAGGCTGCCGGGCGAATCTGCGACCCGTACGTCCGGATCAGATACTCCACGTGGCGGGTGGTCGAGTTCCCGATGACGTTGGGGTAGTCCTTCGCGTGGTCGAGGCCGGGCCAGGCACGGGGATCGCGGCGGTCGGTGATCTGGCGGACCATCCACTCAAGCGAGTGCAGGCAGAGGGGTTCGGTCGTGGTGGTGGTGCCGTCCATGTCCATCACGAACCCGACGACGGCATCGAACGGACCGGGGTTGCGCTCGGCCAGGGGATAGATCTCGCACGGGCTGGCGATGTAGGCCGGGTTGGCCACGAGGGCGGCCTCCGCGTGCGGACCGACGGCCTCGCGCCATTGTCTGAGTGCCTGCTCGAACGGGACGACGCTCCCACCCCGCATGGGCTCCTCCGGTAGGTGTCGCTTCGAGAGCGCAACTGTCGCGGGGGCGGTGGCCGCCGTCAAGTTGGCGCAACGGCCGGACGCGACGGGCGTGACAAAACGCGCGACTGGCGGTACACACGGGCGCCGGCCGACTTCCGTGCGACGGCCGGCAGGAGTCTGCCACTTGTCGCGTCTAACGGTTCTGTGTGCGTGGCTGTCGTTCGGGTCGGGCTTGGCCGGAGTGGCCGCGGCGTTCAACCCGCCGACCGACTCGGCCGGCCCGCTCTCTGCCCGGATCGATGCGCCGACCTCGATTCAGCGGATCGATCAACCGATCCCCGTGAAGCTCATCATCGGAAACCGCGCCGACGCCCCCGCCGGGGGGAAGGCCCGGTTGGGCGTGATCGACGGCTGGCGAGTCGAGCCGGACGAGGCGATCGAATTCACCGTCGCCGCCCGGTCCGAGCGGGTCCTGGAGCTTCGGGTCCGGCCCGCCGGACGGACGTACCCGGCGCTCTATCCGATCCATGCCTTCGTGGACGCGGAGGTATCAGGATCGCCCGCCCGACTTCACCCGGTTCTGATCGTGGAGACCCAGATCTCCGATCCCGGCCGGCCGGTCCGCGATATCCCGTGGCGCCCGGTCCCGGTGGAGGACGGCGGCGCGCTGGGGCTGTGGCGGCTGCCGGTCCGACGCGTGCTCTTTCAGCGTTTCGGCGCCACGGCCCAGGTCATGCCGGTGGGCTGGAGCGGCGCCGAACCCGGACACCGGGGCTCCCTCGCGACCGGACAGACGGTCCTCCGCGGGGCGACTCTGGAAGCCATCGCGGTTCACCCCCCGTGGTTCGGCGGGGCGGGCACGGCCGTCGTCGAATACCCGCTGCGCCTGCCGGAATCGAAAGAGCTGCGGCTGTCGTTCTCGATGGCGATCCGCGATCACAATCCGGCGGCCGGCGAGCCGCCCAGCGACGGCGTGACCTTCCGCGTTCGCGTGCTGCCTTGGGAGGCCCCAGCGGGCCAACTAGGGGCGGTGCTGTACGAGCGACACACGGATGCCAAGCAGTGGGAGCCGGCCGAGGTGGACCTGCGCCCCTACGCAGGCCGGACGGTGCGGCTCCAGCTCGAAACACACCCCGGCCCGAAGAACGACACGACCTGCGACCAGGCCTACTGGGGCCGACCGATCCTCCGCGCCGGATCGCCGACGGATCTCCGGCAGGCGGCTGAGCATCCGGCCCGGTCGATCGGCCGGATCGAACGCGGCCGGACCTCATGGGAGCTCCGCGTTCGCCCGGGACGACGGGGGCTGCTCGACGCGGTGGTCGAGTTCGCCGGCCCGGAATCGCTCGAGTTCCGCGGCTTCCAGGTTCGGGTGATGGATGACATGCTCGATATGGACGGCGTCAGCCGGCTCGTGGCGGTCACGGAGGAGCCGGGCCGGGGCTGCACGTTCCGGCACCGTTTCGCCTCGGCCGAGGCCTCGTTCGACCTGCTGATCCGGCTGGCGGTCGAGGGGGGGATATTGCAGGCCTCCGTCCGGCTGGAGAACACGCCGCCCGCCCGACCCTGGCAGGCGGTCTGGCTCCAGTCCGTCCGCCTGGGCCCGTGGAATCGCCAGGCCCGCAGGGTCTACGCGGGCACGGGCAATGTGGTGGTCGCTCCGAAGGCCTTCGAAATCGGATTCGATGGGCACCGGCTGTCCACTTCGTTTGTCGGATTCGAGTTCATCGACGGCCCGGCGATGGTCCAGGCGGTGGATGTTCCCCCCGAAGCCCTGGAGGTCGTTCCCGAGGGGCGGTTGTACACTCTCCGGACGCCGCACGCTCAGACGATCTCGCTGATCCCGGCGACGAGCGTATGGGAGGGCGCCCGGATCTGGCATGATATCAACGGCCTGCGCGCCTCCGGCGGGGTGGCGAAGCTTGCCGGGCGCTTCGTCTTCGATCTGTGGGCAGGGCGCTACCGCGACTCGGCAGAGGCCCTCCGAAAGGCGTTCCGGTACGGGCTGACCGATGCGGCCGTGGTCTGGCACAACTGGCAGCGATGGGGGTATGACTATCGGCTTCCGGACATCTATCCCCCCAACCCCCTGCATGGGACGCTCGACGACATGCGGGAGCTGATCGAGACCTGCCGCCAGTCGGGCGTTCTCCTGGCCCTGCATGACAACTACATCGACTTCTACCCGGATGCCGAGGGTTATTCCTACGAGCACATCGCATTCGGTCCCGACGGGCGCCCGGTCAAGGCGTGGCTCAACGAAGGCCGTAAGGCCCAGTCGTACCGCTGGCGGGCCGACCGGTATCAGCCGTTCCTGGAACGAAACCTGCGGGCCATCCGCGAGGGCCTCTCGCCGACGGCGTACTTCGTGGACGTGTGGTCGTCCGCCGCGCCGTATGACTACTGGACGGCGGACGGCGCGTTCTTCGACCGCGTCTCGACCCGCGACGCCTGGGCCCGATCCTTCGCATGGATACGCGACTTTCTGGGCGGCGCACCGCAGATCTCCGAATCGGGCCACGACCAGCTCATCGGCTATCTCGACGGGGCGCAGACGAATCACCTGCGCGTCGGGCGGCCGGGCGAAAACTACGGCTGGCTGGCCTGGCCGATCGAGTGCGACGACGCCGAGCGGGTCCCCTGGTTCGACGCGGCGCATCACGACCGCTTCGCCCTGCACGGGGCCGGGTACGAGAGCCGCTACTGCGGCGGACTCGATCCGAAGCTCCACGGCATCCACAGCGACGACTACATCTGCACCGAGGTGCTCACGGGCCACCCCGGCATGGTGCACGCGCCCTTCAGCCGCGAGGTCGTACGGAAGTACTGGCTCACGCAGGACCTCATGCGGGCGCTGGCGATGAAACGGATCGAAGCCGTGGAGTTCGAGGACGACGACATCCACCGGCAACATGTGACGTGGTCCGGCGGCGGGCATGTGTTTGTGAACCGATCGAAGGACGACTGGACCATCGAAGGGCACGTCCTGCCGCCGTTCGGGTTCTACGCCCGGGTCGCGGCCGACCAAGGCCGCATCGAAGCGGCGATCGAGCGGCAAGGCGGCGCGATCGTGGAGTGGGCGACGTCCGGCGTCCGGCTGTATTGCAGCGCCCGGCCCGCCGTGGGCGCGCAGGCGACCGCGACCGGGCCGGCGGCCGAAGCCCTCCGCGCTCGGCTGAACCCGCCCGGCCGGCCGATCGCTTTCTGCGGCATTCAGACCGACGGGGCGTTCCGGCTGGTGCCGGAGCCGCACGCGGAGACGCGGCCGCAGGGCCGGTCGCAGCGCCCGCCGATGATGCTGATCCCGCTGCCTGCCAGCCCCGCTTTCACGGTACGGCTGCCCCGGGCCCTCGCAGGGGGTCCAGAGGCCCCCTACGGGACGGTCGAGGCGATTCGTGAGGACGGAACCACCGAAGCCCCGGAGCCGTTGCATTGGGACGCGGATTGGGCCATTCTGACGTGTCGGCCCGGGGTCTTCGCGTATCGGCTCCGGTGACGCGTCCGAGGGCATCACCTGCCGCAGGCCCGTTCGCCCCAGCCGATCTTTCGGGCCGCCAGGAAGGAGGCTGCATGAGATTCATCACGGTCCTGGTGCTGGCCATCGGCATCAAGGGGGCATTCGGCGAAGCGTCGACGCGGCCGGCTGAAGACAAACCGATCGACGTGCTCATGGTGGTCGGGGGCGAGGCACACGATTACGACAAGCTGCCCGCGGAGCTGGCCGCCGCCCTCGAAAGCAGGCTCGCCGGCAGGGTCCGCCTGATCGCCGCCGCCGGGCTCTCGCCCGATCAGATCGCTGCCCACGACGTCCTGATGTTCAACGACTGCGAACAGACGACGCTGACGGACGGCCAGAAGGCTGCGGTCCTCAATGGGTTGCGGTCCGGAAAGGGCCTGGTCGCGATGCACTGTGCGTTGTGGTCGTTCCAGCACTGGCCCGAGTGGCGCCGGATGCTCGGAGGGCTCGTGCTCAAGCACGACCCGTTCGGGACCTACGAGGTCGAGGTGGTGCACCCGAGCCACCCGATCTCCGGCGGCCTGCCCGCCCGCTTCGAGGTCACCGACGAGCCGTACCTGGTCGATGAACGGTCCGCGGACGTGGACCTTATCGTCCAAACGGCCGGCCTGCACGGAGGCCGAAAGGTCCCCGAGCCGCAGGCCTGGACTACGCGATATCTGGGTGGGAGGGTCTTCGTCACCACGTTCGGTCACGACGCCCGCGTGCAGAGAGATCCGAACTTCCTGCGACTGGTCAGCAACGGCATCCGGTGGGCGGCCGGCCGGCTCGGCCCCGCCTGGATGCTCAGCGAAGTCGAGAAGAAGCAAGGGTTCCTGCCGCTCTTCGACGGACGAAGCCTCTCGGGCTGGAAGTACGAACCGGCGTACTGGAGCGTCCGCGACGGCCGGATCATCGGGGACACGAAGAGCAAGGCACTCGACAAGTACTCGTACGCCATCAGCCAGCGGTCGTTCGGCGATTTCGTACTGCGGTTCAGTGTCAAGCTGGGCCGCGGAAGCAACAGCGGCGTGCAATTCCGCAGCCGGGAGTTGCCCGACTTCGAAGTCGCCGGATACCAGGCCGATGTCGTCATGCTCGGGTGGGGCAATCTCCATGAGCAGAACGGGCGCCGCCGACTCGTGGACGGCTGGACGGGCAAAGGCGAAACGGTGGCCAGCCCCTCGGACTGGAACGACATGGAGGTGACCGCGAAAGGCCCGAACATCACCATCCGGCTCAATGGCCTGACGACAGCCGAGTACACGGAGACCGACGCGAGCAGGCCACGGGAGGGGATCATCGCCCTTCAACTGCACCGGGGCGAGCCGACCTGCGTCGAGTTCACGAACATCCGGATCAAGCCGCTCGACTGAGGAACAGAGGGAGCCCAGGAGGAACCGGGCGTCCGTGCCGCGTACCCCCTGCGCCACCCTCCGGCAGGCCGCGGGCGAGCGCCCCTGGGGCCGGCCCGTCCACGGGCCGGCGCGGACGCTGACCCCCGGAATCCGAAACAGCTCGGATCTGATGGATGCGCCGCGGATACGCAGGCGATCAGAACGTCGGTCGAAAGCCCGGGGGCCGGATGCCCAGCCAAAGCTGAGAGTCCGCGCGGATCAGCTTGCTCCAGTGAATCCGCTCGACGTGCAGGTCCTGGAAGCCGCAGTTGGCGGTGCTGCGGGCGATGTACGCGCGGTCGTTCGGGTCGACCAGACCCGCATCGCCCGGGGCCTTCCCGCCGTGACGGAGCCGGAGCTTCCGCTTGAGGTTGTCCGGACCGTACACCCCGCTGCCGTACACATTGGTGATCTTTTCGGGGAAGATGCCCCAAGTGGAGTACTCGGCCAGGAGGATCGGGTTGCCCCGGCCGTTGGCATAACCGCCGGATATGTTCATGCCGTAGCTGCCCCATAGCAGGGGTGCCGTGAAGGGTTTTCCGGTGCCGCCCTGCTTGACGTTCTTGAAGATTGTCTTGCGGTCCCAGGAGGTGATGGAGAAGTCGTCGCCAGCGGAGATCTGGACCAGGTATACGGTAGTGCTCTTCGCCCCGCGGGGAGCCTTGTATGAGAAGACGAGGTCCGTATCGGCATCGAAGCCGAACCAGTCGCCTGCAATCCGGTCTTCCATTCCGACGGACCACCCGTCCGTCCGGCTCTTGGAGAACTTGCTGAAAGGTGCGTCCGGGGAGGAAACCGCATAAGGCGGCGGTGTCATGTCCGTGCCTCCGTAGAACATCTGGACCAGAAAGGCCGGGCACGGCTTAGGGTCTTTATCGGTCGGGCATGTGAACACCTCGGCCTGGCCGCCGATTTCCCCCATGGCACCGCCAGCCCATCCGGCATTCGTGGGCAGCTTGTCCTTCTGGAGCTGGGAGACCCACATGAAGGCGCCCCGCGTACCCTCGCGAAGGCCCGACCCGCACGCTACGGCTCTGGCCTGATCCCGGGCGTTCGACAGGGATGGCAGAAGCAGCGCGACCAGCAGCGCAACGATGGCCACGACCACCAGCAGCTCGATCAGCGTAAAGGCCGTCCGTGCCGACCCGTACCGTCTGATCCGACACATGTTCCCAGCCGTTCGCATACC
>Ga0209162_1002192_pt1 | contig 17599 bp, 10 predicted proteins | sample YNPNPMetaG_FD_187121 | JGI IMG/M metagenome (GOLD analysis project Ga0209162, IMG submission 187121) | Anoxygenic and chlorotrophic microbial mat microbial communities from Yellowstone National Park, USA - YNP NP MetaG (SPAdes) (version 2) ... | reverse complement strand
GCATGATAAAGCTTACGATTGGCTGCGTGTTGGGGATGAGAGGCATCTCTCAGGCTCTCTATGAAACCGGGTGGGTAACGCGGAGGCAGGATATGAGCGGCGGCATCGTTATCCCGAGGGAACAGTGTGGTGCGGGCATCAGCAACCAGAAAGGGCTTGGTGTAGCCATTCTTTGCCATCTCAGCTTTCAACCAGCTTACAAAGGGAAAGAGACCTGTGTAGTGGTCGTTGAAGTTGATGGCAAAAATGTCAAAGTGATCCCTACCCAGCCTGAGACTGGTGGAGAGGAAATCAAGGTAATCCGCACGTCGCGCCCTTAGAGTTACCTCATCCGGATTGTCGTCGAACATATTGCCAGGATTTGACCTTCCCCGCACGACCGGAAGGTTGGGATTGGCTCGCTTTGCCGCTGCATAGGTGGCAGCCAGCATCCGGTCGTAAATCTCTGGTGAACCACCACAATTAACGAAATGCTCAGGGGCTTCAGGCTCATTCCCCAGATGAAGATAGCGAAGAGCCGGACGGGTGATTCCAGGGGCATCGTCTATGCCATCGCCATCGTAGCGCTCTACAAGATTGTAGACGAAATCGCCCCATGCTTGATAAGCAGTCATTCCCCAACTGGGATCGCTATCAGCATCTTCCTTTGGCGGGCTCATATTGCAACTACCCATCTGTGAATAAGAAACTTTTGTGGCCCACTCACTTCGACAGAGGATGTCAAAGTCAGCCATCCGGCCGGATTCAACGACGATTTTCATACGCTCATCCAGGGCTGACCAGTCGTAAAAATGAATCCCGTTTTGAGGAGGACGCGGCTCAATTTTCTCCCACCCGGTACCGAATCCCACAAGCCCAAAGTTGAAGTTATCTTCGGCCAGGAGTTGGAAGAACTGGGGCCAGCCAACCTCACCAGCGAAAGGGTCAATGCCAAAGAACTGTGGGGTGATCAGACTGTCCTGTGAGGCCGCATAAGCCCCATGCACCATCCATAACGCAATTGCGAACAGAATAGACACCTGTTTCATTTTATTACTTCCATTGATTTAGTTTGTGAGAATGTTGGTGTGATCAAGCGATAAAAATACACACCGCTCGGCAAGCCACTTGCATCATAGACAACCGAATGCTCGCCGGGGTTTAATTCCCCATCCACCAATGTTGCCACTTCTCTGCCCAGCACATCAAAGACTTTGAGCGTGACATGTTCACGACGTGGAAGTGAGAAACGGATGATAGTGGATGGATTGAAAGGATTGGGATAATTCTGGTTTAGGATAAAATCAAATTTTACTTTTGAATCCAGATCAGCCACATCACTGGTCGCGCTACCGAAAACAGCAACCAAGGCACTTAACGGTGGCAGGGTTATCGGTTGTGAGGGAGAAATTGTACCTGAATACGCATGAACGCCACTTGTGTCGATCAATGTTGCACGACTGAAGGCGGGTAATGGGAAATCTATTTCAAACGACATCTGGGTTGATTCGGTGGTGAAATTGGAGAATATCAGTCCGATGGCGCCAGCATCTCCTGATGGAGGATCGTTCCAATTTTGTGGCGCCTGCAGCGCACTGCCCCAAACTCTTGGTATGGGAATGTCCACAGTTTGCCCGCCTTGCACGAATTGAATGGTCACCGTCCCAGTATTGATTTCTGGAAAATGCAAAAACTTTCCGTAGGTCAAGAATTGCGGAAACAGCGTTTTTGCCGCTACCAGGCAACGGAGATACTTCAGAGTAAGCAAGCGGTTCGGTTGCAATTCCTCCGGCGCACCGCGGTTAGCAGTGTCTCCGACATCAAGTCCCCAGATAAAGCGTCTTCCTGCCACGAAGTTTTGCACCAACTCCAGACGGTGTTGCTCGACTGAAGGTAATCCCTTATCCTCCGGAGAAGAAGGATAGGATCCTGCTGCTTGATTGGCATAATCGTGCCAGATATAAGCGAACAAGGGGAAGGGCTGAGCAAGATATATCTCCTCGTAACCATCCTGATAAGGATAGATGCCAGTGTGACCGCCCGGTAGCGTAACATCCATCAGTGTTTCGGGCCCCCGTTCGGCAGCGATGCAGAAATTGGGTAAAGATTTGTGCCGCTGATACATATCTTCCAGAGATTCACGCCATTTCGTTGCCCACCAATTGCCTCCGCCAATCCGATGGTTGTGTTGCGACGTGTCGGTTTGAGGATCAGCCGGTGCATAACAACATTTTGCCAAACTGCCTTCACCTGACCAAAGGATCACCTCGAAACCTGGTTGTTTTCGTTGCTTGTCTTCTGATTCACTTAACACTTGACCTGAGTATTCATGACGCTTGTCGAGTATGTAACGGCTTCCTTGACAAGTTGCAGTACCAATGAACCCCTCCCTATGAGGGCGGGGGAAAGAGCTAAGATTTTCTATTTTGATTATGGAACGCGGTAGCTCCTCCTGATATTTATTACTGTCCCAATTTCCCGTATCCTGGTTATAAGCGAAGAGGACATTCTCTTTGCCCAGGCGGTCGCGCCAAAGCGAAAGTAGTTGCGGCAAATTGGTACGAAATTTCCCACCATGGAATCCACGATCGTTGACAAGTACAACACTTTCGTCATTTTCTCCGCCTCCGAGAAAGTTTATAGGTGAAACAATAATTTTAGCCCCTGGCGCATCACGAAACAGAAACTCAACCAGGTGGACAACTCGCTCTAAATCTGATAGCTTTCCATCGTCTGAACTGTCAGAAGTATCCAGCTCTGCGGGATATCGCGTCATTCTATACGTAATATTTAGGGCCGTCTCCTTCACCTGACGGGTTATATCTTGACGCTCATAAAGAGTCCCCCGGCGCAAAAAGCCCGAATTCGGATCAAAAGCCGCTGGCTGAGCCAGCATCATTTGGCGATAGTAATCAGCCGCCGCTTGCCAATCGCCTTTGAGGATCACAATTTGGCAAGTATAACCATACTCATCAACCAAAGAAAAGTGGCGGAAAGCAGTGCGAATATCCTCATCAGGATCGGCTCCATTGAAATGACGCAAATAGAGAATCAGTCGCTGTCCGGACTGATCGGGCGTGTAATAGAGCCGTTTCAGGTGACCTCTGGCATCATGGGTGGCCAGATAGATCCCGGTTTGACTTGGGCGATCATAGTAATACAGAAACTGATGCTGCATGTCTCCCGGATACTGCCAGGCCAGGGATAGCATCGATACAGTTGAATCCGGTATGTCCCTTGAATCTACCATTCTGGGCATTCTTGCGATTGGATTATCCAGATATCTACCACCGGAGAAAGGCAGAATAAGCCGATCGTCTGTCGGGTCACCAAAGGGATCGAGAACCAGCAGCGGAAAGCGCAGGCTGTGAATGGCTAAAGGACCGCTGCCGCTCAGCTTAGCTTCCAGATTGAACAGGGGACCAGACAGGCCTGGCGATAATACGATGCGCACTTTGACCATAAGAGAGTCATGGGAAAGAGGAATGTTTTTCCATGTCAAAGTGAGCAGCGTATCGTTGCAAGCACCCCAGATGACCAGGGAAGAATCTAATTCCAAAACTCCTTTTTTGAGGGAAGCTAGGTCAGGCACCAAAACGGTTGGTGCCAACCCCATCAGACCGCCACTGGGAGGATAGAGCCGACGGAGGTCAATTTGCCAAAGGGGTGACACGGAAAATTGCGCGCTACCTCCTTCCCCGGAAATTTCCCGGACAACAAAGGCTGCTCGATCTTGAACAAGGCGGCGTTCGACCGTAATGGAAGCCTTGCCATTGTTGAGCACTTTTATCTCTTGTGCCTGAGCAACAGCAACGGCTGCAATGACTACCCAAAGAGAGAACTTTTTCATTTTACCACCTCCATTTTTATTTGTTGAACATATTGTCCCACTTGTAACCGGCAAATATATAACCCACTCGATAAACTCTTTGCCTCATAGACAAGCGAATGCTCGCCTGGGTTCAATTCTTCATCCACCAGCGTTGCTACTTCTCTACCGAGGATATCGAAAATTTTCAGCGTTACATGCTCACGCTTCAGAAGTGAGAAGCGAATCGTGGTTGTGGGGTTAAAAGGATTTGGATAATTCTGAGACAAGGAAAATCTTATGGGAGAAGATTCGTATGGTGTCGAGACGCCAGTGAGAAAGTCCGGATTAAGCAAGATTATCGCGTCTTTGGCAGGCAGCGTCACGCTTGTGACCAAAGAACCATCGTTGATATTTGGGGCCTGGATCCCCTTGATCTTGCGGTAAACGCGTTCCAGAGACAGCGTTACGGAATTCCGCGAGAAGTTAGCCAGGACGATGCCCCGCTGAAAGTCACGGCGGTACACCCCGATGCCGATGCTGTCCCTTGCTGTGACCGGGTAGCCCAGGTAGCCCAAACCGGGGCGAACCGCGGCTGCAAATTGCCCCTGCTCCAGCAGGTCGGTGCGGATGTTGACCAATGGGTGCGGCGCCGGTCGGGCATAGACATCAATAGCTTGCCCCGAACTGTCCACCGCATATTCATCGAACCACCACAGCGCATCGCCATTGAAGCCGATACCGGGGTAGTATGGCGAGTGCCAGAAATAGCCGCTATCCATGAGCGTGAAGGCAAGAGCCAGCCGCATCTGCTTGTAAGAATCGGGGCTATCTGGTGGATTCGAGCAGTTGGTGAAGATAAAACAAATCCTCGGCGACCTTCCGTTCTGTTCCCAGTATTGATAGTGCTCGAACGCCGTCTGCCAGTGGTTGGCATATGGATCAGGCGAAAGCTCCAGATTCGGGATGCCCTCAAAGGACTGCCCGTTCATATAGTCAGCGTTCTCGCCGAATTCGTGTTGCATTAGGATGTTATGATTGTCCCTTAGCTCATTATCCCCGTCCCACAAGGCTCGTAGGTTTTGGGTAAAGGTGGTGTGTCCGCTCGCCCAGACGCAGTTATCCCAGTTGGGCTTGCCGGTCCAGTAGTCAGGGTAGCAGCCGGTTGGGTCATGGACTCCGCTATTTTGTTCTTGCCAGTCAGGAATGCTGTCCGCGTCTAAATCCAGTCGTTTCACTATCACCGGGTTTGAACTATGCTGAGTGAACCACAGTTGATTAAAGGTGTCGAGGAGCACCCCGTCGAACAGCAACTGACCAAGGCTATCGCGAATCTGCTTGAACTCATGATGAATGATACGCGGACGATATTCGTTCCATCTCATTCCTCGAAATGTCGGTCCAACATCGGTCATATTGTAGCCCCACCAGTTGCCCCAATCGTGCCAGACGTTGAGACGCACCGGGGTGCCACGCGCATGATTATGCTTGAAAGAACCAAAGTCGTATCCGGATCGCAAGTCCGGGATTGTCGTGAGGTGGATGGAGTCCGACGAACGGTCCCAGGTACTGCATTTGAGAATGACAGCCTCTCGCTTTGCCGGATCGGCGTCCATAATGATGACCTGGTCGTTTTCGTAGCCGGTGTCGCGCCACAGGCAATAGGCGTCGAGGTCGAGGCTGTCGATGGGCAAAACCGTTCCACCGCTGTGCACGGCGGTTCGCAGCGGTCGTACGACCTCTTGCACGAACCACTCTGGCACAAAAGGCAAGGGAGAGTAGGGACCTTTGTCATCAAAGCTGCAATTGTCAGGTTCATTACCACTGCTGGCCCATATCCCCAATAAAAGGAAGCCAGCATTTGCCTTGGCCTGCGCCAGACGGTCGCGGTCGGCTACGACTTGAGGAGAGTTGCCCTGGTACGCTCCTGCCCTGACTTGCACATATTGGTGGGCAGATAGAAAGTCCAGAAGAGCAGTTTTGTTAGGATCATTGATGGTGACTAGACTGTCCGTTTTACTTCTCAGCCCGTCGGCAAAGCCTCTGGGCGTGTACCAGGTCATGATGCCCAGCCGAGGGTAAGGCGGATTAAGCGAAATACTCTTATTGCCCGGGTTTTGCGCATAAACCATGCTTGCAAAGCACAACAGGAGTGTCAGAAGATGCCTTTTCATTTGAGTACCTCCATTGATTTTGTTTGTGAAAATGTTGGCGTAGATAAGCGATAGAAATATACGCCGCTCGCCAACCCCTTTGGATTATGGACAACCGAGTGTTCGCCAGGGTTTAATTCTCCATCCACCAGCGTTGCTACTTCCCTTCCCAGCACATCGAAGACTTGCAGTGTTACATGTTCACGCTGTGGAAGCGAGAAGCGAATCGTGGTTGTGGGGTTGAAGGGATTTGGATAATTCTGAAACAGCACAAACTTTCCAGGAGTGATTGGGGTAGGTTCTTCAACAGAGGTGATTACATCCAGGTCATAATGGCGCAACACTGCAAAGTCAAACTCTGCGATAAAGAGGTCATTGGTCAACTCATCGTGATAAAATACCGGGGTGGCTGAACCGGATTGCACAAATAGTTCCCGCCGAGCCAATAGTTGTAATGTCGTGGGGCTATGCTCGTTCAGCGCAACGGTATCGCGATTGACTGCTATACTGTAGAGAATCGTTCTGCTCGGATTGTATCCAACAAACCGTTGCCCCAAAGGGAGAGTGCCAAGCACCGCGTAGTTCACCGGGCTCACCGCCTTGTTCCCCAAAAACAGCCTGTCGTGGACGGCATCATAGGCAATCATATCGTTTTGAAAGGGATTGGAGGACCAGATCGGTTGAAGGTCCACCGAATCCAGCAGGGCGAAGGTGATTAGGTCAAATACCTTCAATTTTTTCTCCACTTCCTGAACGACAAACAGCTTTTGATGCGCTGGGACCGCCGCAATCTGAATCACGCCGATGGCAGCGTGCACTTCAGAATCGAAATGAAATCCAGGAATAGAAAAGACAGCTTCTTCCGCTACGGTCTTTGCATTCACCACACAGATCTTCCCAAATTCTGGAAAGCCGGCGTATAGTTTCTGATTGACTTTATCGTAATGCATGACTGGAATGGCATCGGTGCGTGCCTCAGGAATAGAAAGCCGAATCGTCTTGACTAGTTGATTGGTTGCGCAGTCGAAGACGCCCATGGAGCTCTGAAATTCGTTCAGGACAAAGAGCTTCCCCAGTGCCGAGTCCACCTCGGCAACACAGGGCCAGTTGCCAGCGCGCATTTCAGAGAAACCGTGTGTAGTAATATCATAGCGAAAAATGCGGCTCCCACCCAGGCGTTCTACGATGTAAAGGGTGACATGGTCAGGTGAAAGGGCAAATTCATCAGCCGTTTCTCCTACATCCACGGTGTCATCGTGGCCTGTCTGGAGGTTGTACAACTCAACGTTCGCCGAATGCATGCTCGGCACCACCAAGACCGAACGGCTGTTGTCAATGGCGATGCGGGCGGGTCCATCTCCCATTTTCATTGAATCCATAGCCCCGGTGGTTGGATTCAGCATATAAATCTTTCCCCAGCTTCCTCCTTGCCCTTCTTCCGAGTATCCGTCCTTGACGTTCATATAGAGACGGTCTTGGGATGAGGAATAGACCTTGACGCTGGTCTCCTCGCCGGTGGAGTAAGTCGCCACTACCACGCCAGAACTAATTCGGACGACTTTCACTGTTCGTATTCCCAAAAGGAACAGCCGGTCATTGGGAACATCAAGAATCAGTCCGCCAAGAGCAACCGGAGAGGGGACTTCGATCGTGCGCTGGAGAGAATAAGGTGGAGAGGCCGAGAAGAGTTTGACTACCGCCTTCCCACCCGAAAGTTTTAAGGAGGTGACATAGAGCGTCCTACTTGCAACATCCATCTGGATATCCCCGATGGGGAATCCTGCCGGAATTGAGGCTACAAGGGCAAGATTCTCGCCGTTCAGGACCCGGACTATGTTCTCATCCCCTACGAAAATCCGATTGGTTGATGGATCAAACCCGATGCCTGCGATCTTTCCCGAGGATGTGAATTTCCCCTTTTGCTGGCTCGTTGAAGGGTCAATGGCATATAGTTCATTAGGCGTCTTTTCGCAAGGAATGGCCAGAAGATAACCGTTTGCCGGATTGCAGCTCAAAGTATTGAGCTGATGTCTGAAAGGTAGGGTGATCGAGCCGACCTCCTGGTGAGCCTCAATATCAATCACTGCCACATACGGCGTATGGCTTCCAGAGGTATATGCCCTTGCACGCACCTCATCCACAGCCACGTCGTAGAGTTTGATTACATTTTTATACGGGCTGACAAGGGCGTTTTTCAAATCCACTTGATAGACAAGTTTGTATGAAGTGCCCTGGGCAAAAGAAGAAAAGCAGACCAACTGTGTGAGCACTGAGAACAGTAAGAAAAATTTGGATACTTGTCGAGTAGACATCATAACCTCCTTTCGGTTTAATGTCCCTCACAGAACCGTACGTGCAGTTTTCCCGCATACGGCTCTTCAGCAATGCATCACTGCCTCGAGGACAGAGTGTAGGTTAGGTGATATATCTTCGGCACAGGCAGAGGATTAAAGTGGAGAAACCGGCGGAATTGAGCCCAGTTGTAACTCTTCTTCTGACTCCGTCTGTTTATCCACTTAAAGGCCAGTCTTATGGCCCGTTTATAGAACGCCCGCATCTCCGGCATATTTCCGCTTATTCCATAATAGCGAAAATGCGCTATCAACTTCAGCCTCAACACTTCCCACCACTGCTTTAGTTCTACTTGATTACGGACATCCTTTAACCACTGGTTCAACTCCTTTATCCTCTGTCTAAATTTTGCCTTAGAAGTCTTCCGTCCTAACTTAAAATAGCCCCTTCTTGTCTCTGTCGAGTAATGAGTAAAGCCAAGGAAATCAAAGGTTGCTAACCTCTTATCTTCCTCTCGTGCCGAGTAGTAAGGGTAACGACCAAAGGGAATTATTCGGCTTTTCTCCTCCGATACCCTCAATCCGAATTTGTTTAGCCTTTCCCTCAAGTCTTTCCCAAATGCTCTTGCATCAGCAACCTTTTGAAAGCAAACTACAAAGTCGTCAGCATAGCGAATGAGCTGACAAAAACCGCTGTTCCGCTTCTTTACTACCTTCTCAAACCAGAGGTCTAAACAGAAGTGAAGATAGATATTAGCCAGAAGAGGGCTTAATACCCCACCTTGCGGCGTGCCCTTGTCTATCTGGGAGTATCTGCCTTCTTCCATTACCCCTGCCCTTAAGAAGCGTCCTATCAATCTTAAGATGTTCGGGTCAGCTATCCGCATCCGCAGAAACCTCATCAGCCATTCGTGGTCTACGGTATCAAAGAACTTCTCAATGTCCATATCAACTATGTAGTTGATGGGTTTGGTCATTACTGCCTTATCCAGAGCATCTAAGGCCTGGTGGCAGTTTCTGTTAGGACGAAAGCCAAAAGATACATCAAGGAAGTCAACCTCGAAGATCGCCTCAAGGATTTTCTTCAACGCCATCTGGACTAACTTATCTTCCACTGTGGGAATACCCAGCGGCCTCTTTCCTCCCTTGGGCTTTGGAATATAGACCCTCCTTACTGGTTGAGGTCTATAGCGTTTCGTCTTCAGCCTCTCCACTAAATCCTTAAGGTTCTCCTCTAAGTTGGCTTCATAGTCCTCCACCGTTACCCCGTCTACTCCAGAGGCTTTGTCCTTCTTAAGCTCCCTGAAGCACCTTTGAGGAAATCCACAGTGAGCAGATGTGCCAGTGAGGTAAATCGCAACTGTGGATTCTCTTGGGCTAAGGCAGTTAGGGACGGCAGTTTTGTTGACTTCCTTTGTCCGCCTCTGCGTGTGGAGGAAGTGTCCCTGCCGTCCCAAGGCACTACCGCCAACGCCTTCCCTCCACCCCCGTTACAGGGCTTCATCGGTACTATGGGTTGGTCCGACTCCCACAGCGTCATCTGAACAGCCTTGCCGTCTATAGGCTTGGTTGTCCATACCCCGTCTCGGGGAGCGCTGCGGGTCTCCCGAGTTCCCAGCCTGTCCCTTTGATACCATGCCACGGCCTCAGACCCCGTCGGGTTCTCACCGCCTCGCTTAACGCCAGTGAGACTGCTGTCTTCCGCCAAATGAACGGCGTCGACCTCCGACACGATGGTTATTTCGGGGCTCAATACCTTTCCTTGCGTTGCGGCCTGATATCTTGTTCCCTCTGGCTTCATAGGTTCGTTACCTCCCACTATGCAGAGTTCCCTACTGAGGTGGTTGCTACCCTTTCCTCAGACCGGACTTTCACCGGTTGGGCAGACTAAGCTTTGCTCGGCGCACTCATCCTTGACCTCCTCGTGCGCCAAATGCCCCCACCATGTGAGTACGTCTGTATTTGTCAACACGTCATCGGTAAGCCCATGCTCCAGCTCATCCAGCGTCGCCGTTCTCGCCGTAATCCCTTCTTCTTTGTTCAGATGGTCGGCGATAACGACGTGCATTCCGTCCGGATAGATCTTTTTGACTTTCTCATCTTTCTTCTCGTGGCGGAACTCGTTCCACACGGTTACCCTGATTGATCTACTCATCTCTCCTCCTCCGTTCTAACCCCCCGCAGGTTTTGGAACCGTATAAATTTTTCCATGCGAAGTGATGTTCTGCCGCTATGTCGAACCAGGGTATCTACAAAGCTTACAGTACCTGGTCTTTCCTGCAATTGGAAACCATCCAAGGTATTCCCGGAGAACAACTCAAAGCCTCCATTGAAAATCCGCACTGATGCATCAGTACTGCCTGATTGCCTTGCACAATAAATGGTGCACCTTGAACAGGGAAACCCTCCGCAAGATTACGATTGTGCCCTAAGATATGTCCAGCATACCCTACATTAAATACTGCGGGGATGAGTTCTATGCCAAGGCGTTCACACGCACATTTCAGTGAATCGAGACGCCGAAAATAGCTGGAGTCCTGTGCTGACAAGTAGTCCAGTTGGTCCGCCAGCACGGTGCCATTGTAACCATGTTGGGCAGCAATATTAAGAATTCCCAGAATCTGGTTCAAGCCACTGTGAACTGGTTCGGCTTAGCGAACACAGTCAATTAATCAAACTCAAAGCTAACCCGAACTGGGTAATCCATAAACAACTGCGCTATCGTATCACGTCTCCACTTACGCAGGTAGTATGGGAAACCCGAAGACTCATAATGTGACAAAAGTTGGAGACCCTTAGCCCAGAAAAGTAGACCTCTCCGGCTCCGAGGCGATGGAGAAGACATTGCCCTTGGTGCGCTCGTCGATAGTCAGGCTGCGGGTTAGGCGCCCTTCAACGGGCTTCCTTTCCATGGGCCTGTCCCGCCGGGACGCCTCGCATGCTCCATCAGCAGGGCACTCGCCATGGCTTTGCATAGCCGGGTTGCGGAGAGTTCTTTTTACTTTGCAAGCACCATTTTCAGGGTCTCAATCATGTTCTGATAACCCATCCGGCAGATATAGACACCGCTGGGCACTGCTCCCCCGGATCTGTCTCGACCGTCCCAGACTACCGAATAATCACCCACCCCTTTTGCTTCATCAACCAGAGTGACAATTTCATCGCCCAAGATGTTAAATATTTTGATGGTGACAGATCCCGCTTTGGGGAGAGAATAGCGTACTTTTGTACTGGAATTGAAAGGATTTGGATAATTGACTAAAAGATAAGTGTTCATCCGTTGAGTAGAATATTGATTGCTTTTCTCAGGCGATGAAATACCAGTCGGGAGCGACATCACGGAAGACCAATCCCATCCGTTGTATCCATTGTGGGAGTAATCGATCAGCCAAGTGCCATCTTCTTGGATGACGCTGAGGTCCGTCATGCCATCGCCGTCGTAATCGGCTGGAATGGGGAAATCGTTCTTGCCGCCATAGATCGGAGCGGAAATCCAGTCGATGGTAAATGGCGCCCCCCCAGCATAGGCATTATCGACCATCCACCGGCCCTGGTCGGTTCGGATGCCGATATCCGCATATTGATCCCAGGTGTAATAACCCGGTACGGGATAGCCAGTGATATCACCATAATTTACTCCTTGATAGGATGTCCAATCCCACTCGTTGGTCGCGTTAAAACCATTATGTGAGCCATCGATGAGCCAGCGGCCATCATCCAATTTGATGCTGACATCGGCTTTGCCATCGCCATCGTAATCGGCTGGTGCCGGATAAGTATTTGCCGTGGGGTAATAGACTTCCCAGGCATGCGGATGAATCTCCCAGCCCGTAAAGCCATTGGCGGAATAATCAATTGACCAACGACCTGTATTGACGAATATAGCGATATCCGCCTTGCCGTCACCATCATAATCAGCCGGAACAGGTTGAAATGAATAGAACAGTGCTGCGGGGCCATACGGTAACTTGACATCCCAACTGCCATAGCCGTTGGCAGCATAATCGATGCACCATTGTCCTGTCATGTCATGTTTCACGGAGATATCGGCTTTGCCATCGCCATCATAATCAGCCGCGGCTGGCTGAGCATATTTATCGATAGAGGGCAAAGTCAGCGTCGTGATCTCTCGATCCCAGTTTCCAAAACCGTTGCTGGCAAAATCGATCAGCCAGCGACCATTGTTGACCTTCATGCCCAAATCGGCCTTGCCGTCACCATCATAATCAGCCGGACAGGGAAATGCTGAATAGCCAATTCCCATCCTTTTTCTGGCGGCAAAGTGAATGATCCAGCGCTCTGATGGGCTGGGTACAACACCTCGCTCACTAAGATAAACTCTGTTTTGTGGGTCAGCGTTAAGAGCAGGCTCACCGACCCAATTAGCAGGCTTCACGTTATTGATAATACCCGGACGATCATAAAACCATTTATCGAAATACCAATATTCGTTCTGCCAGTCTGGTTTTGGTGTAATGATTACATCCATATATACAGTATTGGGTTCTTGATTTAATGCTTGCGCCAGATATTTACCCGACCAGTGCACGATTTTGACCAGGTGCGCGGTTTCGAATTCCAGGCGCCAAAAAAAATCACTATCGTCAGGCCGCAAGTCTGCCACCGTAACTTTCGTCTCGGTTCGATGAGGTCGGGAATGAGCACAGAGGTATTTATTGTCCGCGGGGCTGATGGGATTTGATGCATAATCTTTTTCATTGCTGATATAGAACCAGATGTCTTCATATCTTTCGATCGTATAGCTGCGCAGTTTTTCGTTACCGGTCCAGACAATGTCATAACTATTTAGATATTCCAACCAATCGATGACTCCTTCATGATAGCATTTAAGCAGTTTACCGACATAACTGCCATCACTGTAAATAACATCCCAATATATGGGCGCGTTAGGCAAATCATCCCAGCAATAGCGACCAATGAGCACTTTATTGGTGGCGATGGCATCCTCAAATAGCGGCAGGATGTCCTGGGTTTGAATGCCATAGCGTTGCATCATCAGCGCCATCAGCGGGATGAGCATGTTATAGGATTTGGCGCACAGATAAGCGATGCGCGGACTTTTATCCGGACTCTGAATGATGATCTCAAACTGATTGGCCGCATTGATTGCATCTCTGATCCAGGCTTCAATAGTCTGCTGCGTGGGGGGATATTTCAGATAAAGGACGTATTGTTCGATGAGTGCCTCCACATTAGCGATTTGTTCTTCTGCCCGGACAAGATTAATTTCATCGATGATTGCCTGCTTGGCTTGCTCGATGAGATCGGCTAAATTAGGATCCGGCTCCAAGAAATTCTTCACTTGGTTATAGGCATCCCAGGCCGCCTTGATGAACGCTAAAAAGTCAAATGAATAGTCGGCACTACTTGGGCCAGGACTGGACATCACCAAACCCACCAATATGAGCACAACAAAGCAAATCTTTGATGTTTTCATTTTAATGCCTCCTGATTTTGTCTGTTTTTTGCTTGCTCGCTCAAACGAGCTGGTAATCTGAATTGTTTTCAGCCAAGTAAGGTTCTCACAAGGCGATCACCGCAACAGGACTGCTTTTTGTGTTTCAGTCAAATTTTCAAAATCTAATCGAATAAAATAGACGCCGCTCGCCATACGATTGGCTGTCCATTGCGCGTGGTGTTTCCCAGCTGGTAGCTGCTCGTCACATAGGGTCATGATTTCTATCCCCAGAAGGTTTAGCACCCTCAATCTAACCCGACCCGATTTCGGTAGCGCAAAATGGATTTTGGTCGTCTCATTGAATGGATTCGGATACACTGGCAAGAGTCTGAAGCTTTCTGGCTGAGATGCAATTTCTTTTATGCCTGACGGCAGTTCTGTCACCTGGGTGGTGTACACACCGTTACCATGCGTGCCCACGGCCACAAAACCGTCCGCCTGGCGAACATCGATCATGTCCACCACCACATTGCCGATCGTCTGCGTCCCTTCCTGCACCCAGACCGTGTTCATGCCGTCCAATTGAATCGTGGAAAACAATCCCACGCTCGTACCGGCAAAATAGACCGGCCGGTCCTCCACGTACAGGATGGAAATCCAACGAACCGAAGGCCCCCTGCCTGTGCCGTCCGGATATTCTTCCAGGTTCCCAGCCACAGGGCGCCAGCTCGTGCCGCCGTCTTCTGAAGCATAAATACTGATCACCCGATAATTGGGGAAACCGACCAGCAACTTGTCGGCATTTCTCGGATCCACCGCAATGCAACTGATCGACGGGCAGTAGGGGAAATAGGGAAAGCTTGTGCCCGTAATCTCCACGGGTTCCGGCTGTCCGATGTGCGGATTGTCTAAGCGGAACAATTTTGCCCCCGGCGACCAGCTGAAGGTTGCGAAATAGAGCCGTCTGGGTAGTGCTTGGGACATGCCCAGGGCAGTGATTTGTCCTCCCGAAACCTTTTCCAGACGCTCCCAATTGACCATCGTCGCCGCGGGAGGAAACACGTAAGGAATGGCAGTCAAGTCCGAGTTGCGCCAGAGTTGATCGCACCAGGGAAGATACATGATCTTCTGGTCATGGGCATCCAAGATGAAGGGTGGCATCCACAGGGTGCCTCCGCTCGCCTGGGTCGGCGTGATGTTGGTCCAGCGGAGCTGACCGTCGGGAAAATCAAACCGCCAGACCGCAAAACTTCCGGCTTGAGTGGCGTAGAAATAGTCACCGCCATCGGCAATGGCCGTGAAGCCGCCGTCACATCCCCCTCCCCAAATGGCCTCCCAGGGCGCATCAGGTTGAGAGGATTGGGTGAAAAGGAACCCGTTGTCCTGTGTACCGCCCAGCACGGTCTCACTGCCGGGCGTTGCATGGTCGACGGCAATGGAGTAGAACTGGGTGGTGAGATAGCCGTTGTTCAGGGATTGCCAGGCAATATGACGTTCCCCGGATCTGGGGTCGAGTGCCGGCTCTGCGAGATTATCCTCGGTCTTGAACACGCCGCCGTCATTGCCGACCAGCATCACCCTGGGATTCGAGGGCAAAAAGACAATGGCGTGCTGATCCACATGAAAGTCACTGTACGCGCCGATGACCTCAAACGAGCGGCCGCCGTCTTTACTGCGATAGAGCCCCACGGTTCCCAAAAAGAGAACGTTCTCATCGTCCGACTTCACTTTAACGATCATCATGTGGCCGCTGTAGGTGGTCAATTCGCCGCCCCAGGGTAGATTGGCCGTGAGGTTCGTCCAACCTTGAGTCCGGTCGTATTTCCACAGCTGGGTTTTTAAGCCGGAAAGGTAGGAAAAAAAGTAGACCACGTTTTCATTGGACGGTGCGATGCCGATGGCTGTACGCTGGCAGGTATCCGGCCACGCCGGCGGTGCGAGGCGTTCCCACGTGACGCCGTCCGCGGAACGATAGACACCGTTCTCTGGACCGATTCCGCCGATGGTTGCATAAAAGGTTCCGGAAGGAGTAGAAGCAATCTCGGTGCTGTGGTACTTTTCCCCAAAATAGAGCACGCGCTCCCAAGAAGCGCCGCCGTCCGTACTGCGGAAGAGCCCGTTCGAGGTCGCTGCCAGCACGCCGTCTTCGCCGAATGTCTCCAAACCAAAGACATAGTCGAACGCATCCTCTTGCTCCGGCGTTGCGGAAACTGTTGCCGGCAAAAGGGACCAACTGTCCCCACCGTCAGTGGACTTGTAGATGCCGTCCCCGCGATAAAAGGCGTCGCTGAAGTTGGGGTGAGCGGCCGACCCCCCTCGTGGATAGCTTTCGCCAGTGCCGTAGTACCAGACGCTCGCCTTACCTGCCGCGCGATGCTGCGCGATGCAGGAGACGCTGTGCAGTTGATCCGGAGCCGTGGTCTTGCGCCACGACCTGCCGCCGTCCGTGGACTTCCACATCCCGCCGGACACGCCACCGGCTAAAATAATGTTCTCATTGGAGCGATCAATGGCCAGGGCTCTGGTCCTGCCGCCCACATTGTAGGGACCTCGGGCAACCCAGTCCGTCGCCACGGGGAGGTATTTGGATAGGGAGCGCTTGGCGAGCTTTTTCACGAACTCGAGTTCTCCGTAGCCGATGTCGCGTGGCATCTCGTTGGTGGCAGGATCGCGGAGGCGGAACCACTGGAATCGGGCGCGGGCCAGCGGATCCTCCTTGGTGCCTTCTGATGCCTCAGACGCAATGAATGGCGCGCCACGCTGGGAGGGCGGACGCTTGCTGAGCAGCAGTGCGGCGACGAGCACGGCCGCAGGAAGCAAAAACGGCAGTACGGTGCGTAGGCGAGGCCTTTTCACGACTGCACCCCCTTGGTTGGAGTCGAAGCGCACCAGGCGAGCGGCAGTGGCGAGGCAGGAGGGCAAGGGCACGGTAGAACGTGCGCGCGGCTGCCCCGCGACCGGCTGGCCATTTTTGAACAGCGGAGTATTACCCTCTGTAACCACATTGGTTTGTCGAAACCATACATGGCAAGATATCGTTTGAATTCATTCACATGGAAGTAAGTCAAAAAATCACAGCCGGCCGTATATTCGTGGTAATTCACGATGTCAAAGTAGTTGCCTCCTCCGGCGGCTAAAACCTGGTCGAAGTAGTCGATCGAGCGCTGCCATTGGCCCTCTTCTCCCGTGCCAATGATCCAACCACCGATGACCACCTGACAGTCGGGGCAATTGGCTTTGATATTCTCATAGCTGATCTTCAGGACATGGGCATAGTCTTGAGGAGTGCCTGCAAATTTTGTTTTGACGACGACTTCGTTGCCGATTTCCCAGTATTTGATCCGCCTCGTCAGGCCTGGCATATCATCTACGCCGTCACCGTCGTATCGTTCTACAATCTTGTTCAGGTATTTCAGATACATGGTATCGTCAAAATATGTGCCAGGGGCCTGGGCATACGCCGGCACTGTGCTAAAGTCTACATTGCCCAACAGATGCAAATCGAAAACGCTGCTCCCCTTCACTCTGAGATCGGAAAGGGCAAAATCAAAAACGCCCCGTTGTGGCTCCACGTTCGCCCAGTTCAGGGAGGTGAGGTCGCCTGGTCCCGCACTTCTAACCCAACCAATGCCAATATCACACAGTTTCTGATTCTGTTGAGCGATGTATTCTTCCGGGGTTCCACCTCCATTTTTCTCAAACTCTTCAAGTCCATGGTACACATAGTTAATTCCGAAATTGGAGATTGGCTGGCGGGGAAAATCCTGAATATAGTTAACATCAACGAATGAAAGAGTCTTGTTGTCTTGACCTTGCGCGTAAACCATGCTTGCAAAGCACAACAGGAGTGTTAGAAGATGCCTTTTCATTTGAGTACCTCCATTAATTTGGTTTGTGAAAAAGTTGGGGTGGTTAAGCGATAGAAGTATACCCCGCTTGGCAAACCCTT
>Ga0209162_1002191_pt1 | contig 17629 bp, 15 predicted proteins | sample YNPNPMetaG_FD_187121 | JGI IMG/M metagenome (GOLD analysis project Ga0209162, IMG submission 187121) | Anoxygenic and chlorotrophic microbial mat microbial communities from Yellowstone National Park, USA - YNP NP MetaG (SPAdes) (version 2) ... | reverse complement strand
AGCGCCACCGGCTATCTCCAGAGCCTCCAGCTGAAAGTGGACAAGTTGCTGAACTCCCCCGGCCTTACCTTCACCGAGCGGCAGGCCATGCTGGACGACATCGAGACCGACCTGGACGCGCTCCTCGCCATCCTCTGCTCCAACCTCGACGCGCAGCCGCTCCTGTCGCAGGCAAAGAACCTGGCCGACCGCTATACCGTAAGGGGGACGACCTGGTCGGGCAGCACTTCCTCCAACAGCTATTACTGGTACGCGGTGCTGGCCCGCAACCGCTCCGGGCAGGAAAGCCCCTTCTCCCACTGCGAGGTCATCTTCTCGGCGCGGGACGACGGGCGCAGCCCCGCCGCTCCCAAGGGCTTCAGCGCGGTAGGGTACGATCCCGGAGTGGACTTGTCCTGGTCCCGCAACACCGAGACGGACCTGGCGGGCTACAACCTCTACCGCCAGCAGTCGGGAAGCTGGGTCAAGCTGAACTCCTCGCTGGTGACCGTGGGCACCGAGTTCTTCTTCGAGGGCGGTGCAAGCGGCGAGCAGTACGCGGTAACCGCGGTGGACCTGGCCGGGAGGGAGAGCGCCCGCAGCACCGCCACGGCATCCCTGGCGCCCGCCACCCGTTACGGGGCGGATGACCCGGGATGGTCCACCGTGGGCTTCTGGAAACTGGAGAAGTACGCGGTGGGAGGCGAGCTGGTGCCGTTGCTGGTGGCCAACGATGCCGGAGCCAACGCCAGCCACACCTTCACCGGAAGGCGCCTCAAGCTGATGGTCTCCACCTACCATACCTGCGGGCAGGTGCGCATATTGGTGGACGGCAATCCCATGGGCACCTTCGACCTCTACAGTCCCAGCGTCTGCTGGGGCGTCAATGTCTTCACCGTCACCGGGCTCGCCAAGGGCTCGCACACCTTCACCCTGGAGGCCCTCGGGATCGGGGGCAGCCAGGAGCCGGGGGGTTTCCACTTCGTCGACGTGCAGTACATAGAGGTGCGCTGACCCCAGGGGCCGAAGGAAGAAGAGGACCGCGTAGTCTCCCTTAGATAGACTTCTATGCTTTTCGATACCCGGATGGTAACCTCCCGGGGACGAACCCCGCTTCCATCCTCTCAGCGGCAGAGCGGCTGCAGCGGATACTGGATGTTCTGGGAGTAGCACATGGGCCAGATCGCCTGGCATAGTCCGAAGAAGAAGCGGTGGATCTTCTCCACCTTCATGGCGGGTTTCTCATAGGGCCTCCTCGGCCCCCTCTCCTCAGGAGATCCCATCGCTCAGCCCTCTCATCCACGACTTGGTCAGGCGGCACCTCTCCCGACTGACCGCCCCCGGGTCCCCCTCCTCCAGCCAGGAGAGGGCCCGGCAGGTGGGGCATCTTTCCAGATATTGGCAGGAAAGGCACTCCTCATCCAGATTAAACTCCTTTTCCCGCAGTTCTTCAAGCAGGGGCGAACCCTCCCATATCCTCCGAAATCCGCTCTTCAGCACATTTCCTACCACCAACGGCCAGGCCACGCAAGGATGTACGTCACCGTAAGGGTTGATGCAGAAGGACGACCTTCCCGCCCCGCACCCCCTAAGAGCCCGGCCCCGGGCATCCGGCACCGACTCCCCGCAGCCCGGGGGATCCGGCATCATGCGCTCCCCCGGACCAGCGCCCCCCACCGCCCCTTCGCCGAGCATCTTCCGCAAGTGATCCGCCTGGAAGGCCGCGAACTCCTCCAGCTCTTCGTCGGCCAGGCGGAACCGCAGGGGGGAACGCCCGCCGTCGTTGCGGGGGAAGATGATGGGGGAGAAGAAAGCGGCGGCCCCCCTCTCCTCCGCCAACCGGGCGATGTCCTCCAGCTCTCGCAGGTTGAGGCGGGTAACCACCGTCTTGGTCATACAGGGGACGCCCCTTTCCTCCAGCATCTCCAGCGCCCGCAGCGCCGCCCGGAAGCTGCCGCGCACCCCGCAGAAGGCGTCGTGGGCGTCCTCGGAGGCGGCGTGCAGGCTCACGTCCACCCGCAGGCTCCCCAGGCCAGCCAGCCGGTCTGCCCATTCCTCGTCCAACAGGAAGGCGTTAGTCTGCAAGGACAAGGCGAAGTCGAGATCAGAGGCCGCCTTCAGTATCTCCCCGAGGTCCTCCCGCAGGAGGGGTTCCCCCCCGGTGAGACCTAAGAAGAGCGTCCCGGCATCCCTCAACTCTTCCAGCAGACGGACGACCTGTACGGTATCCATCTCCCTCTCATCCGCCCGAGGAGGGAACTGGTAGCAGTGGAGGCAGCGGAGGTTGCACCGGTGGGTCAGCTCCAGGCTACCCGCCAGGGGGACCGATCGGCTCCGCAGCTCATCGAAGAACCCGGCGAGGCTCATCTTTCGGCAGACTCCCGGAGCAGCTCCCAGAGGTCGTCCTCTAGGCGGAAGGTTAAGCGGTAAACCGGGACCGCCCCGGCGATGGCGGCCGCCGCGGAGATGGTGGGATGGGTGAGACCCTCCCCCTCTCCCATCCACGGCAGGTTGGCCAGGAGCTCCTTGAGCGCCTCCTTGCGTTCCAGGAGCACCGCCTCGCTCCTCTCCCCCCTGCGCAGCGAGTAGGCGGCCTTGAGGGGGGCGCTGCCCTGGCGGCATGTCCCGCCCCTGCTGCCCGTCCAGGGGGTTCCCCAGAGGGTGACCCCACCATCCCCCGCCGACAGCGCCACCAGGTCATCATTGAGGACGGCGATCCCTTCCTTCTCCTGGAGGAGGCGGGCCGCGGTTGACTTCCCCGCGCCGCTGGGCCCCATGAGCAGGAATCCCCGCCCCTCTCCCGTCACTCCGCAGGCATGCAGGAGCGTCCCTCCCCCCTCGAGCAGGAATACCTGCAGGCATGATTTGAGGAAATCGCTGAGGCCCGTGGAAATCGCCGAAGTGACCTCGACCTCCTCCCGGTCCAGTCCCTCCGGAGGAAGCAGCAGGCGGGCCTCGCCCGCAGCGGGATCTATGTGACCCAGGACCTTCAGCCGATCATGGCGGTTGACGAAGCGGAACCTGCGCCCCTCCTCCATCACCTCGAAGCGGTGGGGCAGGAAGAAGCCGAGGGGATCCGGAGCCATCTCCTCCGCGGCCTCCAAGCAGACCCGGAAATAGGGACGGTCCGCGGAAGATGCGGTGAACCCGGTGAAGGAGCCGGGCAGCAGGACCTCGAGGTCAGCCCGGTCCGGCTCCAGGCAGAAGCGGATGCCGCCGATCTCGAAAGCGCGGGCTTCAGGCATCCTCGACGACCTCCACCATACCCCTCTTGAGGAGGTCCGAGGCGAATTCCAGGGCATCGGCCAGGGCTTCCTCCCTCTCCACCTCGAAGGCCTCGCACAGCTTACCGGCCAGCTCGTTAAGGGAAGTGCGGCCGTCCAGCGACTCCCAGAGGAAGGTGGCCACCGGGTTGAGGTGGCAGATCTCGTCTCGGGCGGTTACCACCAGGATGGCTTCTCCCTCGAAGGCGCGCCAGGCGATCTCCCTCTTGCGGGCCAGGACCGCCCGACCGTCCAGCGCCCGGCCTCCTTCCCGCCCGCCAGCTTCCTTGTCCACTGCCCTCATCACCGCCCGCTCGCAGGGTCCTCGGACCTCCACAGCGCCACGTGCCCACCGGAACCCCCGCCCAACTCCCGGCCGCCCACCTCCACCCAGCAATGTCCGCAGATGACGTCCCCCCGCCTACCGGCTCCCAGAACCACGCGGGCGTCGTGTCCCTCCCGCCGCAGCACCTCTGCCAGAACCAAGGAGCGGCGCAGGCAGGCCGCCCTCCAGCCGAGGCGGGAAAGGGTTCCCATCCAGGCAAACGTCCACCGGGCGACTTCCTCTTCCGGGAGGAGGACGGGCCCTTGGGGTAGGCGGTGCACACTCTCTATACCGGCGAAACCCTGTTCGCGCCGCCTAAGCATAGAAGCAGCCACCCGGAGCTGCAGCCGCAGCACCGCCCCCAGCCTCCGCAGGCTCCTGGGGATGGTGCCTGTAGGCGGCTCCTTCCGGCCCGCGGAAAAAGCGCCCGGGGATTTCTCCAGCACAACAGGACCGTCCATCCGGCTTTCCCTATCCCCTTCCTGCCATCGGCCCTACGGGGCTTTTCGGAACAAGCCTCCGGGGCCACCCCTTCAGGCACCAGAGGTAACGGCATGAATCCACATCACAATCATAAGGATAGGACGAAATGGCTGTAAATGACGAGTGGCGCGGAGCTGTAGTCCCAAAGGTCGCCGATCCGTCCGCGGGCGCAAGGTCGGCCCGCGAAAAGGACCGCGTTGAGCTCCGCAAAGCAAAGGCCGGCAGTAAAAACTCATCAGGAGCATTCCCCCAATTGGCCCCGGCGCACTGCCGCAAGGCATAGCGCGTATAGGTTACAGCCCCATAGCACCTTGAGCAGACCCGCTGGATGAAGCCTGTCAACGCCCGGTTTCACCGCGCCGACCGGATCGCGTCAAACCCCAACATATTGGGGTTCCAATCTCGAAGGTCTGCCGAACTCAAAAGAAAGGGGTGTTCTGAACTCCCCCCTGAATGTTCCGCTCACCCCCCGATATGCGCCGTATCCCGGAAATTTCTCCACCGCGTCAATCTATCGGCCGTCATAGAAAGCGAGAACGAGGACTACCCTCAAAGCTCAGCTGGAAAAACGGAGAGCTTGAGGAGTTGAAGCAGGAATGAAGGCCGCAGGAAGGATCTCAAGGGTCTGGGTATCCCTGTTAGCCATCTTCCTGGTGACATCTCTGGCCGCGCTGGGAGGGGCAGCTCCCTCCGGACCATCCGTGGAAAGCCCTCCGGAGGCGGCGGTTGGCTCTCACGCGACGGCGATGGATGCGACCGTACCCGTCGTCCCCGATATTCCGGTTGAAGGAACCTTGGCAGCCGCAGAGCCATCCGGGAGCGTTCCAGTTCCCCTGTTGTCCGCGACCGCAGTCCTGCCCGCACCGGGACAGGCGCCTTCGGCCTCCGGTGACGACATCTCCGCCGCTGAGGTCTCACCTGTTATCGACGCGGCGCAGCCCGCTCCTCTTCCGCCCTACGACCTGCAGGGAGCCCAGGCCCCCGATCCCGACCAGCTCTACGTGGTGCTCATCTGGAAGTGCGACAACCCCCCCAAATCAATCAAAGGATATAACATCTACCGGGTGGCAGACCCCATGGATGCGCAGATCCTTCCCGGCCTGGACAAACCCTACGACACCTCCAAGAAGCCCTATTACGAGGATCACGCCGTGGAGGCAGGGCACACCTACCGCTACTGGGTGACCGCCGTATCCAAGAAGGGCCTGGAGAGCAAGCCCTCCAACACTGTGGACGTCTACGTGGAAAAGCCCATCGTGCCCTCCCAGCCCACCGGTTTCGCCGCCTGGGTGGTGGATCCCGGGGTCAGCCTGGACTGGAACCCCAATCCGGAGAAGGACATCGCCGGTTACAACGTTTACGTTTCCAAGAACCCCAACAGCCAGCGCAAGAAGCTTAATGATACGCTCATCACCACGGCCCATTATTACGTCGCCAACGGTAATGTTGACCAGTATTATTACTGGGTGACCGCGGTCAACCGTCTCGGCCTGGAGTCGGAGGCGGCCATGGCGGCGCCTCAAGCTGCCACCCCGGTAACAATCGAGGAGAACGATCCCTCCATCCAGGTGGAGGGCCTGTGGGTGACTGAGGGATACGTCGGGCCCACTAACGGCAAGATAAGGGTGGCCGGAGACGCCGGCGCCCGGCTCTACCTGAGCTTCGAGGGAAGCCAGGTCAAGGTGGTGGTGGCCAAATACTGGAGCTGCGGGGACGCGGTGGTATACCTCGACGGGGAGAAGATAGGGGTCATCGACCTCTACAGCGAGACTACCACTTACAACGTCATCGACCTTAGCGTGCCGGGGCTGGCCCGCGGAAAGCACACTCTGGTCATCGAGGCGCTGGGGTCGGGCAATCCCCAGCATCCCTTCAACTTCATCAACGTGGACTGCTTTGAGGTGCGCTGATAGGAGAATGAGCCCGGCACGATAAAAAGGGTTTAGCTCACGAGGAAAAGGAGGCGACAAGAGGGAGCGATAGGGATACAAGGACTGAGCTGACAAGGAGTTCCCGCAAGGCCCACAAAGAACGGAGGCAAGGGAAAGAGGAAGCCGCCCCTCCGGGGGCGGCTTCCGGCGTATGCGGTTCATTGGACGGAAGGCCAAAGAGGGACAAAGGGCGTGCTTCACAGCGCTCCGAAACGGGTAATGTAGATATAATGATAAAGCCCGTGGGTCAGCGGCCCCGGGGCACCGACTATCATCAGAGCGAATGGGAAGGGGAGCGAGCGGCTTGCGCGTGGTGGTGCTGGGATCGGCGGGCCAGCTGGGAAGCGAGGTGGCGGCGCGCTGCGCCTCGCGGGGATACGAGCTGCAGACCTTCGACCGCGAGCTGGACGTGGCCGACGGCCGAGCGGTGAGGGAGACCCTGCTCTCCCTGCGACCCGACCTGGTCTTCAACTGTGCCGCTTTCACCGACGTGGACGAGGCCGAGAGAAATCCTCTGGAGTCCGCGCGGGTCAACTTCCTGGGCGCCCAGAACGTCGCCCTGGCCTGCCGAGAAGCCGATTGCCCCCTGGTCTTCATCAGCACCGATTACGTCTTTGACGGGCGGGCGGGGCGCCCCTACAACGAGTTCGACGAACCCCGCCCGGTCAACTTCTACGGGCGCAGCAAGCTGGCAGCGGAGCGCTGCATCGCTTCCCTGCTCCACCGCCATTACCTGGTCCGCACCCAGTGGCTCTTCGGCAAGGGCGGCCGGGGCAACTTCGTGCGGACCATCGTCCGCAAGGCCTGGAGGGGTGAGGAGCTGCGGGTGGTGGCGGACGAATACGGTTCGCCCACCTACGCCTCCGACCTGGCGGAAGCCCTCTGCCTTCTTGCCGAGACGGGACAGTTCGGGACCTACCACCTGACCAACCAGGGGGAATGTTCCCGGCTGGAGCTGGCGCGGGAGATATTGGAGATGATGGGCATGGACGGGGAGATGGCGCAGCCGATCCTCTACGAGGAGCTGGGCCTGCCCTGCGAGAGGCCTCCCTACGCCCCCCTGGACAACTTCTGCCTGCGCCTGCTGGGATTGCCGCTACTGCGGCACTACCGGGAGCCCCTGGAGGAATACGTGAGCTGGCTACTGGAGGATCCGCGGCGACTGGGATGAGCGGCGGCTTCCCTCCTGGGTTCAGAGGATGATCTCATTGAGGCTCTTGCGGGGACGCATCTCCGGGTCCTCCCGAGGATGTCCCAGGGTGAGCAGGGCCAGGGGCACGCAGTGAGAGGGGATGTCCAGAAGTTCCGCCACCTTCTCCGGCAGGAAAGCCCGCACCCAGCAGGTCCCCAGGCCCAGCTCCACCGCCGCCAGGGCCATATGCTCCATGGCTATGGCCAGGTTGATGGCCCCGTTGATCAGCGCCCGCTCCTCCCCCTCCACGTCCTCGCCACTCCCCCGCAGGTAGCGCAGGACCATGCTCAGGTTGGGCCGGAGCGCACCCGCCCTCAGTAGCTCCAGGGTGCGGCGGGAACGCTCCTCCATGGCCGCGAAGTCCACGCAGCCCACGATGACCACCGGGGCCCGTTCCACGAACTTCTGGCCGAAGGAGGCCTCCCGCAGGGCAGAGCGCAGATCCGGGTCGGTGACCACCTTGAACTTCCAGCTCTGCAGGTTGCTGGAGGAGGGGGCCAGCCGGGCCGCCTCCAGTACCGTCTGGAGCTGCTCCCGGGAGATTTCCCGGTCCTGGTAACGGCGGATGCTGCGCCGCTTCTTGATGGCCTCCATCACTTCCATGTCCGGTCACTCCTCTCCTCGTAACCGTTTTACCGCAGACGTTCCTCCGCGGGTCTTGTCGATCTCAAGGCCTGACCCCGCTCTTATCTCCTCAGGTTCGGTCGATTGTCAAGACCTGATCCCTCCTCTAACATTACGACAGATGAGAAAATCACTGCAGCGGCTGAGGATGGTGCTGGCGGTGAACGCCGCCAACCTGGTGGGATGGACCTCCCGCCGGCTGGGACGGGGAGGGGGGACTACCCTGCCGGGTAGGTTGGCACTGAAGATCATGCCCGACCTGCCCGACCGGTTGGTTCGGGAGCTCCCCGATGGCTGCGTCCTGGTCACCGGGACCAACGGCAAGACCACCACCGCCAACCTCATCGCCGCCATTCTGCGCCGTTCCGGCCTGGCGCCGGTGCACAACCGGCACGGGGCCAACCTCATCTACGGGGTGACCTCCGCCCTGGCCCGCTCTTGCGGGCCGGCAGGCCGCCCCCGCGGGGACATCGGCCTCTTCGAGGTGGACGAGGCCACCCTGCCGGAGATGGGTCGCCGCCTGCGCCCTCGCCTGGTGGTGGTAACCAACCTCTTCCGCGACCAGCTGGACCGATACGGCGAGCTGGAGAGCCTGGCCGAGAGGATGAACCGGGGGCTCCGGGAGCTGGAGGAGGGCGACCTCCTCCTCAATGCCGACGATCCCCTGGTGGCCACCCTGGGAGAGGGAACCGCGCTGCGCGTCCACTATTACGGTATAGAGGACAGCGAGGCGGGGAGGCCGGGCGGGGCCATGCAGCACGCCGCCGACTCCAAGTCCTGCCGCTCCTGCGGCGGACCCCTGCATTTCGAGCGCGTCTTCTACGGGCACATGGGGCGCTACCGCTGCCCCTCCTGCGGCCTTTCCCGCCCCCCGGTGGACTTCCCCGCCCTCTCCCTCCGCTCGCGGGGGGTCGAGGGGAGCGACTTGGTGGTGGGCGGCTGGAACGGCGGATTGGGCCTGCTGGTGAGCCTTCCTGGCCTGTACAACGCCTATAACGTGCTGGCAGCCGCGGCGGCGGCCCGCCTGCTGGGACGGGGAGCGGATGAGGTGAAAGAGGCGGTGGAGGACTATTCCACGGTGTTCGGCAGGGCCGAGTGGATCGAGGCGGAGGAAAGGCGCGTCTTCCTGGTCCTGTCCAAGAACCCCGCCGGTTTCAACGAGGTCATCCGCACGGTGACCGGCGGCGGGGAAAGGGGAAAGCACCTGTTGCTTGCTTTGAATGACCTAACCGCGGACGGCCGCGACGTCTCCTGGATCTGGGACGTGGATTTCGAGGAGTTGGCGCTACAGGCGGAAGCGATCACCGCAACCGGTACACGGGCGGAGGACATGGCCCTGCGCTTAAAGTACGCGGGGGCGGAGCCGCGGCGGATCCGGGTGGAGCCGGAGCTGAAGGCGGCGCTCCTCTCCTCGCTGAGGGAGGTACCGCCGGGCGGCACCCTCTATGCCCTTACCACCTATACCGCCACCCTGGCCTTGCGGCGGACCATGGCTGGGCTCGGTTACGTGAAGGGTTACTGGGAGGAATGATGGGGATGATAAGGAAGGTCTGCCGGTGCCGCTTCCCCTTAATCCCAGAGGCGACCCCGCTGCCCTCCGGAGGTGGGAGATGTCCCTGAAGCTCGCCATCTGCCATCTCTACCCGGACCTGATGAACATCTACGGCGACCGCGGCAACATCATCACCCTGGAGAGGCGCTGCCGCTGGCGTGGCATCGAGGTGGAGGTTGAGGGGCTGGGGCCGGGGAAGCTGATCGACCCGGGCCGCTACGACCTCTACTTCATGGGCGGCGGCCAGGACCGGGAACAGGAGCTGGTCTGCCGCGACCTCCAAGAGGTCAAGGGGGAAGCCCTGCGCGAGGCCCATGCCGCCGGCGCTTGCTTCCTCACCATCTGCGGGGGATACCAGCTCTTCGGCCTCTACTTCCGCACCTGGAAGGGAGAGGAACTCCCGGGCATCGGCATCTTCGACGCCTGGACGGTGGGAGGGGAGACCCGCTTCATCGGCGATGTGGTGGCGGAGTGGGAGGACGGAAAGGGAAGGCGGAGGACCCTGGTGGGATTCGAGAACCATTCCGGGCGTACCATGCTGGGACCGGGCTCGGAACCGCTGGCCCGGGTCAAAGTGGGACACGGCAACAACGGGGAGGACGGCTGGGAAGGATGCCGCTCCGGCAACGCCTTCGGCACCTACCTGCACGGCTCCCTGCTGCCCAAGAACCCATGGCTGGCAGACGAGCTCATCCGGCTGGCCTTGCACAGGCGTCACGGTGAGATCAAGCTCGATCCGCTGGACGATTCCCTGGAGGAGAGGGCGCACGCGGCGGCAGTAAGGCGCGCCCGGCGATCGAGGAGGTGAGGAGATGTCCAAGGTCTTGACCGAACGCAAGGGTCGTGTGTTGGTCATCACCATCAACCGGCCGGAGAAGCGCAACTGCGTGGACGCGGAAACGGAAGACCTCCTGGTGGAGGCGTGGAAGGAGTTCAAATACGATGACGACCTCTTCGTGGCGGTGCTAACCGGGGCGGGAAGCGAGGCTTTCTGCGCGGGGGCTGACCTTGGGGGCTACTTGCCTAAAGTGTCCGGCACTCCCACTTACCTGCGCCGCCGGGCCTACGACGGGCCGGGCTTCGGGGGGTTCACCCGCGGAATCGACATCTTCAAGCCGATCCTCTGCGCGGTGAACGGAGCCTGCTTGGCAGGAGGGCTGGAGTTGGCCATCGCCGCGGATATCCGCATAGCCGCCGAGCACGCCACATTCGGCTGCCTGGAGCGGCGCTGGAACGTGGGGCTGGGGGACGGCGGGACCCAGCGGCTGCCCCGCATAGTCGGGCTGGGGAGGGCCTTGGAACTGATCATCACCGGCAAGCTCATCGACGCTCAGGAGGCCTGGCGCATCGGCCTGGTCAACGAGGTGGTCCCGGCTGGGATCCTCATGAAACGGACCATGGAGCTGGCCGAGCTCATCTGCTCTTATCCCCAAGGGGCCATCCGCACGGACAAGGAGGCCACCATCCGCGGGCTGGGCACCCCCCTGACCGAGGGGCTGCGCATGGAGAGCCAGCTCTTCAACACCCTGCTGGGAACCCACGACTTATACGAGGGGCCCGTGGCCTTCCTGGAGAAGAGGAAGCCGGAATACGACAACCAGTGACCCGGGAGGGGGCTTGGGCAGGTAGCCCTTAATTCATTCCCGACTCCCGCAAAAGGACCTCAGTGGTGGGGAGGCGACCAACCCTCGCTGCAAGGAATGCACAGCCGTCTGCCCTCCTTCTCCACCAGGCGGGTGGCCATCACCGGTTCCCCACAGGAGTCGCAGGGCAGAGAGGAGTGGATGGTCGCCTGCGGTGGCAGTTCCAGGGGGATGAGGTCGATCCAGAACATCTCCTCCTCCGGTAGGGTGAGGAACCTCTCGAGCTTGACCCTGCGGGCCTCCGCGGGATCGGGCGGCGCCTCCTCCCCCCATGCCCCCGGCTTCAGGCTGACCCTCACCGCTTCGCCGACGCTGCCGCGCCTGGCGAAGGTGAAGACCTGCTTGCCGTAGTCGCGGAAGAAGAGGTTGCCCTTGCCGAAGGTGCACCCCGCCAGGTACTGCGCGGCGTCCACGCTGCAGGAGTCGTTCTCCACCACGCAGACCAGCTCCTCGTCTCGCGACCTCTCCACGCCCAGCCGCCGCAGCGCTGCCCGCGTGGCCCGGTAGCCGATGGCCAGCCCGGGACAGAGGTGCCCGTGGAACTCCGCCAGTCCCTGGAGGTCTTCGGGGATCTCCATGTCCATGTTTCACACCCTTTCCTTGTTCCCCGCGATCATCTCCTATCTCGCCTGCTCGTAAGAGAGCAGCCAACGGAAGGACGAGGCCCGGTTGAAGGCGGCCTGGGTCTCCCCCGGGAGGCTGGTGATGCTAGCGACCTGGCCCACCCCAGGTACGTACCACCTGTAGGAGATTCGGGTCGAATAGCCGGCCTCGTTCCCCGACATCTCGTAGTCCTGGATGAGAACGGCGAGCGGGAACTCCCCGGCGGGGACGCGCACGGCCCCCATCCCCAGCACCGTCAAGCGGTGGGTGATGCTGTAAGAGTAACCTTCGCTGTTGGAATAAGACGCCTCTTCCTCCAGGGTGTCCCCCGGGGCCAGGGGAAAAGCGAGGACGGTGAGGGGCGGAGAGTAGGAGTCCCAGGACTCTCGGCCTCCCTCCGACTGGATATAAGTACCAAGCAGGCGGCGGGCCTTCTCATCTTGTACGTAGTAACGGTATACGGTATCGCCGGCCGACTCGTCCTTGAAGCATAGTTCAGCTGCCGGAAAGCGCCCGGCCCCGGGGGCGGAGGACGGCTCCACTACGGTCACCGTCAGCTCTTTATCCCCCTCCTGCGCGGTGAAGTCCCAGTCGCCTTCCAGGGGAAAGTTCACAGGGACGCCCTCCATCTCCTCCGGACCGGCGGTTCGGTAATGGTAGCGGTATGCGCTGCCCACCGCTGGCCGGAAGCGCCCGGAGGCCATGTCGGCGGCTGGTCCCGGTCCTCCTTCCCCTTCACCACCCGCCTCGCCGCCGCCACCGCATCCTGGAGCGGCGAGAGCCGCAGCCAGCAGCAGTGCCGCCGCCAGGGCAGCCGCCCTGATCCCTCTCGTCCAACTCTTCCCACCGCCTGAACCATGCATGGTGACCCTCCACGATCCTTCTCCTCCACCATATCAGCTATAAGAATTATAACCTTGTGCTGATTTTGCGCCCCTCGCAGGCCTCGCGCTTCTCCTCTTCCCGGCGGGACCCCTCCAATCCCGCATCAGAGAAATCCCCAAGGGATGATTGTCTCCACCCAGCTCTGCGCTGATGGTCTTGGCTTGCGTAAAGGCGGGGGGAAAAGTAAAATCGTATTATAATCCGTAAACTTGCTGGGAAAATCGGGGCCCCGCGCCCGTCCCCGCGAGAGGGAAAATCCGTCTGGCCCGGGAGGATCGGAATGACCAGAGAAGATGCCTTGGGGCTCTCCGCGAGAAAGCGTGTCGCCGATGCGCTGACGCTTTCGAGGCTGCCGCTGGCCCTGCTGGTCTTCCTCCTGGGCGCATCCTTCGGAAGATCCGCCCTGGGGGCGGGCCTAATCTTGGTGCTGGTGGGGTGGACGACGGACATCCTCGACGGCCGCCTGGCGCGCAGCGACCCCTCAGCTAATCCCACCGCCATCGGCGAGGCCGATCTCGCCATCGACCTGGTCCTGGACACAGCGGGGCTCTACCTCTTCGTCTTTGCGGGCCTGCTCCCCTGGTTGTGGAGCACCCTCTACTTCTGCGCGGCCGCCCTGGTCATCAGCCTGTGGCCCAAGAGGGACGTCATCACCTGGTTCGAGCTCCCGGTGCTGGCGCTCCATCCCGTCTTCGCTTTCGTTGCCGGTCCGGCGGTGGGATGGATCTACCTGGCCTGGCTGGCGGGAGCGGCCCTGCTCAACCTGGGGCGGCTCGCCGACATCATCCGCATGCTCTGGAAGAGCTTGCGCGGTAAAGCCAGCGACCCCTCCTGAAACCGCAGCGGTAAGCGGTAGCCACGTCTCTTTGCAAAATCTTTGAAGGGCCAGATCCCCCTTTTTCCAGGACGGGGATAATGATCCCGCGCCCGGAGAAGGTCCTCCGTCTGGTAAAATGTTCCCATGTCCAGTTCCCTTACGACTGAGATCGAGGAGTTCTGCGCGGCCTACGGATTCCCCCTCGATGAATTCCAGCTGGAGGCCATAACCCACCTAAGCAACGACCGTTCCGTGCTGGTGGTGGCCCCCACCGGAGCGGGCAAGACGGTCATCGCCGAGTTCGCCATCCGCAAAGGCCTGAGCGAGGGCATGAAGATCTTCTACACCACTCCCATCAAGGCCCTCTCCAACCAGAAGTTCCGCGATTTCTCCTCCTGTTACGGCGCGGAGACGGTGGGCCTGCTCACCGGGGACAACAGCATCAACCCCGAAGCCCCCGTGGTGGTCATGACCACCGAGGTGCTCCGCAACATGATCTACGAGCGCTCCCCCACCCTGCTGGGCCTGCGCTTCGTGGTCCTGGACGAGTGCCACTACCTCATGGACCCCTTCCGCGGCGCCGTCTGGGAGGAGATCATCATCCACCTCCCCCCCGAGGTGAAGATAGTGGCGCTCTCGGCCACCGTGTCCAACTACCGCGAGTTCGGAGACTGGCTCAACGCCCTGCGGGGCGACGTGGAGGTGGTCAGCACCCAAGAGAGGCCGGTGCCCCTGCGCTACTACTACTTCATCGGCGGCACCATGCTGGGGCTCTTCTCGGAGAGGACCCCGGCCATAGTCGCCGATTACCAGCGCGCCCTCTCCGCGGAGAAGGAGGGGGAGCGGGGGAGGGGCAGGGGCCGCCGTACGCGCACTCCCGGCAACCTCATCCCCCACCGCCATCGGGTGGTTAGGCAGCTCTTCAAGAGCCGCATGCTCCCCGCCATCTACTTCATCTTCAGCCGGGCGGGGTGCAACGCCGCGGTGCTCCACTGCATGGAGGAAGGGCTGGACCTGACCACGACGGAGGAGAAGCGTGCGATCGAGGAACAAGCCCTGGAGGAGCTTACCCGCCTACCCCTGGAGGACCTGCGCATCTTCGGTTACGAGCAGTGGCTGGAGGCTCTGAAAAAGGGGGTCTCCGCCCACCACGCGGGCATGCTCCCTCTTTTCAAGGAGATCGTGGAGGATCTCTTCGCCCGGGGCCTGGTCAAGGTGGTCTTCGCCACGGAGACGCTCTCCCTGGGGATAAACATGCCGGCCAAGACGGTGGTCATCGAGAGTCTCTTCAAGTTCAACGGGGAGAGCCACGAGCTGCTCACCCCCACCGAGTTCACCCAACTCACCGGGAGGGCGGGCCGCCGCGGCATCGACCCGGTGGGCAACGGGGTGGTCCTCTACCATCCCATGGTCACCCTGGCCCAGGTGCAGAGGCTGGCGCGGCGGGAGAGTCTCCCCCTCACCTCCAGCTTCTCGCTCTCCTACAACATGGCCCTCAACCTCCTGCAATCCTACACCCTGGAACAGGCGATGGAGATAATCAACTCATCCTTCGCCCAGTTCTGCGCGGACAGGGAAGTCATCCGCCTGGAGCGCACCAGGAGGAAGCACCAGAGGGCGGTGGAGAAGCTGCGCGAGGAGCTGCGCTGCGCCGAGGGGGACGCCGAGGCCTACTTGAGATTGAGGGGCGAGATCTCCCGGCTGGAGAAGGAGGCGGCCCAGGAGCGGCGCCGCAAGCGGGTGGAGCTCATCAACCACGAGCTGGAGGAGCTGGCCATCGGGGACGTGGTGGTCATCCGCCGCAAGGGCGGGGAGCACCGGGCCCTGGTGCTCTCCCGGGGCACCGACTCCCAGGGCCAACCCCGCCTCCACATCATGGACGAGAGGGGTCGCCACTACCACGCCGATTACCATAATTTCAACGCCCTTCCCCAGGTCCTGGGCCACTTCGACGGCGACCTCTCGCAGGGCCTGAGCAAGAAGAGGCGACGCGAGCTGCGGGAGTGGCTGGCTCGTTTCGAGGTGCCGGAGCCGGAGCCCTGGGAGGACGTCGAGCATCCCCATCGTCTGCGGGAAGAGGTCAAGGAGCTGCGACAGGGACTGGAGGCGAGCCCCTGCCACCACTGCAGGCGTAAGGACCTGTGCCTGGGAGTGGCCCGCAAAGCCCTTCGGCTGCAGGTGGAGATGGAGGGACTGGAGCGGCAGATGGAGGCGCGCGCCGATGTGGTTTCGCACAAACTACGCCTGCTCTGCCGCATCCTGGAGCGCCTGGGCTACCTGGAGGGAGAGAAGCTGACGGAGAAGGGGCGCATCCTGGCTCGGCTCTACAACGAATGCGACCTGCTCCTGGTGGAGATGCTCTGGGAGAACGTGCTGGTGCAGCTGCAGCCGGAGGAACTGGCCGCCTTCCTCTCCTGCTTCGTCTACGAGTCGCGGGAGGGTGGAGAGGAACGGGGGGGCAGGAGGCGGGGGGGCAGGCCGCCCCGCCGCGAGAGGAAAGAGGAGCAGGGGCCACCCACCCCGGGACTCGAGGAAGCCCTGGAGGAGGCTCTTCGCTGCCAAGAGGCCATCAAGCGCGAGGAGTCGCGCGAGGGGCTGGACCTGCTGCGTCCCCTGGACGCCGGTTTCATGCAGGTCGTCTTTGACTGGGCCCAGGGATGCGAGCTGGAGTTCATCATGGATACCCACCCCAACCTCTCCGCAGGGGATTTCGTGCGCTCCATGAAACAGACCTTGGACCTGGTCAGGCAGCTCCTGGGGGTGAGCGAGGACCCCTACCTCACCCAGCGGCTTCAGCAGGCCCGCGCCCTGGTGAACCGGAGCATTGTTGCCTACACCAGCGCGGTGGACTTCATCGAGGAGGACCTGGAAGGGGTGGAGCGGCTTGGAGCTCCGGGAGGCGGGGAGGCCTGATCCGGGACCAGGCCCCGGACTCAACCGCGGGGAGGTGCTGGCGGCGCGCGCTGGCCTGGCCGCTCTGGCGGCGGCGGGACTTGCGCCATGCGCCCTCCTCTATTCTTCAACGCGGCGGATCGGCTGGGCTCTCCTGCTGGCCGCAACCCTCCTGCCCGCTCTGGGGATACCCGCGGCGGTACTACGCCGGGCGCGCAGGGGAGGTGGAGGGGGTGGGCTTCGTCTTTTTCTGGGCGCCCTTTACCTATCCTGCGCCCTGTGGACGGCGGAGTGGTCGCTCCTCCCTGACGTGGAGTATTACCTGAGAGACGCCCTGCTGTCGGCCTCCGCCATGCTCTTTCTACTGGGCGCTCTGCTGCTCGCTTTCCCCGTTCTTTTTCCCCGAGAGAGGGGCGAAAGACGCGCCGGTGGGGAAGAGCGCTCCGGGACCGCGGCTGGTCGCGGGGAAATGGAATCGCCGCTGTTGGGGGAAGGGACAGAGGGGGCCGCATCCCACACCGAGGAAAGAGGCGGGGCTTGAGCGGGTGGTGGGACTCCTTCCTGCGCTGGCTGGGGTTCGCCGTCTGCCATCAGCTGCCGGATCGCACCATCCACTTCGGAAACCGCCCTTTGTTCCTCTGCGCCCGCGACACCGGGCTGTACGTGGGTTTCTTCCTCTGCCTGGCGGTGGCGGTGATCCCCTACCGCATGTACCGCGGGGGCCTGCCCTCCCTGCCCTGGAAGGTGGGGATGGCCGCCTCCCTGCTCTACCTCGCGGCGGATGGGATGACCGTGGCCCTGGGTTGGCGGGAAGGCAGCAACGTGCTCCGCCTCACCAGCGGCCTGGCCGCAGGGGCATCCCTGGCCCTCCTGCTGGGCCCGGCGGTGAACCGGATGGCCTTCCAAGCCCCTCGGGAGCGTCGGCTTCTCCAGGATGCGGCTCCGGTTGCCGTTCTGGCCGGCAGTCTCTCTGCGGCATCCGCGCTATTCCTCATCCACCCCTCACCACTGCTGCTGCCTGCCCAGCTCCTCCTGCTGGCCTGCTTCGCCGGGACCCTGCTCTATCTCAACGCTTCATTCGCTTTGGCCATCCTGCTCGCCGCACGCGCGGGAGGCGGAAAGAAAGTCAGGGGCACCGCCGCCCTCATCTCCCTTCCCCTGACAGCGGTGGAGCTGGTGCTGCTCCACCGCCTCCACGCGCTCCTCGCCCGTTGAGGCAGGATGCAGCCAAACCAGACCCGCGGTCGAATATTTTCTTTTTTCGGCTCATTCAAGGGCAGGGCCGCCTCCTGTAGCTCAGTGACTAGCCCCGGTTGAGCGGGGGAAAATTGAAGTTTTGGTGCCTGGAATGATAAATGACGGACGCCCCCGAATATTCTCGTGTAGTAACGGTTCACGAGAAGAAAGGAGGAGCGTCCGATGAGAAAAGTGTATGTCGGT
>Ga0209162_1002188_pt1 | contig 17666 bp, 16 predicted proteins | sample YNPNPMetaG_FD_187121 | JGI IMG/M metagenome (GOLD analysis project Ga0209162, IMG submission 187121) | Anoxygenic and chlorotrophic microbial mat microbial communities from Yellowstone National Park, USA - YNP NP MetaG (SPAdes) (version 2) ... | reverse complement strand
TGATGATCTACTAGTATGTGTTAGTAATTGCAATCAGTATGAGTATAAAGTAAATGGCAAAAAAAATTGTGTTTACGAATGTAAGCAAAAAGTTTTTACATCTGAATCTGAAGAACGTTGTAGTCAAGAATGTGTAAACAAAATTCCACCTGATGGAGACATAAATCAGTTTTCGAAAGACTGTGTGCGTACACCTCTAATAAAACCAAAACCTGACCAAACACAAACAGGTTCTTCTGGCAATTCTAACCCCGGCTCTGGTAACAGTAGTGGTAATTCTAATAATAATCAAGCGCGTGAACCCAATCCAAAGGCCAAGGATGGGTGTAAAGAGTTTGATCGCTGTTTAGCAGAGTCTAATGCTGGATACTTAAACAATTATCAGGTTGCGATATCTGGATGTGGAAGCTGTTATCGAGGTGTTGGCGCTTGTATTCAAAAACATGCTACTTGCGATTGTGCTAATATGCAATACTTTATTCTAGCAGAAGGTTTTGGTGATAATGCCTACAAAGTTAAACCAGATCAAGTGGAAGCGTTCAAAAAATGTATTGAAGGCGGGTAGGAATTTGTTAATTTTTTATTTATACTACCACCGAATTTCGCTTAATTGGTGTGATTTAAGGTATTGATTACACAAAAGAAAATGATTACATCCAAAAAAACCTTTATTGGCAGAATAAGGTGATGGGTGAGCTGCTTCTAAAATTAGATGTTTGGTTTGGTCAATTAGCTCTTTTTTTGAACGGGCAAAGTTGCCCCACAGCATAAATACTACGTGCTTTTTTTCGCGAGAAATTGTTTGAATAACGTAATCAGTAAATCGTTCCCAACCTCGATTTTGGTGGGATCCAGGTTGGTTGGCTACTACAGTAAGAATAGTGTTCAGTAAAAACACTCCTTGCTTAGCCCAAGCCTCCAAATTTCCGTTAGAAAAGTCTTTTTTAATGCCTAAAGAGTTTTCGATTTCTTTGTATATGTTGACTAAAGAAGGTGGCAGCGGCACTCCGGTAGGAACGGAAAAACACAAACCATGAGCTTGATTTGGTCCATGATATGGATCTTGTCCAAGAATTACTACTTTGACCTCAGAAAATGGAGTTAAATCAAAGGCTTTAAAGATGTTTTCTGGGTTAGGATATACTCTTTTATTTTGGTACTCTGACTTTACAAATTGTGCCAGTTCAGTAAACTCATGGCTATCAAAATAAGTTTGTAAAACTTGTTTCCATTCTTCGTTAATTTTTACTTGAGGCATGAGGCATAGAATTTAGCTTCTCCTTATAAGGAGAATAATTCAAAACTTAAAAAGAGAAAAAAAGTTATAAATTTATACCTTTGTCAATTGAGGGGATCAAGCATTTTAGGGGCGTTTGTGACCTACAGCCCATATTTTTTAAAAATTCTTTAAGTTTGAACATTTCTTCAAAACATTTCTTCAAAAGAAGCTTTGAGAAAGAAACTTATCAGCAAGTGGTGATTGTCAAATACACTGAAACCCGACTTAGGTTTACACTGTTTTTAGTATCTCTTTTAGAGAGTATTTTTGGATACAAACTTTTTTACCAGTTTAAATAACTGGACTTTATCTTATTTGGCTATTTTCTAAACAAACCGCCAGAACTAATTGTTTGATATAATCCGTCTTGTCGGGTTACTTTTTTATCTACTAACATCAGGTAGATAACTTCTTCGTTGCTTAAATCAATTAAGATTTGCCCAATATTACCTATTGGTTTAGACAAGCCAATTTTATCTTCAGCACTCCAAGTGCGACCACCGTCTTTACTTTCGTACAACTTATTGTTAATAGCTACTAGCATGCGGTCAGGAGCTTCTCGTGGATAGACAACAACATCATAAATTTCGTATTTTTTAGCTTCTGTTGGTAACAACATCTTTAAGAAAGTTTTGCTTAAAGAATCAGAAAACCACAAATTATCGTCGGCAATTAATAGCCAATATTCACCTTTGTTTATGGGTACAATTTTTTCGTATTCCACAAAGCCAGAATCGCTTTTACTGGCCACTTTACCAAAAATTCCCTTAGGCTTTTCTGATAATAGCTGTTTGTCTTTGGTTAAAGCTTTAATTTCCCAAGTTTTTCCTAAGTCTTCTGAAACAGCCAGTCCTTCTTTTTTCAGAAGTACAAACAAACTTTCAGATTCATCACTATAAAAACCCAACTGAACTATAGTTTTTCCTTCAAAAGTGTACACTTTTTCCCAAGTTTCTCCGCCATTATCGCTTCTAATTAGAGTATTTTGACCAGTAACAGCAAACACCCTTTCTGGGTCGTTTGGGTCTGTGGAGACAAATCTAACAAAACCTTTAGGTTCTATTCCAGAATAGATCAATCGAAAAGTATTACCCCCATTTTCAGTTTTAAAAATTCTACCAAATTCTTCAAACTGACCGGCTAAGTAGACAACTTCTTGGTTAAATAGACTTACATTAAAATCTGTGGCTATAAAACGGTCATTTTTTTGGACCCAATTGTTTATATCTCTTTGAATTTGTCTTTTATCACTGCTAGTGCTTTCAAAGGCAAACAAGTATTTTCTTTCCCAATTTTGGCCACCGTCTGTAGTTCTAAAGAAGCCGTTTTTCTCCGTTAACAAATAGAGATTGTTGCGGCTAGTTTGTATCATTTTTAGCCCAGAAGCAGCACTTAAATTATTAGTTTTTATTTCTCCGGTGTATTTTCTTTCGGTATTAATAAAATGAAATTTATAACCCTTACCATCTGAGTTTTCTCTTTTAAGAACTCCTAAATTTAAGCTCTGGCCACCAAACAAAGTACAAGAAGCAGCCGAGGATAAAATTACAAGACTAGTTAATAGAACAATAGCTATCTTGGATAAGTGTTTAGTTGAGTCAACTGACCAGGACATATTAAACTGACCTATAGGATATTTAAGCTACCAGGTTTTGTCAATTTGGTTCATGCTTTTAGAAATTTATAATAAAAAATCAAACTCTAAACAAAAGTATCTACTGTTTTCTCTAAAAATATCCAAAATCTACCGAAATAAGTTAAAAAATTAGTTTTTCAGCATTGGTAATTTGATTCTATACTAAGCTTTCTAGCTTAGTCCAAAATTCTGGAAAAGATTTATTAACAACTTCAGGATTTTGAATTTTTATGCCTGGAATTTTTGTTCCAGCTACAGCAAAGCTCATAGCCATTCGATGGTCGTTGTAAGTGCAAATTTCTGCAGCTTTTGGATTGCTGCCGTGAATCAGCATCCAGTCGGGACCGAGATCTGCCTGAATTTGCATTTTGGCTAATTCTGTTTGCATAGCTACTAGGCGGTTAGTTTCTTTATCTTTAAGAGTTGAGAGACCGGTAATTTTTGTTTTTCCAGGAGCAAAAGCTGCCACAACAGCCAAAGTTTGAGCAGTATCTGGCATATTTTCCATATCTACTGTAATCGGTTTTAATTGTTGACAATTGACAGGTCCCTTAACGGTAATGGTTTTTTGAGTGAAATCCTTTGTCACTTGACAACCCATTTGACCCAAAATATCAGCAAATTTTATATCACCCTGAACGCTGTTAGGATCAATGTTGGCTACTTGAATAGCTTGACCAGTGATAGCTGCTATACCCCAAAAATAACTACAACCACTGGCATCACCTTCCACTTGGTAAGTTTTTGTTTGATAAGTTTGCCCTGGTCTAATTATATACCTTCTATAATTTTCGTTTAACATTTCTATTCCAAACTGACCCAGAATAGATTGGGTCATATCGATGTAAGATTTAGACACTTGATTGCCTATTACTTCAATAGTTAGGCCTAAAGGTAAGGTTGGTGCGATTAACAATAAAGCTGTGAAAAACTGGCTAGAAATATTTCCTTTTAGTCTGATATGACTAGTTTTTTGGATTTTAGAAATTGGTTCTGGGTTAACGAAACGTACTGGTAAACAGCCATGATTTTGCAGGTAATCTATTTGACAACCTAACTGTTTCAGAGCTTCAAGCAGCTCTAGCATTGGTCTTTCGAGCATTTTTTTCTCACCAGTTAAAATAAAATTTCCCGGCACTAATGCGCTAATGGCTGCTAAAAACCGTCCGGTAGTGCCAGCGATACCACAGTTTAATTCTCCAAAGAATGGTTTAAATTCAGCACCCAAGCCAAATATTTCTAAGTCAGTGTTATTAACAGTGTGGAACTTCACCCCTAGTTGTTGTAAAGCTTTGATTAGTAGCCGGCTATCATCACTTTCAGAAATACCTTGGAGTCGACTTTTACCTTTAGCCAGAGAAGCAATTACTAAGGCTCGGTTAGTGTCGCTTTTGGAGCCTGGAATAGCCACACTTTTTAAATTTTCAGTCACTCGTATGGGTTGTACTTGGTAAATTTTAGACATAAGAGTTGTTTAAGAGTGTGTTGTATTTAATTTGTAGTTCCTGTAAGCTTAGCTGTCCAGGAGCGGTAGGAGTGTTTAGACTAGCAAAGGTAAGATAACCACCCAATAACGGGCTAATTACGCGACTAAGTTTGCCTAAGTGACCCATACCTAAAACAATCATTTCTTCACCCGATTTTTTAGCAAGTAGTAGTTTGTAAAGCTTGAACAAATCTTTCTCTGACTTAACCAGGCAAGCAAATTTATAAATATCAGCTACGCTAGCTCGCATTTTTTTTAGTTTGTGCTTCAAATTAAGGTAACTAGGGGTATGTTGGTAATGGTGATAAGAAACGATAATTTTGGTGTGCTCGAACTTATGCTTAAAATTGCTAATTAGACGCAAATCCACATCTATAAACTCAAAACCTAAGTCGGTAGCAAACATTAAGAATTCAATTTGTTCGACATCGCTACCTTGAAATTGACCACCATCCTGACTAGACCGACAAGTAAAAATTGCTTTTACTTTTAGTTTTTGCTTAATTATTTTGATAATTTCTAAATTTAGATTGTCTAAATAGTCGACTCTAATTTCTAAAAAATTATGTATAGATTGAGCTTTATCTATTGTAGATAATAGTTTATCTAAATTGTTTTCGCCTATACTAAGGCAAATTCTAGGTTGGGTTAAAGACAGCATACAATTTAGAAGACGTAAGTTGTTTTTTAGTGCCGAAATTGCTTAGCCAATAATCTATGATTGATACAAAATTTAGTTGTCTTTTAATTTTTTAACTTAAAATCTCTTTTCCGAATCTTTCGGCAATAACTTTAGGTAATCGTACGCTACCATCAGCTAGTTGAAACTGTTCCAAAATAGCCAAACCTACTCGGAAAGTCAAGCCAGTGCAATTTAAACTCCATGGATAAGCTTTTTGTCCTTGATTATTAGTATAGGTAATTTTTAAACCCCGATTTTGATAATCGCTAGCTGAGCCGTTGGAGCTAACTTCTCTGAACTTACCTTCTCCAGGAAACCAAACTTCATAGTCAACTTGTCGGTAGTGCTTGCTAGGCATATCACCGCTACAAACCTCCACACTACGAAAGTGTAGCCCTAGTTCGTTGTAAATAGTTTCGTTAATTTGGCCAAAAAGAGCAAATACTTGGTCATTATCTTCTGGTTTACAAATGGCGTCAATTTCAATTTTTTCAAATTGGTGTACGCGCAAAATTCCCTGTTGATCTTTACCATAACTACCTGATTCTTTACGAAAACAGGTCGTATTGGCCATGACTAAGATTGGTTTATCTAAAGTTCCCAAATGTGTACCAGCAAAATAAGCCATTAACGATTGTTCAGATGAGGGTACTAAATAGTAATTAGTGTTTTCGTTAATTGAAATTTCGTACAGTTGACCGTCAAAATCTGGTAGATTACCTATGTCAGTCATAGTTTTCTCGTTTAACATGAGAGGCACATAAAAGTATTCAAAGCCGTAGCTGAGAATTTTTTCCTCAGCCCAATCAAACAGAACTTTACGTAATCTAGCCAAATCTCCTTTGATATAATAACCCCGAGAGCCCATTACTTTGGCTCCCGCTTCTTGGTCTACACATCTCTTATAGACAGGTAACTCGTAATATGGTTTTGGTGTGAAAGAAAATTCTGGTTTTTGACCCCAGGTATTGGTTACTAAATTGTCCGCGTCAGACTGACCTATGGGTACACCTGCCCAAGTCAAATTTGGTATTTTAGCGATTAAAGCTTCCAGTTCAGCTCTTTTTTGTCTTTGTTTATCTTCCAAAGCATCAATTTGTTCGCTAATTTGTTTCATAGCCTCAATAGCTGAGGTTTTTTCAACTTGGTTAAGTGTTAATACATGTTCGTTAAATTCATTTTTCTGTTGTCTTAGACTCTCTAGTTCAGAATTTAACTGACTAAGTTCTAAATAACTAGTTCTAGCTAGTTCCACAATTTGTGGATCTCTACCCCGGATCTGCATTTCGTAGATAAACCTTTCTGGGTTATTTACTAAAAACTTTATATCGATCATAAACTAATTGGTTAATTACTGAAACAGTAAGCTAATTTTCTACAAGTTTGTCAAGAAAATTGACGTTTTTGACAAAATGTTATTGTACTAATTAATTTGTTAAATTTAACATTCTATAACCTTGTTATGTTTGAACCATTTCGTAATCTCAAAGCTAAAAACATACCTTTACCTATGAAAGATATAGACACCGATATGATTATTCCGGCTCAATATTTAACTAAGACCGATAAATTTGGCTATGGTGAAAATTTATTCGAAAGATTGAGAGCTAGTGATCCTAATTTTCCTTTAAACTTAGAAAAATTTAAAGACGGTAAAATTTTAACTACTAGGTCCAATTTTGGTTGTGGTTCTAGTCGAGAACATGCGGTTTGGGCGCTGTTACAGTGGGGTATTCGGGTAGTTATTGCACCTTCCTTTGCTGATATCTTTTTTAACAACGCAGCTAAAAATGGTTTGGTTCTAGTTAGACTCCCAGAAGATTTGGTGGAAACTATTCTTGTCGAATCAGAAACTGGAAATTATTATATTGAGGTAGACTTAGAATCTCAAATAGTAACTTTACCTGACAATTCTAAACATCATTTTCCCTTTGATCCATTTCGTAAGGAATGTATTTTACGAGGTTTAGATGATTTAGCTTACATTCAATCATTTACTTCAGAAATTGAAGCCTGGCACCAACGACGTCAAGCTAAAGTATTTTATAACACTTTAGTTAAAAATTTTAACTAATTTTTATGCCTACCACCATCACTCCTAGAAAAGTAGATTTTTCTCAGTGGTATTTGGATGTAATAGAGGCTGCCGAGTTAGCTGAGCACTCTCCTGTGCGTGGTTCGATGACTATTAAACCTTATGGATACGCTATTTGGGAACAAATTCAGACTGTACTAGATCGGCAGTTTAAAGAATTGGGTGTAGAAAACGCCTATTTTCCACTTTTAATTCCCCAAACTTTTTTGGAGAAAGAAGCTAAACATATTGAGGGTTTTGCTCCGGAATTAGCAGTAGTCACTCATGCTGGCGGAGAAAAACTAAAGGAAAATTACGTAATTAGGCCAACGTCGGAAACGATTATCTATGATACTTTTGCTCGTTGGATTAGATCTTATCGCGATTTGCCTCTATTGATTAACCAATGGTGCAACGTAATGCGTTGGGAGTTGCGTCCACGCTTATTTTTACGCACTACTGAGTTTTTGTGGCAAGAAGGACACACAGCTCATGCTTTACCTGAAGAAGCCAGAGAATTTGCCTTAAAAATTCACCAAATCTACATCAAAACCTATGATGAGTACTTAGCTATACCAGCTATATATGGTCGCAAATCTCCAGCGGAAACTTTTGCTGGAGCTGTAGAAACTTATACCGTCGAGTCGATGATGCAAGATGGTAAAGCTTTGCAGGCTTGTACTTCTCACTATTTTGGAAATAATTTTGCTCGGAATTTTGGGGTTAAGTTTGTTAATCAAAATAATCAGGAAGAATTTGCCTATACTACTAGTTGGGGTTGGAGTACTCGTTCTATCGGTGGTTTAGTCATGAGTCATGGAGATGATCAAGGATTGGTCTTGCCTCCGAAAATAGCTCCTATTCAAGTAGTAATTTTGCCTGTAATTTTAAACGATTCTTCAAAATCGCTAGTTTTAGATTTTTGTCAGCAAGTACAGCAACTTTTACATACCAACAATTTTAGGGTTAAAATTGATTTAAAAGACGAAAGAATTGGTGAAAAGATCTTTCGCTGGGAAAAGCGAGGCGTGCCCATTCGTTTAGAAGTGGGGCTAAAAGAGATACAGATGCAGACTGTAGTTTTATCTAGAAGAGACAATAATACTAAAATCACTATAAATTTGTCTGAATTGGTCACAGTAGTCACAAGTTTACTTGAAGAAATTCAGGACAATTTACGCCAGCGTATAATAACTATGAATAAGAATAAGACTATTGAAGTCGACTCTTGGTCAGAATTTGTTGAAGCTATTGAAACGGGGAATTTTGTTTTAGCTCATTGGGATGGCACCGAAGACACTGAAGTTTTGATTAAAGAAAAAACTAAGGCTACTATTCGCTGTATACCCTTCAACTTGGAACCAGTTCCAGGTAAATGTGTCCTTACTGGTAAAGATTCTCCCCAACGGGTATTGTTTGCCAGGGCTTACTAAAATATTTTTTTAGATTTGTGAATTTTTCCAAAGCCCCAATAGAGTGAATTGGGTATCCTCAATACTTAATTATCAAAAAGTATTGTAGATTTAGGTTTTATCAGAGATTCAAAATGAACCTTCTGGTACGATGAATAAAAATAACTAAAAGTATTAGATTAGAAAGTGGCTATTTAATTTAGCCGACTATGCAGCCGCTCGATTAAGACAAATATAACAATGGATCCTGTCTTACTCCATTGTAAATCACTTCAAAATGAAGATGAGTGCCAGTGCACCAACCGGTACAACCCATTCTACCAATAGCTACTCCTTGTTTTACAAATTCCCCTGGTTTGACGTAAATTTCACTTAAATGAGCATACAAAGTCTTTAGACCGTTGCCATGATCTATCACTACTGCTAGCCCATAGCCTACTACGTTAAAGCGATAAACAGCTGAAACAACTCCGTCCTTCGCAGCAAAAATTGGAGGTGAGCTGGGATCAGCAAAATCACAGGCAATATGTCCAGGTTGAACACATCTAGTGATTATAAAGTTACCGGTGACTGGCCAAATCAAACCCTCTGATCTAGCTTGGTCGCTAGTAACTCCTCGATAGGTATTTCCGTTTCCATAATAGGTTAAAGCAGCTCTCCTTTTCCTTTCTTCCTCAGCCTTTCTTAGGTTTTCCTTTCTTTCTTCTTCTTGCTTATTAATTAGCTTGATTTTTTCAAAGTCGTTTGTAGGAATTAAAATTAGAGTAGATTTAGGAATTTTATCTTCTTGACTCCACTGTTGGTGGTTATAGTCTAAGATTTCTTGGCTATCTATTTGGTATAGCTGAGATAAATAATTTATAGTTACTTCGTCTTCTGCTTTGTAAATATAAGCATCAGTCCAAGGTAAAATTAGTTGAGTACCTGGTTTAATTTCTTGATTTTCTAAGTTATTGTTAAATTTTACAGTTTCCTCCTTTAGGCCATATATTGCAGCAATTTGAGCGATTGTTTCACCTTCTTTCAGAGTGTACTCAAAAACAAGTTTAGAATTAGTAGTTGTGTCATTTCGAGTTTCTTTGTTTTGAGTTGATATTAAGTTTAAATCATCAGGATTAGTTTTTGTGTTAGCGTTAATTTGAGTGAATTGTTGAGTAATCACTGTTCGGTCTAATATAAATTTTGATAAACTGCTACTTTCTACAATGTTATTTGCCTGCAAGTTAAACTGTCCCACTACATAAAGTAGTAGTAAGGTTACACTAATTAGACCAGTTAAGTAAAATTTTTGAGTAAAATACAAAACTTTTTGTAGTTTTTTAATAAACTTATTTACACTAATACGTAATTCTATTTTAAAACTTAACCACCACAACTCTCTGCTTTTAACGTCTTTAAGTATTTCCATTAAAGATTGAATTTCTTTAACCAAAGAATAGTAGTTAGTCGGTAAACCTATCACTAGTTCGTACAATTGTCCAATTAGGATATAAATTTGATAGGCTAGACTATTGATAAACTGAGAAAACAAACTGATCAAACAAATAAAAACCGTTCTGCTGGTAAGTAGAAAGTTAACCAAACTTTCACGCGATAAGACAATAATTTCAACTAGTTGATTTTGAGATTTGTAGAGAGGAATAATATCTCCAAAGATAGCCAGTCCACTACCGGAAGCAATAACTAGTAAGTTTGACGAATTTTTTAAAACAAAGTTTGGTTGGTAAGTGTTGTTGATTAATTGAACAACTTCCAAAGATTCAACTTTTTGCGATGTATTCGGGGAAAAATTTTGACTTTTAGAATTATTAATTGAGTTTGATTTGACTGAATTTATAGAGACTTCTAAAGAATTGTCAGATAAGACAGACATATTTTTTAGCGAGCGTAACTGAAATTTTGTAGTAAAAAGCTATTCCTAGGGTTAGGAAAGCGTTAAAGCACTCGCTATGGGCGAGTTTATACTACTAAATTGTAGTTGTCAAGTTTGTCTAGATGTTGCTACCTGTTAAGCGTAGGTAAATTTTTAATTTCTTGCCGTTAGTTTGAGTAACAGTTTTGACAAAAACCTTACCAAGATTAATTTTCCAGTCGATTTTACTTAGTTTTAAGAGTGTTTAGCTTTAAAAGCTAAGTAAGTATTTTTCTAGTTGTTTAGCTGTCTTGTAAATTTGGCTAAGTTAATCAGTCTAGTTCAATTCAAGATTTGAATGTTTCCAATTGAAAGCAAAAAACAGGAATCTAAAAAGATATCGTGGAATTCTAAGTAAAGTAAAATTAATAAAATTACAAAATCGGAAAAGTTTCTTAAATTACAAAATTTTAGTTAACTGGTGGCGGAAAGGCAGGGATTCGAACCCTGGGTACGGTTGTCCGTACAGCACATTTCGAGTGTGCCCCGTTAAACCACTCCGGCACCTTTCCTGCCAGATTTTACAATTATTTACATCTAAATTTTTTAGTCAACTGGTTTGATTTAACTTGAAATTTTATTAAGAATTGGTTGATGTTTACTTAAAACTAACACAGACTAGTTTTACATTAATCCAAGTTGACAAATTTTTGAAAAATAATTGGATGATTATCATCACATTACCGGAGTTGGCCGAGCGGTCAATGGCAGCAGACTGTAAATCTGCCGGGTTTGTCCCTACCGAGGTTCGAATCCTCGACTCCGGACCATTGTGTTAAGCAATCTATTTGATTTATTTGCGGGATTCGTATAGTGGTTATTACCTCAGCTTTCCAAGCTGATGAGACGGGTTCGATTCCCGTATCCCGCTCCATTTAATAACGTAACATAATTCTTTATGACATTATTTATAATAATTTTGTTAGCGGCTATTTTTATTCTAGCCATTTTTATTTACAATCGCTTGATAGCTTTACAAAATCAAATTAGAGAAGCGGCCAGTGACATCGATGTCCAGTTAAAAAGGCGGTACGACTTGATACCTAATTTAGTAAACACAGTTAAAGGTGTAGCTAACTTTGAGCAGTCAACTTTGGAAAAAGTAATTAAGGCTAGACAACAAGCCATAGATATTAGCGGTTTGACTCCAGAAAAAGCAGCTGCTGAGAATATGCTTTCTGGAGCTTTGAGGCAACTGTTTGCTGTTTCTGAAAACTACCCTCAAATCAAGTCTAATGAAAACTTTTTGCGATTACAGGAAGAATTAACCAACACGGAAGACCGAATTCTGGCTGCTAGAAGGTTTTACAATCAAGTTGTTTCCGACTATAACACTTATCAAAACCAATTTCCCGCTATTTTGCTCAAAGGATTAGCTAATGCTAAACCAGAGCCTTTCTTTGAGTTAGAAAATCCTCATGAGGAAAGAAAAAACGTACAAGTTCAGTTTTAATTAGGTCAATTAGCTTGTTTATATAATAAGTATGTTCTTTTGAAGCTGGAGCGACTTAAATTTTTGGTGAACTTGGTTTGCTTCTTTTGTGGTTTGTTTGAGTAACTTGAGCTTGATTTTACAATCAGTCTTAGTCTTCTAGTACTGATTTGTACAACTGACAACGTTCACTTTGGATGAAAGTTTTTTGATTTAACTAGAAAAATATCTCAAAACTTTAATTTAAGCTAGCTTTTTTGGGTTGATGTTTATTACTGTTGTTACAGCTAAAATTTAGGAACTGGAATACTTTGTTTAACTATGCTTTAATAAGCACGAATATTTTGGTAGTTAACAGTTTTTATAATTAAAACAAAGGGTATTATGAAATATAAATGTCTACTAATGGAGATTGATCGGGACATCAGAACGATGGGTCGAACTTTGCAACCAGGCTGCACGAGTAATCAGATAGATCAACTCGTGAAAAGAGTGCGCGAAATGTTAGGCACGACACTCCCTGAAGACTACATCCAGTTCCTTTCGTATACTAATGGGCTGGTGTACAATGGTCTTATGATCTATTCATCACAGGAGACAGTGCTTCAAGGAAGGCCGGATATGTGCATCTGGGGGATTATTGAAGCGAATTTGTTGCACCGAAGCAACCCGTTTTTCAATGACTTTCTGGTTTTTGGGCAAGGAAATATGGATTATTATGCGCTCTACCTCCCCGATAATTCATATCGTATAATTGATCGCGTTCCTGGGAATTTTATTGACACTCTCTGGTCTTTCGAGGACCTTCTTGTACGAGCTATTGCAGATAATTTATAGAGCAGTTGTCGGTTTATTTTGTATAAGACAGTCCTTTTTTATCATATTGATAAGTCAATGTTCCTATCAGTCTGTCTATTTTAGAGATCATTGTTAGGTAAGTTGCAACCGTTTATGGTTTACGGTTAGTAGTATTGTAATTAAAAATAGTTAACCTCTGCGAGAGAATTGAAATTAATTTGGTTTTTCGATACTTAAAATAAGTAAGTGAATTTTTAATAAAAAACAACTATTTACAAGATATAAAAATTGTAATTAACAAAAATTTATTTTGCGTGCTTTATGTCTGAAATTACTTTAGAGCAAATTAATCAAGCTAATGACCGGCTAAAATCTGTGGTTAGATGTTCGCCTTTGGAATTTTGTCCAAGGTTGTCAGAGAAATATGAAGCTAAAATTTATTTAAAACGCGAAGATTTGCAAGTTGTTAGGTCTTTTAAAATTAGAGGAGCTTATAACCTGATTGCTAGTTTGAGTGAAGAGGAAAAGTTGTGCGGAGTAGTGTGCGCCAGTGCTGGGAATCACGCTCAAGGAGTGGCTTACAGCTGCCAGGTTTTAGGGATTAAAGGAACGATTTTCATGCCTACAATTACTCCATTACAGAAAATTAGTAAAGTTAAAAAATTCGGAGGTGATTCTATAGAAATTAAATTAGTAGGTAAAAATTTTGACGAAGCCAACCAAGCAGCCAAAGAATTTCAACAACATACAGGTGCCGTGTTTGTGCACCCATTTGATGATCCTAGAACCATTGCTGGTCAGGCAACTATAGCTTGTGAACTACAACAACAATTAGAAACTTCTCCAGATTTTGTTGTGGCTGCTATCGGAGGTGGCGGTTTGGTGTCTGGGATAGCTAGTTATTTTCATTTAATCAATAGCCATACCCAAACCATTGGAGTAGAGGTTGACACTCAGGCCAGTATGTATCAATCTTTAGAGCAGGATCAAGTGGTAACTTTATCTAACATTAGTACTTTTGTTGATGGTACTGCGGTAAAAACTCCGGGACAGTTGACTTTTAAAATTTGTAAGCAGCTGCTATCAGACTTAGTATTAGTTTCTGAAGGAAGAGTTTGTACTGATATGATTGATTTATATCAAAATGAAGGCATTATTGTAGAGCCGGCTGGGGCCATGGCGATTTCTGGATTAAGCAAAGTTAAGCGGAAGATTCGAGGAAAAACAGTGGTTTGTGTAATTTGTGGTGGAAATAATGATATTAGTCGTTATCCAGAAATAATGGAAAAAAGTTTAGTTTGGAAAGGATTGAAACACTATTTTATTATTGAGTTTACTCAGAAACCGGGTGAATTGAAAAATTTTGTTAACCAGGTATTAGGACCTACAGATGATATTGTCAGGTTTGAATACATCAAGAAGACCAATAAAGAAAAAGGCTCAGCCTTAGTGGGTATAGAGCTAGCAGACAAAAACGATTTGGATAGAATTATAGCCAAGCTTGACGAACTAGGGTTTGAATACAGACGAATTACTAAGAGTGACTTGTTGTATGATTATTTAATCTAAGGAACTTAAAGACAAGTAGAAACTAGCGAAATTATTCGCTTGAGCGTAGTTTTGTTTTTAATTACTTTTAGTAAGTTAGGATCGTAAAATGAAAATTTTAATAATTGCGCTTGTTTAGGTTGTCCTTGTTTTATAAGTTGCATGTAAGTGAATACTTTGTGTGGGTCTAATTATAAATTAAATTTTACTTTCAGTAGTTTATTTTAAAAAATCTAAGTCTAGTTTTTAGAAATTTTGATTGTCTGGCGGTTGAACTTGTTCTTGTCTATCCAGAGCTAATAGTAAACCTAACAAAATAAAAATGGGCATTATATATAAAGGTGAAAAGAAGAACCATTGAATTAAGTAACTTTGGAGAGTCAATACTAAAGCTAATCTTAGAACAATTAAAGGTTCTGTCCAGTTTGGAGTATATATTAAATATCGCCAATTTTTCATAAGTACCCACAACCATAAGCCAATAAATAAGCAGAAAGCTAAAAAGCCATTTTCCAGCCAAACTTCTAAGTAAATGTTGTTAATTATTAGTTGATCACTATTGTAGAAATGTCTTAGAACAAAAGCCACCTGAGGCCCAAATTGCCCCAAACCTATACCGGTTACAGAGAATTCTGAAAGAATATCAGCGGCGTTTTTTGTAAAAGCTTTTCTCTCTACAGCCGAGGCAGACTCGCCAGTTAGACTTTTGATAAAGTTGTTTCTAATTTCAATTATTGCTGCTGACAAGGTGGGAGAAGCTAAACTAGCAGTAAATACGCTTATGGTAGCCAGTCCTATCCCTACAAAAGCTATTTTCAATAAAGACCACTGTTGGTATTTTTTTACCGATAAGAACACAAGTAAAGCTAAGTTGATGCTAATAGCTAAAAAGGCGCTCTTGGAATAGGTTAACAAAAAAACTAGACCAAAAAGAATTAGTAGACCTAAGTTAATTATTCTTGGTTGTGTTATCCAAAGCAATTTAGGTGATTTTATGAGTTTTTCTAGAGTAAAAAGGTTTTGATTAGTTAACCAATACAAACTAGCTAAAAAGATTGGGAAAAATAAAACTCCAGCTAAATATAAAGGTTCAGGTAAAAACGAATGAATTCGTGAAATTCCAAAAACTGCTTTGGTATAACCTTCTTTTAACAGACTTATCTCAGTTAAATTTAACATGTCTGTAATTAGCTGATATAAGCCAAACAGGCTAGTAATAATCATCGTGATCATTAATAATCTAACTTTACGCCAAATGTTTTGACCAAAGTGACTGATAATAAAAGTAGCCCCAAACACTAGTAAGGTGCCTACTAAAAATTGCAGAAATCGATTGAAATTTATAATGTAAAACCATCCTGGTACAGAAACTAAGAAAAAAGCTGAGGCCCACAAAAAAAAAGAATTAACTTTTTGAGATAGCAAGTTTTCGTCTTTTTTTAAATAGAGTAGCAGAACCATGATTAAACCTATTGATACTAATACTTGGCTGATTCTTAAATTAGCAATTTCACCCAAAAGCGAAGGAAAACCTTGAAAAGGTAGACTTAGAATTAATGAGTCACTAATTTTGTTTAGCCAGTCATATTTTACTCGTGGGTAGAGCCATAGGATGGCAATTAATAGTAAATTAAACAGTATAAAAACCAACCAAAATTTTTCCCAAAAAGACATAACATCTATCAACTTAGATTTGATAGTGATTAAATGAAGTTTTCGTCAACTTTAAAGCCTGTTCAGATTTTTTCAATAATTTTTTCACAAATTCAATTGTCTTTTACCTTCTCAAGAAATTTAAATCTGACTTGACAAAATTAATCTTATTTCTAATTGTCAAATACGCACTTTGTTAACACGTAAATAGTATTTGTTTAGCCTGTGATAAACAAGTCTTTTTCCAATAAAAGTAAAGGTAAAACTGCTAAAAAAACTAAGTTTAAAGACAATATGATTTATTTTGAAGGTGTAGTCATGGAAACTCTTCCTAGTGTTCGTTTTATTGTAAGAATAAACAGGCCAAATGGGCTTGAACCTTTGGAAATACCTTGTATCACTAAAACTTCGCTTAAATCTAGAGTTAAAATAATTAAAGGTGACTCAGTTGTAGTAGAACTTGATCCTAATGACCTTACTCAAGGTACCATTGTTGAAAGAAAGTAATTAGCTTATGAAAGTCCAAGTCTCTGTTAAAGGTAGGGGGAAAAAATTAGCTCGTAAAGGTAGAATGGCTCAAGGTTATTTTTGTAGGCGTAACGGAATTTTATACTTCTATCCTTTTGACCATTCTTCCATAGGCCCAAGGATTAAATCCAGACAACCTATACCTAAGAAAAAAAAGAAAAGATTAAAATTTTAATTTAAGCTTATGATTAGAATTGCTGGTATCAATTTAGATTCTAAAAAACAAGTCCGTTTTGCCTTAACCCCGATTAAGGGTATCGGTAAAAACAACGTTAAAGATATTTTGCAAGCTTTGAATATACCTTTCAGTGTGCGTTTGCAAGATTTAGATGATGATACGATCAACCAACTAAGGAGATATATAGAGGAAAATTATATTACAGAAGCCGAGTTAATTAGGCAACAGAAAGCTAATATAAAAAGGTTTATAGACATTGGTTGTTATCGTGGTTTAAGACACAAAAACAGATTGCCAGTTAGAGGTCAAACTACTCGCACTAACAGTCGTACTGTTAGAGGTAATGTTAGACATACCGGCCCCAGTGGTAGAGCTAAAGCACCTTCTAAGACTTAAAGTATATGGCTGCAACTAAAACTAAATCTGCAAAGAAAAAAGTAAAGCAAAAATATCCAATAGTCAGGCTTTATTTGAAGGCTAATTTTAATAATAGTGTTATTACAGCTACTGATCTATCGGGTAAAGTAATTGCCTGGTCAAGCGCTGGTAGAGCAGGTTTCAAAGGGACTAAAAAATCTACTCCTTTTGCCGCTCAAAAAGCGACTGAAGATTTGCTTAATCAACTGAAAGATTTTGAGACTAATGTTGTTCATTTGGTTATTGATGGTGGAGGTATGGGTAGAGACTCTTTTCTAAGAGCTGTCCAAGCTTCTGGTTTACAAATTGAGTCAATCAAAGATGTGACTAGTTTTCCCTTTGGGGGTGTTCGTCCTAAACCTAGACGCAGAGTTTAATGTTAAGTACTTATGGCAATATATTTAGGTAGTAAAACTAAGTTATCTAAAAGAGTTGGTCGCAATCTCTATTTAAAAGGAGCTCGTAGTTTTTCGGCCAAAGATGACTTCTCTAAAAGACCTTATCGAGCCGGTGTTCATGGAAAAACCTCTCAAGTAACTAGAACTTCTGAGTACGGTAAGCAGTTACTGGAAAAGCAAGCCATTCGTTTTACTTATGGTTTGACGGAAACACAGTTAGCTAACTTATTTAA
>Ga0209162_1002187_pt1 | contig 17668 bp, 9 predicted proteins | sample YNPNPMetaG_FD_187121 | JGI IMG/M metagenome (GOLD analysis project Ga0209162, IMG submission 187121) | Anoxygenic and chlorotrophic microbial mat microbial communities from Yellowstone National Park, USA - YNP NP MetaG (SPAdes) (version 2) ... | reverse complement strand
CTGGAAAACGTTCGTGCGCGCCGACGTGGATTCGACCCCGGCCGTGGTGGACGACCTGAACGGAGACGGCCGGCCCGATGTGGTGGTCGGCATGGGCGCCTTCGAGGTGCCGCCGTGGGGCGAAAACGCCACGACTGAATGCGGCAAAGGCAATCCTGACTTGCCCGGCAACGGCGGCGTGGTGGCGCTCAGCGGGACGACGGGTGCGGTCCTGTGGGTCTTCAATACGGCCGACAAGGCCGAATGGGGGGCGTCGGCAAACGGCGTCCTGGACGGCGTGTGGGGCGCGCCCGCCAGCGGTGACATTCGCCCTGATGTGCCTGGGCCGGAGACCGTGGTCGGCGCCTGGGACAACTGCATTTATCTGCTCGATAAGAACGGCAACGCCCTGTGGGGCGTCGTGCCTTTCCCCTATGATACCGATCCGGCCTTGCGAGGCCAATGCAATCACCACGGCTTTCTCAGCCATGATACGGTTTGGTCTTCGCCGGCGCTGGCCGACCTGGATGGCGACGGCCGGCTGGACATCGTGATCGGCGGCGATGTGACGGCGCCGAACTGGTATGGGATGCCTTCGGGCGGCGTCCTGTGGGTGATCAGCGGCGAGGGCCAGATCCTGGCGCGCCAATGGTTCGATCAGGCCATCTATTCCTCGCCGGCGGTCGCCGACCTGGATGGCGACGGCCGCCCGGAGGTGGTGGTGGGCACGGGGGAAGCATATAAGACGGCGGGCGGCAACGCGTTTCTTGGACGCCATGTAATCGTCCTTAATTATGACGGGACGCGGCCAGATCCGGCCCAGCGGCTGGCGATCAAGTGGCGGGCCGCGACGAACGGACCGGTCCGCAGCTCGCCGGCCATCGGCGACCTGAACCAGGACGGCGCGCTCGATGTCGTGGCCATTTCAAAATACGATAACAATGGCCGTTTTACCGTCGGCAGCCCAGGAACTGCGGTCGACGGCAGCTACATCTACGCCTGGGACGGCGCGACCGGAGAGGTGTTGCGCGGCTTTCCGGTTCATGCCTGTAACAGCCTGGGCCAGGCATTTCCGATCAACGGCTCGCCGATCCTGGCCGACATTGCCGGCGATGGCCACCCGGAGATCCTGTTCCCGAACGCGCGCGAGGTGGGTGTGGTGAACTGGGACGGTTCGTTTTATTCTCGCATCAACGACGTGTTGACGTGCACGCCGGCCCCGACCAGCCAGACGTCGTTGGTGTATGGCCGGCTCGATGCACAGAGCGGTGCCATCACGGCCACGCCGCTGGTCGCCGACCTGGATGGCAACGGCACGCTGGAGGTTGCGGCCGTGGCGCGTTATAACGAAGATAATCCTCCGAACGACAAACGGGGCGAGGTATGGGTCTGGACCGCCCACAAAGACGGCCTGTTGCCGTGGCCGATGTTTCGGCAGAATCCGCGCCACACGGCCGTTTACCCTGCTGCGGCGCAGCCTGAGCTCCAGCCCGGCTCATTGGTGATCTTGCATCGGTTCGGCGACGCCAGCGCGGCCGCCGGAACGCTGCGTCTGACGAACCGGGGCAATGCGCCTTTCGACTGGACGAGCACTCTTCCGGCCGGCGTAACGCTGATTCCAAACACAGGCCGGTTGATAGAAGGGCAGAGCATTCAGCTTCAGGTTCAAGTTGCCACCACCGGTCTGGCGCGAGGCGTCTATCCACGCGGCCGGGTGACCATATCGGCGCAAACCGATCTTTCGGCCGCTCCGACGGCCGTGGGGGCGGACATCACTCTGATTGTAGCCGATATCAGGAAGGTGTACCTGCCGATCGTCAGGCGCAACTGACGCGAATTGCTGTCACAGCCTCCGCCTCCGGTTGGCGCGCCGCAGCAGATACAACCTGTAACGCAAGCCTCCGGCTTGCGCACCGCAGCAGACACGATCTGTAACGCAAGCCTCCGGCTTGCCTGTGGTTATGGGACCCAAGCCTCCGGCTGATGTTGCGACTGCTATGGGTGAGGAGAGATGGGCAAGATGAAAAAGTCAGTACTGATCGGCTTTCTGATCTGTGCATGGCTATGGGGAACCTTCTCGGCACGTAGCGCCAACGGGGCGCCGCTGGCGGCGCGCACGATGCCGCCCGTGAAGACGGGCTTTCCGCTGGTCCTCGATCATTCCTGGGTCTACCTGAGCGGTCTCAACGCGGCCGATCTGGACGGAGACGGCCAAAAGGAGATCATCTTCGGCAATCGCGAGGTGATACCAGGCGGCGCCCTGGGATGCCACGGCGAGGTCTACGCAGTGCGCCCCAACGGCTCGATCTTCTGGCGCGCCGAAGTGCGCGCCGATGTGGATTCGACCCCCGTCGTTGTGCCCGACCTGAACGACGACGGCCGGCCCGACGTGGTGGTGGGCATGGGCGCCTTTGAGGCGCCCGGCGAGACCTGGGCTTCTGAGTGCGGTCAGGGCAATCCGAATCTGCCCGGCAACGGCGGCATCGTGGCCCTGGACGGCATGACCGGCGCCGTGCTGTGGATCTTCAACACTCAGGACAAGGGCGAATGGGGTGTGGCGAACAACGGCGTGCTGGACGGCGTCTGGGCGGCGCCGGCCGCGGCCGACATCTTGCCGGAGATTCCTGGACCGGAGATCGTGGTGGGCGCCTGGGACAACTGCATCTACCTGTTGCGGAAAGACGGCTCGCCGGCCTGGGGCGTGACCCCCTTCGACTACAGTCTGCACCCGGTTCTGAGCGGCTCTTGCAACTACCACGGCTTCTTCTCGCACGATACGGTTTGGTCCTCGCCGGCCCTGGCCGACCTGGACGGCGACGGCCGGCTGGACATCGTGATCGGGGGCGACACCACTGCGCCGAACTGGTACCTGATGCCTAATGGCGGCGTCTTGTGGGTGATCGGCGCCGACGGCACCATCATGGCGCAGAAGACGTTCGACCAGACCCTCTATTCGTCCCCGGCCATCACCGACCTGGACGGCGACGGCCAATTGGAGATCGTGATCGGCACCGGCGACTACTGGTACGAAGGCGGCGGTCACAGCGGTGCGCATCACAGTGGCCGCTACATCACCGTCTTGAATTATGATCGCACCCAAAGCGATCCACAACAGCGCCTGCGGACGAAGTGGACCTTGCCGACCAACGGCCCCATGCGCTCTTCGCCCGCGCTCGGCGACTTGAACCTGGACGGCCGACCCGATATCGTGGCGATCAGCAAATACGACAACTTTGGCGGTTGGTGGACCATCGGCAAGGGCGAGACGGATGGCAGCTATCTCTATGCCTGGAGCGGCGCGAACGGCAGCTTGTTGCCCGGCTTCCCGATCCATATCTGCGACAGCACCGGCCAGGCGTTTCCGATCAACACCGGGCCGCTGATTGCCGACATCGTCGGCGATGCACACCCGGAGATCCTCTATCCCCACGGCCGCGAAGTGGGCATCATGACCTGGGATAGCTCCACGGGCGCCTACGGACCTTATACGCGGATCAACGAGAACCAGGCGTGCTGGCCAGCCACGACGATCGGCGGCGGACAAACATCGTTCGTCTATGGCCGATTGGATAGCCAGAGCGGCGGCTTCACGGCCACGCCGCTGGTAGATGACCTGGACGGCGACGGCGTAGTCGAGATCGCGGCGGTGGGCCGGTGGAACGAGGACGGCGGTTCGCAGCGGGGCGATCTGTGGGTGTGGACCGGCCACAAGAACGGCTTGCGGCCCTGGCCGATGGCCCGACAAAACCCGCGTCACACGGGAGTCTATCCCTTCGCTCCTGCGGTAACGACCGAACCAACGCAGTTGCAGCTTTATCATGTGGCGGGCGACCCCACCCAGGCTGTGGCTCAATTCCGCCTCGTCAATCTCGACGTCCTATCTCTGAGCTGGGAAGTGGTTGGCCGGCCGGCTTCTGTAACGGTCAATTCCACGACCGGAACTCTGCCGGAACAGGGGGCGGCTTTCCTGCAGATATCGCTGAACACAGCGGGATATGCCATAGGCGTCCATCAAATCGGCAATGTCGTCATTCGAAGCCGCGTGCGCGGCGACGACGCATCCGCCTGGGCCTCCACGACCATCCCGCTCACCTTGATCGTGCGTGGCCGGGAAGCCATCTTCTTGCCGCTGATTCGGGCCGGAGGCGCCAGCGCCGGCAGATCAACCTCTGTCCTGTGGACGCGCAGCGCCTTCCCGCTCGCCGGCGGCCAGGTGATTGATTCGCCGACGACCTATGCCGATCTGGACGGCGATGGTCGGCTGGAGATATTGATCGGGACGACCCGCCAGCAGTGCGACGCACGTACCGGTGCCTGTACGTTTGCCGCGACGCCGACCGTGGCCGCACTGCGCGCCGACGGCTCTGTGCTTTGGGAGCAAAACACCCAGGGCTCGGTCGTCTCGGCTCCCGCGGTAGGCGACATAGACGGCGATGGCCGGCCGGAGGTCGTCGTATCGGTCGGGTATGACGGCGATAGCCCGCCGCAACCCGGCCACCTGATCGTGTTCGACCGCAACGGCACGGTCCGGTGGGACCACCTCGCTTCGGATCGGGATGGCAACGGCGTAGCAGATCCTATGGTGGCCTCCCCTACGTTATGTGACCTGACCGGCGATGGCCGGCTCGATATCGTTGTCGGAGGACTGGACGGCCAGATCCGAGCCTTAGATGGTTGGGGCCATGTGTTGTGGAACTACGATAACGCCTATGCGATCCGCTCAACGGCCGCTTGCACCGATCTGAACAACGACGGGGCCAACGAGGTGATCATCGGTGCGACCTGCACCGCGGACAACCCGCTCTTTTGCGGCGCGGGGGTGGGCGGCCGGCTCTTCGTCTTCGATCGCAACGGCCGGCCGTTGGTGCGCCGCGGCTTGCCCGAAGCGGTGTGGTCTTCGCCCGTGGTGGGCGACCTCAACCGTGACGGTCGGCCGGAGATCGTTGTCGGCGCTTCCTGGTTGTGGTGGAAAACAAGGGGGATAGCGCCGCCCTATTTGTATGCGTTCGACACGACGCGAGTCTTCGACGAGAGCCTGAGCCCGGACGATCCGGCAAAGTTGCCGACAGCGACGGGATGGCCTCAAGAAGTTCAATATCCAGTCTCCAATTCGCCGATCCTGGCCGACATAGACCGGGATGGCGCGCTGGAGGTGATCGCGGCCGCCAGCCACCCCGATCTGGCCAACGATGCCATTCCGGGCACGGGACTGGTCTACGCGTTTCGCGCCAACGGCCAGGTCATGTCGGGATGGCCGGTCAGGCCGTTGTTGTGGCTGGATCGGGCCACGGCAGTGGACGGCCCGATCCGCGGGTCGCCGGTGGCGGCCGATCTGGACGGCGATGGCCAGCTTGAGGTGCTGGTCTCAATACTAAAGTCGGTCTATATCTACCGTGTTAACGGCGCCCCGTTTCAATATCCTACCAGCACGACGGCCAATGTATGGGCCGCGCCGGCAGTCGCGGATGCGGACGGTGACGGCCGCGTGGAGGTATGGGTCGGCGGCACGCTGGATACCGATCCGGCGCACGGCTACATGTGGCGCTTCAACGCCTTTGACAGGGGGTTTGGCGCTTTGGATTGGCCGCTCTTCCGCCAGAATCCTCGAAACAACGGCAGCTATCGGTAATATGTGCCCGGCTTCTGCGCTATTGGACCGGGGAATCGGGAGATGCCGGGTGTCGTTGCGATCTGTATTGTATGTTACTCCATATTATGTTCCGTTCGTCGGCGGCGCCACAACCCTTGTGGATGCCATGGCGCGACGTCTGGCAGGCAACGGCAAGGCCGTCACGATAGTGACCACGCAAGCTGAGGAGGCGGCCGATCTCTGGCGGCCGGCTCCTCGTGATCGACACGATCGGCCAACCCTTGAAGCAAGGGATGGCGTGACCATCAAACGCCTCGGCGTAACTTATCCTGCGCCGGCTCCCTATGTTTTCGGCCTGCTACGCCGCGCCGGCCATTGGCTGCATCGCACCGGCTTGCCCCCGGCCGTCCAGCGGCCGCTTCTGCGCCGCCTCAGCCGCTGGATGCCGCCCCTGCCCGAACTGGGCACGGCCCTGGACCGATTGGTCCCGACGGCCGACCTGGTGCATGCCTTCGACAGCAGTTGGGATGGGCTGTTCACCGCAGCAGCCGCGGCCGCCCATCGCCATCGCAAGCCGTTTGTCGTCACGCCGCTGATGCACCTGGGGGATACCGGCATCCGCGCCCACTTCCAGATGATCCACCAGGTGGATGTTTACCGGCAGGCCGACGCGATCCTGGCCCTGTCGCACGCCGAAGCTGCGGAGTACGCGCGCCTGGGGGCGGCGCCGGAACGCGTTCACGTTATCCCGATGGGGGTCGAGCCGCGCCCTCAAGAGGATAATGCCGTGGCCGCGATGGCTTTCCGCGCCAAATACCCGGTGGACGGCCCCCTGGTTGCCTTCTTGGGCGCAAATACGTATGATAAAGGGGCCTTCACCCTGGCGCTGGCCACGGCCGCATTGAACCGGGCGGGTATTGCGGTCCATGTATTCTATGCCGGGCCGCAGAGCGCAGGATTGGCCGCGTTCCTGGCGCAGCAACCGGCCGCGATCCGCACGGCGTTGCAAGACCGGGTTCGCATCCTGGGTGTGGTAGATGAAGAGACCAAACACCAACTGTTGGCCGCCTGCGACATGCTCGCCCTGCCCAGTCAGGTGGACACCTTCGGCATCGTGTTGTTGGAGGCAGGTTTGCACGGCAAGCCGGTCATCGGCGCGGCCGCCGGCGGCATTCCAGAGGTCATTCGCGACGGCCAGACCGGCCTGCTTGTCCCCTTCGGCGATGTGGCCGCATTGGCCGACGCCATCCGCCGGCTGGTCGAGGCGCCCGACCGGGCGCGACAGTTGGGCCAGGCCGGTCGGGAGCTGGTCTTGCGCGAGTATACCTGGGAACGAACCTATAGCGCATTGACGCGTGTCTATGCAGATGTGCTGTCGGGCAGATAGAGATTTCCATGCGCATCGCCTTCACCGTCCACAAATACCCCCCCGCCAGCCTGGGCGGAACCGAGATCTACACCTGGAGCCTGGCGCGCGCGCTGGCCGCGGCCGGGCATGAGGTGCATGTCTTCTACCCGCTGGCGAGCATCGCCGCGGGCGAGGCGCGCGCCGAACAGGAAGGGGTGCATCTGTGGCGTGTGCCCCTGCCGACGACGCGGGCCACCGAAAATCCGGCCGCGCAGTACTGGCACACCTTCCGCGACACAGCCATTGAAGCCGAATTCCTGCGCTTCCTGGCCGCTGTTGACCCCCAGATCGTGCACTTCCAGCACGTCCAGGGCGTTTCGGCGCGGCTGATCGCGCTGGCGCGCGGCCGGCCGCGGGTCGTCACCCTGCACGACTACTGGTATTTCTGCGCCAACAGCCAGTTGATCCGGCCCGACCGTTCGGTGTGCAGCGGGCCGGGGTGGGGCTGGAAGTGCGTGGATTGCGCCACCGCGCGCGCCGACCTGAATGCGCTACGAATTGCGCGGCCCCTGCTGGCGCTGCCTTTCGCCTATCGCAACCTCTACCTGCGACAGCTCGCGGCCGGGGTGGATCGCTTCGTTGCGCCCAGCCGCTTCTTGCGCGATCAGTACATCCGCCACGGGTTCCCCGCCGAGCGCATGGTCGTGCTGGAAAACGGCCTCGACATGGAGCGCCTGCGCAACGAGCCCGACCCGCCGTTACCCCCGCCGCCGGCCCGGCCGCACTTCGGCTTCCTGGGCGCGCTCGCCTGGCAGAAGGGGGTCCACGTCCTGGTGGACGCGTTCAATCGCATGCCCGAAAACGCGTCCCTCACCATCTACGGCGACCAGACGACCTTCCCGGAGTATGTCGCCGGGCTCAAGGCTGCTGCGCGACATCCCCACATCCGCTTTGCCGGCCGGCTCGATCCGCGCCACGTGGGCGCCGCGCTGCGCCAGATGGATTGCCTGGTGGTGCCGTCCCTCTGGTACGAGAACTCGCCCGTCACGATCCAGGAGGCCTTCGCGGCGGGCGTGCCCGTCATCGCCAGCCGACTGGGCGCGCTGGCCGAAAAGGTAGAGGATGGCCGCACCGGCCGCCTTTTTGCCGCCGGCCAGAGCGATGCCCTGGCTCAGGTGATGCAGGAGATCATCGAGAATCCGGCTCAACTATCGGCGCTGCGCGCCCATCTCCAACCGGGCCCCACCATCGAACAGCACGGCCGACAGCTATTGAACCTTTACGCAGACCTGCTTCGATCATAAATCAGGCGGTGTCTTGCGCCCGATTTGCATCGGGAAGTTCTTTGAGGCATAATTCGCTTCGTGGATAAGGTGGGATTTCCGGCGCGGATAATGTTGCTTTGATGCCTCGTCAACTGGCCCGATTCCTCTTGCTCGCCCTGATCCTCCTGGCCTTCGCGCGCCTGACGTGGCGGCTGGACGCCAAGGACCTCTGGCTGGACGAGACCTTCAGCCTCCAGCGCGCGGAAGCGCCGTGGCCCGAGCTGCTCGCCGGCTGCCTGCCGCTCACCGATGGCGTGATGTGGGTCAAGACGACCGACCAGCACCCGTTCGCCTACTTCGTGTTCCTGGGCCTGATGACGCGCGGCGCCGGCCAGAGCGAGTTCGCGCTCCGCTTCCCGTCGGTCATCGCGGCGACGCTGGTCGTGCCGGCCATCTGGGCGCTCGGCCGCCGGCTCGGCCGCCGCAAGAGCGCGCCCCCGGCCGCGGCGCTGTGGGCCGCGCTGTTGGCGGCCATCAGCCCGTTTTACCTCTGGTTCGGCCAGGAGGTGCGCATGTACGCCCAGGTCGGGCTGCTGGCGCTGCTGAGCACCTATCTGCTGCTCCGCTGGGCCGATGCCACGACCGCCGCGCGGTGGCGCTGGCTGGCGGGCTACGCCGCGACCCTGCTCCTGTTGCTGACATCGCACTACTTCGCGCCCCTGCTCTTGCCGGTCCACGCGGCGATCGTCCTCCAAACGCTCGGCCAGAAACGCCGCGGCCGGGCCGCCCTGGCCACGGCCGCGCTGATCGCCCTGGCGCTCGTGCCCGCCACCGTCGCGCTCTGGCTCCTGGCACGCGACCTGAACGCCGGCACGAACTGGGCCCACGTCTCCCCGCGCATCCTGATCCCCGACCTGGTCAACGCCTTCACTCTGGGCCTGAGCGTGGACCTGGCGCAGGTGTGGCCGCTCGACGTGTTGTCGGCCGCGCTGGCGCTGCTCGGCGCGCTCTACGGGCTGGTGCGCCGGCATCGCGCCCCTGTCCCCCCGCCCACCGCCCCTCTGCCCCCCGTTGCCCCCCAATTTGGGGGGTTGAGGGGACGGCGGGCAGGAGTTGAACGTGGAACGCGCGGCTGGGTGCTCCCGGCTCTGCTGATCGTGCCGCCGGCGCTCCTCCTCCTCCTCAATACGATCCGGCCGGCCTACATGACCGCCCGCCACATGAGCCTGATCAGCGCCTTCTTCATCCTGCTGACGGCGGCCGGGTTGGGCTGGTTGTGGCAACTGCGCCGCTGGGCCGCCGCGCTGGCGGCCATCCCGCTGGTGGCCGGCGCGCTCTTCAGCACGGTGAACTATTTCACCCTGCCCGCCTACGACAAGGGGGAACACGCGGCCATGGGCCGCTACCTGGCCGAGCGGGTCCAGCCCGGCGACCTGGTGCTCTTCCGGCCGATCCCCTGGGGACGTCTCTATCGCTACTATTTCCCCGTGGATGCCATCGAGCAGGGCGAGCTGGCCGGCCTGAACACGAGCTGGCGCATCCTGCCGACCGAGTTCCCGGCCGAAACGCCGCCGCGGGCCGCCGCGCCGACTCCCGCCAAGACCGCGCTCGATCAACTGGTTTTGCGCCTGTACGGGTCGCGCTCCTGGTTCGAGTGCCCCACGCCCGCGCCGCCGACGCCGGGCCGGCCCGCAGAGCTGGCGCGGCCGCTCTTCACCCCCACCCGCGACGCCCTGATCCAGGAGCTGGACGCGCTCAAAGGACGCTATCGCCGCATCTGGCTGGTGCGGGCCGACGGCGATGACCCCGTCAGCGAGTGGCTGCGCACGCACGGGTTCCACGCCGACAGCCGCAAGTTCGCCAGCCCGGCCGCCATGTTGCAGATAGATCTCTTCCTGACCGCTTCGCCGGTGCGCGAGCAGCCGCCGACGACCATCGGCCATCCGACCGACGTCCGCTTCGGCGACCAGGTGCGGCTGATCGGCTACGACATCGGCCGGCCGCTCATGGCCGACGGCTCGCTGCCGGTGACCCTCTACTGGCAGCCGCTGGCGCCCCTGACGCGGCGCTACAAGTATATCCTGGCCGCCGATGTCGTTGTGGAAACGTCGCATGCAACGTCTCTACGCCCGCAACCGACCGAAACGGAGCCGTACAGCGGCTTCCTGCCCACGCCGACCTGGCCGGCCCATGCGACCATCATCGAATACACCGGCGTCCATGCGCCGGCGACCCGGAATGGCGTCGCGATGCGCCTGACGTTACAGGTGTACGACGCCGAGACCCTCGAAAAGCTGCCCGTGGCGCGGGCCGACGGGGTCGAAGCCGGCGCCGATCCGTTTACCGTGGTGTTGTCGGCCGCGCCATGAGAGACCCATATCTGGAGGTGACCGATGTCCCGAACCATCCGCGCCCCGCGCGGAACGACTCTGACCTGCAAGAACTGGCTCATCGAAGCCGCCTATCGCATGATCCAGAACAACCTGGACCCCGAAGTCGCGTTCGATCCGGAGCACCTGATCGTCTACGGCGGCCGGGGCCGGGCCGCGCGCAACTGGGAATGCTTCGACGCGATCCTGGAGAGCCTGCGCAACCTGGAGCCCGATGAGACGCTGCTCGTCCAATCGGGCAAGCCGGTGGCAATCTTCCGCACGCACGAGGACGCCCCCCGCGTGCTCATCGCCAACTCCAATATCGTGCCGCATTGGGCCACGCAAGAGAACTTCGACAAGTGGGAGCGGGAAGGGCTGATCATGTTCGGCCAGATGACGGCCGGCTCCTGGATCTATATCGGCACGCAGGGGATCCTGCAAGGCACCTATGAAACGTTCGGCGCGCTGGCCCGCAAGCGGGGCTGGGGCAGCTTGAAGGGCAAGCTCGTGCTCACGGCCGGCCTGGGCGAGATGGGCGGCGCGCAGCCGTTGGCGGTCACGATGAACGAAGGGGTCGCGGTGATCGTCGAGGTGGATCGGTGGCGCATCGAGCGCCGGCTGGCGCACCGCTATCTGGACGTGGCCACCGACAACCTGGAAGAGGCGATGACCTGGGCCGAGGAGGCCAAGGCGCGGGGCGAGGCGAAATCCATCGGCCTGCTGGGCAACGCGGCCGAGGTGTTGCCCGAGCTGGTGCAACGCGGCTTCGTGCCCGACGTGGTGACCGACCAGACGAGCGCCCATGACCCGCTGATGGGCTACATCCCGGCCGGCATGACGCTGGAGGAGGCCGCGGAGCTGCGGGCGCGCGATCCGCAGGGCTATCAGGCGCGGGCCATGGCGAGCATGGCCGCGCATGTCGAGGCGATGCTGGCGTTTCAGGCCGCGGGCGCGGAAGTGTTCGACTACGGCAACAACCTGCGCCAGCGCGCCTACGACGCCGGCGTGAAGGACGCCTTCCGCTATCCGGGCTTCGTGCCCGCGTACATCCGGCCCCTGTTCTGCGAAGGCTCCGGGCCGTTCCGCTGGGTGGCCCTCTCCGGCGATCCCGAAGACATCTACGTCACCGACCGGATCGTCCTCGAGCTCTTCCCCGACAACGACCACCTGCGGCGCTGGATCACCATGGCCGAGCAGCGCGTGGCATGGCAGGGACTGCCCGCCCGCATCTGCTGGCTGAAGTACGGCGAGCGCGCCCGCGCCGGCCTGGCCTTCAACCAGGCCGTGGCCGACGGCCGGCTGAAAGCGCCCATCGTCATCGGCCGCGACCACCTGGATTCCGGCTCGGTCGCCAGCCCCAACCGCGAGACGGAAGGGATGCTGGACGGCTCCGACGCCATCTCCGATTGGCCGATCCTGAACGCGCTGATCAACGCGGTGGGCGGCGCGACATGGGTCAGCTTCCATCACGGCGGCGGCGTGGGGATCGGCTACAGCCAGCACGCCGGCCAGGTGATCGTGGCCGACGGCACGCCGGCCGCCGCGCGGCGGCTGGAGCGCGTGCTCACCACCGATCCGGGCCTCGGCATCGCCCGCCACGCGGACGCCGGCTATCCCGAGGCGATTGCCGCGGCGAAGCGAATGGGCGTGAAGATCCCGATGCTCAAATAGCCACGGAGGCCGACGACGGACGTCGTCGGCCTCCGTTGTCGGCCCTCAGATCCAATGTTGCGCTCGCGCGAAGCGCAACAGGTCCTCGCGAAATTGCGGCGCGGCGATGTTCACCAGCTCATGCACGCGCTGGCGGATCGTCTTGCCGAAGAGCCGCGCCACCCCGTATTCCGTCACGACCGTGTGCACGTGGTTGCGCGACGTGACGACCCCCGCGCCGGGCTTCAGCGTCGGCACGATGCGGCTGATCGTGCCGTCTTTGGCCGTGGCGGGCATGGCGATGATCGGCAGGCCGCCCGGCGAACGCAACGCGCCGTAGACGAAATCGAGCTGGCCGCCCACCCCGCTGTAGAAAATGGTGCCTATCGAATCCGCGCATACCTGGCCGGTCAGGTCTATCTCCAGGGCCGAGTTGATCGAGACTTGTTTGGCGTTCTGGGCGATCACGAACGGATCGTTGACGTAATCCTGCGGATGAAACTCGAACAGCGGGTTGTTGTCCATGAAATCGTACAGCCGCTGCGAGCCGAGCGCGAAGCCGGAAATGATCTTCCCCCGATGGATCGTCTTGGCCGCGTTGGTCAGCACCCCGGCCTCGATCAGCTCGATGATGCCATCCGAGAAGAGCTCGGTATGCACGCCCAGGTCCTTCTTGTCCTTCAGGTAGAAGAGCACGGCATCGGGGATCTCGCCGATCCCCATCTGCATGGTCGCGCCGTCGGGGATCAGGTCGGCGATGTAGGTGGCGATCCGCTTCGGCAGCTCGCCCGGCTGGCCCTGGGGCACCTCGACGATGGGGTAGGAGACCGGCACGATGTGCGTGAGCCGGGAGACGTGGATGAAGCTATCGCCCAACGAGCGCGGCATCCGGTCGTTGACCTCGGCGATGATGATGTCGGCGGCCTCGGCCGCGGGCTTGGTCAACCCCACCTCGACGCCGAAGGTGCAGAAGCCGTGCTCGTCGGGCGGCGAGCAGTGGATCATGGCCACGTTCGGCTTGAGGAGGTTCGGATCGCGCAGCGCACGCGGGATCTGGCTCAGGAAGATCGGCGTGAAGTCGGCGCGGCCCTCGTTGACGGCCTGGCGCACATTGGGGCTGATGAAAAGCGAGTTGACCCGGATGTGTCCCTGCATCTCCGGCGCCACGTAGTCGGCCGGGCCGATGGTCAACACCTGGACGATCTCCACATCTTCCAGTTGGGGTGCGCGGCGCACCAGGGCCGCCAACAGCTCCTTGGGCACCGAACAGTTGCCGGTCATGAAGACGCGGTCGTGCGATTTGATGGCCTGAACCGCCGCATCCGCGGAGCAAAGCTTGCTGTGATATGAAGCGGCCTTCATAGCGCACCTCCCACCGATTCGCGCAGCGCCGGATGGACGATCTCGCCGTCGTGCGTGTTGACGCCCAGACGCAAGGCCGGATCGGTCGCGATGGCGTTTTCCAGCCCCTTTTCGACGATCTCGTGCACGAAGGGCCAGGCCGCATTGTTGACGGCATGGGTGGTCGTGCGGGCCAATACGCCGGTCATGTTCGGCACGCAGTAATGGATCACTCCTTCTTCGATGTAGGTGGGGGTGGGATAGGTGGTGGGCCGGCTGGTTTCCACGCACCCGCCCTGATCAATCGAGATGTCCATGATGACCGAGCGCGGCTTCATGGTGCGCACCATTTCGCGCGTGACGATGATCGGCGCGCGGGCGCCGGGGATCAGCACCGCGCCGACCACCACATCGGCGCGGCGCACCACCCGCGGGATATTGAAGTCGTGCGCCACGATCGTGCGCACGCGATACCCGTGTTCTTCGACCAGTTGGAGCTTGTACAGGTCGGTGTCGAGCAGGGTGACGTCGGCGCCCATGGCGCTGAACATGCGCGCGGCGTTGGTGCCCACGATGCCCGCACCGAAGATCACGACGTTGGCCGCCGGCACGCCCGGCACGCCGCCCAGGAGGATGCCGTGTCCGCCCTCGTTGTTCTGAAGGAGCTGGCTGGCAATCGGCGCCACCATGCGGCCGGCGATCTGGCTGGCCGCGGCCAACACCGGCAGCCGGCCGTCGGGCGTCTGGATCGTCTCGTAGGCGATCGCGGTCACCTTGCGTTTGAGCAGCGTCTCCAGCCGCGCCGGGTGGACCACCGCCAGGTGCAGGAAGCCGCACAGGATGTGCCCTTCGTGCAACAGATCGAACTCCTGGTCGGTCGGCCGCGAAACCGTGAGGATCAACTGGCTCCGACCGTAGAGCTCCTCGGTCGAATAGACGATCTGGCCGCCGGCCTGGCGATAGCGCTCATCATCGAAGCCGCTGCCCTGGCCGGCCCCGTGTTCGACGTAGACACGATGGCCCTGTTTCGTCAGCAGCTCGACGCCCATCGGCGTCAAGCCGACGCGATAGTCGTAGGGACGTTTTTGTTTGGGGACACCGATATCCATGATGGCCTCCTCGTCGAGGAATGTGGAATCCACCTTGCGTTACGCAATAAAGCGCTCGATGAAGGTCAAATAGCCCTGACGGCCGCCCTCCCGGTTCCATCTTTCGACCGACTTGCGGATGCGCTTCAGGCAGGCAATGATCACCTCTATGGAGACGGGTTCGGGCTGTGGGCCGGGCTCGCCCGTTTCTGTCTGGAAGATATCCTCTTTGCCCAGGCGCCATTCGCACATCATCTGAACCGCCTCGTACACTTCCCGGGCGCGCTCGTTGAGACGGATCGGCTTGGGCTCGACCCCGCGCATTTGGGCCTGGTAATAGCTGATCAACGCGCTCAACGCGGCTTCCACGTCGAAGTCTACCAACAGGGGAATGCGCTTGTGGACTCCGACGATGGCAACTTCGATGTTTTGCAAGACATCCAGATATCTTTTTTCGAGATCTGCAATATCCATCATGGTCTATCTCTCTTTTGTTTGCTGCCCCTTCCTCATCTCACCAACCTGAAAATGGCCGTCACGTGCCAGGCACTCTGCAAGATGCCTGGCACGTAAGCGTCGAAGAGGAAGGGTCAGGAGTTGTAGCCCGACTCCAACGGCCGAAAGAAGCAACTGACCGCGCCGGTATGACAGGCCGGCCCGGCCGGCTCGACCTGCACCAGCAACGTATCGCCATCGCAATCGGCCCAGATGGCCGTGACGCGCTGCGTGTGGCCCGAAGTGGCCCCCTTGTGCCACAGCTCGCCCCGGCTGCGGCTCCAGAAGTGCGTCTCGCCGGTCTCCTGCGTCAGGCGCAGCGCCTCGGCATTCATCCAGGCCACCATCAGCACCTGGCCGGTGCGCGCATCCTGCACCACGGCCGGGATCAGGCCGCGCTCGTCCCAGCGCAGGTCGGCCCAGGTCGCGTGATCCATTCCTCTTGCTCCACTCTCACCTGCAAATCGCGCCGAACGCGTCGGCCGCCTTCCCCGACGCCTGACGCGTGAAGATGGCCGATATTGTAGCACGATATGAGAAGACGGCCAACAAACGCGCGGCAAATCCAATCGCAGACGAGAACCTGGCTCATGGCCCAAAGCCAGGCTCAACGCGCATCAGCCCCCGGCAAGTCCACATTTGGAATGGCCGGAAAATCTGCTTGACAACCGCCGCAGTCCGCTGTATGATGTGATCAAGTCTGTGTGGTTTCCCGCTCAGGAGGAAGTATGCCATGGCGACCAACTCCTCACGTCGGCTCCGATTCGTCATCCTGGCGGCCATCCTGCTCACCGCCCTGTTCACCTGGCGGTTGCAGGCCAGCGGCCTGATGGCCGCGATGTTCGATTCCTCTTCGCCGCCCATCTCCCCCATCATCACCCCGGCACCGACCGACACACCAACGCCTGTCCCGATCCCCACGGAGACGCCCGCGCCGCCGCCGATCGTCATCTGCGTTACGCCCGATCACGGCGGCAACGCCGCGACCACCCACGTGACCATCCGCGGGGCCTATTTCCAGGCCGGCGCGACGGCCATGCTCGGATCGGCGCTGCTGGCGGATGTCCGCCGGGTGAATCACACCGAGCTGGCCGGCGATGTGCCGGCCGGGCTGGCGGCCGGCGCGTATCCGATGCGCGTGTGCAACCCCGACGGCCGATGCGGCCAGCTTAACGATGCGTTCACCGTCACCGACGAAGCGCCCATCCTGACCGCGATCGTCCCGGCCGAGGGCCGCAACGACGCCGCGAACGAAGTCGCCGTGTTCGGCTACAACCTGCGGCCCGGCGTCGCCCTCGCGGTGGGCGAGACCGCTCTGACCGACGTCGCCTGGATCTCGGCCCGCGAAGTGCGCGGGGTCGTGCCGCCGGGCCTGCCGCCGGGCGCCTATGACGTGACGGCCGCGAACCCCGGCGCGTCCGGCGCCGGCGTGCTTCCCCGCGGCTACACCGTGCTCGATGGAACGGCCGACGATTTCTTCGTTGCCGGGGCCGACATCTGGACCGATCCGGCCACGTTGCGCCAGGGGGAGACGACGGCCGTCCTGCTGGGCGCGAATATCCATCGCCAGGGCGGAACGACGGCCAGGGCCGCGCAGGTGAGCTTCTTCCTGGGCGATCCGGCAGCCGGCGGCGTGCTGCTCGGCGCGACGACCACCGTGCCGATGCCACCGGCGATCGGCGCGGTCGAACCGGTCTTCATCACCTGGCATCCCGGCGATCGGGTGGGCGCCGTCTCGATTTATGTCCAGGTGGATCCCGCCGACCTGATCCCCGAGACCAACGAGGCCAACAACCTGGCCCGCCGCGACCTGATCATCCTCCCGCCGGCGCGCGATGTCACGCCGCCGACCCTTGTATCGTTCAGCGTCAACGGAGGCGCCCAGAGCACGACCGACGCCGCGGTGCAATTGGCGCTCAGGGCGACCGACGACCTGTCGGGGGTTTACTCGATGTATCTGGCCGAGCGCCTCTTCAACGCGACGGCAAACATGTGGCTGGTCGTGCAGCAGACCGGCTGGATCCCCTTCCAGGGCGCGCTGGAGTTCACGTTGACCGGGCCGGGCGGCGCGCGCTACATCGAGGTCTGGACGGCGGACGCGGCGGGGAATGTGACGCCGTTGCCCGGCCGGGCGCGCATCAACTATCTGCCGGCGAGCGACATCGTGTTGCAGAATCAGGTGCGCCTCTACCGCTTCACGGTCGCCGCGGGCGAACGGCTGGCCGCCATGCTGACGACGCTCAACGCGGCGGGCGACGCCGACCTGTACGTCTGGGGGCCGTCTCACGACGGTCGACGCGACCTGTGGATGAGCAACCAGGCCGGCGCGCTCGAAGACAGGGTGGACTTCGTCGCGACCGTGGCCGGGGAATATGACGTCGAGGTGCACGGCTGGAACCCATACTCAGAGTATCGGCTGGCCGTTGCGGTAGGCGGCGCGGCCGCGGGCGCCGAGACCATGACGGTCGCGGCGCCGGTCGTGGACAAGCCCACGCCGACGCGGCCGGCGGATGCTTCCGGCACCGCGCCGGCGCCGCGCG
>Ga0209162_1002185_pt1 | contig 17672 bp, 14 predicted proteins | sample YNPNPMetaG_FD_187121 | JGI IMG/M metagenome (GOLD analysis project Ga0209162, IMG submission 187121) | Anoxygenic and chlorotrophic microbial mat microbial communities from Yellowstone National Park, USA - YNP NP MetaG (SPAdes) (version 2) ... | reverse complement strand
CACGAGGGGTACCCTCCTGCTGCGTGCCCACGCGGAGCGTGGGCACGAGGGGGACCCTCCTGCTGCGTGCCGACGCGGGGCATGGGCACGAGGGGGACCCTCCTGCTGCGTGCCCACGCAGAGCGTGGGCACGAGGGGGACCCTCCTGCTGCGTGCCCACGCGGGGCATGGGCACGAGGGGAAACCTTCAAGCAGACTCCACCCTTCCGCTCCGGCCATACCGTTTTTATCAGCAAGTTACATAGATATAATGAATCAAATAACTTGATAATATTTCACTAAGACCACTTGACAAGTTCGCCGCTTTGTGGTAAAATCAGCCCACCAAGTTAGCACTCGATTGTCTGGAGTGCTAACCAGGCAGTTGGAGACAGATATGGAAGAACTGACGCCACGCCAGCGGCAAATCCTGGAGCTTATCGTGCGCGAATACATCGCCTCGGCGGTCCCGGTGGGGTCGGCGACGATAGCCGGCCGGCTCTCGCCGCCGGTCAGCGCGGCCACGATCCGCAACGAGATGGCGGTCCTGGAGGAGCACGGCTACATCGCGCAGCCGCATACCTCCGCCGGCCGTATCCCGACAGACCGGGGGTATCGTTTCTTTGTGGAAAGCGTGATGGAACAGACCCCGGACCTGACCCTGCTGGAGCGGCGGATGATCCAGCACCAGTTCCATCAGATCCGCCTGAACCTGGACCAGTGGGCGCGCCTGGCGGCGGCTGTCCTGGCGCAGACCGCGCAAAGCACGGCTCTCGTCGCCACGCCCCAGTCCCGTGAATGCCGCTTCAAATACACCCAATTGATCGGCGTTCAGGACTTGATCGCCCTCCTGATCCTGGTGTTGCAGGGCGGAATGGTCCGTCAGCAGATGATCGCCTTTCCCAACCCCATCGGGCAAGAGGTGTTCGTCCAGGTGACCAACCACCTGAACGCACTCTACCATGACGCGACCCGGCGGGAGATCCGCGAACGCGCGGTGGGCCTCTTGCCCCTGGAAGAGGAGGTGACCAATTACCTGCTGGACATGATGGCCCGGGTGGACGAACGGGAGAGCGCCGAGGTCTATCGCGATGGCCTGATCCATATCCTGAGCCAGCCCGAATTCGCGCAGACTGAACGGTTGCGCTGTATATTGGAGATCCTGGAACAGCGCAACCTCATTAACCAATTGCTGGCGCCAGCCTGGTCGGCTCCGGGCGTTAAGGTCATCATCGGCAGCGAGAGCACGCTGGATCAAATGCACGATTACAGCCTGGTCCTCAGCCGTTATGGGGTGGAAGATGTGGCAACTGGGGTCCTGGGAGTGATGGGCCCCACACGTATGCGCTACGAGCGGGCCATCTCAGCGGTCCGTTATATGGCGGAAATAATGAATACTCTGCTGCGAGATTTATACGAATAGAGGTAAGCGAGATGACGGAAGACACGGTAACTGAAGTTCGAGAGGAGGAGGAACCGACCCCGGCACAACCGCAGAGCCTGGAGGAACAACTCCAGGAAGCCAAAGCCCAGGCTGCCGAATACCTGGATGGGTGGCAACGCGCCCGCGCCGAGTTCGCCAACTATAAGAAACGCATCGAAGCGGAGCGCGAGGAGTGGACCCGCCTGGCCAACGGCGCCTTGATCTATCAGTTGTTGCCGATCCTGGATGATTTCCAGCGGGCAGAGAATACCCTGCCAGACAACCTGCGTCGCCTGACCTGGGTAGATGGAGTGCTGCTGATCATGCGCAAGTTTCAGGCGATCCTGACTGCCGCCGGTCTGGAGACGATCCAGGCCCAGGGGCAGCCTTTTGACCCTCAGTTCCACGAGGCAGTGCTATATGAGACGGTGTCAGACCCGGCATTAGAAAACCAGGTGCTGGAGGAATTGCAGACCGGCTATATGCTGGGCGGCAAAGTCCTGCGTCCGACCCTGGTCAAGGTCGGGAAAAGCGAATAAAACCCCGGCCGGGGGCCAGACAGCATCCAGGCCAGGGTAACGAGTATAAGGAGGATATAAATTATGGGCAAGATTCTAGGTATTGACTTGGGAACCACCAACTCGGTGATGGCCGTGATGGAAGGCGGCGAGCCGGTGGTCATCCCCAACGCTGAGGGGGGGCGGCTGACCCCTTCGGTGGTAGCCGTCACCAAAAGCGGGGAGCGACTGGTAGGCACAGTGGCTCGTCGGCAGGCTATCACCAACCCGGATAACACTATCTTTTCCATCAAGCGCTTCATGGGGCGTAAACTGAACGACCCGGAGGTGGAGCGCGCCAAAAAGATCGTGCCGTACAAGCTGACCGCCGCCCCGAACGGTGATGTGCAGGTGATCATGGGCGGGCGGGCCTACTCGCCCCCGGAGATCAGCGCCATGATCTTGCAAAAGATGAAGCAAGACGCTGAGGCTTATCTGGGCGAGCCAATCACCCAGGCCGTGATCACCGTGCCAGCCTACTTTAACGACTCGCAACGCCAGGCCACCAAAGACGCCGGGCGTATCGCCGGTCTGGAGGTGCTGCGCATCATCAACGAGCCAACGGCCTCCAGCCTGGCCTATGGCCTGGGCAAGGGCAAAGACGAGACCATCGCCGTCTATGACCTGGGCGGGGGCACTTATGACATCTCTATCCTGGAGCTGGGAGAAGGCGTCTTTGAGGTCAAATCCACCAACGGCGATACCTTCCTGGGTGGCGATGACTTTGACCAGCGCATCATTGACTGGCTCTGTGACGAGTTCAAGCGCGACCAGGGGATCGATCTGCGTCAGGACCGCATGGCCCTTCAGCGACTGAAGGAAGCGGCGGAGAAGGCCAAGATCGAGTTGAGCACCACTTTGCAGTCGGAGATCAACCTGCCGTTTATCACCGCCGATGCCAGCGGCCCGAAACACCTGAACTACACCCTCACCCGGGCCAAACTGGAGCAATTGGTGGATGACCTCATCGAGCGCACGATCCCGCCGATGAAACAGGCGTTGGCCGACGCGGGCCTGAAACCCGGTGACATTGACGAGGTGGTGCTGGTGGGTGGGCAGACCCGGATGCCCAAGGTCGTGGAGATCGTGCGGAACTACTTTGGCAAGGAGCCTCATAAGGGGATCAACCCGGATGAGGTAGTGGCGATAGGGGCCGCCATCCAGGCGGGGGTGCTGGGCGGCGAGGTCAAGGATGTGCTCTTGCTCGACGTGACCCCCCTGACCCTGGGCATCGAGACCCTGGGCGGGGTGGCGACGCCGCTCATCCCGCGTAATACCACCATCCCCACCCGCAAGTCGCAGATCTTTTCCACGGCCAGCGATATGCAGACGCAGGTGGAGATCCACGTGACCCAGGGCGAGCGGCCCATGGCCGCCGATAACAAGACCCTGGGCCGGTTCATCCTGGATGGCATCCCGCCGGCTCCGCGCGGCATCCCCCAGATCGAGGTGACCTTCGATATTGACGCCAACGGCATCTTGAACGTCTCCGCCCAGGATAAGGCCACCGGCCGCGAGCAACGGATCACCATCACCGCTTCCAGTGGCCTGTCCAAGGAGGAGGTGGAGCGGCTGGTACGTGAGGCCCAGGCCCACGCTGCCGAGGACGCCCGCCGCAAGGAGGAGGTCGAGACCCGCAACCAGGCTGATACCATGATCTACCAGACGGAAAAGACCCTCCGTGAGTACGGCGATCGTATCCCGGCTGACGTCAAGTCCCAGGTGGAAGGCAAGGTGGCCGCAGTGCGGTCAGCCTTGCAGAGCGGTACGGTGGATCAGATCAAGCGGGCCATGCAAGAACTGGGCGAGGTAGTCCAACGTATCGGGACCAGTATGTACGGCCAGCCAGGTGGCCCACCACCGGGCGGTGGGTATGGCTATGGTCCGGCCGGCGGGCCTCCCCCGGGCGGCGACGAGGGCACGGTGGAAGGCGAGTTCCGCGAGGTCTAGGTTTCACCCCATCAGGTGGATCAGAGTTGGAGTAGAGAGGGCCGGGTTGCCTGTTGCAACCCGGCCCTCAAGTTGTTAGCTCTCCGTGTTGAAGACCGCCTTAAAGTTGCTCAAAGCGGGTCTGCCAGGCCCAGGCCTGGCAGACCGCCGAGGAGCATAAATTTCCATCTACTGATACCTGTCACTAAATGGCGGGTAGGAAACCCGCCCTACGAGGTTCTCCGACGGACTAGTCCACCGTCAACGTCTTGCTCAGGTTGCGGGGAAAATCTGGGTCAATGCCCCGGGCCACACTGGCATAGTAGGCCACCAGTTGGGCCGGGATCGTCGCCAGGAGTGGAAAGACCCACGGGTCTGCCGGCGGCACCACCAGATAATCCTGGACATTGGCGCGGAGGGCCGCGTTCTCCTGGGCCACGGCGATGGCCCGGCCCTCTCTACAGGTCACTTCATTGACATGATTGATCATCATGTCCACGTCCTCCGGTGCGGTAAAGAACGTCACCGGGTAGCCTGACCGGACCGCCGACAGGGGGCCGTGCTTGAACTCGGCGCTAAAGATGCCCTCGCAGTGGGTATAGGTGATCTCTTTGAGCTTGAGTGCTCCTTCCAGGGCGATCGGTTCTGTGATCCCATAGCCCAGGTAATACAGTTCATTCCAGGTCGCCAGGTCTGCCGCGACGCGCCGGGCTGTCTCGTCGGTGCTGGCGATGGTGGTTTCCAGTAGATCGGGCACGCTGGCCAGGTCCGCCGGGTTACGGCCGGCCAGGCGATAGGCCAGGTACAGGAACAAGAGGGCCTGATTCATGAACGTCTTGGTGGCCGGCACGCTGATCTCGTAGCCGCAGGCCAGCGGCAGGTATGTCTCGCTGACGTGGGCCAGGGTGGAGCCGATGACGTTCAGCACGCCCAGGACCCGGCAGGCCCGGCTGCGGGCGACCGGGACGGCGTTGAGCACGTCCTTGGTCTCGCCGCTCTGGCTCACCAGGACCACGGCGGTCCGTGCCCCGACGCTCGTGGCGGCCCGGGTGATGAACTGGCCCGGCAACAGCGGTATGGCCAGCCGACCGGCGATCTGGTTAAAGTAATAAGCTCCCAGCAGGCAGGCGTGATACGATGTACCACATCCCACCAGCAAGAGCGGCTCGCTGGCCCGCAGGATGTCCAGGAAGCGGTCCACATGGACCGATTGGTTCAGCAGATGCAGCAACTCGGCGGCGACAGTGGGTTGTTCGTGGATCTCTTTGAGCATGAAATGGGGGTAGCCGCCTTTAGTGACGGAATCCATGCTCTCCGTGATCTCTTCTGGCTCGCGGCTGATCTCCTGGCCGGTATCCACGCGGATGATGCACACCCTATCCGGCGACAACGCCAGGATCTCGCCGTCGTGGACCCGAAGCACCGTGCGCGTGAGGGGCAGGATGGAGGGCAGATCACTGGAGGCGCAGGTGAAATCCGGCCCCAGGCCGACCACCAGGCCGGAGCCTTTCTTGATCGCATAGAGCCGATTCTCCTGCCGGGAGGTGATGAGGAAGGCATAATCGCCGGCCAGATCATCGTATGCGCGCCGAATGGCCTCCACCATATCGCCGCCATTGCGGTCAAAATGGTGCTCCACGGCGTGGACACAGGTCTCGCCGTCGTTCGTGCCCCGTAAAGTATGCCCATGATGCGTGAACCACTCTTGCAACTGGACATTGTTTACCACATTGCCGTTATGCGCCCCCACCAGGTCACCGTCACAGTCCAGATGAGGTTGAGCATTCCGCGGGCTGGGTGCCCCGAAGGTGGCCCAACGCAGTTGCACGATCCCCCGTTGACCCCGCATCTCGCGCAGCCGTAGTCGCTGGCTCACCTCCTCGATCCGCCCCACGTCTTTGCGCAGGTCAATCGTCCCGGCCGGCGATACCGTGGCGCAACCCACCGAATCATAGCCTCGATAGGCCAGGCGTTGGCCGGCCTCCACCAGGATCGTTCCCAGGTCATCACGTTCACTGGTGGATACGATACCAAAGATACCACACATACCAATCCCCCGAAAAAAGATTGCTACTATCCGCCAAACTTTTTCCATCTACTGATACTGCTGACCAGGCAACCCGCCGCCAACGGGTTGCTCAAGCCCATACCCCCTACCCAACAGCGTAACTACCACCTCCCGCAGGGTGGGTGTTACTGTTGGCTGGGGCCGGGCCTGGGCGTAGGTGTTGGTAGCTGCAGGAAGGGAGTCAATCCCTCAGAGGGCAGGAAACCCCAGGTGGTGTTCTTGAGCTGCTGGATGAACTCCAGTTGCAGCATTTCGGGATACTCCCGCAGAGCCGCCCCCTTGAGTCGCAGGGATTCGGCCTCCCCCTTGGCGATCTCGATGTCGGCCGCCGCCTTGCCTTTTGCCCGCTCGACCTCTTCCTGAGCCTTGAACTTGGCCTGCTCGGCCTGGTATTTGGCTGTGGTGATGCCCTCATAGGCAATCTGCTTTTGTTCTACAGCGGTGACATAGTCCTTGGCGAAGGCGATCTTGCGAATCGCAAAGCTATCCAGGGTAACGCCCTTGGTTTCCAGGAGCGGTCGCATCTCTTGTTCGATCCGGGTGACCACGTTCATCAGGTCCCCGCTATACAATTCGCTGGCCGGATACCTTTGCATCTCCAGGCGTACCAGGCTACGGCTGTGAAACTTGACCACTCGCTCGTTGACCTGATACATATCCTGGCCCACTTCCCGATACACTTTCTCGACATCGGCGAGGGTCACGTAATAGCGAACGCTAAACCGCACCGAGATCTGCTGTCCATCCTGGGTCTGGGCATCTACCTCGTAATCGGGAAAATCCGCTCGCGATGCGCCGGGGTTCTCTGAGGTCTCGTATACCACAGCGCGGCTGCTGAAGAAATGATACTCCTGGATGAAGGGAATGCGGATATACAGACCCTCTCCCACCACGCCAGTGACCCGGCCGGTGGTGGTGATCACGGCCACTTCGCCCGCATCAACCACGACGATCCCGGACGATAATATGCTTATGGCAAAGATGCCAGCTATGACCAGCAAAGCAACGACAAGGCCACTAAAGTATCTCTTCACTTTTTCCTCCCTTTGTTTTTGAATTCGTTGGGCGACAGTTTTGCTCGCACGCATGATTCTTCCTCATATCAGTATCCGGAGAAGCCACACAGTATTATAACTTGCTTATCTGAACCAGGCAAGTGGCATATTCTGACATCCGTGCATAACTTCTGTTAGGGAGAGGACAAGGGATGGGAAAGCCTTTCTGGTTTTTTACGGCGGTGAAGCCGCCGCAAAAAACCCCTACCGGGCATTCTTTCCCCTCCCCGAAGGGCCGCGAAATGGGGAGCGGGGCAGTGCCCTCATGCGTTTAATTACGCACGGATGTCAGGCATATACGGCCATGCTCCCCCCACGAGAGACTTGCGAGGGCCTGAGATTGCGGATATAATACGCCTGTCTCGAATCGCGGGGTTCTAATACTGAAACATGGGGGCGTTATGGAAGGCAGAATCCGCCATGTCCTGGCCTTATCGGTTGGACTGGTGGCCACCGTGTTCGTGTTCTGGGGCCTCAGTCAGCCTGGCAATCCCCTGTTCACCGTTACCCCGCTGGAGTTGCGTTCTTACGATGCCATGCAGTGGTCAGTGGTGAACCTGCTGCTGCTTTATTCCATGTCGCTGGCAGTGGGGGCCTATCTGGGGACCTTTTTCATCCGTGGGCAGCCGGTGTCGGCCGGTATCGTGATTGGCCTGTTCAACGTCGCCGTTTACTTCCTGTGGTATAATCTGGCCCTGATGCCCGATCCACTGACCCTGGGTTCGGCGGTATGGTTATTTGAGGCGGTCTTTATCGTCGCCCTGGTCCTGACCGGCGTCATCATCGGCGGGGCCAGTGGTTTGCTGGCCTGGGGCACGGTGCTGCTGGGCCATGAGATCGTAGATCTGGTCCGCGGAAGCAGGTAGCCATCATGATCACGGCGCGGAGCGGGGCCGGTCTTGAGAAATTCGCGCACGTGCTGGATGCCGCCGGCCAACCCCTCTCGCCGACCAGGGCAGCCAGGGCCCGCCAACTGGTGGCCACCGGCCGGGCAATCCTGGTTGGCGAGGACCCGTTGACGATCCGGTTGCTGCGCGTCGTCGAGCTACCGGCGCCACCCACTGCCGGGCCGCCGGTCGTGGCCGGGCAACACCTGCTTCTCCACACCTGTTGCGCCCCGTGCGCCACGTATACGGTGGGCCGCCTGCGAGATGAGGGGTTCACCGTGACGGCTTTATGGTACAATCCCAACATCGCCCCGGCCGCCGAACATGAGCTACGCCGGGCCTCACTGGAAAGATTCGCAGAACTGGTGGACCTGCCGGTGTTGTGGACACCCGGGTATCCGGCCCTGGATTACGACTGCGCCGTGGTCAATTGCCCAGAAAGGCCGGCCCGCTGCGAGGCCTGCTATCGGTTGCGCCTGGGCCGGACCGCGCAGGTCGCCCGCGCCCAGGGTTATGCGGCCTTTACCACTACCCTGCTCATCAGTCCCTACCAGGATCAGGACCTCATCCGGGGCGTGGCCGAGGAGATGGGCCAGGAATACGGCGTGGCGTTCTATTTCGAGAACCTGCGGCGGGGTTGGGCGGAACGGGGCCGGCTCACGCGGGAGTACGGCCTGTATCGGCAACAGTATTGTGGCTGCGAGTTTAGCATACGTGAACGTGAAACGTCAAACGTCAAACGCCATCCGTCACGTTTGACGCCTGACGCCTGACGATGAACTATAAATCTGCGCTGTTCATCATCCTTCTCGCACTTGTTCTACTGGCCTTTCACCAGGGGCACTACTACGACGCCCTGGGCCGTGACGCCGTGGACGATGCCTACATCTCGTGGCGTTACGCCCGGAACCTGGTGAGCGGCCACGGCCTGGTCTTCAACCCCGGCGAGCGGGTGGAGGGCTACACGAACTTTCTCTGGACCATCGTCAGCGTGCCGTTCATCGCCCTGGGGGCCGGTGAGGTGATGGGACCGGTGGGGATGGGGCTGGGTGCGCTGTGTGCCCTGGCGACGCTGGTGCTCCTGGTGGTGTTCGTCCGGCAGACGGACGAGCGGCCCCTCGTGGCCGGCCTGGCCGCGCTATTGCTGGCCGTGGATGGCTCGTTCGCGCTGTGGAGTGTGAGCGGCATGGAGACGGCGTTCTTTGGGTTATGGTTGCTGGCCGGGGCCACGGCCTACCTGTGGGAGAATCGTCGGGCCGGCCGGCCCGGCGTGCTCTCCGGCGTCCTTTTTGCCCTGGCCGCTCTGAGCCGGCCGGAGGGGCTGCTGGTCTTTGCCCTCACGGTCATCCATCAGGTTTTCCTGCGCCTGGCAGACCTGCGGCAGGAAAGTTGGCTGGCCGCGGCCGTCAATTGGGCAGATATGGCCCGTATCCTGGGGTTCCTGGCCGTCTTTGCGCCGTATTTTTTGTGGCGCTATCGCTACTACGGCCACCTGCTGCCCAATACCTTCTACGCCAAGGTCACGCTGGAGAACACCGAGGCCCAGCACGCCCGGGGCTGGCGTCACCTGGAGACGTTTGTGAACGTCCACCGGGGCTGGCTGATCCTGCTGTTCCCGCTGGTGGCCCTGGTGCGCCGGGTGCGCCCCTGGGCCACCTATGCCGCGCTCATCCTGGCGGTCTATAGCGCGTACATCGTCTACGTGGGTGGGGATTGGAGCGTGGGCCGGTTCTTCGCTCCCATCCTGCCGTTCTTCTACCTGTTGCTGGCGGCCGGGCTGGTGCGCCTGGCCGAAGTGAGCCTGGCCTTATGGCGCCGGCGGATCTCAGATCAACGGGGGCCCTGGATCGCCGGGGCCGTCGGTGTGGTTTTATTGACCCTGGGCCTTTTCGCTCTCTACGACGCCTCCTCCGTCCACGGCGAGGACGAGTTGTTCGTCCAGCGGTTCCAGGCGGCCACTGCCACCCGGGCCAGGGTCACGTTCGGCCGCTGGCTCAAGGCCCACGTCCCGCCGGACACCTATATCGCCGTGGATGCGGCCGGGCAGATCCCCTATTTCTCCGGCCTGCGCACTCTGGACATGTTCGGCATCAACGACGAGCACACCGCCCACATGAAGGTGCCGACGATGGGCCAGGGCACCCCCGGCCATGAGAAGTTCGATTTTCCGTATATCATGGCCCGTCGGCCGGACCTGGTCATCGTCTATGGGCCATTGCTGGATAACTCCACCGAGTATGTCCGGGCGGACTATAACTGGACGGATGACCCGGCACTAAGAGCATTCTTGAACGTCTACAGGCAGGCCCAATAGGCTCAACTGGTAACAGCCGGGCCCTCCGGGTCCGCGCTCCCGCCGGGTCTGTGACCCGGCGGCTGCTGGGGGTCGCAGACCCCCAGCGAGCGGGGAACGTCTACAGGCAGGCCCAATAGGCTCAACTGGTAACAGCCGGGCCCTCCGGGTCCGCGCTCCCGCCAGGTCTGTGACCCGGCGGCTGCTGGGGGTCGCAGACCCCCAGCGAGCGGGGGCAGGTAGCGCACGCCGTGGCACGAAAATACGCCGGTGTGCTCGCGCGGGGTCTGCGACCCCGCGTGCTTCGCACGGCGGGTTACACTCCCGGTGGTCGCCGCCGCGAGCCAGGCCGGGGGGCTATTTTCGAGGGAGCATATGGTGGCTGAAACGCTGACCCTGGCTGATTTGCTCCGTGGCAAGCCCCTGGAACCTATCCAGGTTACCTACGTGGCTCTGGGTCTCATCCAGGCCCTGGAACGCGCCCATCGCCAGGGCCAGGTTCGGGGCTATATCCAGCCGCAAGATGTCCTGCTCACCGATCCGGTCTCGCTGGCCAGGGGCCTCGCTTCCCCTGATCCGGCCTATGAGACCCCGGAGCGGCTGCACGGTCAATCCCCCACGCCACGGACGGACCTGTATGCTTTTGGGCTGCTCCTCTACGAGATGCTGGCCCGGCGTCCCCCCTTTGTGGCTTCGGACCTGGATGTGTTGCGCCGACGGCAACTCGAACAGCCGGTGCCGGACCCTCGCCTCTACAACCCGCAGCTCGATCCAGAGCTGGTGATCTTGCTCCTGAGCCTGTTGGACAAGGACCCGGCCTTTCGGCCAGCCTCGGCCACCGAGGTCCGGCAGCGGTTGATGGCTATCTGGCAGCAAGGCACGATAAGCCAGCCCTTCCAGCCTGAGGCGTTGATCGGACAACTCCTGAGCCGGTGTCAGGTGGAATCCCTCATCGGCGAGGGCCGGCTGAGTTGGGTTTTCCTGGCTCATGATGTCTTTGACCAGCAACCGGTGGCGGTCAAGGTCTTCAAGCCAGCCGTAGTTCAGGACCCGGCGTCGTTGGCGCGCTTTCGCCGGGATGCTGCCGCCATCTTTGCCCTGGACAGCCCCTACATCGCGCAGTTGCTGGGGGCTGGCGAGATCGCTGGCCTGTGGTATCTGCTGAGCCGCCATGTGAGCGGGCGGTCCCTGCATGACCTCATCGCCGCGTCTGTGCAGCAAGAGGCCCCCTTTTCGCGGTCGGAGGTCTTGACCACGGTAGAGCAGGTGGCCCAGGCCCTGGATCAGGCCCACAAGCGTGGCGTCGCCCACGGTGATCTTACGCCGCGCAATATTATCCTTTCCGATCAGGGGCGCGTCATGGTGACGGATTTTGGGCTGGCCGCGATCCAGCCGGTCACATCGGCGCACCCGTCCTTGAGCGGCATCGAGCAGGTGCAGGGCACGCCAGCGTACCTGGCCCCAGAGCAGATCCGCACCGCTCAGGTCACACCGGCCAGCGATTTGTACGCCCTGGGCGTGGTGACCTATGAGTTGCTGACCGGCCAGCTCCCTTTCATGGGCGATACCGTGGCCGAAGTCCTGGTTCAACACCTGGAAACCCCACCGCCGCCGCTTGCGGATCGCCGACCAGATCTGCCGGAGGAGGTGGACACGGTCCTGCGCCAGGCCCTGGCCAAAGACCCGGCCAGTCGCTTCCGGTCGCCCACGGCCTTTGCCCAGGCCCTGGAGGAGGCCTGGTACATCCCCCCGCCGCCGCCGCCTCCACCGCCGCCTCCGCCGCCGCTTTCGACCCGGCTGCGTCCGGCCATCCAACGTCTCAGTGCGGCTTTGGTGGCGATCATCTGTGTTCTATTCGTCCTCTGCCTGCCGGTGAGCGGCGTCTCAGTGCTGGTGGCGGCCGGCACGTTTGGCCTGTCGGCCGGGGCCAGCGGCCCCTCTCGCCCGGCGACCCCGGGGACCCCCGCCCTGACCACCATCCCCCTGACCGGCACGGTCACGTTGACCACCATGCCCACGACCACGGTTACGGCCACACCGGCGGGAAGTGTCGTCCGCACCTACTATCCCCGGTATGGCGGGCCGCAGTCTTTTCCCGGTTGTGCCATTCGGGGCCGGGTGTTCAACGCCGCTGGCAAAGGCGAGGCCGGCGTGGAGATAGAACTATACAACTCGAACAAGCAGTGGCTCCTTAACGTGGCCACCGGCCCCGGCGGCTGGTACGATATAACCACCAGTCCCGGCGGCTACTACATGAAACTCAAGAATCGCCGCAGCGTCTGGTCCCCACTGATCCTTCTCAAGTTCGAGCAGTTGGCGGTGGTGGATTGGTATGCCCGTTAATACGGCCTGGGGGGAAGGATCGTTGTAGGAGGCCGGGGGATGGAAGACATCGGCAAATTACTCATCGTCGTCGGCATCGTCCTGGTGGGAGCAGGGCTATTGATCTGGTTGTTGGCCCGGCTCCCCGGCCTGGGACATCTCCCCGGCGACATCCGCATCGAGACCGAAAACGTGTCCTGCGTGTTCCCCATCGTCACCTGTATCGTGCTCAGCCTCATCCTGAGCGTGGTCGGTACTATCGCTCTGAACATCATTGCGCGCCTGCTGAACCGGTAGCGCGCTCCCTCTGGAGGTATTACCTTGTCTGTTACAGCCCATGATCGCATAGCGGCCCCCTCTATCCGCACGACTCTGGCGGGCTATGTGCATGTCACCAAGCCGGCCTCCGTCTGGCTGCTGGTGTTTACGGCGGCAGGAGCGATGATCGTGGCCGCCGGCCGGTCACTGGTGCTGGACCGATTCTTGCTGGCGGTCGTTGCCATCACGGCCGGCTGCGCCGGGGCCAATACCCTCACCTGTTATATTGACCGGGACATTGACGCGGTGATGCAACGCACCCGCAAGCGTCCTCTGCCCCAGGGCGTGATCTCGCCGCGCGGCGCGCTGATCTGGGGCCTGTTTCTGGCCGGGATGTCCCTGGCGCTGGCCATGTTCTTCGGGCCGTGGGCGTTCAGCGCCATGCTGTTGGGCCTGCTGGATAACGTGGTGGTCTACAGTCTGCTCACCAAGCGGCGCACAGCCTGGAACATCATCCTGGGGGGCTTTAGTGGCGGTCTGCCGATCGTCTTTGGCTGGTTCGCCATGACCCACGAGTGGTCGTGGACGCCGATCTTGATGGCCGCGCTGGTGGTGCTGTGGATCCCCAATCACATCTGGAACCTGGCCCTGTATTACGAGAAGGACTATGGCCAGGTGCGAGTCCCCATGCTGCCGGTGGTGGTGGGCTTTGAGAAGGCCATGCGCTGCACCGTGGCGACGGTCTTTTTGCTGGTGCCGTTCTCCCTGTTGCTGATGCCAGTGGCCGGTTTTGGGCCGCTCTACGGCTGGATCGCGTTACTGTCCGGGCTGGCCATCCTGGCCGGCAACCTGTGGCTGTTCCTGAAGCCATCCCGTAAATGGGCCTGGCGGATGTTCAAACTCTCCGGCCCTCACCTGGCCCTGCTCTTCATGGGTATGGTTCTCGACCGCTGGCTTTGACATCCGTGCGTAATTAAACGCACGAGGACACTGCCTCACTCCCCACTTTGTCCCTTCGCTACGCGGTGTGGGGAGGGGAAAGAATGCCTCGTATCCCCCCTTGTTCCTTCCCTGACGAAAGTTATGCACGGATGTCAGGCTGGCTAACTTGACCTTTCCGTCGAAATGGTGTATCATAGCAGGTGGAGCAAATATCGTCAGCGTGGCTATATGTCCGGTCACGGAAAGGGGGTGATCTTCATCCATTCGTAGATTCACCAGTTCGTAGATTCGCCAATTCGCCCATTCGCACATTCTTTATCGAAGGAGGAGCGGTAATGAAAAAGTACGGTTTGATCGCCGTCTTGATGATCGTGGCGTTGGCCTTGCCGGCGGTGCAGTGCCCAGGCGGCGGCCCGGCCAAAGGCACCGAAGGCAACCCAGTCACCATGTACTTTGTCCCCTCTGGGGAGGCGGATAAGATCCTGGCCAGCGGCAACAAGATCGCTGCCGGTCTGGAGAAGCTTACCGGCTACAAGTTCAAGACCGCTGTGCCCACCAGCTACGCGGCCGTGATCGAGGCCATGGGCAGCGGGCAGGCAGACATTGCCTGGTTGGCCACCTTTGCCTACGTGGTGGCCCACGAAAAGTACGGCGTGGAGGTGGCCCTGACCATCTTGCGTTACGGCTCGGATACCTACAAGGGCCAGTTTATTGCCCGGGCCGATAGCGGGATCACCAAGCTAGAGGACATCGCCGGCAAAAAGATCGCTTACACCGATGCGGCCTCTACCTCCGGGTACGTCTACCCATCCGCCCTCTTGGCTCAAAAGGGCATCGTGCCCGGTGAGACCTTCTTCGCCGGTGGTCACCCCCAGGCGGCCCTGGCGGTGCGCCAGGGCACAGCCGATGTGGGCTGCGGCTACTACAGCGGGAGACGTCCAGATGGCACCATCGGCGACTCCCGGCGCCTCCTGGCGACGAAAGATGAGAAGGCTGACCCGGAAGGCTTCAAAAAGGAACTGGAACAGATCGAAAAGGAGCTTATCATCATCGGTTTCACCCAGGATATCCCCAATGATACCGTCTCCTTCCGCAAGGACTTTCCCAAGGACATGCGGGACAAGATCGTGCAGGCTATCCTGGATTACTCCAAGACCGATGAGGGCAAGCAGGCCATATATGACCTGTACAACATCACCGGCTTTGTCAAATCGGACGATTCCCGTTATGACGTGGTCCGCGAGGCCCTGAAGGCTCTGGGCAAGTCGGCCTCGGACTTTGTCAAATAAGCGGTTCCAGGCTGGCTGTCATCGTGGCCCAGCGCGACCAGTCATGACCTCTTTGAATAAGCAGGCTGGGTGGAAAGGCAAGTTTTCCACCCAGCCTTTGTGTATGGGGTAGAACGCAGACGCGTAACTGCCTACCCTGAACCCTCCCGCAGGTTAGAGCAGCCGGTCATTGGGGCGCGCCTGCGGCGTCTGGCCTGGTCATTGCGCCCAGACCGTTCGGCTGAGCTCACGGCGAAGCCTGCGGGAGGGTAGTAGTTACGCCGACGCTTCGAATAGCGGAGCGGGATGGCCGGCCCTCAGGAGGGAAAACCTTGTTGCAAATCGAACACCTGACCAAGATCTACGAGGGGGGCGTGAAGGCCCTGGATGATATTAACCTGACCGTGCAGGATGGCGAGTTCCTGGTGATCATCGGGCTGAGTGGTTCCGGCAAGTCTACCCTGCTGCGATGCATCAACCGGCTCATCGAGCCGACGGCCGGCCGCATCATCTGGGACGGCCAGGACATTACGGCGGCCTCGGCCGAGGAGATGCGCCGCATCCGCCGGCAGATCGGCATGATCTTCCAGCAGTTCAACCTGGTCAAACGCTCCTCGGTGTTGACCAACGTGCTCTCCGGCCGGCTGGGCTATGTCAACCCCTGGCGCTCGGCCCTGGGCCGCTGGTCTCAAGAGGACATTGAGCTGGCCCTGCACAACCTGGACCGGGTGGGCATCCGCGAGCAGGCGTACAAGCGCGCCGATGAGCTGTCGGGTGGGCAACAGCAACGGGTGGGCATCGCCCGCGCGCTCATGCAGAACCCCAGGCTCATGCTGGCCGATGAGCCGGTGGCGAGCCTGGACCCGGCCACATCACACTCGGTGATGAAGTACGTGGAGCAGTTGAACAAGGAGGATGGCGTCACCGTGCTGTGCAGCCTGCACTTTTTGAGCCTGGCCCGGGCCTATGGCACGCGCATCGTGGCTCTCAAGGATGGCCGGAAGGTCTTTGATGGGCTGCCGGCCGAGATTGATGAGGCCCGGTTCAAGGCCATCTACGGCGAAGAGGCGGTGGAAGTGGAGATCGCGTGAGAGCTATCAGCCATCAGCCGTCGGCCTCTTGTTGACCGCTGATAGCCGCGAAAGAGGGGAGCACATGGCAGAGATTTCGATTGAGACAGAGCGGCCCCGAGAAACATTGGTGGCCCGGCCCCTGCGCGTCTATGAGAAGGAGGGTTCGCCGGTCTCCAAATTCGATTATGCCCGGTTGCGGCTGAGCACGTTCCTGCTGGACTGGTTCATCGTGTTCTATATCTTTTATTGTCTGGATTACTCGGCGACCGAGCTGATCCGCATCGTCAACATCTGGACCCAGCCGTGGTTATCTAAGGATGGGTTCGTGCCCTTGATAGCTCCCTATACCGGCTGGCTGGTCGCATTCCGGGTCACGGAGATCTGGCCCTTCTGGCTGCTCCTGGCGCTGGAGATCGCGGCCCTGTGGGGTTGCCTGAGCGTGACGATAGGCAGCAAGCTCACTGGCCTGCGGGTGGTGCGGGAAGCAGAGCGCGTGCGCTACACGGGGCCGGACCTGCGTCAGCGACTCATACGCTGGCTGGCCTGGAACCTGGCTCTCCTGCCGCTGGGCCTGGGCTGTCTGCTGCCGTTGTGGGATGAGCAGGGCCAGACGTTGGCGGACAGGCTGGCCGGAACCCTGGTGGTCCCGAAAGAACTGGCCGTGGAGGAAGTGGCGCCTGGTCGGGGCACGCGGTGGTATCGCACCTCGTGGGGTCTGGGCACGGTGCTGTTTTTGACCCTGACGCTGCTGACGGGTTATTTGATCACCGAAGTGGACCTGCCCAAACTGGTCCTGAATTTCCCGGCCGCCACACGCATCATCAACCAGTTCTTCAACCCCAACTGGGAAATCTTCGGTGAAATGTTCCAGGCTATGATCGTGACCATCTATCTGGCACTCATGGCGACTGCTTTCGGGGTGCCGGTGGCCGCGGTCTTGAGTTTTCTGGGCGCCAGGAACATGATGCCACGTACCTGGTGGGGGACAGGCATCTATTACATCACGCGCACGTTCTTCAATGTCTTTCGTTCCATCGAGGCTATCGCCTGGGCCATCATCTTTGCCGTCTGGGTGGGGATCGGCCCCTTCGCCGGCACGCTGGCCCTGGGCGTGCACACCATCGCCGCCTTGGGCAAACTCTACTCGGAGCAGGTGGAGAACATTGACATGGGGCCGGTGGAGGCCATCACTGCTACCGGCGCGAACAGGTTCCAGACAGTCATCTATGCCGTGGTGCCCCAGGTGATCCCGCCGTTCATCGCCTTCACTCTCTATCGCTGGGACATCAACGTGCGCATGAGCACCATCATCGGTATGGTGGGTGGCGGCGGCATCGGCAATTTTTTGATCCAGTATCAACAACTCATGAAGTGGAGCAGTGTGGGCATGATCGTCTGGATCATCGCCGCCGTGGTCTGGATCATGGACATCGGCAGTGGCAAGATCAGGGAGCGTATTTTGTAGGCAATTACCCTTTTCGGAGAAGTGTTTTGCGCATCCTGTTCATTGTCGAAAAGATCGAGTTCGAGCCGCTGGGCATCTTGCAGCTCTCCAGCATCCTCAAGCGCGCCGGCCACGATGTCAAACTCGTCATCGCCAGCGATGAGGACCCGGTGA
>Ga0209162_1002184_pt1 | contig 17674 bp, 10 predicted proteins | sample YNPNPMetaG_FD_187121 | JGI IMG/M metagenome (GOLD analysis project Ga0209162, IMG submission 187121) | Anoxygenic and chlorotrophic microbial mat microbial communities from Yellowstone National Park, USA - YNP NP MetaG (SPAdes) (version 2) ... | reverse complement strand
CCGCCCGGGCGCCTCATCGGTCTCGCCCCCGGCGGGCTCGCGGCCGCCCCGCTCCGCCTCGAACCGCTCCAGCTCGAGGCCCCGGGCCGCCAGCGCCGCCCGCAGATCGTCCTCGCGCGCCCGCAGGCGGCCGAGCGCCTCCTCGCCCGGCGCCTCGACGACGAGCTCCAGGGCGTCGCCGCGAAGCAAGAATGCCATGCGCGAGCCCGCAAGGAAACCGTCGTCGATCGTGAAGCGGAGAGCCGCCCCGTCCGGGCCCATGGCGGCCGTCACCTCCGCCAGCGGTATCCCGGGCGCGGCGGAAACGGCGGCGGGCGGCGCCGCCGCGACCGACTCGCTCGCCGTGGCCGCACGAAGGCGGCCAAGCCAGGCCGGGTCGCTGCGGCTCGCGGCGAGAGCCGGCGCCGACACCTCGTCGGCGTCGACGCGTTCGCGTTCGAGCAGGTCGCGGAAACGTCGGGCTGGCGGTTCGCCGGCCCGCGAACGGCGGGCCGTCGCGGCTCCGGCCGAGCCTTCGGCCGGATCGGCGGGGACGCCAGCGGTCTCGGTCCGGCGGCAGCCGAGCATGGCGCGGCACTCATCGCGGCGACCCCGCCCGGCGTTTCGTGCCGGGTTCCCCGACGGCGGCACCCCGGTCGTCGCGGTTGCGTTCGGCCGCCCGGTCGATCTACAAACAGCGCATGGACCCCTACGTGGGCCAGGAGATCCTGGGCCAGTTCCGGATCATCGAGAAGCTCGGCCAGGGCGGGATGGGATCGGTGTACAAGGCCGAGCAGCCCTCGATGGACCGCCTGGTGGCGGTCAAGATCCTGCATCCCCGGCTGGCCGCCCGTCCGGACCTGGTCACGCGCTTCAAGCGCGAGGCGCGGGCGATGAGCCGGCTCACACATCCCAACACCGTGCGGGTGTTCCTGTACGGGGAGCTCGAACTGGGCGGGGCGCTGTACATCGTGATGGAGTTCCTCGACGGACCGGACCTGATGCGGGTTCTGCGGAAGGAGGGACCCATCGAGGTCTCCCGGGCCGCACGCGTGATGTCGCTCGTCTGCGGCGCGCTCGAGGAGGCACACAACCTGGCGATCGTGCATCGCGACCTCAAGCCGGAGAACATCGTCCTGACAACGCAAGGGGGCATTCCGGATTTTCCCAAGGTCCTCGATTTCGGCCTGGCGAAAATCCGCGACCTGCCGCAGCATCGGGTCGGCGGCCCGATCCTGACCCAACAAGGAATGGTCTTCGGCACGCCCGAATTCATGTCGCCGGAGCAGGCGCAGGGACTGGAGCTGGACCGGCGCACCGACATCTACTCGCTGGGGGTGATCTTCTATGAGATGATCTCGGGCAAGCTACCCTTCCAGGTGCACAACCCGATGGACTTCGTGGCGCACCATATCAAGACACCGCCGATTCCGATTTACGAGCGGGCGCCGGAGCGGAAGTTCGGCCCCCTGGTCTGGCCGGTGATCGCCAAGTGCCTGGAGAAGGACCCGGACCGACGCTACCAAACGGCCTCCGAGTTCGCCGTGGCCCTGGCCCCCCTGATCGACGGTTCGGGCGCGCACCCGGTCGTCTCGTTCCCGGTCGTGCCGGCCTCGTCGATCTCGACGGCGGAAACCTCGCCGCGCCAGCCGGCGGTGCGTCCGGCGCCGGGCGCTGCGATCCCGACGACCCGGGAACCGACGACGCCGGCGGCCGCTCCGGTCGCGCCGGCGCCGGCCCCCGCCGTGCAGCCCGGGGTCAGCCGCAACGTCGTGCTGGCACTTCTGGTGGTGATCGTCGTCCTGCTCGCGGCGCTGATCCTCGTCCTGGTGACCCGTTCGCCCGATCCGACGTGCGGTCCGGGCGCGTCGCCCGGCCTGCTCCGCCCGCCCCCCGCGTCGATCATCCTTCGTTGAACAGTTCGGCGACGGTCCGCGCCAGGGTTTCCGGGTCGACCTGCCGCACGGCCCGCAGTCCGACCGCGCGCGCCGCGGCGACGTTCTCCGCCAGGTCGTCGACGAACAGGCAGTGCTCCGCCCGAAGCGCGTGCCGGTCGAGAAACGTGCGGAAGAACCGCGGGTCGGGCTTCTCGATCCCGACCCGGAAGGAGAGGTGCAACCCGTCGAACTCCGCGGTCCAGGCCCAGCGGCCGCAGATCGCCTCCCAGTGCAGAACGTCGGTGTTGGAGAGCAGGAACACGGGACGGTGGGTCTTCATCCGTCGCACCGCCGCCACCGAGGCGGGATTCTCTTCGAAGACGTCGATCCACGCCGCGGCAAACTCGTCGTAGGGCCAGGCGAGCCCGAGGCGTTGTTCGACGGCGGCGTGGAACTCCCGCGGCCCGATTTCGCCGCGGGCGAACCGGTGATAGGCCTCCTCGGCGAACAGGGGGTCGCCGGCGAGGGCGGCGTCGCCGGCGCGTTCGCGCAGCCGGCGAAGGAACCGTTCCACGTGAAGGTGGACCAGGACGTTGCCGAGGTCGACGAGCAGGGCGTCGGGAAAGCCGGCGCACGAACCGTTCACGGCGGATCGGGCTTCCCGACGCACGGGGCTGCGGCCTCGGGCGAGGCGGGGCTGCCGGCGCGGACGACCTTCCAGACCAGCCGGCCGTCGGCGACGTCGAACAGGATGCGGTCGCCGGGAACCGCCTCGCCTTCGAGCACGAGCCGGGCGAGGAGGTCGAGCACTTCGCGGCGCACGACGCGGCGGACGGGACGCGCGCCGAACTCCGGAGCATCGCGACGGCCGACGACCCACCCATCCACCGCGGAAGAAAACTCGACGATGGTCCCGAGGGGTTGGGCGAGGGCCGCGGCGTCGTCCAGCGCGAGGCGGGCGATGGCGCGCAGCGCGTCCTCGCCCAGCGCGCGAAACACGACGATCTCGTCGATCCGGTTGAGGAGCTCGGGGCGAAAGGTCCCGAGCAGCGCCTGCCGCATCGGCTCCTCGAGGTCCTCGTCGGGCCTCGCGCGCAGGCCCAGCTCGCCGCCGACGTTGGTCGTCATGACGACGACGCAGTGGGTGAAATCGAACGTCCGGCCGCGGGCGTCGGTGAGGCGGCCGTCGTCGAGGAGCTGGAGCAGGATGTTGTGCACGTCGCCGTGCGCCTTCTCCATCTCGTCGAGAAGCAGCACCGAGTACGGCCGCCGCCGGATCGCCTCGGTCAGCACGCCGCCGGCCTCGGAGTCCTTGTAGCCCGGAGGGGCACCGAGCAACCGGGCGACCATGTGCGGCTCCCGGAACTCGCTCATGTCGATCCGGATCAGGCTCTGCGGATCGTCGAACAGCGCCTCGGCAAGCTTGCGGGCCAGCTCGGTCTTGCCAACGCCGGTGGGGCCGGCGAACAGGAACGAGCCGATCGGCCGGCGAGGGTCGCGCAGGCCGAGCCGACCGCGACGAACGGCGCGAGCCACGCGGGCGATCGCGTCGTCCTGGCCCTTGATCGAACGGCGCAGCGTCTCCTCGAGCGCGCGCAGCCGGTCGGCCTCGCCGCGCACGAGGCGTTGCACGGGGATGTGGGTCCAGGCGGCAACGGTCTCCGCGACGTCGTCCGGGCCGACGACCCGGCCGTCGCGGGCCGCGACGCGCGCGGCGGCGGCATCGAGCAGCCGGATGGCGCGGGCCGGTAGCGCGGGCTCGCGCAGGTATCGTCGCGCCATGTCGCGCGCCGCCAGCCGCGCCCCCTCCTCGATCGGCCGCCCGTGGTGCCGCGCCAGCGCCTCGCCGTGGCCGGCGAGGATCACGGCGAGGTCCTCGGGACCCGGCTCCTCGATCTCCACCGGCTCCAGCACGGCCGCCAGACGACGACCCTGCGCGCGCAGCCGTTCCACGTCGTCCGGGGTCGCGACGACCGCCAGCCGCAGGCCGTGGCGCTCGGCAAGGTCGGCAAGAATCTCGTCGAGTCCGACGCCGGTCAGGGCGGCCTCCAGCATCGAGGCATCGGGAATACAGAGCAGCACGCGATCGGCATCCTCGCGCAGGGCGTCGGCCAGCTTGGTCATGCGGTCTTCCAGGTCGCCGCGAGCGCGGGTCCCGGCCAGCAGGGCGACCAGATCGAGGGCGACGGGGAGGTCGGGCCGCCCGACGGCATCGGCGCCACCGGCGGGCAGGCGCGCCAGCACTTCGGCCAGGACGCTGCGGCGGCCGACACCCACGGGGCCGACGAGCAGCGGGGATCGCACGGTGCGCTGGCGCAGGATCGACAGGATCGTCGCGACCTCGGCACCGCGGCCGACCAGCGCCGGGCGCTCAGGGTGCGCCCGCAGCGCGATGGTCCAAGGCAGCGGCGAGGGCCGGTATCCGAGGTCGAGCGCGAGGCTCGGACCGCGGGGACGTTCGGCACACGGCGGCGTCCGGGAGGCCGCGGGCACGACGTCGTCGAGAGCTCGGCCGGAGGAGGCTTCCGCGGCGCGCGGCGCACGGGCGGGCGGCGCGGCGCCGGCGGGAGCCACGCCCGCCTCCAACGCGGCGGCAAGGTCGAACGGCTTGAGGCCGAACTCGCCCAGGACGCGCTCCACATCGGACGAACCGCTGCGCAGGGCGGCCTCCGCCAGGTCGGCGGGGCCGAGCAGCCGGCCGCGGCGGACGGCCAACAGCGATAGCTCGGTGACCAGACGCTCGTCCAGGACCGGGTGAAGGCCGGAAGGGACCCGGCGCTTCCGCGCCAGCGACACCTCGGCAAACGAAAGCAGCAGTCGGGGATCGACCGCCTGCCGCTCAACAACCAGCCGCAGCTCCTCGCAGGCGGGAAGCAGGGCGGCCAGCACGTGCAACGGGGAAACCTCGCTCTGCTGGCCGAGCTGCGCCTGGGCGAGCGCCTCGGCGAGGGCGCGACGAGCGCGCGAGTCGAGTCGGGCGGCGATCTCGGAGGGAATCACGGTCACTCGGGCACCTCCATCGGGACGACCGACAGCCGTTCGGCTCGACCGTCGCGCCAGACTTCAACGTCCACGGGGCGACCGACGGGCGCGGTCGAGGCAATCCAGGAAAACAAGGCCGGGCGATCGATCGGTTGGCCGCCGAACGACAGGATAACGTCGTTGGGCCGGAGGCCACCGACCGCGGCGGGACCGTCGGGGACGACATCGACGACGACCACGCGCCCGGCCTGTCCGGCCGGAACGGTCAGGCCCAGGGCGCGGGCGGTCTTGGCATCCAGCGCCCGCCACCACAGGCCAAGCCACGAACGGGACACGGACCCGTGGGCCAACAACTGCGGCAGCACCTGCTTGACCATGTTGATCGGGACGGCGAACCCAATCCCCTGGCCCTCGGCCTGGATCATCGTGTTGATGCCGATCACGCGGCCGCGCAGGTCCACGAGCGGGCCCCCGGAATTGCCCACGTTGATCGAGGCGTCCGTCTGGATGAAATCGGCGTAGCCCGGAACCTCCGAGGTCACCTCCCGGCCGACCGCCGAGACGATCCCCGCCGTCACGGTGTTGGACAGGCCGAACGGGTTGCCGATCGCAACGACGTAGTCGCCGACCCGGACGCTGGAGGAGTCGCCGAGCTCGAGCGGTCGGAGTCCTTCGACATCGATATCGAGCACCGCGAGATCAACGCGGCGCTCCATGCCGACCAGCCTGGCGGGGACTTCACGGCCGTCGTCGAGCTGCACCGAGATCACATTGGCGCGACCGATCACGTGCGAGTTGGTGAGCACGTGTCCCTCGGCATCGATGATGAACCCGGAACCGAGAGAGTTGCTGACCGTCCGGGGAACGTAGCCGTGACGACCGTAGGGGCCCCACACCGGTTGGGCGACCTGCACCGCGGCGATGATGTTGACCACGGAGGGGCGCACCTGCGCGACGAGCGGCGCGAGCGACGGAAGTGGTTCGACCACACGCGGCACGTCGCCCCCCACGGCGTCTGCCGGACCAGGAGGAGCCGAAGGAGGCGGTGGTGGCGGCGGAGGAGGAGGTGGAAGCGGCGTGGACGGGCCGGCCTCTCCTCCCGCGGCCGGACCTTGGGACGCGCCGCGACCGCAGGCGACTGCGATCCACAGCAGGGCCGGCAGCAGCGCCCCGGCGCGGCATCCCATCGCTCGCCCTCCCCTCAACCGTTCTTGCGGACGACCTGCACGTACGTCATGCGCAGATCGTACAGGACGGTATCGAGGATTCGTTCCTCTTCGCCGGTCAGGTTGCCCTTCGTCTTCTGCTGCAGCAGGGCGAGGATATCGATCGTCTGCCGTGCCAGCGGCAGGTCGCACTTCTTCTCGCCGGTGTCCGGGCGCGGAAGCAGGCCGAGCGAAACCAGGGCATTGGTCGAGAGCGACACGACGAAGGTGACGAAGTCGACCTCCGGGATCGACCCATCGCACGTCGCGTCCCCCTTGCTCGCCCCGTCCTCCGCCGACTCCACGGACCCGGAAGCCGGGTCCGCCGCCGGGGCGGCGCGAGCCTCCTCGGCCGGCGTGCGGACAGAGTCCGGCTGGGCCGACACGCGTCGGTCCTTGACCTGGACGCCGTCCGATTCCTTGCGCTCCGCCATCCCGTCTCCTCCCCGGGGCCGGCCCGCGCCGGCCGTCAACGGGACTTCGGCTCCCCGCCCGGCGTCTCCGCCGGCGGCTCGACGGCCGTCTGCGAGCCGAGGTGCTCCGCCTTGTCCTTCACGTCCGGCAGATTTCGAAGATACTCCTTGAGCTGTTCCTCCGTCATCAGACCCTTCCGCAGCTTCCACTCCTGCACGCGGCGGTCGCATTGCGGATCGTCCTGACTCATCGATCGCCACTCCTCGATCTCCCCTGTTCCGTCCGGAGAGCCCGCACGGTCGGCCAAAGATGCTTCCGGTCGCACGGCGTGTCAAGACGAGCATCCGCCCTCGGAGTGGGAGAGCCAGGACATCGTCCCAGGGGGGAGGAGGTTGGCTGGCAGTTCGAGAGGGCCCCGACCCGCCGGAACCGGGGCCGCGGCGCAGGCCCAGGTTCGCCGGCCGATCCGGCAAGGACCCTGCGCCGCTCGCAACGTGCCCCGGGTGCTCGCGGGTGCCCGCATCCGAATCCTCCGCGGCTCCTACCGAACCTCGCCCCCGCTCGGCGCGCGCCCACCGGAAGAGGGGTGAAATGCGGGGCTGCGCCCGGCACCCGCGCCCCCGGTGCGCTGCAGTTTCTTGAGCAGGCCGTAGCGGGAGAGACCGAGGAGGGCGGCGGCCTTGGTGCGGTTGCCGCCGGCCACGGTCAGCGCCCGCTCGATCAGGTCCCGCTCCAGGGCCTCGACGTTCGTCCTGAGATCCAGGCCCCCTTCGCCGGCCGCCGTGCCCGACACGCCGCCGGGCCGCGTCGCCGCCCCGAAATCGATGCAGTCCTCGCCGATCTCATCGCCGGCGGCCAGAACGAGGGCGCGGACGAGGGTGTTCTCGAGCTGGCGCACGTTGCCGGGCCAACCGTAGGCGAGCAGCCGGCGCTGGGCGGCCGGGGTGAGGCGCACCCGGCGTCCTGGCGCATGACGCTGGAGGAAGTGGGCGGCGAGAAGAGGCACGTCGTCCAGCCGGTCGCGCAGCGGGGGCAGCCGGAGCGTGAGCACGGCCAGTCGATAGTACAGATCCTCGCGGAACCGGCCGTCCCGCACCATCCCTTCGATGTCCCGATTGCTGGCCGCGAGGATGCGGACATCGATGCGTCGGGTCGCAGAACCCCCGACGGGGCGGACCTCGCGATCCTCCAGAACCCGAAGCAGCTTGGCCTGGAGACCCAGCGACAGCTCGCCGATCTCGTCGAGGAACAGAGTCCCCTTGTCCGCCACGACGAACAGGCCGGCGTGGTCGCGGTCGGCGCCGGTGAAGGCGCCCCGCACGTGGCCGAACAGGATCGATTCGAGCAGCGATTCGGGAATGGCGGCGCAGTTCTCGGTGACGAAGGGACCCGCGCGGCGCGGGCCGCGGGCGTGAAGGGCGCGGGCCACGAGTTCCTTGCCGGTTCCGCTCTCGCCCAGGATCAGGACGGGCAGATCGGTCTCGGCGACGCGACGCATCCGCCGAAACAGCTCCCGCATCGGGGCCGAACGTCCCACGAAACCGGGAAACGGATCGGCCACTTCGGGCGGAAGGGCGCCTTCGATGGTTTCCTTCAAGCCCCGGAGCTCCGCCGCCTGGTCCTCCACACGCCGTCGCAGCTCCGCGTTCAGCCGCTCGATCTCCTGCCGCCGCCGTCGCAGCAGCCGCAGGTGGCGAGCCGTTTCCAGGACGAGGGCCGCCTGGCCGGCGAAGTCCAGGGCCACCTCGACGAGCCCAGGGTCGAACGCGGCCTCGCGGAGGCGGTGGTCGAGGTAAACGGCGCCGAGGGTTCGGCCGCGAGCGAGCAGCGGCAAGACCATCACAGACCGCAGGCCGAGGTCGTGAACCGAGCGCGAGGCGAGAAACCGGCCGTCCCGCCGCGCGTCCATCGTCACGACGGGCTCACCGGTCCGCGCCACCTGCTCGGCGATCGACAGGGAGATCGAGGCGCCGTCGGATCCACCGAGGGCGCCGGCGGCGAGGTTGCGGACGCGACGCACCTGGAGCGGACCGGTGCGGCCGCGTCGGGTGAGCAGCATCCCCCGTTCGGCGCCGACGATCTCGATCAGAGTGTCGAGGATCAGGTCGAGCAGCCGGGCCGGATGTCGCTCGGACACGAGCCGGCGCTGGATCGAGAGCCACCGGCGCAGCTCCCGTTCGCGCGTCGTCGCCGGCCCGCCCGCCGGTTCCGGCGCGGGCGAAGACGCGGGCGGAGGGACGTCCAGCAGTTCTTCGAGGGTTCGAGTTTCCGGGTCGTCGCCCACAGGGTCGAAGCCCATCTCGCGCACCTCCTCGCGCCAGTCCCGCACGACGGCCGCGGCGCGCGCCGCGGCCGCGCGCGCCGCGGCCGCGCGACCGGCACGCGCGGCGGAGATCGCCAGCACGAGCCAGGCGCGCCATTCGACGCCATGTTCCCGCGGCGCGGGCCAGGCGGCCAGCCGCCGGGCTTGGCGGTCGATCGCCGCGTCGGGAGGCGCACCGCCGTCGGCCAGCCAGGCGCGTAGCTCGGCGGTGCCCCGGAGCACGGCCGTGGCAGGGTTCGCGGGCGCCTCCGGCACCGCGGCCAGGAGACTCCGGGCTCCCGGAGCATCGCCCGCGGCAGCACGCAGGTCGGCCAGCTGGGCCCGCACGGTCTGCGCCAATCCCTCGTCGGCCGCCGTCTCCGACCGCGCCAGCGCCTCGGTGAGACGGGCCTCCGCCGTCGCGGCATCGCCGCGCTGTCGCGCGGCGTCCGCGGCCAACGCCAGGGCGTACCCTTGGAGGCCGGCCCAGACTTCCGGGGCCGCCGTCGCCCGGGCGCGCGCCAGGACGCGCTCCACGCCCGCACCATCGCCGATGCGAACGAGGGCGTTGGCGAGGTTGAGCAGGACGGCGGGCTGTTCGCGTCGGCCGCCGAGCGTTTCCAGGTCCAGGGCGGCGCCGCGCAACCGCTGGACCGCCTCGACCACGCGACCGGCCTCGAGCATCGCGGCGCCGAGGTTCGCCTGAGCCGCCGCTGCCGCATGCCGGTCCCCGGCGGCGCGCGCCTCGTCGAGGGCCCGGGCGAACCGTTCCGCCGCCTCCCGGAAACGCCCGCCGCGGTGGGCTGCGGCGCCATAGACCGACCACAGCCGGTGGCGGCTCGGCGACGTCGCCGGCGCCCGTGCCAGCGCGTCGGCGACCAGGCGCTCGGCCTCGTCCGTCCGACCGCGCGCGACGAGGACCCGGGCGCGCAGCTCGGCGGCCCGGGGCGCCAGCTCCGCCCCCGCGGTCCCGACCGCGTCGAGATGCCGGGCGGCCGCGTCAACGTCGCCGCGGGTGAGGGCGAGATCGGCCAGCTCGAGGAGCGCCTCGGGATGCGCCGTCCCCGCGGCCGCGCGGCGCAGCAGGGCTTCCGCGCCGCGGACATCGCCCGTTCTGCGACGCAGCGCCGCCTCGATGCCGGCCCAGGCCGCCCGGATCGCGGGCCGACGGATCGACGGCCGCCGCCGGGCCGCTCGGATGGCCGCCTCCCCCAGATCGTACCGCCCGGCCTCGACGGCAGCCCGACCCAGCGCCGCCAGGGCGGCGTCGTCCAGGGCCCGCGGGTCGCGGGCGAGGGTCCACGCCCCGATGGAGAGGGCGGCCGACGGGTCGACCGCGCGGCAGGCGGCGGCTTCCGCAGCGGCGACGCGCGCCAGCCGGACCGCCGGCGCGGTCGCGATCCGGTGCCAGGCGCGGCGCAGAAGACCCAGACCGTCAACAACGGGCGCCTCGGCCAGGCGTCGCTGGCGGCGACGCCGGACGGCCGGCGACTCCAGGCGCTCGGCCGCCGCCCGACGGCCGGGCGCCACGCTCCAGCCGGCCACCGAGCGGTGGAGCCAGCCGAGCCGTTGCAGGCGCGGCAGGGCCGCCGCCGCCTCGTCCTCGGGCGGCGAGGCGCCGTCGTCCCCGAGACGGTCTTCCGGCACCGGCAGCCGCTCGACGGCCAGCCGGGCCAGGACGCGCCGACCGGCGGCATCAAGGGCGGCGGGGTCGGCGGGACTCACTGCGGGACGCCCGGTCGCGCCCACGGCGGGTCGTCCGTCGGGGAAGCGCGCCGCCGCCTCGGCCAGCACCAGACCGGGCCACCCGCCGCCGGTAACGGCAAGTTCGCGCACCACGGGAGCGGAAGGCGGCTCCAGCAACACGCCTTCGAGCAGCGTACGAATCTCGGCGTCCGACAGCGGCGCCAGCTCGATGCGCTCCGTCCCCGGCACGAGGGGCGTTCGCGCGGGAAGGACCAGCACGGCGCGCGTCGCCGACGAACGACCGAGGCCCAGATCGACGGCCGCCCGCAGCATGCACCCCACCTGGTCGACGAAAGCCGCCGCCTCGCCGCCCAGTCCGGTGGCGTCGAACGCGATGCAGTCGGGGGCGGTGGATTCGGCGAGCAGGCCGCGCAGGAACGTCCGTCCCGCCTCGCCCCGGTCGACCACCTGGTGAACGATCCGCGGCGACCGGCGACCGGCCAGGAGCGCCCGCTCGGTCGCCTGCTGCAACGCCTCGGCGACAAGTCGGCGGCGACCCGACGCCTCGGGCCCCACCACGCACGCGACGACCGGTCGCCCGGGGCTCGGGTCGTCCAGCCAGGCGACGAGACGGGAGAGCTCGGCGGCCCGGCCGACGAAGGGCGGGTCGAAGGCCCACGGGTCCGGCGGCGCCTCCTGCGCGGCGCGCTCCGGGTCGAGCCACGACAGGGCCTCCCGGGCCGAGGCCGGACGCCGAGACGGGTCGCGGGCAAGGCAACGGTCGAGCGTGCGGGCGAAGGCGGCCGGAGCGCCGGGACGGACGCTCGCCAGCGGCACCGGATCGGAAACCAGAACCCGCGGCACCCACGTCGAGGGTTCGGACGGGAGCTCGCCGGAGTTCGTCAGCGGGTCGCGGCGCGTCAGCGACCAGCGAACGGCGGCGGCAAGGGCCCACAAGTCGGATCGGGGATCGGCGCGCCCCAAGAGCTGCTCGGGAGGAACGAAGCCGAGTCGACCGCCAGGAGGGGCGCTCCGGCCGACCGGGATCGACAGGTCGAAGTCCAGCAGGGTGAGGCGCGGGGCTCCGTCCCGCAGCGCGACCCGGAGGTTGCCGGGGTGGAGGTCGCGGTGAACGAGGCCGCGGCGATGGAGATGGGCGAGCGCGGCGAGGCCCTGGGCGAACAGTTCGGCCGCAGCGGCGTCGCGGCGCCCTTCGGGCAACTGTTGCAGGTACGGTTCGAGGTCAGCCCCGGGGACGAACGCGGTGACGACGAACGGCGTTCCAGCGGCGGGAACGCCGGGGGGCGGCGCGTCGGGGCCCTCGCCGGGACCTTCCTTCCTCGCGTCCCGACGCTCCGCCGCGAGCGTCGACGAGCCCTCCGCCGAAACCGCACGCTCCCACCGTTCGACGACCCCGACGTCGAGCACTTCGACGACGGCGGGGTGTCGCACGGCCCGCAGTCGGCGCGCCTCGCCCACCGCCGCCGCCGCGGCCGGTTCCCGGTACGCCTTGAAGACCAGCTCCCGATCGTCCCCCTTCCTTCGGGCCGACCATGCAACCGCAGTTCCACCATCCGCCAACGGCTGAATCAACTCGTAGGTTCTGTTGACAACAATGGTTGCAGTCTGCTCCATGCCCGACAACATCGTACACAATGAGTCTACCACGTTTACGAAGTCGAGGCATCCTTGCGTTTTTCCCGAGTTCGGGGCCGCGGCGCGCCCGGCGGCACACCCGCGCCGCGCCTCCTGCGGGCCCGCGAGTTCCGGCATCCCCGTCCTTCGACCGCTCCCCTTCCCCTTTTCCGGGACCCGGGGCGTGGTGTAGTAGGGCAAAGGCGGGGCGTGGAGGTTCGACCGATGAGCGATGTCAGCGGGCGGCGGGACGAGGACGAGGACGACGAACCGTTCGACCCGGATCGGCGCGAGCTGTGCAGCGACGGGATGTGCGTCGGCGTGATCGGCAAGGACGGCCGCTGCAAGGTTTGCGGCAGGCCCCGGGACGACGCCGTGCCGGCCGAAAAACCGTCGCCGGGTCCGGGCGGCGCCTCGGAAGGCGGGCGGCCCCTCGCCGTGCCGTCGGCCGAGGACGAGCGGGGCGGGGCGGGGGCGAGCCCGGGGGACGCCGAGGCGGCGGAGCCCGGGTGGCCGGATTTCGAGCGAACGCGGGTGCCGTGTTCAGACGACCTGTGCACCGGCATCATCGGGCGCAACGGTCGTTGCGGCACGTGCGGCAAGCCCTGGTCTCGTTCCAGGGAGTAGGTCAGGCCGCACGGGGGCGTCCGGCGGCGATCCAGCGGAACAGGTTGGCGGCCCCGACGGCGATGCCGACCACGGCGAAGCCGACGAACGCGGCGTGGGCATCGGCGACGGGGACGAAAAACGAACCGGCGGCGACGGCGGTGCCGACGGCGACGGCACCGGCGAGAAGTCCCGCGCCGCGACGCCGTCGTCCGGTGGCCCAGGCGCCGAGGCTCAGGGCCAGGAGGCCGCCGGCGACCAGCAGCAGGACCGCGGAGACCCACCAGGTGAGCTCGTCGAACCAGGAGGGTCGGGTGGCCACCTCGAGCGTGACGCCGTCCCCGGCGTCGAAGATCACCCCATGCCAGGAGAGGAGGGTCCCTTCGCGCGGCAGTTCGAAGCGCGCGGCGAGGGTTCCCCGCGCCAGGTCTTCCAGATTTCCGAGCCGCCGGTGGTCCCACTCCCCCGACCGGCCTCCCGTCGCCGCCTCCCGAAACTTGCCGGAGCGCCAGTCCTCGACGGTCAGTTCGGGCACGGCCGCCGCGAGCCGCAAGGGACCTTCGCGCGGTTCGTACACGATGCCCGTCGGCAGCCAGGCCTCGACGTCGAGCACGGCGATCGGAACGTCCACGCGCGGCAGCGGCATCGCCCAGTCGGCGAAGTCCTCGAACCGGTCGCGCCGGGCGTAGTACACCAGCTCGACCGTGAACGGTTCGGGGACGCCGGGCGCACCTTCCGGCCGCGGCAGGGCGATCCGGGCGACCTGCGGGTGATCGGCGCGCTGGCCGATCTGGACCGGCCGACCGTCGATGAACGCACCCCACGGCTCGACGCCGGCCGGCAAGGTGACGGCGAGGTACGATTGCCGGCTGTTGAGAATCTGCCAGGCCGCGTCCACGACCGTCTTGCCGTCGGGAGTGGCGACGACGCGCACGAGCGCCCGTCGGATGGCGGCGGTCAGCACAGCCCGCGGCTCGTGGTAGCGCAGCGTCAGGCCGACGGCGTAGGGCACCTTGTGGAAGCGGAACGCGAACTGGGCGATGGCCCCGGCCGGCAGACGGACCTCCGACGGGTCGGCCGTGGCCCCCCCTTCCACGCGATCCGGCGCGCCCTCGATCGTGCTGTCCAGGCGGAAGCCGATCTCGCCCTCCTGCCGGTAGGCACCCTGCACGACCAGAACCGGCGCCTCCACCCGGTCCAGCTTCCGTTCGTTGGCCCGTTCGAGCCACAGCGTGACCCGGGTGGGGTCCGCGATCGCGTACGGAAAGCGGACCCGCACTTCTTCGGCGGTCGATTCCACGCGCAGCGGTTCGTCGGAACCCTCAACGAGGGCCTTGACCAGTTCCCAGTCGGGCAGCGGGCCGAGCCGGAGTTCCTCGAGCGGGGCGTCGTGGATCGTCAGTTCGAGTTCTGCGGCGACGCGGATGGCGGCGGGTTCCACGGCGACATCGATCGAGGCTGCGGAGCGATACCGCGCCGGCAGCGAGGGAGACGGCGCCGGTTCCGGCGGCGCCGCCGCTTCCCCCGCCGCACCGGTTCCCGCGGCGGCTTCGGCGGCGATCGGCCGGGCGCCGGCGAGCGGGCGGCGGGCGACGAACTGCAGCACGAAGTGCCGCGGCGCATGCACGGCCAGGACGTGCTCGATGACCGGGCCCTCCGCCCCCGCAACCGGCCGCACCGCGGCGGATCGGACGACAACGCCCCCGACAGCGGAGACATCCTCGACGCGGTCGTCGACGACGAAGGCGGCCTCGACGGATGCGGCGAGCGGCATCGCCAGGGCGACCGACTTCGGCCCCATCCTCGGATCCACCGCCGTCGCGTACGACACCGTCACGCGATGCACGCCCGGCTCGCGGAGCAGCAGGCCAAGCCCGCCCTCGGGGGTCGGCACAACCCGCGCCGGCTCTCCCTCCCCCATCACGCCGCGCAGCGCGACCGGCTCGGCGAACAACGGCACCACGGTCCACCCCTCGCGAAGCACCTCGACCTCGACGGGGCCGTCGACCAGCAGAACGCCGTCCCCCAGGGTCAGGCGGAGATGGGCCGCCTGGACCAGCGCCTCGACGGGAGGGCGGGCGCGGGCGTCGGCACCCTGGAGGCGGAAGCGGGTCAGTTCCTCGATGAGCGCCCGGACCTCCTGCCACGACAGCTCGACCGACGCCTCGCCGATGTCCGGCAGCCCTTCGTCCGGCGGCGTCCGCTGGGCGGCGGCCGGCGCGGGGGCCGCCGTCAGCAGGACCAGCACCATCGGCGTCATCGTTCCCCGGGACCTCACGGGCGCACCTCCGGGGACGAGCGCCGGATCGGGGCGCCGTCCGTTCCGCCGGCCGGGGTCGGCGGTGGCGGGCCGGCCGGTCCCGAAACGAACGGCGGCCCGTCGGCCGCGAGCAGCCGCCGGCCGTGCCCGTAGCGCCAGAGGAGCCATGCGGCGACCACCGCGGCGTAGACCACCAGGCCGGCAAGCCACGACCAGAGCGCGCCGCCGACCGGGGCACGCAGCACGGCGACGGCGGCGACGAGGAGCCCCAGGCCGAGAGCCAGCGAGACCGGGGCGAGGAGACCGACGGACGGGCGGCGTCGTTCGATCGACCGATGGAGAAGGCGGGCGACTCCCAGCGCCAGCAGCAGTCCGGCCAGCAGCCGCAGCCACGGGAAGGCGGCCACCACGGTCCGACCCTGATAGAGAAAGCGCACTTCGGTCTCGTCCTTCGGCTCCACGAGGCTGCGGGTGAACTCGAGCCGAAGGCCCTCGCGCGGAACCTCGATGCGGATCGGCAGCAGCCCGCGGCTCTCGGGCGACACGCCGGAACGCCGGCCGGAGGCGCCTGCCCCGGCCGCCTCACCCCCGATCCCGCCGACGGCCCCGACCGGGGCGAGAGCGTAGCCCGTCCGAGCGACGTCCTTGTCGTCGCGTCGTCTGCTCCGTCCTTCGTCGCCGGATCTTCGGATTCCTCGGCCGACCTCCTCCTTGTCCTCGCCGGTCCTCTTCTCCTCCTCCGTCCATTCCAGCTCCGGCGGTTCTTCCGCCGCCTCGTGTTCCACCGCTTCCGACGGGGACAGGGTCTGCACGCCGAGGCGCTGCCGGAGTGCGGCCGATCGGTCCTCGGACGGTCCGCCGGGCGACGGCAGACCGGCCGGTCCGAGACTCTCCGCACCGATTTTCGCGTCGCCCTCGAACGCGAAATAGCGGTACTCGTCAGGCACCCAGAGCGCGATCGTCCACTGCGAGATCAGCAGATCAAGCCGGGGCAGAGGAAAGGTCGCCCGGCCCATCCACCCGCCGATGCGCGGCGCGTCGGCGGAGTACAGCACTTCGACGGCGAACGTCTCGGCCACGCCGTCCGGTCCGATCTCGGAGCGCGGGACGGGGATCATCACCCACCGGTCGTCGCCGCTCGGCTTGACCGGCCGTCCGCGCACGAAGGTGGCCCAGAGGGTCGCACCCTCCGGGAGCCAGACGCCGAGGAACTGGCGTTCGTTGTTCTGGACCTGGAGCGAGAGGTCACCGACGGCCTTGCCCTCCCGGTTCACGACCAGGTCGAGGTCGGCGTGCTGCACGGCCGAGGCGAGGACCTCGCGTTCCGCGTGCCGAAGCACTTCGAGCGGCACTTCGTACGGCCGTCCGCTGATGCGGTAGGCGAGCACGGGCTGGCCTTCCAGCTCGGTGGCTCCGCTCGCTTCCGTCGGATCACACAGCTCGACCCCCTGGGGCGCTCCGGCCGCCCGGACCTCCATCCCCTCGCCGGCGTAGAGCACGAGGAACCCCGCCTGGCGAACGACCTCGCGATCGGCACCGCCCTGCACCAGCCGTACGACTTTCACGTCGGGAGCGCGGACCTCGCCCGCCGTGCGGGCCAACTCGTAGCGCAGGACGAACGTCGTGTCCTCGCGACGTCCATAGCCGGTATGCACGGTGGCGAGCTGGAAGGCGTCGCCCTCCGGGACGGTGTCCACCGAGAAGTCTCCCCCGGCGCGGATTCCCTCCGCCTCCTTCGGGAACCGCAACACCACCGCCTCGAACGTACCGCGTTCCACGCGGACGGTCAGGGCCACCTCGCCGGAGACGACATGCCGCTGGAACGTCACGCGATGGACCAGGTCGACCACCGCGCGCACCGGTTCTTCCTGCATCGGAGCCGTGCGGTCGGCCCAGTGCAACGTCGCCTGGGCGGCGCGGGGGACCAGGGCGCGGACAAGGGTTCCGCCCTCGGCGGTCGCCCGGCGCTCGAGCACCACGCCGCCCGGCTCGATGCGCAGCTCCTGGTCGGCGCGCGGCAGCGTCACTTCCAGCCGGGTGATGCCGGCCTGGACCAGCGGCAGATCCAGGCCGTGCGGCCCCGGCCCCCGCGAGATGTTGAGCCGATAGGACAGGGTCGCCTTCCGCGGCGTCGGCGTGCCGTAGTAGACGTACTCGGCCTGCGCGATCAGCCGGTGGTACCCGTCGCGCTGCGTCAGCGTCCCGGACCGGCCGTCCACCGCGAACGCCTCGAGCGCGGCGGTGTCGGGCAGGAGCGGCAGATCGACCCACCCGCCCCGCCGCAGCACGAGAAACTCGATCTCCGCATCGACCCGCGCCTGCCGCTCCTCGGGATCGACCACTACCCGATACGCGGCGCTCGAGATCACGCTGTCCGCGGGCGGCGGCGCCTCCTGCGGCTGCTGGAGCTCCCGCAGCCGGTCGATCAGCTCGCGGAAATCCGACCAGGGCAGTCGGACGACCCCCGTCCTCGGACCCGAATAGGAGGGCGACGGCGCCTCCGGCGTCTGTCCCCACGCCGTTGCGGATGCCGCCCACGCCATCAGCCCGCCCAGCCAGATCCTCCGGTGATTCATCGGCTGCTCCCTCCGGCCGACCATCCCCGTTCCGCCGGCTCTTTGTCTCCCCCCTTCGGTCGCCGGTTCCCCGGCCCCGGTCCGAGACCACCTCCGCAGCCTACCAGAACGACCGTCGACCGGCGAGTCGGAGCGGTCGGTGGTGATGTACG
>Ga0209162_1002183_pt1 | contig 17677 bp, 15 predicted proteins | sample YNPNPMetaG_FD_187121 | JGI IMG/M metagenome (GOLD analysis project Ga0209162, IMG submission 187121) | Anoxygenic and chlorotrophic microbial mat microbial communities from Yellowstone National Park, USA - YNP NP MetaG (SPAdes) (version 2) ... | reverse complement strand
TTGGCTTTGTCGATCTGCCGTCTTCGCCCGCCTTCGCCTCCCTGAACCGGGACGCTTCCTTTTACGGCACGTTCGTTCAAGAAGGCCTGGACGACGAAACCCTCGCCCTTCAGGCCCTTAAGGACCCCAACCGCTTCAACCGCGTCGAGGCGTTCCGCACCCTCACCGACCGTCAGCGGATCCTTCAGATCACCTCCCCGGGGTGCGCGGTGTCCGACGCTTGGCTTTCGCTTTACGGAACAATTCTGAACGATTCCGATCTGTCTTCAGCCTGTAAAGCCTGCATGCTCCGTATCGACGAACAGCCTTTGGATCGCCGCTACGCCGCCTGGTTTCCCGAACTGGTCCGGGCCCGAGATGCCCTCATGGCGGCTGTCAACGCCCGCTATGCCGCCGACCTCACGGCCCGCTTCCACGAACTGCGCCAGTCCCTGGATACGCCCACATCCCTTCAAGACGGGATCGAAAAGCGGTTTCTTTCATCCGTTCTCGTGGATCTCATCGCCGTCGCCGACACCCCCGAAGTCCACGACATGCTCCTGGACGCTTTTCGAGCCGCCCGGACGGCCACGGAACGATGTGCCGCTCTCACAGCCCTGCACCGCAGCTCCTGGCCGGGACGGCTTGCCCTTTTGGAAGAAACCTACGCGCTCTGGCACCGTGACGTTACCGGATACGCCAACTACTTGAAGGTCATCGCCTCGGGAATGCATCCCGACGTGTGGTCCCTGGTGGAACGGGAAAAGGAACGCCCCGGCTTCGATCTGACGCACCCCACGCTCAGCCGCGCGCTGCTTGTCACCATGGCCCAAAACACCCGTCGAATATGGACCGAGGAAGGCATCGACTGGATCCGCCGGCACGTCATCGACCTGGCTCCCATCAACGCCGGTATCGCCCGGCGTCTGCTCAACACCTTCCAGCATGTGCCGCGCCTCAAGCCCGAATGGCGCTGGCGCGTCTGCCAGGCTTTGGCAGACATCGTGGAAAAGATTCCCGAAAAGACAAGCCCCAGCATCTTCGGACAGGCCGTGGCATATCTGGAATCGTGCCGTCGGCATTTTTCAGCCGAGCCATGAGCGCCCCTCTTGACGTGCAGACAGGCGATGATTTAATTAAGAACCGTTCCTAGTAAGAAAAAGGAGAGCCCACGTGGTGCGGGTTACCCCACAGAGGAAAGCCATTCTTCAGGTGCTGCGCCGGGCCCATGCGCATTTGACGGCCGATGAAATCTACGCCGCCGTGCGTGCTGAGGTCCCTCGAATCAGCCTGGGAACGGTTTACCGAAACTTGGAAATCCTGGCCGCCATGGGCCTCATTCAAAAAATTGCCTCGGGGTCGGGTCCCATGCGCTTTGACGGCAATCCCAGCCGTCACGTCCATTTGCGCTGCGAACGCTGCGGCACGCTGGAAGACCTGCCCATGAAAAAACCCTTCGATCCCCTAGAATACGTGGACGCCAGCCTGGGGCATGTGGTGCGGGGTGTCACTATGGAATTTCACGGCCTGTGTCGGCGATGCGCCGCGGAAACCGACACCTGACGGGGGCACGGGTTTCCGGACGCGCTCCAGGCCGAAAAAGCCCGACGGGATCTTCCGACGGGATCTTCGTTTGAGGAAGGATGCGATGACGATGACAAACAACACACATGGAGGGACACAATGGGACGTTTGAAAGGCACGCGGACGGAAAAGAACCTTTTGACGGCGTTCGCCGGAGAATCCCAGGCTCGAAACCGTTACACCTACTTCGCCTCCCAAGCCAGCAAGGAAGGCTACATTCAGATGGCGCTCATCTTTGAAGAAACCGCTAACCAGGAAAAGGAACACGCCAAGCGCTTTTTCAGCTTTCTCGAAGGAGGGGAAGTGGAAGTCCAGGCGGCCTTTCCGGCGGGAGTCGTGGGATCCACCCTGGAAAACCTTAAAGCCGCCGCAGCCGGCGAACATTATGAACATTCCGAAATGTACCCGGGTTTTGCCGCCATCGCCAAAGAAGAGGGCTTCCCGGAAATCGCAACGCTCTTCATGAACGTTTCCAACGCGGAAAAGCAACACGAAAAACGTTATCGGGAACTGGCGGAAAACATCGAAAAAGGGCGCGTGTTCAAACGGGAAGCCCCGGTCAAATGGCGCTGCCTCAACTGCGGCTACATTTACGAAGGGACGGACGCCCCCAAGCAGTGCCCGGCGTGCGCTCATCCGCAGGGGTATTTCGAGCTATTGGGAGAAAACTGGTAAACCGCCTTCGGAACGCACGGCGGCTCAGCCGCCGTGCTCCTTGTCTCATCGCACAGGAGGCGACCACTCTATGGCACCGGTGGCTATCAAGGAAAACATTTACAATGTGGGTGTGGTCGATTGGGATATTCGGGATTTTCACGGCTACTCCACCTATAAGGGGACGACCTACAACGCGTATTTGGTCGTGGACGAAAAGATCACCCTGTTTGATACCGTCAAGAAACCCTTCAAAAACGATCTTCTTCAGAACATCGCACAAATCACGGACCCTCAGAAGATCGACTACCTGGTCGTCAACCATGTGGAAATGGACCATTCGGGCTCCATTCCCCAAGTCATTGAGGCGGTAAAGCCGGAGAAGGTTTTCTGTTCCACCATGGGCAAGAAGGCTCTTGAGGCCCACTTCGGTTCCCATGCATGGCCGCTGGAAGTCGTGGAAAACGGCCGGGAAATTTCCTTGGGGCGGCGCACGGTGCGCTTTCTCGAAACCCGCATGCTCCATTGGCCCGACAGCATGTTCAGCTACATTCCGCAGGAAAAACTCCTCATTTCCAGCGACGCTTTCGGGCAACATTGGGCCACGAGCGAAACATTTGACGATGAAGTGGCACTCACGGAACTGCTGCGCCACGCCGCCAAGTATTACGCCAATATCCTGATGCTTTATTCGCCCTTGGTCCGCAAACTGCTGACCGCCGTCGGCGAGATGAAGCTGGATATCGACATGATCGCGCCCGATCACGGGCTGATCTGGCGAAGCCGACCTGATGTGATCCTTAAGGCTTACGAGGACTGGAGTCTTCAGAAAGCCGAGCGCAAGGCCCTGATCATTTACGACACCATGTGGCATTCCACTGAAAAGATGGCCCATGCCGTCGCCTCGGGTCTGGCCGACGAAGGCGTCTCCTACAAGCTGCTGAACCTCAAACGCAACCACCGCAGCGATATTGTCACCGAAGTCCTGGACAGCAAGGCCTTGATTTTCGGCTCTCCCACGCTGAACAACGGCATGCTGCCCACCATGGCGGACATCTTGTGTTACCTCAAAGGGCTGAAGCCCACGGGGAAAATCGGCTCCGCCTTCGGCTCCTACGGCTGGAGCGGCGAGGCGGTCAAAGACATCGTGCGGTGGATGGAGGAGATGAAGATCGAGATCGTGGAGCCGCCCGTTCGCGTCCAGTACGTTCCGAACCAGGACGTGCTGGCGCAGTGCGCGGAACTGGGGCGCCGAATAGGCCGGGCCGTCAAGGAACGCACGGCGTGAGGGTTTGGGCCCGGTGCGGGGACCATTCCGGCCGGGCGTGGAGGAGGACACGATGGATGCGTTGCTTTTGTCCCGTTTGCAGTTTGCCGCCGCCACGTATTTTCATTTTTTGTTTGTGCCGCTCACCTTGGGCCTTTCCATCCTGATCGCCGTGATGGAAACGCGCTTTGCGCGTTCGGGCGACGAGGAATACCGGAACATGGCCCGATTTTGGGGAAAGATCTTTCTCATCAACTTCGCCATCGGGGTGGTCACGGGGATCACCCTGGAGTTCCAGTTCGGCACCAACTGGTCCCGCTATTCCCGCTACGTGGGGGATATCTTCGGCTCTCTTCTTGCCATTGAAGCGACCGCGGCCTTCTTTCTCGAATCCACCTTCATCGCTGTGTGGGCACTCACCTGGAACCGCCTGTCGGCCAAAGCCCACGCCGTGACCATCTGGCTCGTGGCTTTTGCCTCCAACCTCTCCGCCGTGTGGATTCTCACCGCCAACGCCTGGATGCAGCACCCCGTAGGCTACACGATCCGCGGAGGCCGTGCGGAACTGACGGACTTCTTCGCCGTCGTCACCCAGCCTTTTGCTTGGCACACCATTTTGCACACGCTGAGTGGCGCCTATATTCTTTCCGGGATGTTCGTCATGGGGGTGAGTGCCTATCATTTGCTGCGACGCCAGCATGTGAGTTTCTTCAGCCGTTCGTTCCGCATGGGAACCGTTATGGCCTTGATCTTTTCGGTGGTTGCCGTCGTGCACGGGCATGTTCAGGGATCCGAAGTGGCCAAAGCCCAGCCCACCAAGCTCGCCGCCATGGAATCCCTGTGGGAGACGAAACAGAGGGCCCCACAACATCTCCTGGTCATTCCTGATGCAAAAGGGGAACGCAATCGGTTGGAACTGGGAGCCATGCCCGGTGTGCTGAGCCTGCTCGCGTACCATGACATAAACGCCACGGTCAAAGGGCTCAAAGACTTTCCCAAGGAAGACCGTCCCCCGGTGACCATCACCTTTCTCGCTTTCCGCATCATGATCGGCCTCGGGTTTCTCTTTCCCGTGCTGGCTCTATGGGCTTTCTGGAAACGCAACCGCCTTCTGGAAAGCCCTCGCCTGCTCAAGGTCATGCTCTACGCCATTCCGCTTCCCTATATCGCGTCCCAAGCCGGATGGACCGTGACCGAAGTGGGACGGCAGCCGTGGGTCGTTTACGGCGTCATGCGGACCGCCGAAGCCGGCTCGCCCATCGCGCCCTCCCAGGTGGCGGTGTCGCTGACGGCCTTTGTGGTGGTCTATTCCCTGCTCGGCCTCGCCGCCTTCTATCTCATGGCGCGGCACGCCAAACAGGGCCCGGCGGTCGACGTCGCCGCATCCTAGATGGGGTTCAAGACAGGAGGAAGGACCATGCTTGCGTCCGTGTGGTTTGTGCTTTGGGGGCTTTTGTGGGCCGTCTACTTCATGCTGGGCGGCTTTGACCTGGGTCTTGGCATCATGCAACCGTTGATCGCCCGTTCGGAAGGGGACCGCCGCATGATCGGCCAGGCCATGGGGCCTTATTGGAACGGGAACGAAGTGTGGCTTATCGCCGCAGGCGGCGTGACCTTTGCCGCTTTTCCCACCACCTATGCCGTCATGTTCAGTGGGCTCTACAGTGCGCTCATGCTGATCCTCTTCGGGCTCATTCTTCGAGGCATCGCCTTGGAATTTCGCAACCAGAGCCGAAGCGGCGCGTGGAAGTCCTTGTGGGACGCCTGCCTCATGGTGGGAAGCTTCCTTCCCGCTTTTCTTCTGGGCGTAGCGTTCGCCAACATTTTTCAAGGCCTTCCCATCGACCAGGACGGGGTTTTTCGAGGAACCCTGTGGACTCTTCTGAACCCCTATGGTCTTCTGGGCGGGTTGCTGTTCCTGCTGCTATTTGTGGAACACGGAACGTTATGGCTTGCCGTGAAGACCACCGGGGCGCTTCATGAAAGGGCAGGCCGATGGGCCAAGGGCCTCTGGTGGGCTCTAGCCGCCACGGCCGTGGGTTTTCTCATCGCCACCTGGTACGCGACGCGCCTTTACGCTAATTACCTTCAAAATCCCATGCTCTTTTCCGTGCCCATCGTGCTCATCCCGGCCGTGACTGTGGCGGCCCTTTTCGGCATTCGGCTGTTCGCCGCCAAGAACCGATGGGGCCGCGCCTGGATCGCGTCGGCCGTGACCATTGTGGGCGCGACCTTTTTCGGCGTCATCGGGTTATATCCCAACATGTTGCCGTCGAACCTCAATCCAACCTACAGCCTCACGGTCCATAACGCCGCCTCGAGCCCTCTGACGCTCAAGATCATGCTCGTGGTGGCCGTCATCTTCGTGCCCGTGGTGATCGCCTATCAGAGTTGGGCCTACAAGTTGTTTCACCACAAGGTGAGCGAAGAGGATCTGGCCTACGAGGAAGCCTACGGCCAGTAAATCGTGCCGGCGGTTTCGTCCGACGGTTGATTTGCGAAAGCACGGGCCTTTGACCCGCCGGAGTGCGGGTCAAAGGCCCGCGGTTTTCTGAGCCACGGCCGTTTTTGGAGGGGTTTGATGACAATGTTCGTTTATTGCCGCGGCGTGATGAAGATGCCCGCCAAGTTTTTCGTCCCGCGCCGTGTGTTTGGGGACGGCGCGGTGGTGTTTTTCCTTCGCCCATGGTGTATTCCCCTTCTTGACAATCCCGCAAAAGTGTAGGTAAAAGGACCAGGTTTGTGAAAAAATGCGTTTAGCTGCAGGGAAACGCGTCCCCCTGTGGCAGCGTTTTATTTCGATGATGCTCGTTTTTTCTTTCCGTTAACCCTTGAAAGGCGTGGGGCGGACTCATGGGCGAAGTGAAAAAGAGCGCGTCACAAAGGGGCGCCGGCATTGTTTTTTTCCTTGCCGGATTCATCGGAGCGCTTCTGGTCGGATGGGTCGTCTTTCCCAACGTGTTGTATTCCACCAAGACCCAGCCGATCACGTTCCTCCACTCTTCCCATCAGGACAGCAACTGCGAAGACTGCCACTATTTCCGCGAGGACGGTTCTTATAACGGCCTTCCCAAAGTGGAAAAGTGCGCGGAATGCCACGCCGAACCCATGGGCGACAGTCCCGAGGAAAAGAAACTCGTGGAGGAATACATCCAGCAGGAACGGGAAATCCCGTGGCTGGTCTATGCGTGGCAGCCGGACAACGTCTATTTTTCCCACGCGGCCCACACTCAGCAACAGGGCATCGAATGCGTTCGATGTCATCGGGACGTGACCAAGGAGACCAAGAATCCGCCTTTCAAAGAAAACCGCCTGACGGGTTACAGCGAAAAGACCATGAAGATGGTCGAGTGTGAAAAATGTCATGCGGAGCGCGGGGCCAGCAATGCCTGTCACCTGTGCCACAAGTAGCGAAGGCGCCACCGCGGGCTGTAAGGTTTGTCGCAGGCCCGTGAGATCCCTAAACGAATGAACGCGAGGGATTTGGCATGAGTCTTGGGCGAAGAGCATTTTTACAGTTTGTGGGCGGAGCCATCGGCGGCACCTTGCTCACTCCTATCCCCTGGAAATTGGCGGACGATTCCGCCATTTGGACCCAAAACTGGTCCTGGCGGCCGTCGCCGGAACGGGGGGAAATTACGCGGGTGCGTAGTGTCTGCCAGCTGTGCTCGGGGGGATGCGGGATCACGGCACGACTGGTCAATGGCCGTCGAGCCGTGGCCGTCACGGGAAACGAAGCGCACGCCGTGAGCGGCGGTGGCGTCTGCCCTGTGGGGGCCTCCAGCCTGCAGTACCTGTATGCGCCTTACCGCATTCAGCAGCCCTTGAAGCAAACAGGATCGCGAGGCGACCTCAAAGGGTTTAAGCCGGTCTCCTGGGCCGAGGCCCTCAAGGAGGTGGCGGCCAAGCTGTCCCAGTTGCGTTCGGGCGGAAAACCCCACACCGTGGCGTGCCTGACGGGCCAGAAACGTTCCACCGTGACGCGGCTGTGGAAGCACTTCCTCACGGCTTACGGATCGCCCAATTTCTACACCATGCCCGATGCCGCCGACAGTGTGCGCCTCGCCGTGGCCCTCACCACCGGCCTGGATGCCGAACTGGGCTTTCAGTGGGACAAGGCCACCTATGTCCTGAATTTCGGGGCTCCTCTGTTGGAAGGATGGGGCAGCCCGGTCTATCTCCAGCAGGTTTTCGCCCGGTGGCAAACGGAAAAGCCCGGCGTTCCGCGAACCGCCTTGGTGCACGTGGAATCTCGAGCGTCTTTGACCGCTTCCAAGGCACATCGCTGGATCGGCTGCAATCCGGGCACGGAAGCCGCTTTGGCCCTGGGCATCGCCCATGTGCTGGTGCGTGACAAGCTCTATGATGCCGCCTTCGTAGCGGAGAAGGTCTTCGGGTTCGAGGACTGGACCGATCCGACGGGTGCCCAGCGCAAGGGCTTCAAGAACGTCGTGCTCGCCAAATACGGCCTGGAGGATGTGGCCGCGATCACGGGCGTCGCTCCGCAGGTCATTCAGGATCTGGCGCGGGAACTGGCCAGGCAAAAGCACGCCCTGGTGGTCTGGGGACAGGACAAAGGGGACAAGCCCAACAGCCTCTATCATGACTTGGCTTTCCTCGCGCTGAACGCCCTTTTGGGCGCTTTTTCCCCGTCTGGGACCGTGGCCTTGGTCCCGCACGATCCCTGGCCCGATTTCCCGGAACCTGTTCTGGATACGGACGCCTACCGCGGCGCGGGGCAAACGCCTTTGGGACGCCCGTCGGCGGTGCCTCGGACCAAGGCGCCGGTGAACACGGTCATGCCTTTCCTGGAAGCCCTGGCTACGGGATCCGAATATCCCGTGGAACTGCTCTTCGTCCACGAAGCCAACCCTGTCTACAGCCTTCCCGAAACGGCTCTGGTGGCGCAGGCTTTCCAGAAAGCAGGCATGGTGGTGTCCTTTTCGTCCTACATGGACGAAACCACCCAATGGGCCGACATTGTACTCCCGAACCACACGGCTCTGGAACGGCTGGACGACGTGATCGGCCTTCCGGGGGCCCCTTACGCCTATTACGCGGTCTCTTCCCCCATTCTCAAGCCCCTCTACGACACCAAGAACGCCGGCGACGTCCTGCTCGGCCTGGCTGCCGCCGTCGGAGGTGGGGTGGCCGAAAGTCTTCCTTGGAAAACCTACGAGGACGTCCTCAAACTTCGGGTGGGTTCCATCGCCAAAGCGGGCACGGGACTGGTTCCCTCAGCCGCGTCCTTCGATCCCGCCTCGGTTGAGCCCGGGCGCGCCTTGAAACCCAATTTCAAAGACGCCGCCGATCTGTGGAACAAGCTGAAGGCCGGTGGGTGTTGGGTGGACGCTCCGCCGGCGGCGGAGACTTTTGCCACACCGTCCGAGCGGTACGAATTGGCCTGCCAGGGCCTCATGGTGAGTGTGTCGCCCACGGCCGCCGACGAGTTGTTCATGCCGCGATTCCATCCCTTAAAGCCGTCCGGCGACGAATCGGAATACCCGCTTCTGCTCGTGACTTACGCCTCCTTGATGCTTTCGGAAGGCTACGTGCCCAACACGCCTTTCATGAACAAACTTCTTCCGGACGATGTGCTGCGAAAGCAGGACGTCTTTGTGGACATCCATCCGCAAACGGCCCGCTCGGCAGGACTCACCGACAAGGCCACCGCTGTGCTCAAGACCCCACGCGGGGAAGCCCGGGTCCGCGTGCGGCTCACCCCCGCCGTCAAGCCTGGAGTGGTGGCGGTGCCGCAGGGATTCGGCCATACAGCCTACGACGAATACGTGCAGCAGAAGGGATTCAATGCCAACAGCCTGATTGAGGTGCAGTTGGACCCCGTCACGGGGCTGGGAACGGTCTGGGCCACTCGGGCCCAGCTGCAACGGGCTTAGCCCGGGCCCGTGCATTGGCCGCCTAAGGACACGCGGCGGCGTGAGGTTGTCAGTCTAACAGAGGATGTCACCCATGAGTGGAAGCGCACATTCGGAGCATGCGGCAAGCAAGGTCCGTTATGGGATGGTCATCGACCTGGACAAGTGCACGGGCTGCGGGGCCTGTTCGGTGGCCTGTCAGCAGGAGAACAACATCTCCTTTCGGCCCGATGAAAGCGACAAGCTGCGCACCCTGTCCTGGATGACCCTGTATCGATTGGAAAACGGGGCGGATTGGCCCGACTACCGGGCGGCCATGTTGCCGCGACCGTGCATGCACTGCGACTCCCCCCACCATTCCCCGTGCACCTTTGTGTGTCCCGTCAACGCCACCATCCGTGACGAGCACACGGGAATCGTGGACCACGTGGCCGTGCGCTGCATCGGCTGCCGCTACTGCATGGTCGCCTGCCCGTACCATGCGCGTTCTTTTAACTGGTGGGATCCCACATGGCCCAAATCCATGGAAGCCATGCTGACCCCGGAGGTGAGCCCGCGCATGCGCGGGGTGGTGGAAAAGTGCACCTTCTGCCACCACCGCCTCAATCTGGCTCGAGACCGGGCTCGGCTTAACGGCGAAGACCCGGACGGCGTCGTCTACACCCCGGCATGCGCCGAAGTGTGCCCGACCGGGGCCATCACCTTTGGAAACTTGAAGGATCCCAACAGCGATGTGGCCAAGCTGGCCAAAGACCCCAGGGCCTTTCGCATCCTGGAAAAACTCCATGCGGAACCCAAGGTCTACTACCTGAGTTCCGCGCAATGGATACGGCGTCAATCGGACAACGGTCTGTGATTACAGGGGCACCTTTAGAATCTTTCAGGAGTCAGTCATGGATAAGGCATTGATACCGGAAGGTGTGAAACGTTGCCCGCTGCCGGTCTTCGCCCTCTGGATGCTATGTTTGTTCGCCGTGATCGCGTGGGGGATTTATGCCGGCTTGACCGTGCTCATCAAGGGCCTGAACGTGACCGGCTTGAACAACTATTTCGGGTTCGGGCTGTACATCACGGTGGACCTAGGAATCATCGCCCTGGGCGCCGGGGCTTTCTTTTCCGGCTTTATGTATTACGGTCTGTCCCGATTCTTCCCCAAGCTCAAGGAGCTCCATAAGATCATCAACTTGGCGGTCATTGTGGGTTTTTGCTGTTACACCGGCGCCCTGCTTGTACTCCTGCTGGAAATCGGGCAGCCCCTACGGGGTTGGTTCGGCTACTGGCACGCCAACGTGCATTCCATGCTGACGGAAGTCATCTTCTGTATTTCCTGCTACGCCATTGTGCTGGTCATCGAGTTCGTACCCATCATTCTGGAAAACCGCAAGCTGGACGCCGTGAAGTCCGTGCACATCTTCGGCCATAACCTCCATGAAATCATGGCCATTTTTGCCATGACCGGCACGTTCCTGAGCTTTTTCCATCAAGGTTCCCTCGGCGGCGTTCCCGGTGTCATGTTCGGCCGGCCGTTCGCCTACCGCACCGGATTTTTTATCTGGCCGTGGACCTTTTTCCTTTTCACCCTGTCAGCTATGGCCTGTGGGCCCGCCTTTACGGCCCTCATCTGCCGCATCATCGAAAAAGTCAGCAACAAGAAACTGGTGGACCGCAGCGTCTATGAACTCATCGCCAAGATCACCGGAAGTCTGCTGCTCATCTACCTCGTCCTGAAAACGCTGGATACGCTCTACTGGGCCTTGGACACGGCCCCGGGATTCGGGTTGAAACTGAGCGATTTCTATCGAGAACCCTACGGCATGTGGCTCCTTTTTACGGAATTGGGCGTGTGCGGGGTCCTTCCGGTCTTTTTGCTGCTCACCCCCAAGACCCGCAGTTCCAACGGGCTTCTTTTCCTCGGCTTTTTCCTCAACTGTGCAGGAATCGTCATCAACCGGTTCGCCATGACCGTCGAAACCTTGGCCATTCCGGTCATGCCCTTCGACCAGTGGGCTGTCTACATTCCCACGTGGGCCGAATGGGCGCCGTGCGTGGCCATGCTGGCTTACGGGGCGGTCATCGTGTCCTTGTCGTATCGGTATCTGCCCATCTTTCCCAGAGAAAAGGAGCTGAACCCCTAAGGTCTTTCTCTCAACGTCGGCATGGTCTTTTCCCCGGGGAGCGGCTGCCCGTTTCGGGCCCGCTCCCTGTCGGTTTTGGGGTCCGCGTTTGGGTTTGACACACCCCGCTGCGGGTGTTACCTTTCGGCGGTTCGGACCCATCCTTGACGGCTGAGGCGACGGTTTCCCATGCGACCCGAAAAACCCCGGTTAATGGACTTCTTTGAAAGCAACCACCATCTGAAGTTGGTCCTTTCTCTGACGGTGCTCTTTCTCTTGATCCTTGAGACCTTGATCTATCTGACCGCGGCCAGCCAGGCGGGCCAGCGCACACGGCTGATCATCACCAACACCGAAGGGCAGAAGATCTACGAAACGACGGGGAGCACGCTGTCCAGTTATGAAAAGATGGTCTTCGAAAGCACCTTCGGTCCCCTGGACCGCTACCGCATGCATCTGCAGAGCGAAGAGCGGCCGTTTCCTTTTCGCGCATGGCTTTCCGCCGCCGTCGGCGTGCCGGTGGGCCTTATTTTGATCATTGCTTTTGCCATCAAGGCCTTTCTAAACTTGCTTTACGGAGACCCGGAACGTCATCCCGAGACGAATCCACATCCCATGTCTCAGGAAGGGCGGTTGACGTCCTTATTTGAAATTTTCCGAGGCATTTCCGTCTTCCACGTGGGGGTTCTCGTCGTCGTCGGCGTCGTCCTCTTTTGGATGGTGCCTAACCTTTTGGGCGACTTTGGCCGCGTGGCCTGGGCGTTTCTCAAGGAATACAAGATTCTGGTCTTCGGAGGCGCCCTTTTCCTGGCCGGTTTGCTCATCTGGATCATCTATCTGCGCTATCGACTGTCGAAGCAGGTGCTGCAAAACCAAGTGGAAATCGAAAAGCTGCGACTCGAATACCATCGCACGTCCGAGGGCAGGCCGTTGGAACTCCTGACGGCTTCGCACACGGAACCCCGCTCCGACGCCTAAGGTTCACGGGAAAGGATTAGCCCATGCTTTTCAGCCGCCTTTTCAAGAGAAGAAAAGAAGAGCCTCAGGAGAAAAAGCCCGACATCAATCAGGGCATTTTCTACCTTTACTTGATCATCGGACTGCAGGTGCTCTTCGTATTCGGCTTGATGGCCGTTATTATCACGTTGGGAAAAGTGCTGGCTACGCCCTTGTGGGTCTTCCTGTTCAGTTTGGCCGTCGGGGCAACGGCGTGCTACTATATTTACAAAAAGGCGCAGCGGCAGTTCCGAAAACTTCGAGAAGCCTTAAGGCATGTGGATCTTTCGGACCGCAACTATGAAATCAGCTTTATGGGCGGCGTGCTCACCATGAAGGTGGAACACAACCCCCGCAAGCTGTTGGAAGACCATTCCAACGCCGTGGTGGACGCTGAAACCCTGGAGGCCTCCGCGGCCGCCATCCCCCCCAAGATTGCCGGCCTTTCCCGGTAAATCGCCGCTTCATTCCTCTTCGGTGTGGATCCGAGTGAGGCTCATGCCGGGCAGGGTCGGCTCCTTCCATCGGGTCAGCACCGTATCCTTGCGCCAGTGGGCATCGTCCTTGTGCGGGTGATCCACGTTATAGTGCAGCCCGCGGCTCTCCTTTCTCGCCATGGCGCACCGCACGATGAGTTCCGCCACAAGCGCCAGGTTTTGCAGTTCCACCAGATCGGGATGCAGAGGAATCTTCGGCAGGTGCTCCTTGATTTCCATGCGCACCTGCGCGATGTGAAGGCTCGCCAAGTGGAGCCGCTTGTCCGTGCGGACGATACCCACGTAGTTCCACATGAGCCGACGAATGACGTCCCAGTTGTGAGCGATGAGGACCATCTCGCTCTGGGCGCCGCTACCGGCCGTCGTCTCGATGGCCACCTGCGGCACATGGGGATAACCCCTCTTCTGCCATCGCTCCAGATTTTCACTGCAATGGACGGCAGCCCTGTGGGAAAAGACGGCGGCTTCCAGGAGGGAGTTGCTGGCCAGCCGGTTGGCGCCGTGCAAACCGGTGCAGGCGCATTCGCCAATGGCATAGAGGTTCTCGATGGAGGTTTGGCCCCACACATCGGTGACAATTCCGCCGCACATGTAGTGGGCCGCCGGCACCACCGGAATGGGGTCCTTGGTGATGTCGATCCCCAGGCTCAAACACTTCTTATAGATATTGGGAAATCGTTCTTTCAGGAAAGTCGGGTCGCGATGGGTAATGTCCAAATAGACGCAGTCGTCTCCCGTTCTTTTCATTTCCGTGTCGATGGCGCGGGCCACCACGTCGCGGAAAGCCAGGTCCTTTAACGGATGGTATTTTTCCATGAACGCGTAGCCGCGTTTGTCGATGAGGCGGCCGCCTTCGCCGCGAACGGCTTCCGATATAAGAAAATTCTTGGCGTGGGGATGATAGAGACACGTGGGGTGAAACTGGACGAATTCCAGGTTGGCCAGGGCGGCTCCGGCCCGATAAGCCATGGCCAGACCGTCCCCCGTGGCCACATCGGGGTTGCTCGTGTAGAGATACACCTTACCGGCCCCACCCGTGCACAGCAATGTGGCATGGGCGGTGAAAATATGAACGTCGCCGCTCTTTTCGTCCAACACAAAGGCGCCCCAGCAGCACTGCCGCTGCTGCACGACCACGGAGCCGACCCGGATCGCTTGATGATCGATGATGAGGTCCAAGGCCAAATGATTTTCGAAAATGGCCACGTTGGGGTGCGACTCCACCGCTTCCACCAGGACCCGTTCGATGGCCTGCCCGGTCATGTCCTCGGCGTGGACAATCCGATTTCGGCTGTGCCCACCTTCCCGCCCCAAATCAAACAGGCAATTGGGATGGCGACCCTTAGAAAAGGGCACACCGATGGAGGCCAGTTCCTGAATGCGTTCCGGAGCCGACCGCACCACAAGCTCCACCACCTCGGGTTTGCTCAACCCATCGCCCGATTTCAGCGTGTCCTCGATGTGCAGCTGGAACGAATCGTCAGGCCCCAAAGCGGAGGCGATGCCGCCCTGGGCGTAATTGGTGCTCGTCTCCAGTTTGTCCTTTTTCGTGACGATGGCGACGGTGGCGTTGCGCGCGACCTTCAAGGCGAAGGTCAGGCCCGCAATGCCGCTGCCGATGACGAGAAAATCAAAACGATGCTCCATGGAAATGTCCTTTCCGTAAAGGGACGTCCGCAGCCGACGGGCCGCACGGGTCGCGCCCGTTCTTGACAGGCGCGACTTTAGTGCATTAGAGGTTGGGTGTAAAGTATCGGAAGATCAAAAACTTTTTGACCAACCGCCAAGTCGATCATGAACCCTCTGCCCCCGCATTCCTTAGAAAAAAGCGCTTCGTCCCCGCCTCTTTTCGCCCCGGGGCTTCCTGCCGTCGTGGTGTTTGATTGCGACGGTGTCCTTTTCGATTCGCGAGAGGCGAACATTCGATTTTACAACCACGTCATGGAGCAGTTCGGCCAGCCGCCTCTTCGGGCAGATCAAGTGGACTATATCCACATGCATTCGGCTCGGGAATCCTTGGAATACCTTCTGGGTCCGGGCGCCGATCTGGAGGCGGCGTGGGCGTATTGCCAGAAGCTGGATTTCCGCATTTTCAATCGCTATCTGCGCAAGGAACCGGGCTTGGACGCTCTGCTTCGCTACCTCAAGCCCCGATGTCGGATCGCCCTTGCCACCAATCGAACGGTTTCCACACGGGATCTTCTCGCCTCTTTTCACCTGGACAAGGCTTTCGATCTGGTGGTGACGGCGGCCGACGTGGCCCGTCCCAAGCCTCACCCGGAAAGCATGGAAAAGATCCTCAAGGCTTTCCGGACCGTCCCCCACCATGTCCTTTTCGTTGGGGATTCCCAGGTGGACGCTCTTTTGGCCCAAGAGACCGGCGTCGTTTTCGCCGCTTACAAGAATCCGTCCTTGCCCGCCCACATTCATGTGCCGTCCTTTGCAGAACTGCAAGCCGTCTTGGCCGGGTCTTTGGACGCCGTCGGCGTGACGGCCCATCGCGTTGTTCCATGAAGCGGGCGCACCATCGTTCCCATGGCCTTTTCCTTGTGGGCACGTGTCATGGGGATCCGCGTGGCTTTCAACGCTGCCGCACCCTTTTAAATCTTTTGGCCCCTGATGCGGTTCTGGTGGAAGTGAGCCCTTTTGCGGTCTGGATTCGAAAAGAACACCGCAGGTTTTTCCTGCATCTTTTTCGAAAGAACCTGGCGACCGCCGCGGCGGCGCACGGTATGAGCCTCTCCGCCGCTCTTCACACGCCTGCCGTTCGGCGGATGCTTCGGCAATGCGCCCTCCCCTTTGAACTGCGCGCGGCTCGATATCGGCACACCGTGTGGGGCACCCCTTATTTTTGCGTGGATCAAAGCGATGCGAGCCGCCTTTTCGTGTCGGATTGGCCGCATTGGTTGTCCTCTGAAAACCTCAAAGCGCTTCTTCAATCGAACGCCCCGGTGCCGCCGTCGATTGCCGAAGAATACGGCAGGGCTCGATCCGCCCTCGCGGGCGTTGTTCCGGCGGGCTATCGTTTCCTCGAAACGCACGGATCCCTGTGGGAATGCCGAGAGCGGTGGCTGGAACAAACGGTGCGGGCGACGCTTCGCGTACTCGCCCCCAAGCGTCTCGTCTACCTCGGCGGATGGAGCCACGTGGTACCGAACCAGGGCTTGAGCCTCTTCGACAGGCTTCGGGATTGTGCCCCGGTCAGTGTTCTTCTGGATGAGATTGACGGGCTTGAAAAGACGGGCGGGGTTCCACCGGCACACCCCATAAAACGAACGCGATCGTTGGGACTGTAAGGCGTGCGGTTTGCGCATTGCAATGGGGGGTTCTCTTTGTTATGAAAGAAGCGGGGTCGGCCCGGTGGGAACGGCACCATCGGTCGGACACCTCGCAACAGACGGATGTGAACCCCGTCAGGTCCGGAAGGAAGCAGCGGTAAGCATTGCGGTCTGTGTCGAGGTTCATTCTGATTGGATGGTGCCGGGAAGACGGGCCGGCCCCATCGACCCGACAAAGGGTGCACAAGAATAAGTCTTTTTCTCCCCCCGAGCGGCCTTTCGACTGTCCCCTGCCCGCTCAAACATCCAGAGTGTGGCTCACAATGTTGTAATGTTCAGCGAAGACGGGGCCTCGCCCTTTGAACATGCTCACGTGGGTGAGCACCCATTCGGCGACTTCCAAGCGCTTGGATTCCGAAAGGGTGTTGAAACAGGCGAACATGGCCTCCTCCGTGGGAGCCTGTTCCATCTGCCGCCAAATATCCGAAGGACTCATGCTTTTCTCCCTGTCTTCTTCCTGTCGGGCCCGCATCTTTTCCATGGCTTCCTTGGCCTGGACAAGAACACCGTCCAGGTCTTTTTTGAGAGAGTGGACGACCCGCTCCAGGTCTTCCAAGGAACTGCATTGCACAAGCACCTGGCCTGAAGGCTGGGCTCCGTCCCAAAGGAGCGCAAACGACAAGGAGGCCTCATCGCGTCGATTCGACGCTTCATTGACCTGCAGGCGAAGGGACAAACTCGATGAACTCATGGTCTTTCCTTTCCCGTGGACGAAAAATTTCCTGTTATGTTGCTTTCAAGCTAACGCCTTCGAAAGGCCGTGACAAGCACCGCGCAGCGTCTTTGTCTTTCTTGTCCCGCCGTGCAAAAAACGCTTGATCCCGACTTCGACTTTCCTCAAGCTTCGAGAGGCGGCGGCCAGTTCTTCCGTCCGTGAAGCCGACCCCATGAAAAAGATTCCGTATCGCGGGCAAGCCCGCTTCTCGAGGGACATTGCGGAGGAGCATTGTGGGAAAACATGCACGCGCCGATCATAGCGGGCTTCCGCCCGGCAGCCACCCCGGGCCGGCCGTCGCTCTTCTTTGGGACCAATCCCTGGTCTGGGGCCTTTTGGTGATGGATGCCCTGGAAGCGCTCGGCGTTCCGTACCGTCCCCTTCGCGCGGCTGACGTTCGTGAAGGGGCCCTGGCCGAGCACGGCGTTCTCATTGTTCCCGGGGGCTGGGCCGCTCATAAAGCGCGGGCGCTTGGGTCGGAAGGTCTGGAACAAATCCGCCACTTCGTCATGCACGGCGGCGCCTACGTAGGGTTTTGCGGCGGTGCGGGCCTGGCCTTGGACGGCTCGGAGTCCCTGAACCTCGTGCCCATTGGAAGAAAACCCCTGAACCGTCGCCTTCCCAACGCCAGCGGCGAAGTCTGGATTGACGGCGACC
>Ga0209162_1002182_pt1 | contig 17684 bp, 12 predicted proteins | sample YNPNPMetaG_FD_187121 | JGI IMG/M metagenome (GOLD analysis project Ga0209162, IMG submission 187121) | Anoxygenic and chlorotrophic microbial mat microbial communities from Yellowstone National Park, USA - YNP NP MetaG (SPAdes) (version 2) ... | reverse complement strand
AGGTTTTGCCCCAAGGTGCCGTTGGGGTAGCAGCTGGCGCCCGCGGCGTTGAGGTTGTAGGTGCGGGAGGAGACGATGGCCGGCAAGCTGGTGCGCACCTCCAAGGCACCGTTGCCCGAGGCGCCCATCTGCCCCACCACGTCCACGAGGATGGACTGGCTGCCCGCAGCCACGTAGGTGGTTTGGGTCGTTTGCCCGCTCGACCCGTAGAACACGAGCTGCACGTCGTTGCGGGAGGAGGCCAGGTTGAGGATGCCCAGATCGGTGCGCCACTGGCTGTTGTTGAGCCCCGCCGCGTGGCTTGCGGAGGGAAGCCAGTAGGAGTAGCTGTAGCTGATGCCTTCTGTAGCTCGGAGATTCGCAGACAGCCGCGCCACGAAAGCGTCCCGAATGCCGCCGCCGAAGCTTGCCTGCGCGCCGCCGGTCGTGTTGGGGAAGTTGGTGGAATCGGTGCGCCCCGCCACCACCACCTCGCCGCTGCCGGCGGTGGCCAGCGCAAAGGCGTAATCGCCCCTGCTTCCCCCCAGGTAGGTGGAGTGGAAGTTGGAGTTGGTGAGGGTTGAATCGAGCCGCGCCACGAAGGCGTCGTCGCTGCCGCCCTTGGTTGCCTGCGCGCCGCCGGTCGTGTTGGGGAAGTCGAAGGAACTGGTGACCCCCGCCACGTACACGTCGCCGGTGCTGGCGATGGCCAGCGCAGAGGTCCAATCGTCCCCCGTTCCGCCCAGGTAGGTGGACTGGGGGTTGGAGGTGAGGGTGGCGGCAAGCCGCGCCACGAACGCGTCTCTGGGCCCGGCGAGGGCTCCCTGAGCGCCGCCGGCGGTGTTGGGGAAGTTGCTGGAGCCGGTGACCCCCGCCACGTACACGTCGCCGCTGCCGGCGATGGCCAGCGCGTAGGCCCATTCGTCACCACCTCCCCCCAGGTAGGTGGACTGGAGGTTTTGGGTGAGGGTGGCGTTGAGCCGCGCCACGAAAGCGTCCCGCCAGCCGCCGTTGCTCGCCTGCGCGCCGCCGGTCGTGTTGGGGAAGTTGGTGGAAGCGGTGTACCCCGCCACGTACACGTCACCGCTGCCGGCGATGGCCAGCGCGAGGGCGTAATCGTCCATGTTTCCCCCCAGGTAGGTGGACCGGAGGATGGAGGTAAGGCTTGAGTTAAGCCGGGCCACAAAGGCGTCGAAGCCGCCGCCGTTGCTTGCCTGCGCGCCGCCGGTCGTGTTGGGGAAGTTGGTGGAATCGGTGCGCCCCGCCACGTACACGTCGCCGCTGCCGGCGATGGCCAGGGCGTGGGCCCAATCGTACCCGCTTCCCCCCAGGTAGGTGGCCTGGAGGATCGGATCAATCACCAGCGGCAAGCTGGGATCCGCTCCCTGCACCGCAAAGCCGTAGCGGTTTTTGCCGAAAAGGCGATACGAGGCTTGCACCGGCAGCTTCTGGCCATCCTTTTCCTGCCACGCCACGGGCTTGGAAAGCTTTAGCTCCCCGAGCCCAGTTTCGATCACCAGCTCCCCTTCCGGGGAAAGCCGCAGGTTCTGGGCTCCTTCCAGCTCTACCCGCACCTTCCCGAGGTTTGCTCCAGGACGCACGTAGAACAGCTTCTCCACGGTCTTCTGGCTCGCCTTGAGCTTGACTTCCACGCCAGGCCAAACTTCACCCAGCGAGACGAAGCGGTAGCTGGCAAGGTTCGAGCGGTGCTTGGCCGGGTCGTTGCCAATGAAGTAGCTCACCTTGGTTTCAAGCTCCTCTTCGCCACGGATGCCCTTCACCCTGCCCCCCACCCAGCGCTCGGCAAGCACCCAGCTTTGGACAGGGCAAGGCTTGCGGAAGCGCTTGAACGGCACTTCCGGCTCGCTAGCTTTTGGGGTTGGCTTTTCGCAGTCCTCGCGCTTGCTGGCCACATGCCGCAGCTCGCCGTCCTTGGTGACCCAGGTGGTGCCAAAGGAGCCGGGAGCAGAAAACGCAGCTTTTCCGTCCCACTGCCCAGCGTTTTCCACCCAACCCCGCTCCAGGGTGGCCAGGGCTTGCACCGCCTTTGGCGGTGCAGGCTCGCTTCGTGCTACCCAAGGCAGCAGGAGCAAAAAAACCGAGCCCACCGCCGCCAGGAGGCGGTGGACGAAAAGTACGGGCTGACAGGTGCAGTTCGAATAACTCATGGCCCCCTCCTTTCTTGCCTTGCGCGCTGCGGAGGAGAGAGCCCAATGCCAGCCCGCGCCTCCACGGCCCAAGGCGAGAGCTTGCCAACAATGTGTTGCCCAGGCTGGCAAAAGTCAAGAACGCCTGAGAAGGCGAGATTGACAAGCAAAATCTGTCTTTTGCTGGCTCATGGGATGCCGCCGCTGTGCCGGCAGCAGCGGGTCGGCTCGCTGGCAGGTTTGGAAGCTCGCTATCAAGGGCAGGGGTGGGCCGCGAGGATCGGCAAGCCAGGGCAGTGGGCAGGCAACAGGAGAGGTTTTCATGACGCGTGTTGTGCTCAAAAGCTTTTTTTGGCGGCGAGGTTCGCTGCGCCCTGAAAAAAAACACAGAGGCCGGTGCGTGCTCCAAACCAGCTGTGCTCCCCACCGAGGAGCAGCGGGAGGAAAAAAACCGGGGCCAAGAGGCCCCGGCAGCTCCGAAGGGAGGAGGAGAACTCAGAGCTTGGTGGTCAGGCCCAGGTAGAAGTGCCGGCCAGCGGCAGGGATGAACTGCGGTTCGCCCCCGTCCACGTAGCCGAAGGCGGTGTAGCGGCGATCCAGGAGGTTGTTGATCCGCACCTCCAGCTCCACGGCTCCCAGACCCAGGGGTTGCACCAGCTGCGCCGGCAGCTGTCGCTTGAAGCTGGCGTCCAGCACCGCGAAGCCAGGGTTTGCCAGCGGCACGTACCCAGGCTGGCGCCGCAGCGCGGGGTTCTTGCGGTTGTCCTGGGAGTTGTCCAAGAAAAAGCGATCCACGGCCCGCAGCGTGAGCGCCCCCCGGAACCCCGCCAGCTCCCCCCGAGCGGTGAGCAGGAACAGCGCGTCGGGGTAGCCGGCGATGCGGTTGCCGTCGTAGGAGGTCACGGAGCCGTCGTAACCGTACTCCCGGTAGCGTAGGAAGGTATTGCGGGAAAGCGTGAGGGCGGCGTCGAAGCCAAAGCGGGGGTCGGGGGACCAGCTGGCCTCCAGCTCCACGCCCTTGTGCACCGACTTGGCGCCGTTGCCGTAAATGGGAACGCCGCTGTCATCCAGAGCGCCAGCCCAGACGATCTCGTTGGCGAAACGCATGGAGAACGCGTTGACCCGAGCCCTGAGCTTTTCGTTGCGAACGCTCCAACCCGCTTCCCAGTCCCACACGTCCTCCGGGTCCAGGTAGGCCCTGGTGCCGTAGTAGTCCTGGGGGTCGTAGAGGGTGCGGAACGCGGGCTCCCGCATACCCCGGGCCACGTTGAGGTACGCCTCGCTGGCATCGGAAAGCCTGAAAAGCAAGCCCGCTTGCGGCAGGAGGAAATCGAAGTTGTCCGAAAAGCGCACGCCCTTCAAGCGATCCTTGGCCAGCTCATACTGGTGGTGGCTGTACGCCAGCCCTGCCACCGCCAGGAGGTTGGGAGCCAGCTGGTAGGAAGCTTTGATGCGGGCGGTGGCTGTGGCCTTTTGCACCTGGTAGTCGTAGTAACGGCGGTTGGGGGCCACGTTGGGCGGGTAGTACTGCGCCCAGATCACCTGGCCGAAGTGGTGCCCCTGGTGCCAGCGCAGTTCCCCGGCAAGCTCCCAGCGCCACTTCCCCGCCTCGATGCTCAAGGTGGGAACCCAGCCCGCGTCCCACTCGTCCACGGTGCGGCGGCGCACCAGATCGGTGCGGCGGATCACCGTGCCGTCCGGTAGCGTGATGTTAGGCAAGTTGTACTCGGCGAGCTTGCGGTTTTTCTTGAACTGGTCGTAGTACCCGTCCCCCTGGAACAGGTAAAAGGTTTGGGAGAGTGCCACGTTGGGACGCAAGGCGTGCTCGGCGATGAGCTGGAAGTGGGGCTGGTGGAAGTTGTCGATCTCCCCAGGGTAGGTGAGGGGGTTGTAGCGCCGGTCCCTCTCCGCGTCGCCGGAAAGCCCCCCTTCCAGCACCCGCTTGGGGATGCCGTAGTAGGCCAGGTGCGTTTGCTCGGGGCCGCCGAAGAGCACCAAACGCAGGCGGGATCGCTCCCCGAAGCGAGCGAGGGAGAAGAAGTAGTTCCACATGTACACCCAGGACTGATCGCGGTACCCGTCGCTGGTGATCTTCGAGTAGCGGGCGGTGAGGGCCCAGCGGCCCCCTACGAGCCCGGAGTCGTAGCGCAGGGAAAGCCGCTGGGTGTTGTAGGACCCGCCGCCCAGGTGCAGCTGGAACGCCGGCTCCAGGCTCGGGGGAGCGGTGGTGATGTCCACCGCGCCGCCCATCCCCGAAAGCCCGAAAACCCCCCGCTGCACCTGGATGTCCCCGGCGGTGGCCAGAAAGTCCGCCAGGTCAATGAAGAACAGCTCCCCGGACTCGGCGTCGTTGAGCGGGGCGCCGTTGAGGCTCACCCGCGTCCTCGCCTGGCCGAAGCCGCGGATCGTGAAGTAGCTGTAGCCGATGCCGTGGCCGTTGTCGTTGTACGCGTAAAAACCCGGCACCGTGGCGGCCAGGAGCATGGCCGGGTCCTGGCCGAAGTACGCCTCTTCCACCCTTTCCCGGGAAAGGTTGGTGTAGGTGGCGGGATCCTGGGAACTGCGAGCCCGGGAAGCGGTGACCTGGATCTCCTCCCGGAAGGAAACCACCGGCTCGAGCAAAAGCTCCAAGGGCGGGGAAGGCAGCGTGACCTTTTGCAGCAGCGGGTAAAAGCGGGAAGCCACCACCCGCAGCGTGTAGCTTCCCTCGGGAGCGGTCAGCAGGAAGCTCCCGTCTTCGCCGGTGGTCACGCTTTGCCCGGCTTCCGCGAGCTCCACGGTTGCCCCGGCAATGGGCTTGCCGGTTTCTTTGGCCCGCACCACGCCTGCAAGCTGCGCAGCGCGGGCAGGAAGGGCTGCAAGGAGCAAAACAAAAAACGCTAGAGCCAAACGCTTCATCTCGCTCTCCTTTCTCCGGACGGGGGGAAGGAGGCAGACGAGCTGGGCCCTAGCGCGACTCGTGCCTGGCTCCGTTCCCTCCGCCGGTATGACCCGGATCAGGTTCCAAGGGTATGCTCTCAGCCCGGCACTCAACCGTTCGCCGGTCCTCCCTGTAGGGAAAAGCCCACACGCTTCGAAGCTCCTACCCCGCGTGATGTTGCGACCAGCGGTTGAGTGCCGGGCACCCCTACGGATGCCGCGACGCGGTTTTCAAAGAACCGCAAAAACCCTAGCACCGCTCCCGGGCCGTGTCAACGTGGCTGGGGGATCAGGGGGCCTTGGTCTCGATGCGTACCAAGCCTTTTCGCACCAGGCTCTGGAGCACCTCGAGCCCCGCCTCCTGGCCCTTGGGGCAAAGCTTGAGGATGGCCTTCACGTCCCAGGTGCCGTTGATGCGGGAAAGCAGGAACCCCTCCAACGGGTCGAGCTCCTGGGAGGTGAGGGATTCCAGGCTCACCGCGAGCTTCGGGATGCCGTCCAGCGGGATGGGAGCCGGCTTGGGCGGGGGAAAGGGGAACCCCTGGGCGGGGGTCAGCTCCCGCTCCCTGAGGGCTAGCAGCGCCTTGCGGGCTTGGACGTGCACCGGGTTGATGAGCAGCACCGCCTCGTAGGCCTGCTCGGCGTCGGCGAAGCGCCCCTCCAGCTCGGCCTTCTTGGCTTGGGCCAGGAGCTTGCGCACGGTGCCCACGGTGTCCCCCGCCCGTTCCTGAACCCCAGGGTCCTTTACCTTGAGCACCCCCCTCTGCACCAGGGAAACCAGCAGCGAGGCGGCCTCGAAATCCGAGCAGTGCAGCTCGTAGGTCATCCCCGCCAAGGTGCGGCCTTCGCTGGCGAGGCTCACCACCCGGGCTTCGAAAACGTCCGCTGGGGGCACGTTCCCCGGGGCGAAGGTAGCCCTCGGGGAAGGAACGATTTGCCGCATCCGCTCCCACTCGTCGGCCCTTCGCGCCCCTTCCAGGAGCACCCCCATGACGTCCAGGTTCAGCTGCACGGGGAGGTTTTCCGGGATCGGCTCCTCCCGGAAGGAAAACTCCCCTTGCTCCCAGAGGAACAGGTCGTAGATGGTCTCCTCGGCCTTGAGCCGCAGCACCTTTTCCAGGTCGTCGGGGGCGAGAAGCCCCTCTTCCACGAGGATCCTCCCCAGCGGGCGCCGCTGCTCCTCCTGCTTGAGCAGCGCTTGGAACAGGTGCTCCTCGTCCACAAGCCCCATGCGCAACAGGTACTGGCCCAAGAACTCCCGGGGGTCGTTGGAGGCAGAAGAGCAGATGAAGCCGTTTTTGAAGTAGACGCTCTTTTCCACCTCGCCCCGGCGCACCTGCAGCACCCCGGTGGCTCCCATGCGCGCTATCAGCTGCAGCACCTCCGGGAAGGGAATCGTGCGCAGGTCGCCAGCTAGCGCCATGGAAGCTCTTTCCCTGAATGCGACCGTGCCCCCCTGCGGCGCAGGGCCATGCTGGGTTCTCCTTTCAGAAAGCGGCGTTCTTTCCCGGGATCCTCGCCGCCTGCAGCGCGCTGGCCTGGGCGCGGCTCTGCAACCGGGCCGCCTCCTCGAACGCCTCCACCGCCGCGCGGATCTGCTGGTCGTGCTGTGCCAGCACCTTGAACCCGTCGTTGAGCCCAACCCCGGCGTTCAGCACCTCGGAGGCGAGCAGCGCTTCCAGGTCCTTGCGCTCTTCAGGGTTGGCGAGGGCGCGGTCCAGCTCCTCGGCGGTGACCCACTTGGCTTCCAGCGCCATGGCGCGGAACTCCGCGAGGGTTTTGTCGCTCACCGCGAACTCCCGGGCGGCTTTTTCCTTGTTTTCGAAGGCCGAAAGGTAGCGCACCGCGAAATGGAAGAACGCCGAGGTGCCCAAGAGCTTGCTCACCGTGGGGGAGTAGCTGCCCAGCTTGCAAAACCGGTCGGGAAAGATCCCACCACCGCCGTAAACCTTGCGGCCGCTGTCGGTGAAGTACACCTCCCCGGGGGGCGGGGTAGGCGTGGGGGCGGGTGCTGCCTCGCCGGTTTCCTCTTCGATCTGCGGATGGACGTAGGCGAAGAACGAATCCCAGTCCCGCTGGATGCAGCGGCCGGAGGGCGTGTAGTACTTGGCGGTGGTGAGCGCCACCCCGGCGTCCTTCACCGGGTAAATGGTTTGCACTACCCCTTTGCCGAAGGTGGGTTCCCCCACCACCAAACCCCGGTCGTGGTCCTGGATGGCCCCGGCCACGATCTCCGCCGCCGAAGCGGTGCTGCGGTTCACCACCACCACCACGGGGCCCTCGAAGTGCTGCCCGTCCCTGGGGGCGCGGTAGTCCTGGAAGGAGTCCGCGGTGCGCCCCCGGGTGCTGAACACCCGCTGCCCCGGTTGCAGCAGCAGCCCCGCCACCTCCACCGCCGAATCCACCAGGCCCCCGGGGTTGTCCCGGAGATCCAGGATCAGGCGGTTGGCCCCCTGCTGGGTGAGCTTCTCCAAGGCTTCCCGCACCTCCCGCCCGGTGGTGCGGGTGAACTCGCCGATGCGGATGTACGCGGTGCGCTGGTCAAGAAGGAACGCGTTGCGCACCGAGTCGGTGGGGACCCGGGCGCGGGTGACCGTGATTTCCAGGGGTTCTTTCAACCCGGGGCGGCTGATGGTGACCTTCACGGTGGTGCCTTCCGGGCCCCGGAGACGCCGCGCCACCTCGTCCAGATCCATGTCCTGGGTGGACTGGCCGTCCACCGCCTCGATCACGTCCCCGGCCCGCAAACCCAGGCGGTACGCTGGGGTCCCCTGGATCGGGGTGATGATCGTGACCTTGCCGCCGCGGATGCCGATGATCACGCCGATGCCGAAGAACGATCCCTGTTGGCGCTCCCGCATGGCGGCGAACGCCTCGGGGCGGAGGAAGTTGGAGTGGGGATCCAGCATCTCCAGCATGCCCTCGATGCTGCCGTACACCAGCTCCGCCGGATCGGTTTGCTGCGGTGCCGCTTCGCTCACCGCCTGGAGCACCGTGGCGTACCGCTGGAGGAACGCGTCCACCGCGTCGTGGCCCGCCAGGGCCTTGCCACCCACCAGCGCACCGGTGAGCGCGCCCCCACCCACCACGGAAAATGCCAGAAACCGGAAGCCCCACCGACCCATGCCTGCCTCCGAGGCAACTTTAGCACAGGAGCAAAGGGCCGAAGAGCGAAAAAACGCGATCGTCGCGAGTATAATCCCCGCGGGCGCGCGTCCCGGGGAGGGCCTATGTTCGGCTCCATCGGTTTTCCTGAGCTCGTGATGATCTTCATCATCGCGTTGCTGCTTTTCGGTCCCAAACAGCTGCCGAACTTGGGTCGGACCCTGGGCAGGGCCCTGGCGGAGTTTCGCCGGGCCTCCAACGACCTGCAGCGGACCTTGGAGGAGGAGGTGCGGGCGGAGGAGCTGCGGGAGGTGGGTAAGGAAGTGGCCGAGGCCACCAAGCTCCCCCAGGTGCTTTCCCCGGAAGAGCAAGCCCGCGCTGCTTCGGGGGGCCCGGAGCCGAGCCAAAGCCCGGTTGGCTCTTCCCAAGGCGGAGAGCGGGGGGAGGGATGACGCAGCGGCTTTCAGAAAACGGCGAAGAGCTCCCGCGGATGACGCTTCTGGAGCACCTGGAGGAGCTGCGCCGCAGGCTCTTGGTTTCCATCGTGGCGCTGCTGGTGGGGTTTTTGCTCTGCTGGAACTGGTCCAAGGAGATCTTCGCGTTCCTCGCCAAGCCGCTGACGCAGTTCCTGCCCGAGGGGGAAAAGCTCGCGTTCACCGGGCTCGTGGACCCGTTCATGCTGTACATCAAGGTGGCAGCGCTGGCCGGGGTTTTCGTGGCTTCCCCGGTGATCCTCTACCAGCTCTGGCTCTTCGTGGCCCCGGCGCTGTACCGCCACGAGCGCAAGGTGGCCTCGCTTTTTTTGCTGGTGACCACGGTGTTTTTCCTCCTGGGAGGCTACTTCGGCTACGCGGTGGCTTTTCCCATGGTGTGCAAGTTCCTGCTGGATGTAGGGCGGGATTTTCGCCAGGTGATCACCATCAACGAGTACTTTTCCATGGCGAGCAAGGTGATCCTCGGCTTGGGGCTGGTTTTCGAGCTCCCGGTGCTGATCCTCTTTCTGGCCCGTTTGGGCGTGGTGACCCACCGCTTTTTGCTGCGGTATTTCCGTTACGCGGTGCTGGCAATTTTCATCGTGGCCGCCATCATCACCCCCACCCCGGACATCCCCACCCAGAGCGTGTTCGCCTTGCCGATGATCGTCCTGTACCTCCTGGGGGTGCTGGTGGCTTGGCTTTTCGGCAAGAGGGAAACCGCGAGCTAAAAACGCGGCTTGCCGTCCACGAGCAGCGGCTCCCCGTCCAAAAACAGCGTGGGTGCCAGGAGGATGCCGTCCACGTGGAACGGCACGTCCACGGTTCCGCCCATGGAAACGTTGTTGCCAAAGGCGATGTGCACGGTGCCCAGGACCTTCTCGTCCTCGAGGATGCGCCCGGTGAGGCGGGCGGCGGGGTTGGTGCCCACCCCCAGCTCCGCCACGTTCCGCGCCCCAGGGCCCGCTTCCGCCATTTGCCGGGCGAACTCCCGGGCTTGCGCTCCCCCCTCGATGGCCGTGGCGAGACCGTTTTCCACCACCACCCGCACGGGTTCGTCCAGCATGCCGATCCCCGCCAGCGCCCCGTCCACCACGATCACGCCTTGGGCCTTCCCTTCCTCGGGCATGAGGTAGGCCTCTCCCGAGGGGAGGTTGCCCCACTGCCCCTTTTCGCGGATGAGCCCGGTGGAGGCGATGGCCTGGATTCCGGCAATGGGCAACGTGATGTCGGTGCCCGCAGGGGTGGTGACCCGGGCGAGGCGGGCCTGGGTGAGCAGCTGGGCCACGTACCGGGTCTTCGCTGCGATGGCCTCGTAGTCGGCGCTCATGGTGCGCACCAGCATCTCCTCGGTGATCCCCGGCATGGTGGCAACCCTGGCACCGGCGGCGGTGGCCTCCCGCCGGGCCTTGGTATGGGTGATGGAGCGGCTGGTGATGGCCAGCACCGCGTCCACCAGCTGCATCACCGCCGGCACCGGGGGCGGGGGCTCTTCGCCGTTGCGCTGCCGCGGGGAGTACTCCAGGTAGACCACCTCCTTGGCGAGCTCCCGGCCGTGGGCGGCAATCGCCCTGGCGAGCTCCGCCAGCGGGGTATCGGCTAGCACCAAAAGCGTTTCGTGGGCTTGCAGGCCGAGACAGGTGCCCAGGGCTTGTTTGGCGGCAAGTTCGAATTCGCTCATGAGCGCAGTGTACCGAAAGCGGAAGCTGTGGTGGAATGGGGGCGTGGCGGAGCGGCACCCCCTGTGGGAGAAGGCTTCCCAGGCACCCGAGTTGCCGGGCGTGTACCTCTTCCAGGACGCCAGGGGAAAAGTGATTTACGTGGGCAAAGCCAAGCAGCTGCGCCGGCGGGTGAACTCGTACTTCCTCGCCGAGCCCTCGCCGAAAACCGCCAGCATGCTGGCCCGGGCCCGGGGGCTGGAGTTCATCGTCACCCGCACCGAGGTGGAAGCGCTTATCCTGGAAAACCAGCTCATCAAGAAGCACCGGCCGCGGTACAACGTGCTGCTGCGGGACGACAAGACCTACCCCTACATCAAGATCACCACCGCCGAGTACTGGCCCCGGGCGGTGCTGGTACGGCGCATCGAAAACGATGGCAGCGAGTACTACGGCCCGTTCCTGGGCCACGGGACCGCCGCCAAACTCATGGATCTCATCCGCATGTACAGCCAGCTGCGCACCTGCTCCTGGGATCTGAAACCCGAGGGTACGCTGCCCCGGCCCTGCCTTTACTACAGCATGGGCGCTTGCCTCGGGCCCTGCGTGGCCGCCCTCACCACCCGGGAGGCTTACGAGGGGGCGGTGCGGGAGGTGAAGCTTTTGCTTTCCGGCAAGACCCGGGAGCTGGTGAAAGCCCTCACCCAGCGCATGTGGGAGGCGGCGGAGCGGGAGGACTACGAGCGGGCAGCCCGCTACCGGGACCTGGCCAAGGCAGCTACCGCCCTGGCGGAAGGGCAGGTGGCGGAGCTTCCGGGGCGGGGGGCGTTCGATGTTTTCGGGCTTTGCGGCGATGGGCACCACGCGAGCGTGGTGGTGCTGGTGTACCGGGAGGGCAAGCTCTCGGACAAGCGGGAGTACCACTTCGAGGGGGTGGAGGAGGCGGCAGACGGCGCTTTTTTGTCCCAGTTTCTCCCGCAGTTCTACGAGGCCAACCCCGCGGTGCCCCGGGAGGTGCTGCTCCCCTGTGCTGTGGAGGACCGGGAGGCGTTGGAGGGGTTCTTGCGCGCCCGAAACAACGTCCCGGTGCGCCTGCTGGTGCCCCAGCGGGGGGAAAAACACGCGCTGGTGATGCTGGCTCGGGAAAACGCCGAGGAGGCGTTCCGCCTGCGTTTCCGGCACCCCAAGCGGGAGGGGGAGCACTTGGCAGCGGCGATCCAGGCCACCTTGTCGCTGCCCTCCCCGGCGAGCCGGGTGGAGTGTTTCGATGTTTCCCACACCGCAGGAGAAGCGGCGGTGGTTTCGGTGGTGGTGTGGGAGGAGGGGAAGCTCGCCAAACGGGAGTACCGCAGCTTCAACGTGAAAACCGCAGCAGGGGGCGACGACCCGGGGGCCATCGCCGAGGCGGTGAAGCGGCGCTACAGCCGGCAGCTGCGGGAAGCCAAGCCGCTGCCGCAGCTGGTGCTCATTGACGGGGGCCCGGCGCAGCTTGCAGCGGCGAGGCGGGCGTTGGCGGAGGTGGGGGTTGTAATTCCCACGGTGGCGTTGGCCAAGCGGTTCGAGGAGGTGTACCTGGACCCAGCCAGCCCGCCGCTCCGCCTGCCCGCGCACCACGAGGTGCGGCTTTTGTTGCAGCGGATCCGGGACGAGGCGCACCGCTTCGCGGTAACCCGGCACCGCCGGCGCCGCCGGGCGCGGCGGCTGGCCACCCAGCTTCTGGCGGTACCGGGGGTGGGGCCGGTGCGGGCCAAGCAGCTGCTATCGGCCTTCGGCTCGCTGGAAGGGGTGCTCCGGGCGAGCGAGGAGGAGCTGGCGCGGGTGGTTGGTCCCAAGCTGGCCCGCACCCTGGCGAAAAGCTTGGGAAGCAGTTCAGAGGAAGGGCGCGGGGAGGAAAACAGCGGTGGTGCTGGCGGAGAAGGGGTCTGAGGGGCGAAACTGGCGGTGGGCAGCGGCACCCCTTTGACTTGCGGGGCAGGGAAGGGGTAGCCTTGCGGCGATGGTGCACCGTTCGGCTGCGTTGCGCTTGGCCCTGTGGATCGGCAGAGGGGGGAAAGGCTCGGCTGTGCTGCGTTTTGGCCAGGGGCAGCTGGTGCTCCACCTGGACGGGGGGCACATCACCGCCATCGAGGGCAACGATGGGGAGATCCTCGCGGCGGCGTTCGGACTGCCCCCGGAAGGGGAGTGGTTCGCCGAAGCGCGGAGCGCAGTAGCGCAGAAGCTGGTGACTCCCGAGGAAGCTGGGGCGGTGCTCAAGCGGGCGCTCACCCAGCAGCTGCGGGCGTTCTTCCTGGCGCCGGATGCCGAGGTGGAGATCTTCCCCGGGGAACCTCGGCCGGCAGGGGGGTTCGTGATCTCCTACCCCCACGTGGTCTACGAGATGGTGCTGCGGGAAGGCGGGGAGGCGTTGGTAGGGGTGTTCCTCCCGGACACCTCCGGGGTGCTCCGCCGGCTGCCGGGTTTTACCCGGAAGGTGAGCGAGCTGCAGCTCCCCGAAGAGGCCTTGGCGATCCTCGCCAAGATCAACGATGCCCGGAGCGTGGAAGCCATCGCCGAGCCCTCACCCCACGGCCGGGAGCTGGTGCTCAGGCTGCTGGCCGCCACCGTGGGGGCGGGGCTGGTGGAGCTGGAGCTGCCCACCCTGGACGAGCAACCGCTGGCCCTGGCGGAAGCGCCTGGGGAGGCACCGCGCAAGCGGCGGTGGTGGCTCTGGCTCTTGCTGGCGCTGCTGTTGATGGGAGCGGCAGCGGCGTACCTGTTCTACTTCGCGCCGCAAAAAGCCGCCTCGCTCCCTGCCTCCGGCCCTTGGAGCATCGCCGTGGGCGGGGCGTGCCAGCCGGCGGAGCTGGAGCTGCTCTACAGGCTGCAAGCGAAGGACAAGCAGCAGCTCCGGGTGGTGCCCTTCGGCAGCAGCAGCGAGCCCTGCTACCGTCTGGTCTGGGGGACGTTCGCTTCCCAGCAAGAGGCGGAGCGGGCGCTGGCGACTGTTCCCGAGAACTTGGTGCAAAAGGGGTTTGCCCCCCACGCTGTGCTGGTGGGGAACAGTTCCCCTTGAAACCATTGCCCGGTTGCGCTACCTTTTCGGGCAATGGCGGAGGGTTCGGTCTTCGCGGGTGAGCTAGCCCCAGGGGAGTTGGCGGGGCTTTTCCGCAAGCTTTACTCACAGCTGGTCAGCGGGAGGCTGGAGCTCACCGCGCCCGACGGGGTGCGGCGCTTTTGGCTGGATGCTGGGCAAGTGCGGGCCGTGGAAACCTCCGTGGAGGAGGAAATGCTCGGGCAGTGGCTGCTCGCCCGGGGGGCGATGGATCGGGAGCAGCTGGCGTTGCTGCTGCTGCGCCAGGGCGACGGGCAGCTGTTCGGTGACTTGCTGCTGGCGGAAAACCTGGTCTCCCCCGAGGGGCTTCACGAGCACCTGGTGGACCGGGCAGCGGCAGTACTGGGCAAGCTGTTGTTCGCTCCCGTGGCGTACGCGTTCCACCCGGGCGAGCCCCAGGACCCCAGGGTTTGTGTGCTGGAGGTGACCACTGGGGACCTGCTCTTGGCGGCGGTGCGGCGGTTCGCGCCGTTGGAGCCGCTCCGCTCCCAGCTGGAGCTTTCCCGGTACGTGGCGGTGCAGCGGGACACGCTGCTGCGGGAGCAAAAGGTCCACCTCTCTCCGGAGGAAGGGTTTTTGCTTTCCCGGGTGGACGGGCGCGCCACCGCTGCGCAGCTGCGGCGGTTGGTGCCGCTTACGGAAGAGGCTTTCTACCGGGCCTTGGCGGGGCTGGTGATGAGCGGCATTTTGGAGCTTTTAGAAGAACCTCCCCAGCAGCCGGCGCGCCTGGTGCTGGGCCAGGAGCAAGCGGAGGCCCTGGGGGAGGAGGACATGGTGTTCGAGCCGCACCAGGCGGCGGAGCACCAACGGGTCCTCAAGCTCGCCCAGGAAATCGAGCGGCAGAACTACTACCGACGCCTGGGCCTCGCCCCCGGGGCGGGAGGCGACCAAATCCACACCCGGTTCCGGGAGCTCGCCCGCATGTACCACCCGGACCGGGCCTCGGAACCCCACCTGCGGACGCTGCGCGGCGAGCTCGCCCGCATTTACAACGCTGTCAAGGAGGCCCACGAAACCCTCTCCCACCCCGAGCGCCGGGCCCGTTACGACCAGTTCCTGAAAAAGGCGGAAGGTGACGAAGCCGACTTTGCCCAGGAGGAGCGGCGACGCCAAGCGCAGCGGGAAATCGCCCGAGCGAACTGTGCCCAAGCCGAGCTGCTCATCAAAGCCGGGGATTACGGCGCCGCATTGCCGCTTTTGGAGCAGGCGGTGCTCTTCGACCCCCAGCCGCAATCGCTCTTGACCTTGGCCCGCCTGGAGCTTCGCAACCCCATGTGGGGGCAGCGGGCGCTTTCCCACCTGCGCATGGCCGTGAGCCTCGACCCCCAGCTCACCCCAGCCTGGCTGGAGCTCGCCCGCTTCTGGCTGCACCGGCGCCAGGTCCAGCGGGCTCTGGCCTGCGTGGACAAGATCCTCGAGTACGACCCGGTCAACGAGGAGGCCAGGGCGCTGCGGCGCCAGCTCGCCTGAGCCATGCCTTGGCTTCTGGACGGGAACAACGTAGCGGGGGGCAACGACCGGGAGAAGGTGCGGCGCGCGGCCCTGGAGCTGGCGCACCGGGAGAAGATTCGGCTTTTGGTGTTCTTCGACGGGGCGCCCCCGGCGGGGGTGCCGGAGCAGGAAAAGCTGGGGGCGGTGGAGATCCGCTACGTGCCGAACGCCGACAGCGCCATCCTGGCTTTCCTGGCCCAGCGTCCGGCGGGGGTGAAGTTGGTCACCGGGGATCGGGCCTTGGCGGCCAAAGCCAAAGGGTTGGGGGCCGAGGTGGTTCCTCCTAGCTTGTTCTGGCGCAAAGCGCAAAAAGCCGCGCCGGCGGGTGAGGCCCAGGGGAGGGAAGGGGGAGCGTCCAGTGCCGCGGACTTCCGGAACGGGGTAGTACCGCTGCCGGAAGCCCCGGCACGCATCGTTCGCAAGCGCAAGAAAGCGCGGTAGGGCGAAAGGCGTCTAGGGCGCGGGGCCAAAGCCCGGCGGGTCTCGAGCCCTTACCGCGGGGCTTCGTTGCCGGGAACTGCAAAGGAAGGCATCACTCCCGCCAGCACCCGCACGGTGTCCCGCGCGATGACCCTTTCCTCGTTGGTGGGGATCACCGCCACCGCCACCTTGCTCTCCGGGTGGGAGATGAGCGTGGGGGTTTGTGGCTTGACCGCGAAGTTGGCGGCGGGGTCGAGCTTGATCCCGAGAAAACCGAGCCCCTCGGTAGCTTGGGCGCGGATCTGCGGGGCGTTCTCGCCGATGCCGCCGGTGAAGGTGACCGCGTCCAACCCACCCAGAGCGGCGGCGTACGCGCCGATGTACTTGCGGATCCGGTAGCAGAAGATCTCCACCGCCAGCGCCGCCCGCCGGTTGCCCGCTTCCGCCGCCGCCAGCACCTCCCGCATGTCCGAGGAGACCCCCGAAATCCCGTAGAGGCCGGAGTGCTTGTTGAGCATGGCGTTGAGCTGGGAGAGGGAGAGCTCCTCCATGGCCATGAGCCAGGGAAGGATGGCGGGGTCCAGGTCGCCGCAGCGGGTGCCCATGAGCAACCCTTCCAGGGGCGTGAACCCCATGCTGGTGTCGATGGAGCGGCCCCGGTCAATGGCCGCCATGGAGCAGCCGTTTCCCAGGTGGCAGGTGACGATCTTCAAGCTTTCCAGGGGCTTGCCCAGAAGCGCCGCGGTGCGGATCGCCACGTAGCGGTGGGAGGTGCCGTGGAAGCCGTAGCGGCGGATCCCGTGGCGGGTGTAAAGCTCGTAGGGAAGGCCGTAAATGAACGCCCGTGGGGGGAGCGACTGGTGGAACGCGGTGTCGAACACCGCCACGTGGGGCACGTTAGGCAAAAGCGCCCTGGCGGCCCGCAGCCCCCGGAGGTTGTGGGGGTTGTGCAGCGGCGCCAGCACCACGCACTCCTCGATCATCGCCTCCACCTCGTCGGTCACCAGCACGGAGGAGGCGAACTTCTCGCCCCCGTGTACCACCCGGTGCCCCACCGCCTCGATCTCGGAGATGTCCGCGAGCACCCCGTGCTCCGGGTGCACCAGCACCTTGAGCACCTTTTCCACCGCTGCCCGGTGCTCGAGGATCTCGGCGATTTCCTGGTACGGCTTGCGGTCGGCCACCTGGAGCAGCAAGCGGGAATCCGGCAAACCAATCTTTTCCACCGAGCCCCGGGCCAGGGTTTGGTCCGCGTTGCGCTCGATGGCTTCCAGGGATGTCTCGATCACCTGGAACTTCACCGAGGAAGAGCCACAGTTGAGAACAAGGATCTTCATAGCGCTCGCTCCTCAAGCCAGTTGGGGGGTGTCGTCGGGGAGGCGGTCGGTGCGGTTGCGGTTGGCGTCGTAGGTGAAAAACCCCTTGCCGGCGCGGGCGCCGGTGTGCCCGGCCCGCACCAGCTTGCGCAGCAGCGGGCAGGGGCGGAACTTGGGGTCCCCGGTCTCGTCGAACATGTGTTGCAGCCAGTTGAGGATCTTGTGCAGCCCTACCCGGTCAGCCCACTCCAGCGGCCCCATGCGGAACTCGTACCCCAGCTTCATGGCCAGGTCCACCTCGGCGGCGGAGGCCACCCCCTCCATCACCACGTACATCGCTTCGTTCACCAGAGCCAGCACGATGCGGGTGGTCACGAACCCCGGGGATTCGAACACCTCGATGGGCACCTTTCCCAGCACCCGGGCGAAGTGGCGGGCAATCTCGAAAGGCTCGTTGCCGGTCACTTGCCCCCGCACCACCTCCGCCACCCGGGTGGTGGGCACCGGGTAGAGGAAGTGCATCCCCAGCACCCGCTCGGGGAAGCGCAGCCCCGAGGCCAGCTCGGTGATGGAGAGCGTGGAGGTGTTCACCACGATGGGCACGGCCGGGTCCAGCATGCCGTCCAGCTCGGTGAGCAACGCCTTTTTGTCCTGGAAGTCCTCGTGGATGGTCTCGATCACCAGCTGGCAGGACTCGATCCCCTCGTAGGCCGCGGTGAACTCGATGCGGCTCAGGATGGCCCGCTTTTCCGCCCCGGTGAGCGTCCAGCGCTCCACCTGGTGCTGCAGCGCCTCGGCCAGCAGGCGCTGCACCTCCTGGGCCCGTTCGGGGCTGATTTCCTTCAAAAGCACCGAAAGCCCAGCCTGGGAAACCTTGGTGGCGATGGAGCGCCCCATGATCCCCCCGCCGATCACCGCAACGCGATGCAGTTCTATCGTCCCCATACTTGTGAAATGTAGAACAAGCTCCGACAAAATGCAAGGGGTGGAAGGTGGTAAGTCCCGGGCAACGCACCGCCCGCGCTTTTCGGTAGAGCTCGGCAAGCAGCAACGCCGGCACCCAGGAGCTCGCGGTCCCTCAGGGG
>Ga0209162_1002181_pt1 | contig 17685 bp, 10 predicted proteins | sample YNPNPMetaG_FD_187121 | JGI IMG/M metagenome (GOLD analysis project Ga0209162, IMG submission 187121) | Anoxygenic and chlorotrophic microbial mat microbial communities from Yellowstone National Park, USA - YNP NP MetaG (SPAdes) (version 2) ... | reverse complement strand
CCTTGTGGATTGATCGTTTGGGCCGTTTCGGACAGGTCTTTCCCTCGGGCCTCCTCCCGTGTGAGAGGCGGCACATCGGCGTTGAAAAAGGCTGTGCACCACCATTGGCCATCCTTGTCTTGAAACAATGTCCCGTGGCCCAAAAAACGTCCAACAAACCGACGAGGGCTGTATGGACCTTCGATTCGGTCGGCCGTCGCATAGTATAAGTTGTAACTTCCGCGACGTATTTTTTGAGTGGACCAGCCCGTCCCAAAAAGGACGTACTTCTTGCCCAATTTTCTCATAAAACAGCCCTCATGCCCCATTTTTTCCGGGCTATCCGCCACCTTCGCCGGACCGATGGTGATCGGTTCTCGGGCAAAGTCGCTGAAATCGGGCAAAAGCGGGGCGATTTGGGTCGCGCCCCAGATCAGCCACCAGGTTCCGTCTTCATCACGGAAAAGCGACGGATCGTGGCGGTGCTGGATCTTCTCCCCCATCGGGTTGTCCCAGGGGCCTTTGAGTTCCGGGCCGCGTGTCAAGGCGAGATTCGATGCTCGAACCGGTGATGGGCTGGTGTGAACCAACGCCCAGCGGTCGCCCAGCCAGTGGAGTTCAGGGGCCCACAACCGCCACTCATGCTCCGGCACTGTCTGGAATCGTTCCGGTTGAATTTGCGACCAAATCCCGTCTTTGAGCGTGAACGGCTCACCGAGGTATTCCCATTGAATCAAATCGCTGCTCCGCCAGACGCGAACCTTCCAACCGACGACGCTTTCTGGACCGAGGCCCTTATTGAATGGCTCCGCTTTTTCGCGCGGGGAGTCAGGCAAAGCTGTTGTACCTGTCAGATAATAATAGCCATCGGGGGCAAGGATAATATACGGATCGCGGATCCAGCCATCTTTGATATGAAGTGCCCTTGCATGAGATCTCAATCCGGCAGCAATCAAGACCGGGTCGTCCGCCGCCCAAAGAGCATTGCTTACCGACACTATCGAGATAAGACAGAACACGGCGATCCGCATGGTTGTCTCCCCATGTGCATTGAAACCTACAAGGACCATCACAGCACGAAACAATGTTACAATCACGCTTGAATATAGTCTGCCGCGGCAACGTGAGGAAGGCTTGTGCGCAATTGTGAACACGTTTTGCGCAAAAGTGCATTGCCTGGCCAAGAAAACAGGAGGACAATCAATTCTGGTAGTCACCATGGGTTACGCAGGGCACATGTGCCCTGCCTGTCAGTCGATTGGGGAGGTTTGTTGTATGAGGATGTCTTTTGTGAAAACGCTTTGTTACGAAATAGGCTTTCTTGCAGTGATTTGGCTTGGGCTTTTCGCAGGTTATTCCGGTGCTGAAACGCAGCCCTTACCGGAAAAACCGAACGTCCTTCTGATCCTTGTGGACGATCTCAAACCGATTCTAGGATGCTACGGCGATCCGGTAGCAAAAACCCCGAACATGGACCGCTTGGCTGCCCGGGGCATGCGTTTTGATTTGGCATTTTGCAACCAGGCCGTTTGTGCACCCTCTCGCAATAACTTGATGTTGGGGTCCCGCTCGACGTCCATCGGGGTTTACGGACTAGGGACGAATTTCCGGCAGGCTGTTCCCGATGCCGTCACCATGCCGCAGTATTTCATGAAATATGGTTATCGCACGGAAGCCATTGGGAAGGTCTTCCACGCTGGACACGGCAATCACGACGACCCGGAATCCTGGAGTGTGCCCAGTGTCATTGAAAAAGTTGTGGAATATCTCGATCCGCAAAGCTCCGCCGGGGGTCAACTCACCCGTGAGGAGGCCTATTTCACCAATCAGCAGCTCAACCGAATTAACAGCCTTCCCCGCGGCGCTGCCTGGGAAAGACTGGATGTCCCGGATGAGTCATATGCCGACGGCCGGATTGCCGCTGAGGGGATTCGACGTTTACGGGCGGCAAAAGAACGTCGCGAAAAAGACGGCACACCATTCTTCATGTGTTTGGGATTCGTGAAACCTCACCTTCCGTTCACCGCGCCAAAAAGGTACTGGGATATGTACGACCCAAAAGATTTTCGGCTGGCATCGTACCAGGCCCCACCTCAGGGAGCACCGCCAGTTGCCGACAAGCGAGGTGGGGAAATCCTCAATTATGATCCGCTCTCCATGGAGAACCTCCAGACGGAGGAAATCCAGAGGACGCTGATCCACGGTTATTATGCGGCCACCAGTTTCACTGATACACAGATCGGGAAAGTCCTTGAGGAACTGGACCGGCTTGGCCTGGCCGAATCCACCATCGTTGTTTTGTGGGGCGATAATGGGTTTCACCTCGGTGATCACGGTATTTGGACTAAGCACACCAATTATGAAGAGGCCGTGCAAATCCCCCTGGTTATCGTGGTGCCGAGCATCACACCTCCTGGTTCCGTGACCCGCCAGGTGGCCGAAACCGTGGATATCTTTCCCACCCTGGCGGAACTGGCGGGATTGCCGAGGCCGACCGGTCCTCAACCAATCGATGGCGTCAGCTTGGTTCCGGTCCTGCGGGACCCTGCTGCCCGGGTGGACGATCATGTCTATCATTGTTTTCCCCGAGGAGAGGTCATGGGCCGGGCCATTCGAACCGAGCGGTACCGGTTGGTGGAATGGAAAAAGATTGGTGCGCCGGCCACCGAGGCCCAGTACGAACTCTATGATTACCAGGCCGATCCGGAGGAGCACCGGAACCTCATTGAGGAATTGCCAGAGGTGGCGGCCAAGCTGAAGGAGATCCTGGCCCGTTATCCCGAGGCTGTGCGGCCTGGCGCAAGGCGCGCGGGCAAATGATCTTGGTGATGAAATCATAACCGGAACTGTTTACAATCAGCCGTTGGTAGTGTGTCATATTCAAAAGCAATTGTGGGGAGGACCGTTTAATGTTCTGCAAAGGTTCGTCGCTTGTAAGGTTGTCGCTAACAACAGTTGGTGTCTTGCTGCCATGGTTGTTTATGATCCCCGGGTGGGCAGGGGAAGGCAAGAATATCGCGCGACCAAACATCGTGTTCATCGTCTCTGACGAATTGGGCTACTATGAGCTTTCCTGTATGGGGCATCCCCATTTTCAAACACCGAATATTGACCGTTTGGCCGCAGAGGGCATCCGTTTCACACAGGCCCTGGCTGGCAGTTCGCTGTGTGCACCAACGCGATGTTGCCTTATGACGGGCAAACACTCGGGACATACATCGGTGCGGACAAATGGCGGAGGAACGCCGTTGCGTCTCGAGGAACCGACGGTCGCGTCGGTCTTGAAGCAGGTTGGCTACGCCACGGGTGGATTCGGCAAATGGGGCTGCGGGGGACGGGGATCCACCGGTGTTCCTGAGCTTCATGGTTTCGATATTTTCTTCGGCTACTACGACCAGGTGCATGCGCACTCGTATTATCCGCCGTACCTCGTCCGCAATAGTCAAGAGGTTCCACTGCCAGGCAATCATGGCCTCAGTCAGGGCACCACTTATTCCCACTACCTCATTGTGGAGGAGGCCAAGAAGTTCATCCGCGAGAACAAAGATCGGCCCTTCTTCTGTTATCTGCCGGTAACACCACCACACGGAATTCATGATATTCCGGAAAGTGATGCCGCTTGGACGCTGTATAAGGATAAACCCTGGCCGCTCGATGCCAGGAAATACGCTGCCATGGTGAATATGGTGGACCGGAATGTGGGCGAAGTCCGCGATTTACTTCAGGAACTGGGTATTCTGGAACGAACGATTATTTTCTTTTCGGGTGATAACGGTGGCGCCGAGTATTTCCGTGATGCCGAGCATCCGCGGGGATTCCATGGTCCCAACGTCAATCCATTGACAGGCGTCGAGTTCCGCGGCGGAAAAGGCAATCTGTATGAGGGCGGCCTCCGCGTCCCCATGATTGTCTGTTGGCCGGGCCAGATTAAGCCGGGTCGGGTCAGTGACTTGCTCTGGTATTTCCCGGACGTGCTTCCCACGCTGGCGGAATTGGCCGGTGCCCAACCGCCATCCGATATCGACGGGATCTCCATCGTGCCGGAATTGCTCGGTGAAGACGTGATTGGCCGCAAGCAGGCGCAACACGAGTTCCTTTATTGGGAGTTGAGTGGCCAGGTTGCCGTGCGAAAAGGAAACTGGAAGGCCATTCGACCAGGGTTGTCAAAATCTTGGGAGCTTTATGATCTCTCCCGAGACATCAGTGAGACGAAAGATTTGGCAAAGGAGAACCCAGAGGTCCTTCAGGAATTGATTACCTTGGCCGAAAAGGCCCATCAACCGGCCGTGGAAGGCGAGTTTTCGCAGCCGGAACTCAACGAAAAGGATCGTCGAGCGAAATTCGGTGACGCTGTTCCACCAGAGAAGGTGAAAGTTACTCTTGTCCAGCGAATGCCACAAGATGGTCTGATCCCGCAGAAGAATTATAAGATCGTTTCCTGCAGCAGCGAATCGACCAGCAACAACCGATTGGCGCAACATGCCATCGATGGCGATCCCCAAACGTGGTGGCACACGCAGTTCTCCCCGGACTTGAAACGACCACCACACGAGTTGGTCATTGACCTTGGAGGGGAATTCACCGTCAAGGGAGTCCGCTATCTCGCGAGACAGGACGCTGCGTGGAATGGAAGCCTGAAGGATTGCGACGTCACAATCGCCAGCGGTTTGGAGTTTCCCGATAAACCGACGGCCAAACTCCAATTCAGCAAAACGAGAGAGGTGCAAGAGGTTGCCATCCCTCCGACCCAGGGTCGGTACGTACGTTTACGAATCTACTCGGAAGTGAACAACGGCCCCTGGGCCTCGATTGCTGAAATCGGATTCGTCGGGAAATAGGCCGATCGGACCAAGTGGGTGGTAGTTCACATCAGCCATTTGATGGCCACAAAGCCAAGAATGGCGAGAGCCGCCAGTGCGAGGGCTGCCCAGTCGAAGTATTTTTCGATTAGGGTTTTCACACTCGGCCCAAAAAAGTAAAGGCATGCCCCAACCAGAAAGAAACGCCCAAACCGCCCCACAAGCGACCCGATAACGAGAACGCCGAGCGAGACATATTCGTGAAAGATCCCTGCGGCGATGGTAAAGACTTTATACGGGATTGGCGTGAAACCGGCACAAACGATTGCCCAGAAGGCGTTCTGTTCGTAAAGCCGACCGACATAGTCAATATTCTCGGGAGAAAGTCCAGGGATATAGCGGGTAAAGAAGCTTCCGACCGCCGCCCAAAGGGCAAAGCCGATGATGTATCCAAAAACTCCGCCGAGGACTGAGCCAATCCCACTAATTGCGGCGTAAAAAAAGGATCGCTTGGGCTTAGACACGGAAAGAGCGATTTGAAGCACATCCGGCGGAATGGGAAAGAATGAACTTTCCGCAAAAGCCAGAACAAACAGGGCCGGTGTTCCATAAGGAGTGTCCGCCCAATGCAGGACCCAGTCATAAAGGCGGCGCAAAACATGCGATCGCTTCTTTGGTTGCGAAGGACCTGTTGCCGTCTGATTCGGACAAAGCGGACCATCTCCCGACGGTTCCGATGCGCTCTCACGCCCACCAGGACTGGCGGAAAGCGGCGTTGACAAAGATGGCAATTCGTGAGGGGGGTTCATGGGCCTCTTAACTAAAAAGTGGTACGGACAACATGCTATTTGATTATCGTTTACGATTAACCTCGGAGCAAGGCAAAAACTAACGTTGTGCCTCTGGCTGTCGGAGTATTTGGCCGTGTTTGCGTCTTAATTCCATGGGAATTGTTATGGCCTAACAACGGTTGAAACGTAACCGGCCTGCTGGAGAAACGCTTGTGTGGTGTCCGCGCTCTCGGACGGACCTGCTCGTCGGGTCCGCGGAATCACGTTTGATCATCCATCCCGGTTCATCGGACGCGACAAGCGCGTCCCTCCGAACGGGCGCAACAAGCGTGCCCCGCCGATTCGTGTCTCGGAGGGACCTGCTTGTCAGGTCCGCCGTTCCACCGCCTGACCTACAAATCTGACATGTGCCGTTCGTATCAGATTAGCCGTCGGGCAACGTCTCGCGAAATCCGATCAGCCCAGTAAATCGGTTCGGGAAGGCGATGCAGAGCGAACAGCGGATTGACAATTCTTATTGAACTGGCGACGTCGATGCCATGACCGGGACAGACGTAAACTGGATGGGAATGACCTCTGTGGCTTCGCAGCACGGCCCCGAGCAACTGTTCTCGACAAAAAATGGGACGACTTTCTCCTGGCAAGAGACCTTGCGAATCGCACTCGCCGCAAAGGAGCTTCTTACTAATGCCGATGGTTGGACGACCCAATACCACGCCCAGGTGACTGGCAATACCCACTCCGCGTGGATGAAGCAGCCCGCTGCCATCCACCACGATAACTTCCGCCAAGTGGCCAGCCTTTTTGGCCTCCTCAATGACGCGCAAAAGCCCTGGTAATTCCCGAAAAGCAAGATACCCCGAGATGTAGGGAAACCGAGTGGACATCACGATGTGAGTTTCCCAGAGTCGTTCACCGCTTGGCCAGGCAGTGTGACAATAAACGGCAACAGCTTGATTCCCCTTGTAAGACACATCAACCCCAGCTACCGAATGGGGCTCTTCTTCAAACGGACATAACTGGATTTGGCCACGCAGTTCGTCTTGAAGAGACTGCAGGGCAGCCAACGGCGGGTTCGAGGCGACTTCCGGACAGAGCGTTCGCAAGGCGGCGGAATCAAGCAAGCACCTGGGATCCACACCTGAGGCCGTCAATAACACACCTTCCTGCTGAAGGAGCTGCTGTTGCCGGGCCAGTCCAATCGCAGATACCCCCCAGCGACCGCCAGCGCGGACAATGCGATGGCAGCGACAGGCGTCATCATGCCGATGTTCGCCCAGCCATGTCCCGATCCAGCGAGCCGCGCAAATATCTCCCAGGAGCTCTGCCAACGTCCCACAACTTGCCACGTAACCTGCGGGAATGGCCGAAATAAGGCGTCTGAGGGTGTCCTCCAAAACAGGAGGATCGATTTGAGACCATGCGTCCTTTGTGCCGTTCATTTGCCGTCCCATCCCGTATCATCCGCCATTCATATGGGAAGTTGGCCTGGCGAAAGGCCAGTTTACAACGCGGCCAATGACGCGCCCCTTGGGAACATTTCCAAAATGCCGACTGTCAATCGAGATATGGGGATCGTCACCCAGGAGATAATATCCGGGTAGGAAATTGTTAACATGTTGCGCATCCAGGTAGGAACTCACTTTCCACAGTCCCAATTCCAGGATCGTTGCAGAACCCTGCTCCACAGTGATCTGAAAGGGCCGGGAAATTGGTCTCGTAAGCGGCTTCGTGGCATAATCCCGTTCCGCAACAACACCATCGTTGACAACAAAGAGAAAGCGTTGGTCCACCAGCGAAATGGCAAGATCTCCCTTTATGACGCGATGCGGCAATTTACCTGAAAGATACTCACCTTCCGAGTCTTGTTCACTGTCGTTGTGCTCAAAGTATCTGATCGAGTATCGCGATGGCAATTCCAGGACCAGATCGATATGGCCAGTTCCGAAATCGGATCGAATTTGCAGCCGCGTTCCCGGTGAAAACTCCGCAAGCCGAAAGCGGAGAATCAGATTCCGCGTTGGGCCTTCCTGTTGATCCAGGACCGGATGGAAGTGGCAGTACGTCGTTACAGGATGCCCGATGGAAAAGGCCCCGGAATGAGCCGGGGGTGAGGTGGCTTCAAGCCGAATGGCGAAAGAATCACTCATCTGAGGACGCCACACCGGTACACAAACGGCGCGCTGGACCTGCCATGGGCGAGGCTGAGGCTGGCCATTGACCCAAAGCAATCCGGCACGGACCTCAATCCTTTCGCCAGGGAGACCAACGATTCGCTTGAGCGTCAGGCCGCCCTTTTCCCCAGTGTTATAGAACGCCACAACGTCCCAGCGTCGCCAACCTCGCCAGATGCCCTTAAGCAGCAAAACGCGATCGCCGACAAAGTAAGCCGGCTTTGGCACAATGGTAGCGAACTCGCGACCTTGTTCGGCCAACCGACTTCCACAGTTCGGACACACCGCGCGTCCCAGGCACTCCGGTAAGGACTGCGTGGCAGCACACCAAGTTTGCGGAAAGCCACATCGAGCACAGGGGATTCTAAATCGTGGGCCATTGAACGTGGGCATCATTGACGGACTGACCACACGAATCGGATAAAAAACCCCCCCGATCAGGAGCGTGTCCGATATGAGAATGAGAATCAGGAGCATCAGCCCATTATCAGCGTAAGCAACAGGTGCCCGCCGAAACCGCAAAAGCTGCCTGCATTGGGGGCGATTTCCCGTACCCAACGATGTTGGGCAACAGTCATCGGCATCGTCGGGTCTTGCCCACGGAGACACCTTCATACCCTCATCGACCAAAAACTCCCTAGGATCGTCACAGTTTTTCAATGGCAAAGTTCAAAGCCTGAAAAGAAAATCTCTGGCCTGCCGAATCTCAGTCATTGGATCATCGGCCATACACGATCTCAGAATAATAAACCCAGGGAAACCCGCGTTTTCCAGTGCGCTTAGCACCGCCGGGTAATCCAGGTCGCCACGACCGAGGGGCGCGACATCATAACCTCGGCCGCCAGGTCGGTTGATCGCATCCGTCGCGTGAAACGTCACAATTCGCCGGTTGAATGTTTCGATGGCGGCCACTGGGTCGAAACCATGGGTCGCCAATTCTCCTGGACTAACGTCCACACCAAAACCGGCCTCCGGAATACCGTCGAGTAAAGCGACAAACGCTTCAGGTGGGGAACGGTCAGTTTCCGCGGCTGCCACAGAACCGGCCCGTTCGCTAAATCGCGCTATCTCTTGAACGATCTCTCGAAGGATTTGCCAATCGAGCGACTTCTGGTCACGAGGAACAAGCCCCAAGCTCATGATCGTGACATTCCCCCCCAGTTGATAGGTCAATTCCATTGATTTTTTCATGTTGTCGAGATAATTCTCAATTCCCGTTGGATAGTGCAGGCCGCGTGGCGCCCGATACCGTACTGCCGCAAGGGATAGATTTCGATCAGACAAACTTTTGCGAATTTCCCGAATAGCCGTTCTGGTAAAATCTTCCAATGGCATGAGCTTTAACAAGTCGAGTTCGACGCCATCCAGTTGCATCTTGCGAACACGGTCGAGCGATTGTTGGAACGGTATGTCGATTGGTCCCAAATCCGCGGCAAGTCGAATTCGTAGCACGATCTTGATCCTCTTAAACGTTCTTTATTTGTTTGGCCGAAGCGCTTGCAAGGAAAACTTCGGACTGTATGTCGGATAGCTTCCCGAAAAATAGGTTACTTTGAATCCTCTGAAACTAGAGGGAAATCCCAGAACCGTCACCAATCACGGACGTCGTATTCTATGGATTACCTGCTAACGGCTGCTTTTATGCTCATTGTAGGACTCGGCGAAGAGGCCCCCAAGGGTTCCCCTCCAGGTGCGGCGATTGTCGAATCCACCGATTTTTTCACAGTCTATCGCTGCGATTACGACGAAAACTTTGACCAGAATTACGACAATTGGCCCGATTACTGGACTCGCCTTGAGGGACCGCGGTATCTGTCGTACGTCAAGGCCGAAATCGTTGGAGAGCCTTCTCCTGATTCATCGCGATCATTGCGAGTCTTTCTTGATGGCGGTTCCTTCGCCGCCACATCCCCTGCAATTCCTTTGTCTTCCGTTTTCAGTTATCAAGTCGATCTCTGGATCAAGACGCGTAACCTGATCCGGAGTCGGGTTTGGGTGGGTTATCTCGTTCTAGATTCCCATGACAAACCATTGGCAACCTTTCGTTCGCGTGATTTAGGCGAAACACCGGACTGGACCCTTCTCCAGCTAGGCCCTTTCGAGATCGATGTCCCGGCGGCGGCAAGAGCCGTCATAGAAATCCATGTCGAAGCCGATGTCATACCCGACGTCAACGCGGAAGTCTGGTTTGGCGGCCTTCGCGTTCACCGCATGCCGTCACTCCGTATTGAACTCGACCAACCTTTGGGGCTTTACCGAATTCCCTCGCAACCTGTGGTAAGGTGTCATGTTTCTGGTATCCGGGAACGTGAAAGGCCCTTGGCCGTGACAATTTCCGACGCTCAAGGGAGGATCGTCCAGGAAACGTCGCTCCATCCTAACTACGAAAAGGTTGTCGGGATGGAGCTGGCCTCATCTGACCCCGTATTCCGTACGCAGGAGATTTTCGCAGGAGAGGCGAAGTGGGAGCCGTCAACATTGAACCCTGGTTTCTACTGGCTGAATGCGAGAATCCCGTGGAAAGCCGAGTCCTTTCGTGAGGTTCGACTTCCTTTCGTTATCATGGTTGCCGGGACGGGCAGTTTGAGCACGTCTTTCGGATGGTCGCTACCCCAGGGGCTGGAACCGTTGGGAGCACGGCGGTTAGCAGAATTGATAGCCCAGTCTGGCGTCGGCTGGGTCAAAATCCCTGTGTGGTACGACGACCAGGCGTCTCCCACCACCCTTCGCGACCTTCCCATCCTGCTTGATCGGCTCAATAATCGCGGTGTCAAGGTGATCGGCTTGCTCACCCCTCCCGAGAGTGTCCGCCAGTCAGTGGCGTCAACTGGACCTCGCCATACAGTAGCTGTTTTGCTGGGCGATAAGCAGGTGTGGGAACCCTCCTTGACGTTCAGTTTTGTAAAAATGGCATCGCTGGTTCAGTTTTGGCAACTTGGCGGAGATGACGAATACATCGGTGCAGGCGATACCACCCTGCAAAAGTGCTTCGATCAATTGAAAGAAGTCCTCGGTCAGGTTGTTGCTGAGATTCGCTTGGGAGTACCCTGGAGATGGCTGGAACCTCCTCCAGGCACGGCCGTGGCCTTCGTTTCTTTCTCAGAAGAACCCCCGTTAACCGCCGCAGAGTTGGAAAACTATTTGAGCCGGACAACCACTACCGGGCAGAACGTCGTCATTCTTGCCGAGTTGAAACCTCTGGACCGTCGAAGCTATTCTATTGCGACTCGCACTCAAGATTTGGTCCTGCGGATGGCCGCCTTGAGACGGACCCCTGGCGTCGTTGGATTCCATCCTGACCCATTTCATCCTGACTACGGATTGTTCTATCTTAATGGCCTGCCTGGCGATCTCTATTTGCCCTGGCGGACAACCGCGGAGGCCATCGGTGATGGTCAGTGTTTGGGGTCCGTCGCCCTACCTGGCGGCTCGTCCAACCTGATTTTTGCGCGCGAAAACGAGGGATTGATGCTGGTTTGGAATGATCGGCCGACCAACGAAGACCTGTATCTCGGGGATGATATCCGCATTAACGACGTGTGGGGGGCCACTGTCCCGTATCATGACACGCCTCACGGACAATCGTTTCTTGTTGATCCCTGGCCGAGATTTGTCCATGGTGTTTCGATCCCCATTGCCCGTTGGCGACAGGAGGCAAAGATCGCCATCACCCGACTGCCAAGTGTGTACGGTGTTTCTCACCAAAACAGGCTGCACTGGCAGAATACATTTGACCGGGCGGTTTCCGGTGAAGTTGCCATTGTCACCAAACCCGGATGGCGTGTCATTCCTGACCGCTTTCAGTTTCACCTGACTCCCGGTGAAAAAGCAGAACGCGAGTTTGTGATCACGCTTCCGTTTGACGCTGAAGCTGGTCCGCAGCCCGTTCGTTTGGACTATCGAGTGGGAACAGACCGAGTCAATCAGTTTAGCAGTTACCATTTCATTGAAGTCGGCCTGGGAGATGTTTATGTCGAGGTCACAACTCAGCTTGACGAGTCGGGGGACCTGGTAGTTCACCAGGTTCTTGTAAACGATACCACCCAGCCTGTGTCTTTCCGTTGTGAGTTGTTCGTACCTGATCGCCGCCGCCAGTTCTCTTTAATTCAGGGTCAAGGACCAGGTCGCAATGTGCAAACATATCGCTTCCCCCGAGGTGAGGAATTGCTGGGAAAGACACTCTGGCTCCGCGCGGAAGAAATCGGCGGAACCCGAGTTCTCAATTATCGAATCACAGCAACTCGATGATTGGATAAGGGCCTTTGAGCCAGGTCTGGTGTGAAAAGAACCAAACCTGGAAATTGTCCTTCTTTCCACAGCGCACTCCAAGCCTCAGCGGGATGCCATTGCCGCGCATGCCGACCGCAAGAGCCGGTTTCTTAATCTGTCACCTTACACTAGTGTGAAATCGGGCAGGTGAACAATGCGCCCTCCTTCCATCGCCGACTGGTGTGCACAAATGCCGACGCAAGTCCAGTTCGCCGACTGCACGGCGTTCGGCCAGGGATCACGGTCTTCGATCAGAGCCGAAACGAACTCGTGGACCAAATGCGGGTGCGACCCCCCATGGCCGGCTCCTTGAATGAAGGACCGATGCTGCGGATCATGGATCGCTTGCGTAAACCCACGAATCGCCTCCGGCAGCAGATGGGCATAGTCCGGAACCCTAATCTTGCTGGGGATCTCCGGCTCTGGTTTCTTCGCCGTATGGAGGACGTGCGGTTCACCTTCGATGAGAGTCCACTCAAAGCTCTTTTTACTCCCGTAAACGTCAAAGCTTTCGCGATACTGGCGTGCTGTGTCATACAGGAATCGCCAGACGTGAGCCACAACGTCGGAGTCCTTGATCTTGATGTGACACGATTCGATAGCAAAGGGATTTCCCGACTTCTCACGGATCTCATCACGCACCCTTCCTGATCCAAAACAGGACACGTACTCCGCTCGTCCGTTCATCAGCCCTAAACAAGGTCCAACCACATGTGTGGCATAATGCATGGGAACCATCCGTTGCCAGTATTCGGGCCAGCCGTCCATGTCCTGGGTATGCGATGCCTGCAAATACTGGATTTCACCCAACTCGCCTTTCTTATACATTTCTTTAATGAAAAGGAATTCCCGGGAATACACGACCGTCTCGGCCATCATATACTTTAACCCCGTTTCCTTAACAAGCTCGACAATTCGCTGACAGTCCTCGATTGTCGTCGCCATCGGTACGGTGCACATGACATGCTTACCAGCCTTGAGGGCCTCAATGGACATCCACGCATGGTCCGGGATTGGTGTATTGATGTGAACGAAATCCACATTGGGGTCCCCAAGAACGTCTTCATAACGGTGATAACGGACCGGCACGCCGAAGGTATCCCCGACCTGGTGCAACCTTTCCTTGTTGCGCTGACAAATGGCGTACATTTCAGCCTGAGGATGCTTCTGATAAATTGGGATGAACTCCGCTCCAAAACCAAGCCCGACGATCGCCACGCGAACACTGCTTCTGGCCATGGGAAAAGCTCCTCGCTAAGAAAACCACGTTCCACTCAATCGCCACACCGCCGCAACGGAATACGGTATCAAACCTGCGTTTGACCCAGACGATCATGCCAGACCATTTCCTTGCATCCAGCACTCCCACGGGTTCCCCGATGGCAACACGAAGTAAACGACCCAGTGCCCCGCCTCTGCCAATGCTGCCACGATTGTAGGAAGTCGACTTGCCGCCCGCAACCTGTTCCCGAGGCTTCGCAATGGTTCGTCCTAAAAAAGGCCGAGGCTGATGCCTGCGTGGTTCTCGCCCGTATTCTGATGCGATCAACCGACCAAACCGGGGCGTGCGTCAGGTTTATGCGAAAAGCGGTGCCGACCCGCCAAATGGCGGGGCACGCTTGTCTTGCCCGCCTTACCTTCCAAACCTTGCAAAAGCGAAAGACCTATCTGCAAAAAAGATGTGAACGCCGGTCAACAGGCCAGTCGCTCACGCGCCTTTTGCGTCCATATTGAATAGACCATGGAAGTGGGTCCCCGTATGTTTTCGACCGCGAGAGTGCAGGTCGCAGCAGCATAGAAGGTTCAGTATCAGAGGACCCACTTGAAATTGTCCGGCTTTCGCGTAGATTAATGTAAATTGATGCTTGCCAAACGGGCGGCTATAGGCTCGGCTCAGTTTGGATAATGAAGCCCCCTTCGTCTAGTGGCCCAGGACGTCGGATTCTCAGTCCGAAAACACGGGTTCGACTCCCGTAGGGGGTAATAGCTAGTTGCCCATTACCTTCCTAGAGTGGCACAGTGTTATTGGACACGTGTTCCGAAATAGCATTGCGTCGTCAATGCTTCTCTTAGCAGCTCTCTTTCGGAGGAATTTCACTGTCTTGCGCGCGAGCAGATGAAAGAAGGGGCGCAAGACGGCCAGTGAGAGAGACATGTCATTGGCCTCTGCTTCATCGCCCCAAGTTCAAGAAATCCACCTACAAACAAGGTGCAGACACATCCTGCGAATTGTTGCTGGAAGGTTGCCAGATCCTATCACACGAGGGTAAATCAACCGTTCTACAATGGGCTGCTCCGCCAGTTGAATCTGCGGTAGAATGGTCTTTTGCTGTGGTGTTTCGCAAGTGAAGCTGTGGAGCTAACACGGCTGGCACCGCCACAGAAGGACTTTGGACCGTTTCTCAGCATAGCACGTGGGCGATCGGCGTTCCGCTTGGCCCACTTGATCTAACGTCGCAGTCAGGAATCGTCACAGGAACAATGGATATCATCCGGGGGAGCATCTACGATTATCCCAAGTATTACGACGTATTGTTCGGCTCGGATTGGAAAGCGGAGCACGATTTTTTGCGGGCGTGTTTTGCCCGTTATGCCAAACGACCTGTCAAACGGTTATTTGAACCTGCCTGCGGCACAGGGCGTCTGCTTTTGCGATTTGCTCAAGATGGATACGAAGTCGCTGGACTCGACTTGAATTCTAAGGCTGTGGACTATTGCAACCGAAGATTGGCGCGATTCGGTCTTGCGGGGTGTGTTTGGGTCGGCGATATGGCCAACTTCCGCGTTAAAGGCAAGTTTGATGCTGCCTTCAACACAATCAACAGTTTTCGGCATCTCCCTGATGAAAAAAGTGCTTTGGGCCACCTGAAATGTATGCACGAAGCCCTGGGCAAGGGTGGTTTGTATATCCTCGGATTTCATTTGACTCCGAATCGTCCACCCCGCTGCACCGAGGAGTCCTGGACGGCGCGACGTGGCCATCTTCAGGTCAATTCCTTGATGAGGACCCTTAGCCTCGACCGTCAACGGCGGAAGGAAACGGTCTATCTCCAGTTCGATGTATATACGCCGCTGAGGTCTCTTCGGATTGCTGACGAGTTCAGCTTCCGCACCTACACCTGGGAGCAATTTCGTAGGCTATTACAAAGAGCCGGTGGCTGGGAAGTTGTCGCCACACATGATTTTGCATATCGAATCGATGAACCAATCATCGTGGACGACTATACCGAAGATGTCGTTTTCGTGTTACGTCGCAAGTGATTACATTCGGAAATGGGGTAAGTGTTAGGATGCCTTCTGGCGTAGGAATTGGTGTTAGCATCTGACGACAAGCTTTGGACTCAGTTTGAGCGATTGTGAGAAAAGAATGACTTCAGCACTGCACACCCATCAAGAACTCGAACGTTTTCTGGAAGTTGCGAATAGAGCCGTCGATGCCGCAGCAGAGATTCTTCTGAGCAAGCTTGGTCGCGTCGAGGTTCGGCTGAAGGGCCATGCCGATTTTGTCACCGAAGCCGATACCGGCGCGCAGCGGGCTGTTATGGAAATTATCCATCGAGAATTTCCCGATCATGATTTTCTGGGTGAGGAAGGCGGTGGTCGTCCGCACGGTTCTCGATACCGCTGGATCCTGGATCCGCTTGACGGCACGACCAACTACGTTCATGGTGTTCCCTTTTTTGCAGTTTCGTTGGCCCTGGAATTTGAGGGACGTCTTCTTCTTGGCGTAATCTATGACCCCATGCTGCGCGAACGGTTCACCGCGATCTCCGGATTGGGTGCTCGGTTAAATGCAGAACCGATCCGCGTGAGTCCTGTGGAACGGCTGGGGGACGCTCTGGTTTCTATTGGGCTACCCGCGCGGGTCGATCCCAATTCGGTGGATGTGCGCTGGATGGTGCAGTCGGCTGTTCACTGTCTGTCGATTCGTCGGACCGGCTCGGCAGCCCTCAATATGGCATACCTGGCAGCGGGACGATTCGATATCTCCTGGGCCTTGACGACCAAAGTATGGGATGTGGCGGCAGGAGCGATCCTCATCGAGGAGGCCGGAGGTGTTGTCTGCGGTCTCGATGGACAACCGTTGAATGCCGAAGGCGGACCGTACGTGGCTGCTGCGAATCGCCAATTACTGGAGCAATTTTTTGCCGTCGTCGGTCCCTATCGCGATTGAGCAGGGTACAAGTTGCATAAAGGCTGATCAGTCGTTATCCTAAGGGCGGTATTCGTGATTGGTCGATCCGAATTCTCGGTTTTCAGGTTCTTGGTTGGGAGAAACACCATGTCCCACGAGCATTCTTTGCCTGGCGGAAAAGTGCGGCCCCATTGTTGCCCTTGTTGTGATTCGTCGGCCCCGTTGAGTCTCGGGGAGTTGACTCGACGTACCTTTATTGGAGGCGCCACGCTGGGAAGTGCACTGTTTGCCGGTCTGAGTTGGGGCAAGCTCGCGGAAGAGACGCCGGAACTTCCCATGCCGCCGGCACGACTGCCGCTGAAGGTCAAGCCAGTTCTTCTGTATCACGTGTATCAACCGCGACCCCAAACAAGCTGGCGACCTTGGGGTGGCATTCAAACGGAAGAAGCCGCCGCGGATGAAGTCAAGCGAATCGAGGGTGAACTCCAGAAGCTTCAAGCAGCCGCCGACTTTCCCTTGGAAATGGCAAATCTCACAGCGACCAAGAATGCTGGCGAACTGGCGCAGATGCCCGATGTTCAGGGTGCTGATGTGCTTCTCGTTTACGCTAACGACGGTGACCTGAACGCTATTGCGGCACTGAAAAAGGATACCGTGTTCTTCATTCGACACAAATCCGGACCGGTTTACCTTTACTACGAGATCATCAGTCCGCGGTTCCTTCGGCAGCATACGGATGAACTGAAAGTGCCGGGCATGGATAACGATGACGTGGTGATCGACAACTATGATGAAGTCCTTTGGCGGCTGCGCGCCCTGTGTGGGCTGAAAAATGCCCGTAATCAACGCATTATTGCCGTGGGAGGTGCCGGGGCCTGGGCGCAGCCACCGAAGGTCGTCCCGGAACTTGTCAAGAAAATCTGGAACACCGAAATTATTGACTTGCCTTATCCGGAATTGGGCAAGATGATCCAGGCCGCCCGCGCAGATCAGGCGGCCGTCAATCTTGCCAAGCGGCGTGCCGAAGCCTACCTCCAGGATGATATGGTCAAACTGGAGACGGACCGCACCTACGTCGAAAATGCATTTCTTTTGGATCAGGTGTTTCGCAAGGTGATGGCCCAGGCCAATTGTCGCATGATCACGATCAACGGTTGCATGGGAACGATCATGCCGCTGGCCGAGACAACGGCGTGCCTCACTCTGAGCACGCTCAATGACGATGGTTATCTCGCCTTTTGCGAGTCTGATTTTGTGGTCATCCCGGCGGGAATGTTGCTCTGTGGGATTTCGGGACTGCCCCCGTTCCTGAATGATCCGACATATCCGCATGATGGGATCATCACGCTTGCCCATTGCACGGCGCCGCGCAAGATGAATGGCAAAGAAAGGGAACCAGTGCGGCTGCTGACACATTTCGAGTCCGATTACGGTGCGGCACCCAAGGTTGAGATGCGCAATGGCCAGGCCGTGACAAACATCTTGCCCGATTTCAAGTCGGAACGTTGGGTTGGCTTGCGGGGTGAGATTGTCGCCCA
>Ga0209162_1002180_pt1 | contig 17686 bp, 12 predicted proteins | sample YNPNPMetaG_FD_187121 | JGI IMG/M metagenome (GOLD analysis project Ga0209162, IMG submission 187121) | Anoxygenic and chlorotrophic microbial mat microbial communities from Yellowstone National Park, USA - YNP NP MetaG (SPAdes) (version 2) ... | reverse complement strand
ATCCAACACCACCTTCGCGCGCCAGCGCAATTGCCAGGCGATGTTCTGTAACGGTGTCCATCGCGGCACTGGTGATGGGAATGTTGATGCGGATGGAGCGGGTCAGTTGCGTGGTCACATCGACATCACCCGGCAAAACATGCGATTCGGCGGGGATCAGGAGTACATCGTCGAACGTCAGCCCCTCGCGGGCGTACTTGTCGTCCCAGTCAATTGTCACAATGCCCTCCTTACGGTATAGGGAATAAAAGACCCTCTGCGCAGCGCAGAGGGCAGTATGGCATTCGCCCGACTGTCATGTGCATGAGGTGGGCGAAGTGTATGGCGGTAACGTTGTATGTCGATACCATGGGGAGTAGTATACTCACCGGGTGGGGGATCGTCAAACGTCGAGAGTAGTGGAATGTTCACATTGCGCTGACACGACGAATGCGAAATATCCCTGGCATGATAACGGCAAAGGAACGTGGAAGTTCTATCAAATGCTCCTTAATTGCCAGAGCCACAATCTCCGCTTTGCGAGCGGGAGTCAAGCCTGCCAGACGAAGCAGCACCACTCCATGCATGTGGAGACGCTGACGAATCACCATCTCCCCAAAGTCCTTGTCTGCTGTCAGCAACAGCGCTGTCTCCTGATTCGCCAGGTTCAAGACAGCCTCATCGAGCATCCCTGGCTCCAGTTCAGCCACATACGAAACCTGATACCCCTCTCGCCGCAAACGTTCGACAATAAGGCGGTCAACGCTCTCGTCAGCTACAAAGTTCATGCCGGCGTCTCAACCAAGGGGTACACAACATCAGCACGTAGAGCCTCTTTGGCAAAGGCCAATGCTGCCAGGACGGCCTCACGAGTCAGGTGTGGATGCGCCTCGAGAATCTGCTCGATCGTTTCGCCTGCTGCCAGTTTCTCCAGGATGAGTTCAACGGTAATGCGTGTTCCTGTGATGACAGGTTTACCCATCATCACCTTCGGATTTGATACGATCCATTGCTTTTGCATGTTTTCATCTCTATCTTTCATTTGCTGCACTACGTCTGATTATACAGACTCCGCTTCTCTCTCCTCCAGGGCGTCTTATACAGATTCCATATCATACCACCATGGAGTTGCATTTGCGGAAATCATCCTGCATCATTAGCGATTGCGGCGCTACTCTATACGCCTAGCCCACTCGCTATGCATAACACAAGAATCGCTATCTGTCAAGGTGATTGTTCAAGATTCCAGGGCTTTTCAGGGTTTTCATCTTTTGGTATCGTGAGCGCCGCTTCGCTGCAACGATCAGGAGGGACGTGACGATGCATGTCATCCAGGCGCTCAAGGCGATCCCCGACCCGCGCCGTCGCCACGGACGCCGCTGTCCGCTCGTCAGCCTCCTTGCCATCGTGCTGCGCGCGGCCATGCCCCTCGTCCGCAGGTGCAGGGGTTAACCGTGCATGTCGTCGGCGATTGGGTTGACGTGAATGGGTTCTTGTTGCGCGTGTTGGTACATCCCGCCGATATTTCGGATACTGAAGGCGCGGAATGGCTTTTCGCCGCGCATCATCAATCATTTCCCCGGATGCGCGAGATTCGCGTGGATGAGGGGTACAAAAAAGGGTGAGATGCATGGCTGCGACAGAACACGGCGATACGCCTGAATGTCATTGAAAAACCGCCTGGACAAACGGGATGTGCCGTCATTCCGAAGCGATGGGTGGTGGAACGCTCGATTGCATGGGCAGGACGCAATCGGTTGTTGCGGCGAATAATTATTCGCCGCAACAACCTCAACCCAGAATCAAGCGAAGCCTTTCTTTATCTCGGTTCTATTGCAATGCTCCTGAATCGGCTCTATCCGAGGTGTTCGTTTTTGATCACGTTCTAAAGCATAAAATAGAAGCAAATGGTGCGATTCAGATTTGCATCGTCAGCCCGATCGCGCTGTCGCCTCGATTCGGTATAATTGCCCGGTGAGGTTATGTGCCAGACGAACAGGCGGGCCTATTGCCGTTAGTTCACTCCAGCGTCGAGCGTTGGTAGCGATAGAATCACGCCGACCGCTCAAATAGTAGACCGTGTCAAATCCTGACGTATTCATTCGTTCAATGAGATAATCAAGATCATTACCGTCATCTATCAAAAAAATCATGCGTCTATCATAGAAAATAGGCGCTAGCAGTGGTGGTCCGTACCATGTATCCGTAATAATCACCGATGCTTCGCTTTGTGCCACTGTCGTAAGCAGCGTATAGTTTGCAATATTGAAGGCGCGAAGCTGACGCAATCCTGCGCATTGTGCAAGCAAGGACACAAAGAAAAAAATAGCCATAGCACTCGAAACCGCTGCTCCAGCCATAGGGCGGCGAAGCCAGGAGCTTGCGCGCCAGATTCCTGCGATAGCTAATGCTGGAAGCGCTGGTAAGAGCATACGTGGACCCCATTGTGCACCGCCGTCAGGTAGTGGCACCATCCACGCCAGTGCGATAAAGATCAAGCCAAATGTTGTTAATATTGACGGTGCATTGACAAGATTCGGTTGCTCTGTCGGCACAGAGGGAAAACAACATAAGAGTACTACAGGAAAAGTGATAAGTAACGCCGTTTGCAGCCCACTGCGTGGTGCCATCTGAATCAGGACACTTATCATGATCGCCAGCACGATTATGAGCGCCAAGCCAGTGTTCGTCACTCTAGAAGTGCGCCGTACCGCCGTTATCAGGGCAATCAACGCCATTGCAATCACTGCGCCAACCAGGAGAGGCTCATCATGCGGTACAATCAATTGATCAGACCACGCTAGACGCATCGTCAGTGGATCGTTCGCTCTCTGATACTGCGCTGCACCCGCTACCAGCACATGTGGACCCGTTACTAAACCAAATGTTATCTGGTTGTAGATCAGTAACGGCAGCATTCCGGCTGCTGTGCCGATGCTAATCCAGCATGAGGTACGTAGCGCCTGCACGCGCTGTGTGAGCAAAACCGCACCAATCAGTGCAGGCGCTGCCAGCACAGTCTCATTGCGCAACCATACCGCCACACCGATGGCTGCGCCAGCAACAACAAATTGAAACTGCTTGTTACGATGATTCCCTTCCAGTGCTTGCCATACGGCAAGCGTAACCAATAATGTCGCGGGCATATGTTCCCAGAAAATAACGCCATAAAACAGGAGCGGTGATGTTAGCACCAGTGCCAGAGCCGTCAGCAGCGCACCTCCTGTCCCCAGTATCGGATAGGCGATGCGAAAACAGGTCAATGACAATGCAGCGAGAGAAAACATCGGCACCAGGTATAACCCAGCAAATCCAAAGAAAAAGAAAGGAATGCTGCTCACCAGGGCGAAGGCACCCGAGAACATTGCATAGGTTCGTCCATTATGCCTGAAATATTGCCCTCGGAATGGGTTTACTCTATCGTCCGGATCAAGCCCTGCACCGGGATAGACCAGCGCGCTGTTGCTGAGTTTGTTCAGCAGCAGGCTCTGCACCTGGAGCAGTTTGACCCCCTGGTCGCTGGACCAGAACCCATTGAGTGGTCCAGTATAAGTCAGAAGCAACGCGCTTGCAATCATTAGCGGCAACAAAAATGCAATTGCTTCTGGCCAGTGATGCGCGAAAAGGGAACCTTTTATGATGACTGTTCTTTGCATGGCGGCAGTAGTGAGGATCGCTTAAAGTATACCTTGATTGATTGCTCGTTGACGACCATCGACACCTCTGGCATGATCGCGGTTGCCAAACCAACATCATCGCCAGGAGGAGCCGACGGTCGCTCGCCACATCATAGCCGCTTTTGTCGTGATTGACACGCTGATGGAACGCCTGGGGCATCGCAGTGATGTGCGGGTGCACGTCCCTGACTCCGAGATTCTGACGATTGCCGTCGTCGCCGCCAGGTATTTGAGCAACCATCACGAGCGGGCAGTGCAGATCATGCACGGATGCAGCTATCTGTCGGGGCGGATCAGCGTCTCGCGCTTTAATCGTCGTCTGCGTCAGCTCGCCGATTGGACAGCCTGGATTCCCGCGAACATCGGGGAAGCGTCGCCACGGGCGACGTGTTCATTATTGATAGCCTCCTTGCGCCGGTGTGCCGCCAGGTGCGCGCCCGGCGCTGCCGCAAGGCGCCCGGTCGCCGACCCGACGGGTGCTGCGCGGCCAAACGGGAGAAGTTCTTTGGATGGCGTGTGCATCTCGTCTGCCGCCCGGATGGCGTGCCCGTGCGCTTTCAGATGCTGCCCACGGGGTTGCACGACCTGACGCCCGTGCATGAACTGGCGTATGGTCTGCCCGCCGGGGCGCGGCGGTTGGGCGTAGCGACCGTAAGGGCGGTAAGGGCGAATAATTATTCGCCCTTACGGTCGCACTTACTGTCGCCGCTACAAGAGCGCCGCTGATGAGGCGAGCATCCTGGCTGAGACGGGGGTGCGACTGATCCCGGTGCGCCGGGCGAACATGCGTCCGCACACCTGGTTTATGGATGCTATCGAATTGCGCGTGTATCGTCATACGATTGAGACGGTCAACCGTCAACTGGAGAAGATAGGCATTGAGCGGCTCTACGCACGTACCAATGCCGGGTTTGAACTGAAGGCGCCATAGTCCGCCGCTTATTGCACTCGTCTGTACGAACATGAACGAGCAATCGAGGTATTCTATTTCGACGGAACTGTACAGACAAGACGTTACTGCAAAAATTACAGCTTTGTCAATTACCTTACACGCAAGCAGAAGATCAGTCTCGGGGTTTGCCGCCGAACTTCGCATAAAAAGGCAGCTCTGCATGGGAAGAAAGGATTGGTACGGGAGACGGGAATCGAACCCGTGACTTGAGCTTGGAAGGCTCTCGCGTTACCACTACGCCACTCCCGCACTGCGCTTTGATTCTAATCATGTCTGGTAGAATCGTCAAGAGGAAACCATGCTGCTCACAGTCACTCCCAACCCTGCCATTGACCGCGTTCTGATCGTGCCCGGATTTCGCCATGCCGATGTCTGTCGTGTCGTTGCGCACAACGATGCAGCTGGCGGTAAAGGTTTCAATGTCACGCGAGTGGCGCGCACCCTGAGTCTGCCGGTGCGCGCCTGTGCGCTGCTCGGCGGTGAGAACGGCAGGCGAATAGCGCGGCTGGCTGAAGCCGAAGGCATCGATGGCGCGTGGAGCTGGATTGCGCAGGGCGAATCGCGCATCTGCCTGCTGATCACCGACCCCGAAGCGCGCGACCATCTGACGATCAACGAGACCGGTCCGACGGTCAACGCCAGCGACTGGCACGGATTCATGGAACTGGTCTGGCAGCAGGCGCGCGCTGCAACGTTCGTCGCTGTTTCTGGCAGCGTTCCGCCCGGCGTCGCGCCGCAGCAGTATGTGGAACTGATTCGCGGTCTGCCTTTGGACGCCTTCGTGTGTGTCGATACGAGCGGACCGACGCTGGCGGCAGCGCTTGATCTGCCGGTGGATCTGCTGAAGATCAACATGCACGAACTGAGCGCCGCGCTTGGACAGCCAATCACAACGCCCGATCAGGCGCGTGCCGCCGCTGTCGCTGTGCTGCAACGCGGTCCGCGGCGGATCGTGGTGACCCTCGGCGCTCAGGGCGCCGTTGCTGTTGATGCACACGGCGCATGGAGCGCACACACGCCGCCGATTGAACCGATCAGTCCGGTGGGCAGCGGCGATGCTGCGCTGGCAGGAATCATCGCCGTACTGCACAACGGCGGCGTGTTCGCCGACGCGCTGCGTATGGGGGTTGCGTGCGGCGGCGCCAATACGCTGACGGTCGGCGCCGGGCGTTTGAGCCTCGACGATGTGACGCGGTTGCACGCAGCGACTGAACTGGAAATCATCTCATAGGCAGGGGTGGGCGCGGGCAGCATGGTATACTACCCAATGGGTGAACATTTGTACAGGAATGCCGGAATGGACGACATCAAAGCTACGATTGAACGCATCGCCGCCAATGTCGAGCGGGTTATCGTCGGGAAGCGGCATGCCGTCGAGCAGGTGCTCACCGCGCTGTTGTGCAAAGGGCACGTGCTCCTCGAAGACGTACCGGGTACGGGCAAGACCATGCTCGCAAAAGCTATCGCGCGCTCGATCGGGTGCAGTTTCAAGCGCATCCAGTTCACCCCTGACCTGCTGCCATCGGATGTGACCGGCATCTCGATCTTCAACCAGCGTACCCATGAGTTCGAGTTCCGCCCCGGTCCGGTTATCGCGCAGATCGTCCTGGCGGATGAGATCAACCGCGCAACACCCAAGACCCAGAGCGCACTCCTCGAAGCGATGGAAGAACGCCAGATCACGGTGGACGGCGTCACCTACCCGCTGCCAACGCCATTCCTGGTGCTGGCGACGCAGAACCCGATCGAGTACGAAGGAACATTTCCCCTGCCTGAAGCGCAACTTGATCGCTTCTTTATGCGTGTGCACCTCGGCTATCCGGCGAGAAACGACGAGATCGCCATCCTGCGCCGCCAGCGCGAGGCGCACCCAATCGATACTCTGACGCAGGTTGCCGCAGCCGAAGAACTGGTCGATCTGCAGGAACGCATCAAATCGGTGTATGTCGATGAACTGATCGAAGAGTATATCGTCTCAATCGTGACGGCGACCCGCAACCACGAAGATGTGTACCTCGGCGCCAGCACGCGCGGATCACTGGCGCTCTACCGGGCGGCACAGGCGCTCGCAGCCATCACCGGGCGCGACTATGTCATTCCCGATGATGTCAAGGCGCTGGCGGCGCCGGTGCTGGCGCATCGCCTGATTATCAGCCCTTCGGCGCGCATTCGGAACATCAGTGCGGCAGAAGTCATCGCGGATGTGTTGAAGGCAGTGGCAGTGCCGGGGGCGCGCGCCGGACGTCGGTTCGAGCGTGTTGCCCGTTAACGCTACCTGAATCGCTGCTGACGCGCCACATCCGGGAGCGTTCCGTCCGATGCATGGCGGAGAAACAGCAACCCCGCTTCCATGCGGTTGCTCACCTTCAGTTTCGCCAGAATGTTGCTCACATGCTTCATCGCCGTGTTGTAGGTGATGTCGAGCCGCGCAGCGATCTCGCGATTCCCCAGCCCCTCGGCGATCAGTTGCAGAATCTCCAGTTCGCGTGATGTCAGTTCGCTCAAACTCGCCACCGGTCCGCTGATCGATGGCGGTCGAGCAGCCCGACGCAACACCTCTGCCGGAAAGAGCAGTTGCCCCTCCTGGAGACGCCGGATTGCATTCAGGTAGGCGATTGCCGGCAGTTCTTTCGACATGCACCCCGACGCGCCTGCCAGGAACGCCTGCCCCTGCAAACCGGACGCTTCGTGTTCGTATGCCACCAGCAGCAGGACGGCAGTTTGCGGTTGTAGCGTGTTGAGCATGTGAATGTATTCGAAGACATCGCCGCCGGGAAGATACCGATCCAGCATGATGATTTCCGGTTCGGTATCGATCAGGCAACGGTCAAGACCGTCGAGCGAGTCCGCCTCGCCGACGACGGCATGCCCTCCGCTGCGAAGGTGTTGCACCAGGCTCTGTCGAAACAGATGCTGCTGGTCGGCAAGCACAATCCGCGCGCGCCGCGAAGCCATGGTGCGTCCTCAACGTCTTCAACAGTGCTGTCTGTCACCGTGATCGATACGCCAGGCAGAGACTCTTCACTCGATCCGGGTAGATCATGGAGATTGAGAATATAATCCGCTATACCGAACGAGCCGTGGGGCTGAAGCCCTCGGCTAGGCAAGGCAAAGCCCGCCTGCGCGGACTATAGCGGATTATTTACTCAAAGACCATGATCTACCCTCCCCAGCGTACTCGCGCCTGCATGATCGTACCGGTATTCCCTGAAGAGAAATAGCACACCATCCCCCTCGTCGTCACCCCTCGATCTCTCAGTTTCCGGGTACTTGAAATCAGTAATGCACATCTTCCCTGTTTCTGGAAGAAAAAATACACAAATCCATCATAGCATACCGAACCGCAGGCGTGCTATGGTGCATACGCAGGTTTTAACGAGATTTCAACGCAATGACAGCGGCAATCAATACGTCGATTCGCTCTCCCAACTATGGATCGCGCAATGGGCGGTCGATTTCGATGATTGTGATCCATGCCACGGCGGGAACGGCGCGTAGTGCGCTGGCATGGCTGACCAATCCGGCATCGCGGGTATCGGCGCACTACCTGATCGACAAAGCCGGTCAGATCTACCGGTTGGTGCCCGATGAATACGCCGCCTGGCATGCCGGTCGGGCAGCGTGGCGCGGTGAGACGGCAATTAACGAGATATCGCTGGGCATCGAACTTGAGAACGCCAACAATGGACGTGATCCCTACCCGGTGGCGCAGATGGAATCGCTCGTTCAACTTACCCGCGACAAGGTTGCACAGTACCGCATTGCCCCCGATATGGTCGTGCGCCACCTGGATATCGCCATTCCTCGCGGGCGCAAGAGCGATCCAGCCGGTTTTCCGTGGAACGATTTCCTGCGCCAGGTTTTCTCAGAGCCAATCGACGCGCTGCCAGAGCATCCCATTCCACCGGTCAGGTATGCCACACTCAGCCAGATGCTGCTGCACGAAGCGTACCGTCAGGTCGGCGCAATCGAATGGTCCGACTGGACGATGTTTCGCACTGCGCGTGCAGCCGGGCTGGGTTTGCCAGTTGCACCCTCGTTCGAGGTGACGGTTGCCGGGCGCAGCTATATCGGGCAGTCGTTTGGTCGTGAGACGCTGGTCAGTCCCATTGCCGAGTGGAAACGGGTTGATCGGCTGAGTATGCTGACAGCCCCGGAACACCAGTTGTTGCGCGAGGCGCTCCTGCGGGCAATCTATGCGCAGGCAGGCGAGACGTATCGCCCGGATTGGGCATTTCATCAGTATGCGCTGCGCACACCGATCGGTCCGCCGCTCAGTCCGGGTTTCCGCATCCGCATCGATGATGACGAGTGGGTGGCGGCAATCTATGCACTCGATGTTCTCTATTGCCCGGTCAATCGCTGGCAGGCAATAAGTCGCCTCAGCGACCTGATCGCATCGCAGGGCGAGCGCGACCCGCTGGCAATGGCATTGATCGAACGTCTGTATGAGCGTGCCGGCAGTCAGTGGCGCCCAAACTGGTCGCTGCACCAATACGCCCTTCGCTGCCAGCCCGGTGCGCCGCTCGGTCGCAGTTTTCGTGCGTCGTTCGATGGACGCGACTATGTGGCGGAGGCGTTTGCCCTCGATGTGCTCTTTTGCGCTATCGGAGAGTGGGACAATGTCCAGCGTTTGAGCGAGATTATGTAACGACAGGAACCTGTATCAACCGGATCAGCCGACGGAGGAGCGCGATGTTCATTCCAGTTCCCCACAATCAGGCGGAGACCATCCCATCCCCCCACCTGCGTGTGCTGCGTCGGGCGCACGGCGCCACGATGGACACGCGCGTTCATCGCTTCGGCGAGTACGGCGTGGTCGTTTTTCGTGCGGTGCTGTTGCTGATCGGCGGGATCGAAATGCTTTTATCTCAAACAACACCGTCCGGAAAACCGTTCCTGATGGTTGCACTGGTCGTAGCGTCCGGTGCGCTGATTGCGGGGGGAACATTCACCATGCCGGTGTGGATGCTCCTGGTCGCCGACGGTGCTGCGGTTGGCGCGCTCATCCTGGCGACGGGCGGCTCTGCCAGCCCCCTGCTGCTGCTCGTTCCGGCGCTGGTGGTTCAGGGAAGTCTGCTTGCCGAAGAACGGGATGCGCTTGTCGGCGCCGGTATCGGCATCACGCTGCTGTTGCTCGTTGCGGTGCTTGATCCAGTGCGCACGACCAACCTGCTGACCGAGATCGTGGCAGTGCATATGATCGTCAGTGTTGCCGCGATCTGGGGCGTGCGCCAGATTCGCCTGACGCTGACCCGTCTGCGGGAAGACACTGCGCAGCATGCGCAGACGGATCAGGAGCGTGCTGAGTTGCGCCGCGCGCTGGAGTGGCAGCGTCAGAATCTGAAGGCGCCTGGCGCATGCGATTCGTTCGATGAACTCAGGCGCTGTGTCGTTGAGCGCGCCGCGCTGATCGTCGATGCCCCCGTGTCGCTGGACGACGCAACCATGCCTGTGTCGCCCGCATGCCATACCCTTGCCATCGCAGGTGTGGGGCGCCTGGTCATTCGTCGCACCCCCGCCGAACTCAGCCGATTGCAGCGCGACGCGCTCGACCATCTGATCGAGATCGCGTCGCAACGTGCCGCCGCGTTGCGCTCGATCACCCTGCTGCGCCGTCACCATCAGGCGCTGACAGCGCTCTGGGAAGGGGCGGGACTGTTGCGTGCCACTCCCGATCTGCGCGCAACACTGTCGGATGTCTGTCAACGGATCGCCGCCGCACTCGAACTGGAGTGGCTGGCGCTGATCGGTCTCGACGAACGCCAGATACCCGCGCCATTCCTGTTCGCACGCGGGAACGGGCAGGGACCATCGCCCCGGTTGCAACCCGTGCACATCCGCCTGGCGGCTGAAGCGCTGCGCGGCGGGAGAGCGCTGGTGCGCGTCGAGCAGGGGCAGACACTGGCATTTCTGCCGGTGCGTGTGGCAGGGGAAACGTCGCTTGTGCTGGCGGCGCGGGGCGCCGTTGATGATGCCGCGCTGCAAGCGCTGCTCTTGTTGTTCGGCGATCTGGTTGCCGAGCGGTTGACGCATGTCGAATGCTAACAGCGAGGATGAACGCAACAGTTGCACCAGTGCATCGAACAGCGAGAATGACATGGAGTCGATGACCACAACCATTCAGACTGGCATGGCGATCACCCTGTTCATCACCGGCATCGGGATGCTGATCTGTGGACTGGTGATCATCATGACCCGTGAGTACCAGGAGGCGATGCGCTCACTGGCGGGGCAATCATCGCGGCTGAGCAGCAAAGCGCTGGCGGATATCGGCGTGCAGGCGGCGCTCGAAGGCGCTGCTCACCTGCTCGAAGCCATCACTCGCCTGGTGCAGACGGCGATTGGCACTGGCGCATTTCTCTGTGTGCTGGGAACGATCATTTGCGGACTTGCTTTCTGGATGATGCTGCTGATCGGCAACCAGGGCACATCCTGACCAGTACGGACACAGCGGCGCTGCGCTCCTACGTGTACGGACGCAGCGGCGCTGCGCTCCTATGTGTACGGACGCAGCGGCGCTGCGCTCCTACGTGTACGGGCGTAGCAGCGCTGCGCTCCTACGTGTACGGGCGTAGCAGCGCTGCGCTCCATGCTGCCGCCTTCGGATAGGGCGGCGAAGGACGAAAGCGTATGGCAGTACAACTCGCTGGTTGGGCGCATCGGTATCTCGAGGCGCTTTGCGCGCAGCCCCATTTCAGTGCAGCGCGAACGGTTGCCCCACTCTGGCTGGCGACCGACTCCGGTCTTCCTGCAGAAGCCGGAGCGCCGATCGCTGCACCGTTGACCATTCAGATGGCAGCAGAGATTTTTCCCCGTCTGGCGCTGATCGGTCCTGCGGGCGCCGGTAAAACGACGACGCTGCGCGCCCTGGCGATTGGACTGGCGGAAGCGTTCCTTTCCGGGAACAGTCGCGCAGCATGGGGGAACGCACACGCGCCGCTGCCGTTGTACATCGAACTGGCGCGGTTTCAGGGGAGTGTCGAGGCAACCCTGGCAACTGAGTTTGGCGTCGGCGATCCACCGCCGCTCGAAGAACTTGCGCGCGAGCGCCCGCTCCTTTTTCTGCTCGATGGACTGGACGAACTGCCGCCTGCGACACAACTCACCAGTCTGGCTGCGCTGTCCCATGCCCTGGTCGCAACCGGCGCACAGACCCGCTGGATCAGCACGTGCCGCAGCGAATTTCTGGGGTTGTTCCGTCCGTGGTTGAACGGCGCCGAAGTGCGCACGCTGCAACCGCTCCGTCCACGCGATGTCATCGCGCAGGTGCAACGTCAGGCTGGCGACGTGGCTGCCGCCTGGATCCAGCGCAACGACGACATCGTGCACCTGGCGACCCGTCCGCGCTGGCTCACGGCGCTGATCGAGGTGCGTGACGTTCTGACCGCGCCGATCCAGAGTCGCGGGCAACTGCTGGCAACCTGGATCCCGGCAGTGGCAGCGGCTGCGCTGATGGCGCACCCCCGGATGATCTCGTCGACCCAGGCAGTGCATGCGCTGATCGAGATCGCGCGCATGCTCGATCAGCAGAACCAGGAGTCTCTCGCCATCGACGCTGCTATTGCCGCCATCGAGGTCAGCGCTTATGTCCCCGATGCTCACCTCACGACGCGTATGGCGCATCAACCGGCGCCTGTGAACGGGCGAACGTTGCGCGCAACAACAGGCGAAGCGGCTCTTCAGACGTTGATCGATGCCGGTATTCTCGTCTTCGACGCCGAGCGACGCACGGTCAACTTCCGGCATTCCATCCTGCGCTCCTTCGCGCAGGCGATGTTGCTGGCGCGCACCAACCCCGATCAGTGGTCTCCCACGACTCTGGGTCGCGCCTGGATGGATGCGGTCATCTTCGCCTACAGCCTGTCCGATGATCGTGAAGCCGTGTTGCGGCGCCTGCTGGCAGGCGGCGCAGTCGGATTGACGGCGCGCTGCCTGATCGATGCAGAAGCGCCCATCCATTACGATGAACTGCTCGAACGCAGCGGTACACTGACGCCGCCGCTGCGTGTGATGATTGCCGACGCATTCGCTGCCGAAGGGCTGGAACGCGCCGCGCTCGAGCAGCTGGAGCGCGCTGGCGCCGAAGGGTACGACGAAGCAGGGCTGTTCGGTCGCCTGGGCGATCTCTACAGTCGCTCCGGTCAGTGGCGATTGGCGCGCATCGCCTACGAACAGGCGCTGGCGCGGGAAGCCGATGACCTGCGCTACCGCCAGCAACTCGGCGTCGTGTGCAGCCGAATGGGAGAACTGGATCAGGCGGCAGCGGCGCTGGAAGCGGTGCTCGACGCGCAGCAAAAGCGCCTGGCAGCGGCAGCCCACGAACTGGGGCACGTGTATCTGCAACAGGGGCGCTTTGTTCACGCACTGGAAGCGTACCGACACGCGGCGCAACAGCAACCCGGCGACCCGACATACCGGCGCAGCGTGGCAACAGCGCTGCGCCGTCTGCAACGCATTGATGAGGCGGAAGCGCAGTTACGCAGCCTGATTGCCGAGACTGGCGGCGACGCGGCGACATATGCGGAACTCGGCGAGGTATACGCTGGCGCCGGGCGTTGCGCTGAAGCGATCGAGAGTTATGCGCGCGCTGTCGCGCTGCGTTCCGACGATCCATCGCTGTATGCGCGATTGGGGCAGTTACGCCACAGTGCTGGCGATCTGCCCGGTGCGCGCGCCGCGCTGCAACGCGCCGTCGAACTCGATCCCTCGAATGCCGGGCTGCATGATGAGTTGGGACAGATCTTCGAGGCGTGCGGCGAAACCGGCAATGCGCTGGCAGCCTACCGCGCCGCGGTCTCGCTCGACCCGCAGTGCGACGCTTACCACCGTCGTCTCGGCGCACTATTGCGCGATTGTGGCGATGACGACGGCGCAGCGGCAGCATTGCGCACCGCGCTCGAACTGCGCCCCGATAGCGCCGAGACCTATGGTGAACTGGCGGAACTGCTCTGGCGATCCGGCGAGAGCGAGAAGGCGCTCGACGCCTGCCGACGCGCGTATGCGCTGGCGCCCACGTCCCCCGATCACGCGCGCGCGCTGGGACTGGCATACCACCGGGTCGGACGGGCGCGCGACGCCGAACGCACCCTGCGCGATGCGCTTGCGCTTGCGCCTGATCGCGCCGATCTGCACTTCGACTATGGCACGGTGGCTGAAAGCATCGAACAGTGGGATGCCGCACTCGCCGCCTATGAACAGGCAGCGATGCTCGCCCCGCAGCGCGCCGACTATGCCCGTGCTGCCGGCGCACTGCTCCTGCGCCGCGGCGAACCTAAGCGAGCGCGGACACTGCTGGCTGGGGCGCTGCGCCGCGCCCGTCATGACCCCGAAACCCTGTTTCAGACCGGTCTGTTGCACGCCGCCACCGGCGCGTGGCATCTGGCAGCGCGATCCTTTCAGCGCGCCGTGCGGTTGAGCGGCGGAGCGCGCTACGAAAGCGCGCTGGGCAGGGCATACCTGCGCCTCGGCAGAGCGGAAGACGCATGCGCCGCACTCGAACGCGCGCTCCATACGAATCCTGATGATGTTGAGACGCTCGATACCTGCCGGGAAGCGCTGGAGGCGTGCGGTCGTCTCGAAGCAGCGTACACCGTCGGGCGGCGCGTGGCTCGTCTGGCGCCGGGGAATGCCGTGATCCAGCAGCGTGTCGGGAGTATTGCGCTGCGACTGGGGCGTGTGAACGAGGCGCTGGAATTGCTCGACCACGCCGTGGCGCTCGACTCACGGCTCGTACCAGCGCATAGTGAGCGAAGCCGGGCGCTCCTGGCTTCTGGACGCGCCGGGGCTGCGCTGGCTGCCGCAAATCAGGCGCATGCCCTCGCCCCCGATCTGCCAGAACCGCTGGCGCTGGCAGCCGAAGCGCTGATAGCACTGCAACGTGACGATGAAGCGCGCCCGTTGCTGGAACAGGCACTGGCCCTCGATGCAACGTTGCTCCCCGCATGTGTTGCGCTGCGCGATCTCCTGGCGCGCACCGGCGACCCTGCCGCCGCCGTCACGTGGGCGCAGCGTGCGGTTGCGCTCGCGCCCGACGATGTGGCGCATCTTGTCCGGCTCGGTGAACTGTCGCTGGCGACAGGTGATCTGGCACAGGCGGAACAGGCGCTGCACCATGCCCTTCGCCTGAGCGATCGCGCCGACACCGGAGCGCAGTCAGACCATGTTGTCGCCCGTATCTACGCATTGCTCAGTCGTGTGTGCGCCCGCGCTGCTGATTGGGGACAGGCTATCGCGTATGCGCGCGCCGCTGTTGATCGTGCGCCTGGAAACAGCGAATATCGCGCCCTGCTCGCCGATGCGCTGGAAGGCAAGGGTGATCTGGCGGCGGCGATTGCAGAACTGGAAGGCGCCGCCGCTGCTGAGCCGGAACGCATCGACTGGCAGCAACGTTTGGGGCGTTTCCTCTACCGTACTGGCAACTATGCAGCGGCGCTGAATGCGTTGCGTCGTGCAGCGGCAGGGTCTGGCGCCGCCGATGATTATCACGCGCTTGGTCTGTGCCTGCGCGCGCTCGACAATCTGCCTGCTGCTGCCGAAGCGCTCGAACAGGCGCTGCATCTGCGCCCCGATGCAGCCGCCTGGCGGATCGACCTGGCACTGGTGCATCTGGCGCGCGGCTGGCATGGTGAAGCGCTCGCCGAACTCAACCAGGTGATCGCAACCACGCCGGATCTTCCGGGTGCGTGGCGCGCGCGCGCCCATGCATTGCTGGCGATCGGTCAACACGAGAAGGCGCGCACCGATCTGGTTGAAGCGTTACGCCGCGACCCGCGCGACGCCGAAAGTTACGCGCTGCTCGCCGAAACCCTGATCCACCTGGGACAGACGACGCCTGCACTGGAGAGCGCCCAACGCGCAGTTGCCCTGCAACCTGCTGAACCGCAGTACCGACGTCTGCTGGCGCGTGCGTTGCGCGCCATCGGTCAACGTGCCGAAGCCATCGAACAGCTCAGCAGCGTGGTGAACGATACCAGCCCGGCGGAGTGGTGGGCGGAACTTGCCGATGATCATCTGGCGCTCAATCATCTCGCCGCAGCGCGCGCCGCACTTGAACGTGCAGTCGCCGCCGCGCCGGACAATGCCGTCGTTCGCTTCCGGCTCGGTAACGTGCTCATGCGGATCGGTGAGCCGGATGCCGCCGCTGCCGAATTGCGCGTCGCTATTGCGCACCGCCCCGATTACGCTGCCGCACACGCCCGCCTGGCAGAGGCGCTGATCGCCTGCAACGATGGTTGTGGGGAGAATCTTGAGTCTGCCGTCGAAGCAGCGCGACTCGCCGTGGCGCTGGAGGGGCAATGCGCCGATCACTGGCGTGTTCTTGGCGTGGTGCTGCGCGCACAGGGGGCGCGTGCGGAAGCGGTCGATGCACTGCGCCGCGCCCACGAACTCGATCCAGAGTCGGCGCCGGTCGCTTTTCTGCTCGGACTGACCCTGCTCGAACAGGGACAGGCGACTGCAGCGGTTGCGCCGCTTACCGCCGCTGCCGCCGCCGCGTCGGAGGAAGCCGCGCATCACGGGTATCTCGGCATTGCGCATCGCATGACGGTTGCGCTGATCACCGAGCCGGATGAACTGCGCGCCGCGTCTGCCAGCCGGCGCGCAACGTTGACGGTTGCCCGGCGATCATTGCACCGGGCGATCACCATCGATCCACACTGCGCACTCTGGTGGTATGAACTCGGTCTCGCCATCCAGCAATCGGCAAGCCATGCCGCCGCCGTCGAGGCGTTTGATCGGGCGTTCACCTGCGCTGGCAGCGAAACTGCCGGTTGTGCGCCCGGCATCTACCCGCCGCCCAAAACCATCGATCAAACGGCGATCCGGCGCAGTCGTGCACGCTCACTCTACCTGATTGATCGTCTCAACGATGCGCGCGCCGATCTTGAAGCCCTGATTGCACACGAGGCGGCGCTTCCCGCCGATCACTACCTGCTGGGGCGCATCCTTCTCGATCAGGGCGAAACGGCTGCCGCACGCGCGGAACTGACCGCCGCACTGGTCGATCCTGCGCATGTCCAGGCGCGACTGTTCCTCGGACGCGCCTGCCTGGCGCTAAATGAGCCGCACACAGCAATCGAAGCCCTCGAACAGGCTGTCGAACTGCGCCCCGATCACGCGCCGACCGCTGCCGCACTCAGTCTGGCGTATGCTGCTGCCGGTCGGCGTGAACGTGCGATTGCCGCTGCGCAACGCGCCGTTCGGCTCGATTCCTCGGTCGGCGCGCATCATCAGGTGCTGGCGACGCTCTACGCCGCCAGCGGACGGTTCCAGGAAGCGCGCGCCGCACTGATCAACGCACTGACCCTGCAACCCGATGTCGCCGCCTGGCATGCGCAAATGGGAGAAATCTGTCAGCAGATGGGACTGATCGATGCTGCACGTAGCGCGTATGCGCGCGCAATCCAGCTGGCGCCTGACAACGCCGACTATCGCCATGCCCAGGCGCGTCTGCTGCTCCGGCAGGGGCGTACCGCCGAGGCGCGTCAGGTCTTCGAGGAAGCGGTGAAACGCGAACCGCACCAGGGCGCCTGGCGCTACGAACTGGCAGAACTGCTCCGTCAGCAGGGTGATCTCACCGCGATCGAACACTACGCCGCCGCCGTGCAACTGGCGCCCGACGAGCCGCGCCACTGGCTGGGGCTGGTGGAAGGGTTGATCGCGCGTCATGAACGCGACGCTGCCCGCGAAACCGTCGAGCGGGCGCTGCTGCGTTTCGGCGATAATCCGGCGCTGCACAGCGCCGCAGGTGCGATCTACGAAGCGCAGGGCGACATCGAACGCGCAGCGTGGCACTACGAGCGCGCATTCGAGCGCGACCCACAGAACGCCGGGAATTGCTGGCGGTTCGGACGCGCCCAACTCGAACTGGGCAGGCTGGATGCCGCACGTGAGTTGCTCGAACGCGCGCTGGCGCTTGACCCCGATTCGGCAGACGCGCACGCGGCAATGGCGCGCTTCTTCGCACACACCAACGATGGTCGCGCTGCGCTGATCCACAGCCAGCGCGCTGCCGAACTGCGTCCCGATGAACCGGCGTTCCAGATACAACTCGCAGAGGCGCTCACACATCTCCGGC
>Ga0209162_1002175_pt1 | contig 17711 bp, 19 predicted proteins | sample YNPNPMetaG_FD_187121 | JGI IMG/M metagenome (GOLD analysis project Ga0209162, IMG submission 187121) | Anoxygenic and chlorotrophic microbial mat microbial communities from Yellowstone National Park, USA - YNP NP MetaG (SPAdes) (version 2) ... | reverse complement strand
AGAAGCGCTCTTTTTCAAGCAGGAGGACGTTTTTCTGGCCGCGCGCAGCCAGGTGGTACAGGGTGCTGGCGCCCATCACCCCACCACCGATGATCACGATGTCAGCACTGCGTGGAAGATCTTGCGTTATGGTCTCAATCGTTCCCCGCATGGGTAATGCTTTGCGAACGTCAACATGAACAACATAGAAGCCTCAAATTAGTAAACAAAAAGACGCAGGAAGTCTGCGCCTTTTTTATTTCGGCAAGGATTACTCTATACCGAGATAAGCCTTTTGTACCATTGGATTCTTGCGCAACTTCTCTGCGGTGTCGTGGAGAACGACTTCACCCGTTTGGAGTACATAACCCCGATGAGCAATGGAAAGCGCCATCAGAGCATTTTGCTCAACAAGCAGAATGGTGGTGCCTTCTTTGTTAAGCTTCTGTATGACTTCAAAGATGAGTTCAACGAGGACAGGCGCCAATCCCATAGAAGGTTCGTCGAGCATTAAAATGCGTGGGTAAAGCATAAGGCCACGCGCAATTGCTAGCATTTGCTGTTCACCCCCCGAAAGCGTGCCACCATATTGGTTGAGCCTTTCTTTGAGACGCGGGAAAAGTTCAAAGACCCATTCCATACGCTGACGAATTTTATTCGAGTCAGTAATCGTATAAGCGCCCATTTCAAGGTTCTCGCGCACAGTCAGCTTGGGGAAGATGCCACGTCCTTCGGGTACGTGGCCAACACCCATCTTGACAATCAGATGGGGATTGGCATGGGTAATATCCTTGCCTTCAAGTTTGATCGTACCTTCGCGCGGATGCAGCAAGCCGGAGATGGTGCGCAGGGTGGTACTCTTACCAGCTCCATTCGCGCCAATTATCGCGACGATTTCACCTTCTTCCACTCGAAGCGAAATTCCCTTTAGAGCATAGATATGTCCGTAGTAAGAATGAACATTCTGAAGCTCAAGAATGGTATTCATATGTTATTCTCCTGCTCAGTTCTGGCGCAAAGCTTCGCGACCCAGATAGGCTTCGATCACTCGCTGATTGGTGCGAATTTCCTCAGGAGTGCCTTCAGCGATCTTTTCCCCGTAGTCCATGACAGTAATACGTTCTGAGATACTCATTACTACTCGCATATCGTGTTCGATGAGCAGAATAGTAATGCCCTTTTCGTCGCGAATGCGACGGAACAACTTAATCGCCTCGATGGTCTCCTGAGGATTCATACCGGCTGTGGGTTCATCCAGTAGGAGCAAGGTTGGGTTGGCTGCCAAAGCACGAGCAATTTCCACTCGCCGCTGTATACCATAAGGTAGATTGCGTGCTAATTCATTACCAACGTTCTTCAGACCTACATACTCCATTAATTCCACTGCTCGTCTTTCTGCTTCGCGTTCTTCCTCTCGGAAAGCTTTTGTACGCAACAAAATCTGAAAAGGATTTTGCTTCAGACGAGTATGCATCCCAACAAGAATGTTTTCAATCACAGTCAGGTTACCAAATAAGCGAATATTTTGAAAAGTACGAGATATTCCCAATTTAGCAATTTGATCCGGGCGTAAGCCAATCAAGTTATGTCCGTTAAAAACAATCTGTCCTTCTTCCGGACGATAAATCCCAGTAATAATGTTGAAAAAAGTGGTCTTACCAGCTCCATTCGGACCAATAATGCTCAAAATTTCACCTTTCTCAATTTGGAAGTTCATTTTCATTACAGCCGTTAGGCCACCGAAGCGTTTAGTAACGTTAGTTGCTCTGAGTAATGCCATATTCCTCCTCACTTTTATAGCCTTAGTTAAGTTTTTTGCGTTTACTTGTGATTTCTACTGCCAAAAGCACTTTGGCAGTGAACTCAATTTTTGTTTTCTTTAGCAACCAGCTCACGCTGGCGTCGCGCTGCTGGGATCAACCCTGCCGGACGAAAGATCATCATCAAAATAAGGATGATACCGAAGAGTAGGCGCTGGTATTTGGCTGGATCAAGCTGGGTAGACAAATTTTTCCATGCAAAGTTAATAATCGGGATCACCGCATTGCTTTGCCGAAGTTGACTAAGGTAGAGTGAGAGGCCCTGAAGTACTTGTAGATTCAGCAAGACGACCACTGCTGCCCCCACAATTACGCCTGGAATGCTACCAAGACCACCCAAGATCACCATAGATAGCACCCCAATTGACTGCATGAACGAGAAGGATTCGGGACTGACAAAAGTGCGACTGGCTGCAAACAAGACACCCATTGCACCAGCAAAAGAAGCGCCTGCAGCAAAAGCAGCGAGTTTCATGCGGACCAGCGGGATGCCCATCGCAATTGCGGCCGTCTCGTCTTCGCGAATTGCCGTCCAGGCACGACCAATCTTAGAATCGTCAAGGCGACGAGCTACTATAATCGTCAGCATGATAATGAGAAGAGCCAGGAAATAAAACAGAACGTTGTAGATATCTGCTTCCTTTACTGGGTGACCAATCAGAGATCTTAGAGGGCCATTGAACAGATCAATTGCAAATCGAGGCAGAGATGGGCGTTGAATAGGGGTGATTCCCTGCGGCCCATTGGTGATGTTCCACGGCTTATCCAGGTTATTGGCCAACACGCGAATCACTTCACCGAAGCCGAGTGTGACAATGGCCAGATAGTCGCCGCGCAGCCGCAACACCGGCAAGCCCAGCAGGATACCTGTGATAGCGGCAATGATCACGCCCAAAAACAAAAAGAGATAGAACACATCTCCTGGCAAGAGGAAGGGCAAGTCGGCCGGTTGCGTGCCGGGAGCATAGGGAATCACATAGAATTGCTGTGAGCCAAAGAATGCCCACAAATACGCGCCGACAGCGTAGAAGGCGACGTAACCCAGGTCGAGTAGACCGGCAAAACCAACCACGATATTCAAGCCCAGCGCCAGCGCCGCAAAGACGCAAATCTGAAACAAAATCTCAAGATAGAAGATATTTCGCACGCCCAGTACCGGCATGACCACCAGCGCCAGCACTACCCCTATTGCCACTTTGAAGGTGGTGTTCATTTTCAAGGCATAGAGCGTCAATAGCGATGAAATGAAAATCAGGAAGGCAATATTGGAGCGTGGGCTGACATAGACCAGGTAAGTCCCAACCATGACATGGAGAAGGGTCAGGATGTAAGGGAAGGGACCTGATTGCATCCGGCGAAGCAAGTCTTGCAAGGAAATCGAGGTTGTTTTCATCTTCCCTCCTACCTATGCTTTCTGACCAACGTTTTCGCCCATCAGGCCATGCGGGCGGAAGATGAGGACCAGGATGAGAATGCCAAAGGCAAAAATATCTTTATACTCGGCACCCGCGGCTCCCATCGTGAATACGGATATGAACGTGCCGGCGAACGTTTCCAGCAAGCCCAAGACGATGCCGCCCAGCAAAGCGCCGGTCAGGTTACCGATGCCGCCCAAAACAGCGGCGGTAAAGGCTTTCAAGCCGGGGAAGAAACCCACAAAAGGATCGATGCGGGTGAATTTCAGCGCATAAAGCAGGCCGGCCGCGCCGCCCAACGTGCCGCCAATCAGGAAGGTCATAGCAATGATGCGGTTGACGTCGATACCCATTAAACTGGCGGTCGCCCGGTCCTGTGCCACGGCGCGGATGGCTTTTCCCACTTTGGTGGCGTTGACCAGATAGTTCAGACCAATGAGCATGATGACAGCAGCAACAATCACGATCAGCGATTTAATCTGCACGCCGAGAGCAATGCTTCCTGCTCCCAGAGGCATGCTGCCAAAGGTAATGCGTTGGTCGAAATTGCCAAACGTGGGAATAATGCGGTGGAACTGGCCAGTGGTTACGCTTTCGATTAAGCGAATCAGGTCTTGCAGGAAAAATGAAACGCCGATAGCCGAAATGAGGGGTACCAGGCGTGGAGCGCCTCGCAGCGGGCGATAAGCCAGCCTTTCTACGATGACTGCCATGATGCCTGCAGCGGCCATTCCCGCCAATAAAGCCACGATCAACCAGAAGTAAGCACTCCCCACCGGCATGTCTGTGCTCAGAATGCCCTTGCCCTCCAGAGCAATGAGAATTTCTACCCCTACAAATGCGCCAATCGCAAAGATTTCGCTATGGGCAAAGTTGATGAACTCAAGCACGCCATAGACCATTGTATAGCCCAGCGCAATGGCTGCGTACACGAATCCCAGCGTCAGGCCATCAATCAGAACTTGCGGAAGATTGACAATGGTGTAGTTCAACAGTGTGACTTTGAAGCGCGCCAGGGTATTTGCCCCCACGGCGGTTTGGTCGAGAAGAAGGGCCAAGACGATTAGGATGAGCGAGAGCACCACACTGCTCCCCAGCGAAAACACGATCATCTGACCAAGAGGACGGAGCAATTCACGCAGTGCGGTCGATTTCAGGAAGCGTTGCATACCATCTCCCAATAGTGTGAAAAACTCCCGGCCCCCCCTTTGAAAGAAGGGAGACCGGGAGTTTGACCGTTCAAGTTATTTGGACGGCGGAGCCATGTCGCGGGTCTGAACGACCTCGTTTTCGCCCCATTTCTTCGGGTCGGCGGATTTCACTTTGATGACGAAGTATTTCGCCGAGGTGATGTCGCCGATGTCATTGAAGGTATAGGTGCCGGTGATGCCGGGGAAGTCCTTCAGGGCGCGGATCGCTTTGGCAACTTCTTCGCGGGTGGGCATTTCACCGCCTTTGGCCTTCGCGGCGTTTTCAATGGCTTTCAAGCAAATGGCCATGGCGTCATAGGCCTGCGCAGCGAAGGGTTGCGGGTCGGCACCAAATTTGGCTTTGAAGTCCTCGATGAATTTGGAGGTGCCGGGATAGACGGTCGCCGGGCCGGAGACGGTGGTGTACACCATGCCGCCGCCGGTCACCAACGCGTCGCCGGCGATCTCAGCCAGCGTCGAGGAATCCATGCCATCCGGACCCATGAAGGTACCCTGATAGCCCTTCTCGCGCGCCTGCTTGAAGAACACGCCCGCCTGGTCGTAAATGCCGCTGAAGTACACCATATCGGGGTTGGAGGCCAGGATGGAGGTGATCAACGGATCGAAGTTGGCCTTTTCTTCGGTGCCTTCAAAACCGGCCACTGTCATGCCCAGTTCTTCGGCGCGCTTCTTGAAGAATTCTGCCACGCCCTGACCGTAAGCAGTCTTGTCATGGATGATGAAGACGCTCTTGACGCCGAGGGAGTTGGCGTATTCGGCGCCTACCACACCCTGCACGTCATCGCGACCCACGATGCGGCTGATTTCCGGGTAGCCGCGATCGGTGACTTTGGTGTTGGTGTTGGCCGGGGAGACCATTGCCAGGCCTGCAGCGTGATATTCTTCTGAAGACGGGATGGCCACACCGGAGTTCAGGTGACCCACAACGCACAAGATGGCGGGATCGGCCACAATCTGCTTGGCGTTCGCCACGCCGGTATCGGGGTTGGCCTGGTCATCGAAGGGAGCCAGTTCTACCTTAAAGCCCATTGCGGTCAATGGGCCAGAGAGCTGCTCCAGCGCCAGTTGAGCGCCGTTCTTGATGTCCACGCCCAACGAAGACTGACCGCCAGAGAGCGGGCTTTGTGTGGCGATCTTGATGGTGCCTTTTTCGGTAGCGGCGGGCTGAGTCGGGGCCTGAGTCGGAGCCTCCGTAGGCGGAGCCTGAGTGGCCGGAGCCTCAGTCGACGGGGCCTGAGTGGCCGGAGCCTGAGTCGGGGTAGCCGACGGTGCACAAGCCGCCAGGATCATGCTGGCAAGCACCAGAATGGAAAGCAAAACAAACAGACGTTTCATGTTCTTCCTCCTCCAGAAAAGTTGAAATTTGAATTTTCGAACGAATTGGGATAGTCAGGCAAAGCACAACCTCTTTATCTTGAGCAATCACCTCCTTTCTCACTGTCAGGCAAGAACATTCTGCTCACGTTGAAGAATAATCATAACGGGAAACTGCGAATCGGTCAAGGTTTTTCTGGCGGACTGGCGGATGATCACTCCGATCACGGGATCAACGCCCGATGGTATCAGCGGGACGGGGTGGCAGGAGTGGCAGGAGGGGCGCCGGTGGCAGGGAGGGAAGGGGTCGCAGTGGGGGTGAGGGTCAAAGTGGGTGTGATGGTGGGGGTGGGGGAAAGGGTGGGCGTGGGGGTGGCCAGGCCCTCGCGGGTGAAGACGCGCACAACGGTTTCGCCAAAATTTCCCAGCAGGCCAAGATCGTTGCCATTATAGTAAACGCGCACAACGCCAGCATTGGCTGCCAGGAGTTCCACGCGGTTGCTGGCATCAAAGGTGAAGGTGCTCCCTGGCTGCACCCGCTCTTCAAGGGAGAGTTTGCCATCCACGCTGACGCGCAGGAAGACCCGTTCCAGGGCAATGATCACCAGCTGCACGTTGCCTTTGGGAGTGGGCAGGACGAAAGGCGTCAACGCAAGGGTTGGACTGGGAGAAGGGAGAATTTCGATCACCGTCGGGGTGAAAGTGGCCATGACCGGGTTCTGCGCCAGGACATCTGGAATGGGGGTGGTGCGCAGCACAGGACGTGAGCGAGCCGCGGTGATCAGGTTGATGGACCAGAGGGCAAAGGTCGCCAGCGCTATCAGAAGCAGAATGCCAAAGAGCAAATCGCCGCTGAGGAGCAGCCCCAGGGAGAGGGTGCGCGGCAGGATCGGACGCCGCTCTTCGCCGCCGGCGACAATGCCTCGCTCGCGCAGACGGGCCTGTAATACATCGGCAAAGCGCAAGAGGGTCTCTTCGACATCCAGGGCCAGGAATTCGGCATATCGGGCAAGGTGATTGCGGGTGATGATCGGGGCGGGGAGGGATTCCAGGTCGCCCGCCTCAAGGGCGCGCAGGACATGGGTCGGGATTTTGATCTCCGCCGCCACGCTTTCCAGGCGCAGCCCAAGCTGCTGACGCTGAGCCCGCAGCTCGTTGCCCAGTTGACGGAAAAGCTCAGCGGAGCTAACTGGAGGGGATGCAGGAGGAAGTGTTTTCGCCGCCGCGACAGGCGCGGAAGAGGCGCCTTCGGCAGGGGATTCCGCTGAGGAGGGGAGCGGTGAAGGCGCCGGGGATGCGGCAGCATCTGGGGAAAGAGTGCCCCCTGCCTCAGGAGAGGAGGTGCTTGCAGCAGGCGACCCGGTAGATGAGGAGGCCGCTACAAGCGCCGGGGGGGCAGCCAGATCGGGGGAAGGAGGGGACGGCTCGGGCGGGGAGGGCAGGCGCACCGGCGATCTCCTGGCCCGGAAGCCCGGCCAGCTACGCAGGCGATCCCACGCCCGGCGCAGCGCTTCGTTCCCTTTTTCCCATATTTTTGAAGGTTTGACCGGGGATGGCGCCGGCAAAGGAGGGACAACCGGCAGAGGGCCTTCAAGCGTTGGAGGTTCCTCGGTAGAAGCGTTTTGGAGCAGTTCGTTTTGATCCAGGCCGAGGTAATCGGCATAGAGACGAAGAAAGCCGCGCGCATGAACAGGAGAGGGGAGGCGAGAGAAGTCATCGGCCTCCAGCGCCTCGAGGTAGGCGACACGGACACGAATGGCTTTGGAAATGTCCTCAAGGGTTTCGTGACGCGCCAGGCGCGCGGCTTTCAGTTGACTCCCAACAGTGGGCATAGGGCGTGGGTTATCCAGCGCTCTGGGCTGCTTCCGGCAGGCTTTCCCCTTCACGCAGTACGATGATTTTGATTTCTGGCATGAGGTCCACCGTCAGACGAACGTGCGCGGTGTGTTCCCCAAGGGTACGAATGGATTGCATTTCGATCTGCTGACGACGGATTTCGTAGCGGGTTTTTTCCTGGATGGCTTCCGCGACATCCTGAGGGGTGATCGAGCCATAAAGCTTGCCGGTTTCTCCGGCGCGAGCATGAAAGACAAGCGTGAGACCCTGCAGCGCCTGAGCCAGTTCTCTCAGCTCTTCGTTGAGCCGGGCACGGCGAATTTCAGCCTGGGCACGGATGCGTTCTGCCTGTTTGAGGGCGCCCGGCGTGGCCAGGACGGCCAGACCCTGAGGGAGCAGGTAGTTGCGGCCATAACCATCGGCGACTTTTTTGACATCGCCGGCACGGCCCAGTTTGGGAACATCTTTGATGAGGAGCACTTTCATATCACAAGCCCTTTCGTACAGAAAAATTCGGAGCGAAGGGTACAACGCTCCGTGGCTTTATTTTACTACAAAATGTAACCCTTGTGGTAAGATTACATCCAATGAATGAGAGCGAAAAATTCCCGTCTTTTTCTCTCGAGGCATTGCGGCGACGCGATCGTCAGGAGATGAGCCGACTGGTGGAGGCATTTTCCGGCGTGGTCTATCGCCTGGGGATGAAGATGCTGGGGGACCCGCAGGATGCAGAGGATGTGCTTCAGAGCACGTTTTTGAAGGTGTTTGAAGCACTGCCAACCTTTGAAGGCCGCTCTTCGCTTTCCACCTGGATTTATCGGATCGCGATGAACGAAGCCCTGATGATCCTGCGCAGGCGCCGGCCGGAAGTGGGGCTGGCGCTGGAAGAGGGCAACGACGAGGACGATGAACCGTTGTCCAAACCGCAGGCGCTGGTGGACTGGTGCTGTCTGCCGGAAAACGAGTTGCTCTCCGGGGAGGCTCGCCGTGTCCTGGACGAGGCGATTCGTAAACTCCCGGAGAAGTTGCGGACGGTGTTTATTTTGCGAGATATTGAGGGACTTTCCACGGAGGAAACGGCAGAGGCCCTGGGGCTGAGCGAAACGAACGTCAAGACACGGTTGTTGCGCGCTCGTTTGCGCCTGCGAGAAATGCTTTCAGAGTATTACGGAGAACGTGTGAAGGAGAGCGGACTTTATGGATAGGCAAGATTGTCAACATCTTCTGGCGGCGCTGGGTGAATATATAGATGGGACGCTGGACGAGGAACTTTGCCGCGAGATCGAGAAGCACATGGCTGAATGTGAAAATTGCCGTGTCGTCGTGGACACGCTGCGAAAGACCCTCTATCTATACCGCGTCGAAGCGCAGGAGGAGAGCCTGCCGCAGGAGGTACGCCATCGCCTGCTGGCACGGCTGGAGCTGGAGGGATGAGGCCGGCTTGCATTTACAATCGCTGGAGCAGCCAGAAGATCGCCGCCGCGAAGAAACCGGTCAGGGGGATGGTCAGTAGCCAGGTGAGCAGCATATCCTGAGCGATCTGCCAGCGGACTTTGCCAAAGCGTTCGGCGGCACCACTTCCAATGATGGATGAGCTAATGACATGGGTGGTGCTGACCGGCCCTCCCAGCCAGGCAGCCAGGGCAATGACCAGGGCACTGCTGAGTTGAGAGGCAACGCCGTGGATCGGACGTACACGGTAAACGCGGCCGCCCAGGGTGCGGATGTGTCGCTGGCTGCCAAAGGCGCTACCCAGCGCAATCGCCAGAGCACAGCTCAGGATCACCCAGGTGGGAACATAAAAGCGAGAGATAGCACCGCTGAGGAGCAAGGCCAGGCTGATCAACCCCATGCTTTTTTGGGCATCATTCGCTCCATGGGAAAGGCTCATTCCGAACAGGGTGATGGCCTGGAGCAGGCGGAACAGGTTGTTGATGCGGGGAGTGGCATTGCGGGCGAGAAAATAGACCCCGCGGGTGAATAGAAAACCGCTTACAAAACCAAGAAGAGGGGACAGGAACAGCGCAAGGAGGACTTTGAGCAGGCCCTTGAGCTGGATCACGGAGGGATCGCCGGTAGCCATCAGGGCAGCACCGATCAGCCCTCCGACAAGGGCATGGGATGAAGAGGAAGGAATGCCCAGCCGGGCGCTGATCAGGCTCCAGAGAATGGCCGCCAGCAGCGCAGCCGGGATGGTCAGCAGATTCAACCCCTCACTCGTCAGCAGACCCTGCCCTATGGTGTGCGCCACAGAGACACCAAAGAGGAACGGCCCCAAAAATTCGCCGATGGCGGTCAGGCGCAGCGCCAGGCGCGGCGGGAGGGCATGGGAGGAAATGCTGGTAGCCGTCAGGGCGCCACTGTCATTGTAGCCGTTGAGCAGATCGAAGATCAGGGCGAGCGCGATGGAAAACCAGAGAAGCATCGGGGAGGCTACCGGAAGAGGTCCTGCTCTTTGGGGCGCAGCAGGTCGCTGAAATTGCCCTCACACAGGGGATAGGGGAAACCGCGGATGTGGACCGCGGGCGTGGCCTCTGCCGCCTGTCCCATCAGCAGACTGGCCGCAGCCGCCAGTTCATCCGCAACGCCGACAACCGTCACGCGTAGTTCATATCCAAAGAGATCCTTCCAGCCACGCTCATCCACGATGGCAGGAAGCCCCGAAAGGCCGATGCAGTTCCCCACCGTGCCAATCCTCCAGGCGCGCCCATGCGAATCTACGATCAGCACTCCCAGTTGTGCGCCACTGCGTTGTTCCAGACCTTTGCGCAGACGGGCGGCGGAGGCGCTGGGGTTTTCCGGCAACAGCAGCACCCATTCCTCCGAGGAAAGATGGGCGGGAGCGTCCGGCGGGGGGGCAACGTTGGAGTGATCAATGCCGGCGTTGGCGCAGACAAACCCCAGCCGATGTTCGACGATGATGGCGCCAGGGCGAACGCGCAACACTTCCCGACTTTCGCGCAGGATGAGTTCTACCAGCCGCGGGTCTTTTTCACTTTTGCGGGCAAGCTCCTGAGCCGGCTCGGAGGGTATCACTTGAGAGAGATGCACCAGTCGCCCTTCGGCTTTGCTCACAATCTTGGAGGCCAGCGCCAGGATGTCGCCATGGCGCAGGCGAATGCGCGCCTTCGCCAGCGCGCGCCAGAGGATTTCCACCAGGTCATCCCCAGGCTGGACGAGCGGGATGTCTGGAAGAGTGGTCAGGGTGAGTTTCATCGCGTGCGCGGCACTCCTGTAATGCGGATACCGGCGTGGGTGCTGCCGTACTGTTTGTTGATGTAGATCAGGAGGCTGGTTAACCCCTCTACGACAACCGAATTCTGGATCGGGCCGGCATCCCAGCCGGTCAGGCCGGCCGCTTCCACCAGGCGCAAGGTCTCCTGACGAGCTTTTTTGCTGGTGCCGGTGACCAGGACATCGCAGTCTGGATCACGATCTTCTATCAGATGCTCATAGGAAATGTTCTGGAACGCGTCACAGATTTCAACTCCTTCGCCAAGAATTTCCAGCGCTTCCTGAGCGACAGAGCCGGCGGGAGGCATCTGCACCTGCGTCACCTTTGGGGGAACAAGCGGAACCGTCACATCTATCAAGAGCTTGCCTTGCAGCACCTCTTTGAGCGACTCTAAGGTCTGACGATGGGCGGCATAGGGGACTGTGAGCACGACCACATCGGCCTGGGCTGCGGCGCTCTGGTTCTCTGCGCCTTCAATACGCGCCTGCGGCCCGGTGCGCTCCCGTAACTCTGCTGCTGCCTGAGCGGCTTTTTCGGGCGTGCGTGAACCGATGACCACCCGATAGCCGGCCTTCGCCCAGCGATAGGCCAGGCCCTTCCCTTCTTTTCCGGTGCCTCCAATGATGGCAAGCGTGGGAAGCGTCGCATTATCCATGAATGAACTCCGAAAGGGGTTTTTCAGCGAGGATCCAGGCGTTGTAGCTTGCGGTGCGAATGGAAGTTTTGGCGCCCAGGCGCTTCAGCGCCTGCTCGATATGCGGGGGAGCGTGAAAATGGCTGCGCATCAGGAGGATTTTTTCCGCCAGCGCGACCAGTTTGATCAGGGGATGGCGAATGTCCGGCTCTTCGATGATCAGCAGACCGCCGCGGCGAAGCACACGCCAGGCCTCCACCATCGCCCGGCGCTGATCGAGCAGGTGGTGAAAGGAATCCACCATCAGGATCAGTTCAAAATGCTCATCCGGAAAGGGCAGATGCTCGGCTGGAGCATAAACCAGCAGGAGGCCTTTCTGCTTCTTTGCCTGGCGCAACATTCCCATCGAGGTATCGGCGATCCAGCGCTGCCCGATCATTCCCTCCAGGGCAGCAGCCACCCGTCCGCTGCCCCCTCCAATATCCAGCAGATGGCCCTGACGGGGGAGCCCCGCCAGCGATTTCAGCATCGTGGCATCATACGAAACACGGCGATAAAAGGGAGCAATCCAATCAAAATGATCCAGGCGCATCTCACCCTCTACGAAACTACTCCCCCACTGTGATCAAATCCCGAATTCTCTCCAGCAGCGATTCCCCGATCCCTTCCACATTCAGTAACTCTTCGATATCCACAAAAGGCCCATATGTTTCACGATATTCGATAATCCGTTGCGCCAGCACCGGGCCGATTCCGGGCAGAGTCTGCAACTCCTCTAAGGTCGCGGTGTTGATGTCAATCCTGGCGACGGCGGTAGGAGTCTGAGCAGCGCCTGGAGTTTGGGCAGGGGTGGTCGGTGCATTTTGGGGAGTCGGGGTCATTTCCACCAGGGGCGCGAAACCGGGCTTATACGGAACATCAATGCGCTCACCATCCACCAGTAAACGAGCCAGGTTCAGGGAACGCAGATCGGCTTCTGCCAGGGCGCCGCCGGCTGCTTGCAGGGCATCTTGCAGGCGGCTGCCCTGGGGCAGGGTATAAACGCCGGGATGGACCACAGCGCCCTCCACCTGCACCACCCAGACGGGTTCCGTGGGAGGGGTGCGCAGGATGACCGGCATCCCCGGTGATTCACGCCCGATCAGCAGGATCAGCGCGGCGGCGCCCAACCCCAGTCCAATCCCCAGGATCACCTTGAACAGGCTCTGAAGAAGGGGATGGTAGATAAGTTCTTTCATTCAATTTTCAGAATTTTGATGCGGATCATGCCATCCGGGGTTTCCACCTCGACGATGTCACCCACTTTATGATCCAGCAGGGCGCGCCCCATCGGGGATTCGTTGGAGATTTTGCCGTTGCGCGGATTGGCTTCTTTAGCGCCGACGATATGGTAGGTTTCGGGCGGGAAGCCTTCCTCCTGGATGGTCACGCGCGCTCCCAGCGTGACGACATCGCGCGGGCCGCTCTCTTCGATCAACACGGCATTGCGCAACATGTACTCCAGCTCCTGAATGCGCCCTTCCAGGAAGGCCTGATCTTCCTTCGCTTTGTGATAATCCGCGTTCTCCGAGAGGTCGCCCATCTGGATGGCCGCGCGCAGGCGCTGGGCCAGCTCCTGACGACGCGGGCCTTTTAGCTCTTCCAGTTCTGCTTTAAGACGCGCCAGTCCCTCCGAAGTCAGGTAAACAGGTTGATTCATAGCCATCGCGACTTACTCCTCCACGCTCAAGGCTTGATTTGAGGATCGAACAGACGTTGATGCTCTTCAATGGCAAAACGATCGGTCATACCGGCAATATAGTCACAAATTGTGCGTTCCAGGCCGCGCAGCGGGATCAGTTTCTGGACATGCTCAGGGAGGATGGAAGGTTCCTCGCAGTAGGCATGGAAAAGGTCGGCGATGATGCGTTCGGCCTTGGTCTGCATACGCACGACGCGATAATTGCGATACATGTTGCGATAGAGAAAATCTTTCAGCTCGCGATTGCGGCGGCGCATTTCGTCGCTGTGGGAGGCGACATGATAGGGCAGACGCTGGATATCGAGGGGAGAAGCGGCACCGCACTCGCGCAATCGCGCCTCGGTCGTTTCGATGACATCGGTTACTTCTAACCCGATCAGGCGACGGATCAACCGATGGCGATCCATCTCCGTCAGTTCCGGCCCCCGCCAGTGGATGGATTCGGCGAGGATTTCCCACAGGGCAATACCGCTCAGCATGGCCGGCGTGATCAGGCCGGAGCGCAGCCCGTCATCCAGGTCATGGGCGGTATAGGCCAGCTCATCGGCGATATTGGCGATCTGCGTTTCCAGGTTGCCGCGCAGTTCCGGCTGGTAATCGCGCGCATCGGAGATGTCATATTCCGTTTCATGTTTGACGATCCCCTCCCGTACTTCCCAGGTCAGGTTCAACCCAGGAAACTCAGGATAGCGTTGCTCCAGCTCGGTAACAATGCGCAGGGAATGTTTGTTGTGATTAAAACCGCCATGATCTTTCATCAGGCGAGCCAGGGCGCCTTCGCCGGCATGGCCAAAAGGAGGATGCCCCAGGTCGTGGGCAAGACAGATGGCCTCCACCAGGTCCTCATTCACGCCGAGGGCGCGGGCAATCGTGCGCCCGATCTGGGCAACCTCCAGGGTATGGGTAAGACGCGTGCGATAATAATCGCCCTCATAGGTAATGAAGACCTGGGTTTTATATTCCAGGCGGCGGAAGGCGGTGGTATGCAGGATGCGATCGCGATCGCGCTGGAATGCAGTGCGATAATCGGCCTCGCGATCCAGGTAGGCGCGGCCTTTGCTATCCTTGCTGCGCACAGCATAAGGGGCCAGGGTGCGATCTTCAATTTCTTCAAGGATGGCGCGTGAGAAATACATGGCAGTCCTTATAGAACACAAACGGGAACTCTGTGAGTCCCCTGAGAGGTGGGGCGAGTGGGGGTCGAACCCACATGAGGTGTCACCCTCGGAGGATTTTAAGTCCTCTGCGTCTGCCGATTCCGCCATCGCCCCAAAGTGGCGATAAGAATTCTACAGTGAGACAGGAGAAATGTCAATGGCTTTTTCGGCAAGATAAAACGGGGAGAAGTATGGGGTTGAAGACAAACCTGAGACTTTGAGAGAGCTCCCAACCGCTGTCAACGACGACTTTGTCCATATTTCATCGCTCGCGATCTGCGCGAATCAACTCCACGCTATCGTCCATTTCGCCACAGGTTCTCCATAGCCGTTCCCGCAGCAAGAAGGTAGAGCGTATTCAGTGGACGGTGGTCAGGCAATCGCGATCGCTTGCTCCTGCAATATCTGTTCCCAAAACGGTGAGAGGCGATGTGTGGCAATTTCCTCTGGCGTGATCCCCCGTGCTTGAATCGGCTCCAGGATGCGCGCCGCTGCGATACCCAGTATCTCAAAGCGTTCGCGATCACTGTAGCGCGCCCAATCGGGCGAAACGACGATCAGGTCAATATCGCTGCCTTCCTGGGCTGTGCCATTCGCCTGTGAGCCGAAAAGGAGAATGCGATCACAACGGATGCCCATCTTCTCCAGTTCAGCCCGAAAGCGATGAACGGTTATCGCAAGTTCGGATGTTTTCTCAACCACTTGAGCACCTCCTCCGTTTTTTCCAGATAGTCGCGTGCGACCGATTCGGGGTATTGCGCGATGATCCGCTGCAAATCTTCAGGATAGCGCGTTGGTACGCTGGCGTTGTTGATCTTGCCGATAAATTCCAAATGCGCTTGTGGTAATTCCAGCCCACTCTTTCTGATGAGATAGATCAGGTCGTGGGTTTTGGGCGGAATGGACTGGGTCACTTCGGTGAAATGCGCCTTGAGCATTTTTTTCAAGCGCAAGATGGCACATGAAGATGACATACAAAAATCGTCCAGTTGCCAGCATGTGCCGGGCGGTTTCCAAATCATAGTCCGAGAGAGCGATCCAGTTCTGGGTATCAGGCCTCATAGATTACTTCTCTTTGCCAATGCGTTTTCAATCTGCTCCACCACGCTTTTCTTAAGTGATGACTCACTCCCGCTTGTGTTCCGCTGGCTTCCCTACAAGGACAAGCGGTGTTGGAGCGTACTCTCCAGCGCGTTCGGAAGGCAAACGACGTAGCAGGTCAAGTTGGACAAGTTTATCCAGAATGGGCAAAATCTCACTGAATTCCTTTGCTTTGAGCCGTTCTAAATCGGCGAGAGTAACAGTCTCATCGGAAAGAATGCCTTTCTCGAGGACGAGATCGAGTACATATTGATCTTCAGGCGTCAGCCCTGTTTGACCGCGCAGTTGCTGATCGGCATACTTGAACCCCTGTTCAAGTATATCGGGCGTAATCAGTTCAGCACGGAGGGTGGCGGCTTTCAGCAAAACATAGCTACCTAACCGATTAAGGTAGCGTGGGACACCATCTGACCGCTCACATAAGAGGCGCGCCGTTTCAGGTGTAAACGGATGAACGGCCAGGGGATCATCAGGATCACGTCGGGCGTGCTGGGGACGAGCACTGTTCAGGTAATTCACCAGCATACGATAGGTAGTGGGCTGGTCCAGAGGTTTGAGTTCCAGCGCCAGGTCAAACAGACCCAGATCGCGCGTCAGGATATCGCGCGTCAGGCCAGAGGGATGGCCTGTCAGCATGAACCATGCGCCGCCTTTCAGCATTCCCTGGGCATTGCGAAGCAACTCCCGCACGCGCGCAGGGTCTTGCTTGTCAAGATCGTCAATCGCAATGACAATGCGACTATACTTTTTGAGCGCTCGTTCGAGCAAATCTTCAAAACTAAGTGTTGGGAACCTGGGTTGGGTCACAGGAGTGGTTGTCTCTTCGTAGTTGAATTCTCCAACTCCAATGCTTGCTCTGCCTTTGCCTGTCTTTTGAACAGGAGGTTTGCGGGGACGAAGCCCCATCAGATTCAACTGGTGCTGTGCCCATTCGTCATCGGGCATTGCGCGCGCCAGTGCGATGAGAGCGGCTGTTGCCAGGTCTGTTTCGGGGGGCAGGCTGATATAGGTCGCCAGGGTATCCTTTGCCTTACGCTGCAGAACGCTCAGCACTTGAAGGATGAAGGCTGTTTTGCCAATCCCCACCCAACCGTAGACCAGGATACGTTTGCGCTCGCGGCCCTTAAAGAGCGTTAGAACTTCCTGGAGTTCCTGAGTGCGTCCTGTGAACACCTCGCCAAGTTGTGATCGGCGGAGAAAAGAAGCGCTTTCGGAGAAGGGAATCTCTCGCAAACCCCAATGTGAGAGAGTCGTCTCAAGTTCGTCGAAAATGCGGTCAGCTTCGTTCATGTTGGCTGTCTCTCCTTGATTCGATTTGCCACTTGCAGTACTTCTTCTACTTGGGCAATGCGACGCTCATCGCGCAGTTGACGGTAGATTTCCCTGGCAGAATCCAGCTCACGCAGGGCATCATCCACAAACCCCATTTGAATCATCAGCCGTCCCAGACCCGTCTCACAGGCGGCGATGCCATAAGCATTCCGGGTATGCTGGTAGAGCCGTAGGGCATCACGGTAGTAGATACGGGCTTTGTCCAGGTTCCCTAAAAGGTGATGCACGCGAGCAATCTGGTAGATAGCATCCGCACGTGCGTTCAGGTCATCGTTCTGGCGGCGACTTGCGAGGCTTTCTTCAAAAAGATGCAGGGCATCATACCAGCGACCCTGGTCAAAGTAGATTAATCCTAATTCAAAGGCCGTTTCCCCCAGCGCATCGCGAAGAGACTTTTCTGTGGCGTCAATTTCGCCCGGCAGGCCTAAAGCCTCTTTGTATTCTTTTGTCCTGGCGATAGCAGCCCGATAGTACGTCGTAGCACGTTCCAGCAAACCCTGGTATTCCTCAGGCAGGAGTTGAAGTCTGACAGCTTCTTTAACGAATTGTCGAACTGACTCATGGATGGCTAATCCTTCAAGGCGTGTCCGTACAAAGGGCAATTTCCGCAACTTGTGGTAGACATCGCGCACATCTTCCTGGCCCATCATCGCCTGCAGAATCGGCTGGTCAAACCAGGGCACCATCGCCGCCGCTGCCAGCGCAGGCATCAACTCTTTTGGCACGCTCTCCATCAGCCGATCCACGAGATTCGCCACGATTTCGGGCTTGACCGCCTGAAAGTCCTCCACGCCGTACTTGACCCACAACTGCACCGCGCTCGTCACCACCATCGGCAAGCCGCGCGCAAAGCGGATAATGGCCTCCACCTGCTTCGGGTCGGGTTCGCCACCGCGCAGCGTGGCGTAATAACGCTGAATCAACTCGCGCATCACC
>Ga0209162_1002173_pt1 | contig 17718 bp, 17 predicted proteins | sample YNPNPMetaG_FD_187121 | JGI IMG/M metagenome (GOLD analysis project Ga0209162, IMG submission 187121) | Anoxygenic and chlorotrophic microbial mat microbial communities from Yellowstone National Park, USA - YNP NP MetaG (SPAdes) (version 2) ... | reverse complement strand
GCACCGCCATCGAACGCCACTTTGCCTGGATGAAACGTTACTTCGGGTTGAAGGATTTCCAAGGCTGCACTTTGCTGCGAACCACGCAATTCGTCTTGCTTACTTACATCGCCGCTGTGGCTATCGCGCTCGCCGCTCACCGCTACCAGCGCCCAGACTTGTACCGTCGCCGTTCGATGGTCTTGGCTCACCTATGACACTATCAATTACCGAACGCTCTCGACATTGTCAAAGTAGAATGATAAACCAATCTGTAAAAAATTTGGGGAAATTTGTAACAGCCGTGCTAAACACTCAAGGCAAATTCACCTCGCGACGTATGCAAGAGTTCTACTGAGACAGGGTTGAGCAAGTCTCTTGTAAACTGCTTATTGGCAACACCCAGCAAAATAACGGTCAAGGATGAACAGGTCACAAGCAATTCCAAGGAACAAAATTTATTGACGATTCTTTTGAGTGTGTGGTATTATCACCCCGCTTAATTCAGCCCCTTGGCTGAAGTTCTGTCATATTTCAAGGAGTAACGTATCAGCGCTAACGAATTTCGAGTCAACGAGAGCATTCGCGTTCCAGAAGTGCGTTTGATTGGAGCGAATGGTGAGAATGTCGGTATTGTGGCTATTCGCGATGCCCTGCGGATGGCCCGCGAAGCGGAACTTGACCTCGTGGAAGTCGCGCCGAACTCTAACCCTCCCGTTTGCCGGATTATGGATTTCGGAAAGTTCCTGTACGAGCGGGAGAAAAAAGAGCGCGAGGCTCGCAAGTCACAGACCAAAATCGAGGTCAAGGAAATCCGCTTGCGTCCTAAGACGACCGATCACCATCGAGACTTCAAGGTAGATGATGCTCGCCGTTGGTTGGAACATAACATGAAAGTACGGGTGACCATCCGTTTCCGCGGACGAGAAATCACCTACCCTGAACTGGCTCTTGAGGACCTGAAAGAGATTGCCCAAAACCTTGCGGATGTAAGCGTCATTGAACAGCCCCCTGCCATCGAGGGACGCGGCATGTCCATGTTGCTTGCTCCTGCCCGTGGAAAGAAGAAGGCCAAAGAAAGCGCTGAACGGACACCAGAACAAAGTTCACCAACGCGGGAGTAACATCCCGCGAAATCTTGTGTAAAGGAGTGATTGCTGTGCCGCGCAAGCAGAAAGAAGGAAAATACAAACTGAAGACCCACAAAGCCACTGCAAAGCGCTTTGGAATCACCGGGTCTGGCAAAATTGTGCGCACCAAAGGCGGCAAGGCGCACCTGCGTCGCAAGTCCTCGCGACGGGTGAAAGCCTTGTTCGGCGAGATGATTCCGGTCAAAGGACGTGGAATCATCAAGCGTATCCGCCGTCTGGCACCGCACATGAAGCCGTAGTACCTTTGGTACAAGGCTGAGCGTCGTATCCGTTATCTTTTTCATTCGCGGCTTCCGGGTGTATGCAACTGGCTGACGGTACAACCGCACCGGCGCCCGGAGGTTCGCAGGAGGTAAAACAATGGCACGTGTAAAAGGTGGACCGCATGGTCACCTGCGTCACAAGAAAGTCTTGAAATACACCAAAGGACAGCGAGGAGCGAAGCACCGCCTCTTCAAGCGCGCTAACGAAGCGATGCTGAAGAGCATGTGGTATGCTACTCGTGACCGCCGCGTCCGTCGGCGCGATTTGCGCAAATTGTGGATCGCACGGATCAATGCCGCGGCCAGACTGAACGGCACCAATTACAGCCGTCTCATGGCTGCACTCAAGAAGGCCAACATTATGCTCAACCGCAAGATGCTGGCCGACCTGGCTGTGCGTGACCCGCAGGCCTTTGCGGCGGTGGTGGCCCAAGCCAGCAAGTAAACAGTTACTCAAGAGAAGGACAAGACTCATCCCGGATCCCTGGATGAGTCTTGTGTTTTTAAAACGCTGCGCGAAAACGAACCGCAGTGACAATTTGCGTGCTGATCAGGCAACAACTGCTTGTTGCTCTGTCGCCGCACTTCTTGTCAAGCCTGTTAGAGCAGGTGGCTGAATAGTTTTCTCTTTGATACAATAAGTACCACTCTTTCCTCTCCTCCCTGCTCTCTACTCTCTATTCTCTCCTCTCTCCCCTCCAACCTCATGTCCAACGAAACCACACAAGTCATCTACTCCATGTATCGGGTGGGGAAAATCGTCCCCCCAAACAAACAAATCCTGCGCGACATCTCGCTCGGCTTCTACTACGGCGCCAAGATCGGCGTGCTGGGGCTGAATGGCGCGGGAAAATCCACCCTGCTGCGCATCATGGCGGGTGTGGACCAAGATTACATCGGCGAGATTCACAAAAGCCCAGGCTATACCATTGGATTGCTTGAGCAGGAACCCAAACTCGACGAAAGCAAGACCGTGCTCGAGGTCGTGAAAGAAGCGGTGCAGCCCATCGTGGAGTTGCTCGCGCGCTTCGATGAAGTCAACGCCAGGTTCGCCGAACCCGACGCCGACTTCGACGCCCTCGTCGCTGAGCAAGCCAAACTGCAGGAACAACTCGACAAGCACGACGCCTGGAATCTCGACAGCCGCCTCGAACTGGCCATGGACGCCTTGCGCTGCCCCCCAGGCGATACGCCCATCAAGTTTTGTTCAGGGGGAGAAAAGCGCCGCGTCGCCCTCACCCGCCTCCTGCTCACCGAACCCGACATCCTCCTGCTCGACGAACCCACCAACCACCTCGATGCCGAATCCGTTGCCTGGCTCGAACATCACCTGCGCGAATACAAAGGGACGGTCATCGCCGTCACCCACGACCGCTACTTCCTGGACAACGTCGCTGGCTGGATTCTGGAACTTGATCGCGGCTACGGCATCCCCTGGAAGGGCAACTACTCCTCCTGGCTCGAGCAAAAGCAGGAGCGCCTCCGCCTCGAAGAGAAAACCGAATCGAAACGCCAGAAGACCCTCCAGCGCGAACTCGAATGGATCCGCATGTCGCCCAAGGCGCGCCAGGCAAAGGGTCAGGCGCGCGTCACCGCCTACGAAAAACTGCTCAGTGAGGAGGTCGAAAAACGCCGCGAAGACCTGGAGATTTACATTCCCCCTGGTCCGCGGCTGGGGGACGTGGTGATCGAATTCAAGGATGTGACCAAATCTTACGGCGATCGCCTCATTCTGGACCGTTTTACTGCTACCATTCCACCCGGTGCCATCGTCGGCATCGTTGGGCCAAATGGCGCAGGCAAGACCACCCTGCTAAAGATGATTGTGGGGCAGCAACAGCCCGATAGCGGCACAATCAGAATTGGTGAAACGGTCAAACTGGCCTATGCCGACCAGAGCCGCACGCTCGACCCCGAAAAGACCGTCTATGAAGAAATCTCGCAGGGCCAGGAAGTGCTGGAACTTGGCAAGCGGAAAATCAACGCCCGCGCCTACTGCGCCTCGTTCAACTTCGCAGGCAGTGACCAGCAGAAGAAAGTCGGCGTGTTATCGGGTGGCGAAAGAAACCGCGTCCACCTCGCCAAGACCCTGACCGAAGGCGCCAACGTCATCCTGCTCGACGAACCCACCAACGACCTGGACGTGAACACCCTGCGCGCCCTCGAAGAAGCCCTTGAAGAATTCGCGGGTACTGCCCTGGTGGTGAGTCATGACCGCTGGTTTCTCGACCGCATTTGCACTCACCTGATTGTGTTTGAAGGTGATTCTCAGGCAAAGATGTATATTGGCAACTGGTCGGATTACGAGACGATGATGAAGGAAAAATTTGGCAAGGACCTCACTCCGCATCGGGTCAAGTACCGAACCCTCAAGCGCGACTGATTACGCCAGCATGGCGCCAGTTCTTCTACCGGCGATCAAATGCAGGTGCAAATGGAAGACAGATTGTCCTCCTTCGGGGCCGGTATTGATGACCAGGCGATAACCGTGCTCGGCTACTCCTTCCTGAACAGCCAGTTGTTTTGCCACCAGCACCATGTGCCCCACCAGGCCAGCATCTCCGGCCTCCAGGTCGTTGACTGAATCAATGTGCCGGCGTGGCACAATCAGAACATGCGTTGAGGCAACCGGGTGAATATCACGAAAAGCGATCACCTGTTCATCGCGGTACAGCACAGAGGCAGGCGCTTCCCCGGCAATAATTTTGCAAAAAATACAATTCATCGTCTATCTCCTGTTCTGCTATACCCGAAAAAATATGCGAAGGCTTGCCGCCCTCGCATATTTTATTGCATCTCTCGCGCAGAGAAACAATTTTGCGGCCTCTCACGCGTAGAAATACATTTCTCTCTGGCTGTCTCCGTTCATCTTCAGTGTAGTCTCGGCGATCAATCGCCGCGGATGAAAGCCTCGGTCTTTTCCCGGCAAATATCATCCCGGAATTGTTTCGGAGGAGTTTTGAAGAAGTAGGAGGACGGGTCCACGATCGCGCCGGACAGGCCGCGGTCGAGGGCCAGTTTGGCGCAGCGAATGGCGTCAATCATCACTCCTGCTGAGTTGGGGCTATCCCAGACTTCGAGTTTGACTTCCACGTTGAGCGGCACTTCGCCAAAGGTCGTGCCTTCCATGCGCAGGTAACACCACTTGCGGTCAGTGAGCCACGGCACGTAGTCGGACGGGCCAACGTGGATATTGTCGGGGTCAATTGGATAGGGAATCATGCTGGTAACGGCGCCGGTCTTTGAAATCTTCTTGCTTTCCAGGCGTTCGCGCTCGAGCATGTTGAGGAAGTCGGTATTGCCGCCGAAGTTCAACTGGTAAGTGCGGTCAATGCGCACGCCGCGGTCCACAAATAACGTGGTGAGGACACGGTGCAGGATAGTTGCTCCGAGTTGCGATTTGATGTCATCTCCCAGCACAGGCAGGCCAGCGTCTTTGAAACGCTGGCTCCAGTACTCCGACGAGGCAATGAACACCGGAATGCCGTTGACGAAAGCACAGCCGGCCTCGATTACCTGCTCTACATACCACTTGGTCGCCATTTCTGAACCAACGGGCAAGAAATTCACCACCACATCAGTTTTTGTCTCTTTCAATAACTGGACGATGTTGGCAGTAGGGCCAGGCGCTTTGGTAATGACCCCGGAAAGATATTTCCCCAGACCGTCGTGGGTCATCCCGCGCACCACGGGTGCTCCCAGATGGGGGACATCGCTGAACTTGTAAGTGTTATTCGGTGCAGCAAAGATCGCTTCAGACAGGTCCTTGCCCACCTTGGTGACATTGATGTCGATTCCTAACGTGAATTCAATATCACGTACGTGATAGCCGCCCAGGTTAACATGCATTAACCCCGGCACGGTGGCATCATCAGGCGTATCCTTATAAAACTGAACGCCCTGCACCAATGAAGATGCACAGTTTCCTACGCCGATAATTGCAACACGAATTTTCTTCTTTGTCATTTTTAAGTCTCCTTGAAGCAGAAATTCACACAATCAGCCTTGCAGATGCAAGGCTGGTTGTACACAAACATCTTCCAGACCAGTTGCGGTCAGTCACCCAGCGAAAGAATCGAACGCAACAATCCGGCGATCATCACACCCAACTGGACGCCCTTGTTCGGGGTCAAGACCAGCGGCGTGCCCTTTTGTTCCGCCCTTTTGACCAGCAATAAAGCCGCTCCCACTCCTACGAGTGCGCCCAACACACCGCCAGCAATCAGTGTGGTCGTCTTCCAGGAAGTATCCGGGACAGTTTTTTCTACCGAGACGATGTTTTCTTCCATTGGCTACCTCTTTCTCAAAAGATAGTAGAAAGCGGAACGCACCGCTGCCTGTGCCTGTTCCAGCCAGATGAACGGTTGCACCACCTCGTCAGCAGCGCGTCGGACCCCTGCTGCGGCCTGTTCCGCGAGGCCCTGGGCCCGGTGCGTGAAGATGGGCAGTCTGTCGAGCAGACGTGCCATTCCGTACACCATTGCTCCCAACAAGACAATGAGCAGCAAGGCCAAAATCAGCATCGGTGCCAGCAACCAGATCAACGAAATGTTCGCCCAAAGGTGAGTCTGTGGCTGGCTGCCTGTCACAAGCAGAAGAGCAAGGGTCAGAAGGATGGCTGTGATGATAGCAAACGGAACAAAGATTTGCCACACTTGCTGACGCTTATGCATCCGCATCGTGGGCGATTCAGGTGGACGTGTTTTGCCCGATTCACTCATACTTTTATTTTACACGAAAAAGACCTGACAGAAGTGAATCTGTCAGGTCAACTTTTTTGAAGAGCGGCGGCGGCTTACAGGCGACTCATTGCATCCATCGCCGCGATCGCGGCCACCTGGACGATCGAATCCACCTCGTCTCCGGTCTGCAGGACGTGAATGGGGGCACCCGTCCCGAGCAGGATGGGGCCGATCGCGGTCGCTTTGCCGAGCCGGGCAAGCAGTTTGTAGGCGATGTTGGCCGACTCGAGAGAGGGGAAGACCAGCACATTCGCATCCTTGACGGCACTGAAGGGATAGCGCTCTTCGATGATTTCGGGCACTACCGCCGTATCAGCCTGCATTTCGCCATCCACTTTTAGATCGGGGCGGCGGGCCTTGACCAGTTCAACAGCCTTGCGCACTTTTTCGACCAGCGGATGGTCAATCGAACCAAAATTGGAGAAGGACAGGAAGGCTACGCGCGGCTCCAGTTCAATCTTGCGAGCAAAATCAGCCGCCAGACAGGCAATTTCGGCCAGTTGTTCAGCCGTGGGTTCGATGTTGACGGTGGCATCCGTGAAGAGATAGACCTTGTCTTCGACAATCATCAGGTAGGCGCCAACAACGAGGTTCGCATCCGGGCGGGAATGATGGATTTGCAATGCCGGTCGAATTACATCGGCATATTCGGCTGTCAATCCTGAAACATAGGCATCGGCATCTCCCATCTTGACCATGAGCGGACCGAGTACATACGGCTCTGTGATGCGGCGGCGGGCTTTAGCGAGAGTCATGCCTTTGCGGGCGCGCAATTCGTAGTAGGCCTGGACGTATTCTTCCTGGCGCTCAAAATTTGCCGGATCAACAATTTTGCAATTGAGATCAAGCGACATTTCGGCGGCTTTGACCCGAATCACATCTGGACGTCCAATCAGGATCGGAGTAGCAATCCCTTCGTCCTCCACTTGAACGGCTGCGCGAATAATTTTTGGCTCTTCGCCTTCTGCAAAGACGACGCGCTTCTTCGGTTTAGCGGCTTTGGCTTTGTTCATGAAGAAGTAGCGCACCCGGGCGCCCATTCCCTGCCGGAAGGCCAGTTGTTCGCGATATTCATCAATGTCAATTTTCTTGCGCGCCACGCCGGTTTCCATGGCTGCCTGGGCGACGGCCGGCGATTCCCACAACATCACACGCATATCGAGAGGCTTGGGAATGATGTAATCGGGACCAAATTTCAGGCTCTCCAGGCCGTAAGCACGCAACACGTAGTCAGGGACATCTTCGTGGGCCAGGGCATAGAGCGCCTTTGATGCCGCGAATTTCATCTCGTCGTTAATGGCTCGAGCGCGGACGTCGAGCGCGCCGCGGAAGATGAAGGGGAAACCGAGCACATTATTGACCTGGTTGGGATAATCCGAACGACCCGTAGCCACAATCGCATGGGGATTGGCCTCTTTGGCCAGTTCGTAGCGAATCTCCGGGTCGGGGTTCGCCATAGCGCAAATGAAGGGCCGGTCTGACATTGTCTTGACCATTTCGGGCGTCAGGACGTTTGCCACCGAAAGTCCAAAAAATACATCGCAGCCACGCACGGCATCAGCCAGGGTACGCGCGTCGGTATCTACGGCAAATTCTTCCTTGTACTTGTTCATGCCTTCCGTGCGTCCCTTGTAAATAACGCCTTTGCTATCCAGCATGATGATATTTTCTTTTTTCACTCCCCAGCGCATGGCAAGTTTGGCGCATGAAATGGCAGATGCCCCTGCACCAGAAATCACCATCTTGATCTCTTCGTGCTTCTTACCGAGCAATTCCAGGGCGTTGGCCAGTGCTGCTGAAGAAATGATGGCCGTGCCATGCTGGTCATCATGGAACACGGGAATATCCAGCATTTTCTTGAGTTCTTCCTCGATATAGAAGCACTCTGGCGCTTTGATGTCCTCCAGGTTGATGCCGCCGAAGGTAGGGGCAATTGCTTTGGCTACGCGGATGACCTCGTCTGGGTCATGGGTATCTACTTCAATGTCGAATACATCTACGTCAGCGAATCTCTTGAACAAAACCCCCTTGCCTTCCATCACTGGCTTGCTGGCCAGGGCGCCACGGTCGCCCAGCCCCAGAATGGCTGTGCCGTTGGACAAAACGGCGACCAGGTTGCCCTTTGCAGTATATTCGTAGGCTGCATCGGGGTCTTTTTCAATGTCCAGTACCGGCACAGCGACGCCGGGTGTATAAGCCAGACTCAAGTCGCGTTGGGTATCCATCGGTTTCGTGGGAACAACAGCGATCTTCCCCGGTTTCCCTTTAAGACGATGGTACTCGCGGGCATCATCATCAGTTATTCTTGCCATAGGGCCTCCATATTTGAAAATGGGTGTAAAGGATATGTGTATTATGGCATGAAGTTAAAGCGAAAGATAGTTCCTTATGTCACATAAAAAGCAAACGGTTTTAACATTTTGTGTGCTTTTTAGGTAATGACCAAAAAACAGAGCAGGGGCACAAACCTGCTCTGTTTTTGAAACGTTATCGGGCGGTTTCGACGGCCCGGGTTTCGCGAATGACGGTCACGCGAATTTGACCTGGATATTGCATGGTTTCCTCGATTTGTTTCGCAATGTCGCGGGCCAACCGCGTGGCTGCCAGGTCATCAATCTCTTCGGGGCGCACGATAATGCGCACTTCGCGTCCAGCCTGAATAGCGTAGGCTTGTGAGACTCCTTTGAAAGAAAGGGCTATTTCTTCCAAAGCGCGAATACGCTTGATATACGCTTCCAAATCCTCGCGCCGGGCACCAGGACGGGCACCAGAAATGGCATCGGCTGATTCGGCAATGACGGCTTCGATGCTTTCTTGCTCCACTTCATGATGGTGGGAGGCAATCGCGTTGACGACGATCGGATGCACGCCATACCGTCTGCAAAATTCAGCCCCTAGTAACGCGTGGGTGCCTTCCTGGTTGTGGTCCATCGCCTTGCCGATGTCGTGGAGGAATCCGGCCTGGCGTGCCAGTTCCACATTGGCGCCAAGTTCTGCGGCCAGAATGCCGGCCAGTTTGGCGACTTCTACCGCGTGAGCCAGTTGATTCTGGCCGTAGGAGGTGCGGTATTTCAAGCGTCCCATCATGCGCAATACTTCTGGATGCAGGCCAGAGATACCAGCATCAAATGCGGCCTGCTCGCCTGCTTCCACAATGATTTTTTCAACCGCTTTTTGTTCCTCCTCCAGCACTTTTTCAATGTGAGCAGGGTGAATGCGGCCATCGAGGATGAGCCGCGAGAGGGCACGCCGGGCCACCTCGCGTCGGACCGGGTCAAAGCAGGAAATCGTGACCGACTCGGGCGTGTCATCAACGATGACATCCACGCCAGCGACTTGCTCAAAGGCGCGGATGTTGCGACCGTTGCGACCTACAATGCGGCCTTTCATTTCCTCGCTCGGCAAGGGGACAATGGACGTGGTCACTTCGGCGACATGCTCTGCACCGATCCGCTGGATGGCATCTGCAATCAGTTTGCGGGCGCGCTTTTCGCCCTCTTGACGGGCTTCGGCTTCAATCTGGCGGATGATACGCGCCATATCGGCGCGTGCTTCTTTTTCTACTTCTGCCAGAAGCACAGCACGGGCTTCCTCTGTGCTCATTTGTGCCACACGCTGTAATTCCGCCACCTGTTGCTGATACAACTTTTCGATTTCATTGGCGCGTTTATCTACAGCACTTTGGCGCTTATTGACTGCCTGTTCCCGTTGCTCCAGACGTTCGAGACGGGCATCCAGTTCGGCACGGCGCTTCTGGAGCCGCTCTTCTTCACGATTGAGTTCGGAACGCAGGCGATTAATTTCGACCTCGGCACCTTGGGTAATCCGCAACGCGGCATCACGTGCCTGCAATTCAATGCTTTTTGCCTGCTCACGAGCCTCAGCAATCAACTTTTCAATTCTTTGCTGTTCTTCTTGTCGGGCAGACTTGGTTTGAGCACGTCCCAAGAAAAAACCGAACGCTGCTCCCAGCACAAGTGCCAGGACAACCAGGACGTAAGGGAGTAAATCGTTCATGAATTTAATCCTCGTGATTAGATCTCCCGGCATCCGCCATCTGACGGGTTTCTTGCCAGATTTCAGAGATGATCGGGGTAATGGTGGCATAGGAAAAGCCACGTCGTGTCAAAAATCCAGTTAATTTCTTGCGAAATTCGGGCCATTCCAGACCGGCATACCGCCGGGCTTGTTTACGGGCCGTCTCGCGGGCCAGCGCTTCTTCATCCACGTTCTCTTCCAGAACAGATTGGATCACATCATCGTCAATGCCCTTTTGATGTAATTCGGCTCGTAAAGCAGAAGCGCTACGCGGGCGAAAGGTGCTGCGATTTTCGATCCAGGCGCGAGCGAATTGGATGTCATCGAGCAAACCATTTTCTTGCAAGCGATTGATCGTCTCTTCGACCAGCGCTTCCGGGTAGCCATGTTGCAGTAAGTTGCGGCGCACTTCGCTGATCGAACGGGGACGGTAACTCAGGAAGTGTAATGCCTGTTCGTAGATTCGTTCGCGGGTATCAGCAGCCTGGAGGGCAGCAATTTTTTCATCGCTCAATTGTTGTCCCACCTTAAGCCAGGCTGCCACAATTCTGGCTACGCCAAAGGCAAATTCCCCATCCAGGTAGATATTTACCCGACGGGGGTTCTTTTGCTGGGGTTCAATCGCTGTGATCGTTCGCATTAAAAACACATAACCGCAGATCGCTCGCGGACTGCGGCTATGGAAATCACGCTCTGTAAAAATGTACACCTGCACCCCGCCCAGGGCAGGCAGAAAACTTACTTGAGATGTGCCGACAAGTTCGTCTTGTGCCGGTTGAAAGAGTGAAGCGATACGGTTGTCAGAGAGGCGCTATTGCAATTCCTTATCTTTACACTGCATGTTCTGACAATTACACTTGGAAAGAATCACCCTTTTAGGGGCGGGTGTACCAGAAATTTCCAATTTCGTTTAGCCGTGTCCGCTGAAAATTCAAGCGGCTCGCCCATGTCTGGACGAGTGTGACAATTATACAATAAAAAAAGTTTTGTGGGAATTCCAGCAGGTCTGGGAGGTATGGCTTTCTCAAAGTCCCTTGATGCCCTGTGCGAAACACGGCAATTGAGAATTTTGACCGCTGAGACGCAAAGTCGCAGAGATTTTTTGTGGTTCTCTCTGCGTTCTCAGCGGCTTTGCGCTGAAAGATTTGACTTTGAGAAAACCACGAGGCAAAGAGGGATGGCTTTCTCAAAGTCCCTGGATACCCTGTGCAAAACACGGCAAGTGAGAATTTTGACCGCTGAGACGCAGAGTTCGCAGAGATTTTTTTGTGGTTCTCTCTGCGTTCTCAGCGGCTTTGCGCTGAAAGATTTGACTTTGAGAAAACCACGAGGCAAAGAGGGATGGCTTTCTCAAAGTCCCTGGATACCCTGTGCAAAACACGGCAATTGAGAATTTTGACCGCTGAGACGCAGAGTTCGCAGAGATTTTTTTGTGGTTCTCTCTGCGTTCTCAGCGGCTTTGCGCTGAAAGATTTGACTTTGAGAAAACCATGAGGCAAAGAAGTATGTTTTTCTCAAAGTCCGAGATTTCGGGGGCGAATTTGGTGAAGCAATTAGTTTTTGCAGTTTTTTGCCAAAATTGCTCTGTTGCGCCACAAAAGCCAAGACTTGTCAAGCGACTTTGAGAAGGCCATAGTCTGGGAGGACTATGTTCCTGGTCTGCAGGCCTTTTTCTCAAAAAGAATGCTCAGGTTGAGGGTGTGCTCAGAGGGGAATTTTAGTGCTAGGGTGTCAGGCCAGCCGGATTGAAACAAGGACGATAATCTTCCCCGATGATTAGCAAATAAGAGGCATCAGAAGATGTGGGGAGCGGTAGGAACGCGTCGGGTTGGAGACCGAGCAAGGTGAGGAGTGCACCTGCACGGTTCAAATCTGGTGAAGAAGTTAAGTCGTAAAGCACGGTGCGGTGATAATCCTGACGGTCAGCCGGCGCCAGGCGAGTGTTGTAACCGGCATAGTGGAGCCGTTCGGCGGCCAGGGCGTCCCAACCGGGGTTGGATGTGCCGTTGCGTACCTCGATGAGCAGTTTCTCCTCCTCCGGCGCTCGCTGACGAGGGGCGAGTGCTTGCTGGAGCATGGACTGAATGGCTGGGGCATTGGGCAGTTGGACCGAAGCGCCGCCGGGGGTGATCCAGGCAGAGACATAGTCCCGTCCCACGTAATAACTGCGAATGTCGGCATTGGTGATTTGGAAGGCAAGGGGGGCCAGATTAAGCAGGTCGGTCAGACGCAGGTCGGTGGTGACCGATGAACTCAGGTCGTCGTACAGTTCAGGGATTTTGCTGATGGCGTCGGTGGAGAGAGCGCGATTGTAAATGGCGCGCAACACCTCCTGCGCCCGGCGGCCGCGGTCGAAATCAGAGGATTTGGAGCGAGAACGCGCGTACCAAAGCGCAAGATCGCCGTTCATGTGAACCAGGCCGGGGCCGACGGTATAGAGTTCCCAGTTGTTTTCGTTCTCGGGGTCCAGGTCGGGAGAGATGAGATGCCAATCGGTGTAAGGGCAATAGACCGGCACGTCAATTCCTCCCAAGGTGTCAACAATTTTGCGAAATCCATCGAAGTCCACAATCGCAATGTGGTCAATCCGCACCCCCAGGTTGTATAAAATCGTGTCGGCGAGCAGGGCCTGCCCGCCACCGGGGTAGTTGTACATGAGGCCGTATTCATAAGCCGCATTGATCCGGTCCATGCCAATGGTGGGAATGTACACGTAGAGATCACGCGGCAGAGAGATCAATGAAACTTGCCCGTTTTTGGGCCGCACTGCAGCGATGATGAGGACGTCGGTGCGGAAATAGCGCTGGTTTTGGCTGCGCTGGTCTGAACCGAGCAGGAGAAAGGTGACCGTTTGATTGTCGGTGAGGGGCACCGCGGGATCGGGAGCATACGGTGGTACGTAGAACGAAACCGGCGCTCCTACTGTTGGCAAAACGCTTTCGGGATCGAAGAGGGGCGGGGTGAACGGCGTGCGGGTCGGGGTAAAGGAAGAGGGGATTGGAGTGGTCGGAAAGAGTGTTTGGGGAAAATTGCCCGGGGACTGGGGTTGAAAGGGGGTGGAGGTCGGCGTCGGGTTTGCGGGGAGGGTGGCCAGGAGCAAAGGCGTAGGAGTCGCCTGGAGGGGCGACTCAGGCTGCGGGTCGGCAAACGTGCCGCAAGCGGTTAGCAGGAAGATCAAGAGAATGGCGCAGCGTTTCATCAGGGGGTGCCCAGCGCTTGCTGGAGAATTTGCTGAATGACCGGCACATCGGGGAGTAAGAGGTAGGCCCTGCTCTGGGGATTGATCCAGGGGGTGACCAAGGGCGGGGCGATGACATACCGGTCAATGCGATTGGGATCGGTTTGCTGGAGAAGGGGCGCAAGGTTCAGCAGAGTCTCCAGGGTCAGATCGGTCACAACACTGGACCGGTAAGCCTCATACAGTTCGGGAATGCGGCTCAGACCCTGCAGGGTGAGCAGTTTTTGCCCGATGGCAATCAGCACTTCTTGGGCGCGGCGTAAACGGTCAAAATCGCTGGTGGTGGCGCGGGAACGTACGTACCAGAGAGCGGTTTCGCCATCCATGTGTACGATGCCTGGCGAAACGGTAAATCCATCGGGGTAGCCGGTGCGGGTGTCGGAAAGTTCGATGGCAACGTTGACGTCAATGCCTCCCAGGCTGTCCACGAGTTGAGTAAAGCCGTTGAAATTGACCAGGGCGTAATGGTCTGGGCGAAGGCCAAAGTTGTATTCCAGCGTTTGAGCAGTCAGTTCAAAGCCGCCGAATTCGTAGGCGGTGTTGATGCGATTCATTTTCCCCAAAGCGGGCAGGTACACGTACAGGTCCCGCGGAAAGGAGACCAGGCTGGCTGAGCCATCGCCCCGCAGGGTGAGCAGAAGGAAAACGTCGGTGCGGAAGTCGTTTCGGCCCGGCCGCTGGTCAGAACCGAGCAAGAGGATGGTCACCGCCCTGTCAGGTTTGTGCAGAAGGGGAACTGAGGTTGGTGTGCTGAGGACCTGGGGCGTTTCGGTAGGGGGGAGAGGAGATGGGGGGAGAGGGGAAGAATAAGGCAGGAAAGGCGTTTGGGTAGGCGGAAGCCAGTCTGCCGGTGTAACAGTAATCCAGAGGGGGGTGTTCTGGACAGGGGCGAGCGGTTGCCCGCAAGATACCAGGAGGAGCAAGAAAATCAACGAAATTGCCACCGGGGAAACAGGGCGCAAACCCAGGGTCTGCGCCCTCGGCGGCAAATCAGGTCTGGTCATGGGGTTGGTGTTTCGGTTGGGGTGAGTGTCCACGTGGGTGTATGTTCAAGTGTGGGCGTATTTGTCGTTGTGGAGGTGGGCGTCTCTGTCCATGTCGCTGTCCCACTTGCCACGGGTGAGACAGTTGGGGTGGGCGTCTTTGTGGGGCTGGTGACAGGGGTGCGGGTGGGGCCAGGGGGCACGTAGAGAATCTGACCAGCCATAATCAGGGTGGAATTGCCCAAACAGTTGGCACTTTGTAATTGAGAGACGGTTACTCCGTAGGCTACGCTCAGACGGTAGAGCGTGTCTCCCGGACGAACGGTGTAGGTGACCCAGAGAGGTGGCGGGCCGCACGGGATGGGCGTACGCGTGGGAACGGGCGGAACATACAGCACGCTGCCCGGCAAAAGGGTGACGGTTACCAGGCAGTTTGCCTGGCTGATGGCTTGTTCACTGACCCGGTAACGGGCGGCAATATCGGCGAGGGTGTCGCCAGCCTGGACGATGTACGCTACCCAACCGTAGGGGGGCGGGCAGGCTGTGGGCGGGGGAGGCAGGGTGACGGTCTCGGTTGGAGGAATCGGCGTAGGGGAGACCGGCGGTACCTCCGGAGGTACAGGCGTGAGAGTGGCTGATGGCATCGGTTCGCTCACATTCAGCCGCCCTTCGGTCAATGCCACAACAAGGCCGCCGATCACAAGGACAAATGAAAAGAAGCCGATTCCGAGAGCGTTAACAACTTGACGCACAAAACGCATCATTTAGTCTTTTTCCCTTGATTGCTTTGGGGCAGGGATTCGCCCGCATCGAGGCTGATTGGCAGGATGACGCTGAAGGTGGAGCCAACACCGGCCTCCGTTTCGACCCAGATTCGCCCTTTTTGGGCTTCTACCAACGCTTTGGTCAGCGCCAGGCCCACGCTGGTATCCCCAACGCCTTGGATGAGGGGATTTTCGGCGCGATAGCGATGAGTAAAAACGCGTGGCAGGTCCTCAGGGGCAATGCCGCCGCCGCTATCGGTGACCTGGAATGCCAGGTAGTTCTGGTCGTTTTCTTTCTTGAGTTGGACACGTAAGGTGATGGTTCCGTCGGGTGGGGTCACCACGGTGGCATTTTGCAAGAGGTGAATCAGCACCTGTTGCATGGCATCGCGATCTGTGAAAACAGCGGGGAGGGTTTCGGGAATGTCCAGGCGCAGGGAGATGTTCTTCTCGCGAATCTGCCCGCTCGTATAGGCCATGGCGTTGTCAATGACCAGGTTGAGATCCACCAGTTCGGGCCGGAACACCATATGGCCGGTCTCTAAATTTGTAATCTGAATGAGATTTTCGATGAGATCGGCCATGCGCTCGCTGGATGCTTTAATTCGCTCCACGAATTTACGCTGCATCGAGCCAAGCAAACCGACCGACTCGCCCAGCAGCAATTCCGTGTAACCGACGATGGAAGACATCGGCTGGCGCAATTCCTGGGCGATCGCCGCAATGACGTCAGCCTGTTCTGTGGTAATCGGGGAGACGGGGCGGCTTTCCAGTTCCAGGATGCGGGCGTTGGCCTCGGCCAGGGCATTTTGCATATAGGCCAGTTCTTCCAGGGTCTGACGCAATTCGCGTTCCACTTGCTCGGTTGCTTGAGGAATGACCGCTCCCGAATTCCTTAATTGCTCATTTTCGCGTTGCAATTGTTCAATCAGCCGCTGGGATTCTTCTTGCATGACCAGCAAGGCGGCCATATTTTCAGCCTGTACATTGGTCTGGCTGACTTTTTCCCGCAGGGTTTGCAGTTCTTCCTGCACTTCTTGCAGTTTCTGACGCACGGCCTGGACTTCGGCCTCGGCAATCTGGGCGCGCCGATTGGCTTCCTCGCGCTCCAGTTCAAGGGCCGACAGGCGCTGGGCGCGTTCTAACACGGGCAGAAACAGCGAGGCCACATTGGCCAGATAGGTTTGATCTTCGGCGCTCCATAAGCGGTTCGAGTAGGGAGAAAGAAGCAAAATGCTGGCGAGGGGACCACGTTCAGGGGAGACAATGGGAATACTCAACAAATGCCCGGCGCTGCTCAAGCCCAAAATCTGTCCCAGGCCCTGCAGGTCGGTGGAGGTGCTGCTGGCAGGCAAACGCAAAGGACGCCCTTTGTAAATCGCATTCGCCAGCAACGGGAACTTGCCCTTGTCCACCATGACCCCACCCAGGGATTCTTCGCGAATCAGGTCATAGCCACAAGCAATGGAGAGTTCTTTGTTCTCTTCGATGGTCATGAGAAAACACAGATCTGCCAGCATGGCCTGCGCGACAGCGCGGGTCAGACTCTTACAAATTTGATTCGCCGAAGTTTCTCCGGCCAGACTGACCATGGACTGGAAGGTCTTGGGGTCGGTGCTGTAACGCCGCCGCTCTGGCCGTGGCGGTTCTTCTGGCGATTCAACCGTCTTAACTGTGGAACGTGCTTTTTGCTCGGCAGGAACAGGAAAACGCTGGGGCAGGGTAAGCAACACAGGATAAATCACCAGATGGGCCAGGCGGAGTACACCGGCAAAATCACCTTCGATGCGCCAGACTAAGGAAAACAGGTGTCCCAAAAATGCCAGCAGAAGCATGGCCAGACCGTTTCCCCAACCATTTGGCTTGCGCAGGAACAGTCCCAACAGTCCCAGGAAGGCTACTGCCACTCCAAAACCTTGCCAGATGATTTCAAACAAGGACTGGTTAAATCCCCCTGGATCTGCCTGGACATTGAACGCGTAAGTCAGGCCAAACAGCGTCAGCCCCAACAAACTGAGCAGGATGCTGGCGGCATCGGCCAGACGAACTGGCTCCGGGTAAGTCCATAGCCAGGCAATCCAGACCAGCGAAAGGACGGCGACAAGACGGTCGAGAGGGGGGAGAACCACGTCAGCATCCAGCAAGCCCTGCCAGCCGATTCCGCTAACTGTAAACAACAGAATTTGCAGCATCAGCAAAATCAGCAAGCCGATGATGGCGCGCCGGGCCTGGGGAAAGCCGCTTGTCCGCGCATGCTGGATGGCTCCTTGCAAGGCTCCGGCAATCGAGAAAGCCAGGATGATGTGATACACCAGATTCCCCGGTGGAACAGTCAAAAGAGAAAACACTTGAAAAAATAGATCCATAGCAACCGCCTCTGCAAGACTTCCCTTAAGTTTATACCATTTTGGGTTTGACGGCTATACCAGTTTGATGTTTTATAATTCCCACATTCCGCACCTAACTGGAGTCCAGATAGCATTTTTCCACGTTGGGGCCGAGGAGACGAAGGATTTGGCGATGTACCGGTTTGAGATTCAACACCTGCTGTTGAACCCCC